>CEQX01155582.1_pt1 | contig 17107 bp, 16 predicted proteins | sample 356261 | NCBI WGS metagenome assembly CEQX01 (sample SAMEA2621076, study PRJEB7988) | marine metagenome | isolation source: saline water (ENVO:00002010), including | reverse complement strand
TTAATTTTTTAAAAGACCTAAATACGGGATAGGAATATTTTGTAGCAGCTATAACAGATTTCCATTTTCCTGTTTTTATTAATTCATAGCCTTTGATTAAATCACTTTCTTGAATCATGGGAGCCGTTGCATAAATGCAGCAAGCGTAGTCTACTTCATGACCAAAGTCTTCTAGCCATTTAAGCGCATGGCCCACAACTTCATGAGTTCCTAAAAAATCTCCTGATAGTTCTTTGGGTCTCTTAAAAGGAACTTCAGCACCATACTTGCTTGCAATTTGAGCGATATTCTCACAATCTGTGGAAACAATTACTTTATCAAATAACTTACTATCAAAAGCTGCTTTAATTGAATACGAAATAATAGGCTTTCCGAAAAATTCCTTGATATTTTTTTTTGGAATTCTTTTACTTCCTCCTCTAGCTGGAATAACTGCAACTATCATAAAGATCCTTTGATTGTTTTAATTGTCATAAGTTTTTTTCGAATAAATGTATTGAAAATCGATTAATTTACATTTAAATCTACAGTTAAATGTTGACGAGCAGCAACATTTGTTGCGAAACCTTGTTTAAAGTGAGTCAACGCTAATTCTTTGTCTGTTGGAGTATTTCTATCTATTTTTAAGCGTTTGAGACCTATCTCGTACCACTTTACTCCATTTTTTTTAAATGTCTCAATTGCTTTCATTTGCACGGCATGTCCTAGAGGCTGATCAGATAATTCTCTCTTGTATGCTCCCACACTATAGAAACCGCTATCCCTAGAATAGGTAAAAAGACCTGCGCCTACCATTACATCATCTTCTCCAGTTACTGTTACGAGAAATGATTCCATCAAGTCGATTTGTTTCTTTTGCTTATTCCAACTCTCAATAGGTCTAGTTGATCTCCCTGCAACTGTCTTGTGTAACAATCTGAAAGTTTCAAATAATTCGTCTGTTACTTGTTCGTGAACTTCTACTCGCCACTCTCTTAGACCTTTATTAATAAATGGTTTAAAACTCTTTCTAAACTTCAAACGGATATCCTGAAGGCTTAAAGATAGATCTACTAGGATATGATGAGTGGAAAACGCCTCTTTTGCTCTTTCAGCCCACATAAAATACCAGCTAGAAAGATCAAAAAACTCAGTATTAACAATCTGACATTGCTTAATATTAAGTTGTCTTGCTAAATCATAGATTAATTCCATTAACTCATTTTCTAGCCTTTTTTTAACTTTACGAGCTACAGTCTTCTTAAAGATTGGTTCTACAATTTCTATACCATTACTACTTAAAATCCATTCTTTCGTTTGATTTTGATGTGCAATCAAAGGCATTATTCCTACAGCTTCTTTATCCTGATAAAGAACAATTGATAAATTAATAGCACTTTTCTCTTTGTTGTAAGCAACGTAGTAATTGACCATGCTAAGTAGATAATTACAAGAAGAGATTGAGTTGCTATTTTCAAGAACTTTCTGCCATTCCTCTACATCAGTATTGGAGTTTGGAAAGTGTTTATTGATGATTTCAAGTAACTTTTCTTGCATTCAAGGTACCTTCTATTTCAGGGCTTTTGATAAGGTATTAACAACTTTGTCTTGTTCTTCAAAGCTCATTTTGGGGAATAAAGGCAGACTGATTGCTTTGCTGTAGTAGGTTTCTGAGATAGGAAAATCTCCATGTGTAAAACCCTTCTGTAGATAGTATGGTTGAGTATGTATAGGTATGTAATGGACATTAACTCCGATTCCGCCATGAACAAGAGCATTAAAAACTTCATAACGGCTTGCTTTGGTTTGGCTAGTGTCTATTTGAATAGGGTAAAGATGCATTGCAGACTGAATATTTTTAGCTTGATAAGGTCTTATGACTGACAATCCATCAAGCAAACAATCATATCTATCTTTTAGTATATTTCTTTTCTCAACGAACTCATCAATTCGACGCATCTGACTAATACCCAGCGCGGCCTGTAGGTCAGTCATGCGATAGTTAAAACCCAGGGCAACTTGTTGGTAGTACCACTTACCTTCAATTTCTTCTGTCATGTATTTAGGATCTCGAGTAACTCCGTGGGAACGAAAAAGCTGCATTCTCTCACAAAGATCTTCATCATTTGTCGTTGCAAATCCACCTTCTGCTGTAGTTATTATTTTTACAGGATGAAAGCTAAAAACAGCAATATCTGAATACTCACAACTGCCAATTTTATTCTTCATATAGCTCCCTCCTATAGCGTGAGAAGCATCTTCAATAATTTTGAAACCATACTCTTGGCTGAGTGCATATACTTTCTGCATATCACATGACTGACCTGCAAAATGAACTGGTATAAGTATTTTTGGTAATTTTTTTTCTTTTTTTGCTTGAATCAGTTTTTTCTCTAACGCTTCAGGTGATAAATTGTATGTAAGTGGATCAATATCAACAAAATCGACATTAGCTCCGCAATAAATACCGCAATTTGCAGATGCGACATATGAATTCGGACTAGTCCATAACCAATCACCTTTTCCTAGGTCTAATGCCATGCAGGCAATATGGAGTGCAGAAGTAGCGCTGTTAACTGACACACCATATCTTGCTCCACAATAATCAGACACAATCTTTTCAAATGCAGGAACTTTCGGTCCTTGAGTGAGAAAATCTGACTGAAGTGTTTCTATTACTTCAGCGATATCCTCTTTTGAAATGTCTTGGCGGCCATAAGGAATCATCAGTTAGCTCCTAAAATGCTATTTTTAAAGTAATCAATAGAATCAAACTTTTCAAGAGTACTCTTTAAATTGTGGCCAATCAAAAATATCATCTTGATGAAAATCCTTTAAGGAGTGACAAACTCTCAAAGCACGTTCCATTGAGGCACCCTGATTTAGCCCATGTTCATGAAAAACAATTGACTCAGGTTCATAAATTATTTTTCTACCTTTCAATGCTTGCTCTCTTGCCCAAAATCTATCTTCAACTCCGTTTTGATTCTCGTTGAAAGGACACTCTTCCCAAGCTTTGCGATCTATCAATGAAAAAGCATTATGAAAAAATGGATAGCTTTCATAAACTATCCTTTCCCTGCCGAAAACTGTAATTAAGTCTCTAGTATCTACCGGATTGCTATGAACTGTTGGAATTTGTCTTCCGTATACCCCAGATGCATTATATTTGTGACGAGTTTCAATAAGCTTCTCTATCGAATTAGGAGTTAAAATTTCGCAATGAGCAGACAATATTAATATTTCATTCTCGGAAGTTTCCTTAATCCCGATATTGAGTGCATAACTATAGTTAAATTCTGATTTGTCATAATTAACTATTTCACAGCCTTGCTCCGCGGCATATTCTCGAGAGCCATCAGTACTAGAGTTATCAACTAAAAATATTTTTGAGGGCTTTAAGGTCTGTTTCTTTATAGATCCAATGACTCTTGGAAGCCAGTCCATCTCATCCCTACATCGTATAACTACGTCATAATGCATATCTACTTAGATTTCTATTGGGTTATGAAGGAAAAATTCGTTAGAAACTGTAGCATTTTGAAGCTTAATTTCCGATATATCTTTACAGCACATCTGCTCCATAATATTAGATAATTCATCCTGCAAGATGTAGTGAATATGTTCAGCTCCTTTCTTACCAAGTGCAGCTATACCGATCATAAATGGTCTTCCTAACATTACAAAATCAGCCCCCAAAGCTAATGCCTTAGAAATATCTTGGCCAGAGGAAAAGCCACTGTCGATAATTATGGGGAAATCCTTTCCTATTTTTTTTCTTATATTTGGTAATAATTGCAAAGGGTTTGGTACTAAATCTATTTGCCTGCCTCCATGATTTGAAAGCCATATCGCATCTGCAACAGTGGAAGCTTTCAATGCATCCTCTTCGTCCAGAATACCTTTTATGATGATTGGTCTATTCCATAATGCTTTTATTTCTTCAAGATACTGCCAGTCAACATATCGCGGCATTTCATTCCAACCATTATCAATTTTATCTTGGGTAAAGAATTCATATTTTGTCATTGTTCCAAATGAAGGCATCCCATGCAATAAGGTATTGAGTGCCCATATAGGCTTTGCTAAAGCTTGGAAAAATGTTCTTAAATTTAGCTTTGGAGGAATAGTAATTCCGGCCTTTAGAAGCCTTTCTTTTCTACTTGTAGCAGGTATATCGACAGTAACAACCAAGGCACTATAATCAGATTCCAAAGCTCTTTTGATAATATCATCTCTGATTGTTTTATCTTTGGGTGGATATAGCTGAAACCAGCCCTTACCATTCAAATTAGGTGCAACCTGCTCTAATGAAAGAGAAGCTACCGAAGAAAGGCAATACGGGATATCTTTTTCAGTACACATTTTAGCAAGAGCAGCTTCTGCACCGGGCCAAATCAAACCTGCAGATCCCATTGGCGCCACGCCAAAAGGTGCTGAATATTCCATACCTAAGATAACTTGTTTAGTAGAAGGCTTAACCGTACCCTTCAGATACCTAGGAGTTAAAAATACATGATTAAAGATATTAGCATTTCCTTTGACAACCTTATCATCGCCAGTACCTGAAAACAGATACTCTGAGCAAAAGAATGGAATTCTTTTGGTTGCTTTATCTTTAAGATCAAGCACTCTAGGGTATTTATTTTTCATTTAAGTTCAGTGATAAAGTAGTCTTAATTTCAGTTAGGGGAGACAGCCGAAAGCTTCTCTATCAAATCAAAGTCCTCTTTTGATTTGAGGAGTATATTGCTCCAGATAGATGATTCTATCATCGTTGTTGAATCATTGAATAATTGACCACTTTCTAACATCTCTATTTCATTTTTATGCCATGACATCATAGAGTAATTGAAGGATAAAACTGGAGTCATATCTTGCGTCTTTGCAAAGTTTTGATCCCATTCATAATTTATAGGCTTTCCTTTAAAAGTAGCATGAACTTGATGTTTTGAAACAGCAACAGAGGAAGAAGCATTATCATCAATTGTTTGATTAAAAAATTTCTTTATGTCGTTGATTGTTTGTAATGGTGAAACCGTATTAAGCCAAAATACTCGATCGCAATTATATTGTTTGAAAAAGTCTAGAACCACCATCTCACTAGTGGCTTCAGAGGAAGCTAATTGTGACTCCCTTAAATAAAAATCAATACCATATTTTTTAACTACAGACTCTAAATTAGGGTCATCAGTATTAAGTACAATTTTATCGAATAAGTTTACTGACAAAGCTTTTTCAATAGCTATTTCATAAACTGCCTTTCCATTAATTTGAAGGTAGTTTTTTTTAGCCAACCTTTGAGAACCTTTTCTTACTGGAATCATGCAAATGTTCATGATAATTATTTTATTCCTATATTTTTAGTGTAAAAACCAAAATTTAAAAAAGTTTTATTTTAAATTATATTTCTTGCCAGGTAGATTGTTCGTTTAGGCTCTTATGAGCTGCTTCAATGACCATGGTACTAACCAAAGCTTCTTGGAAGCTGGGTCTTTGAATTTGCAGTTCTTCTAAATCCTTGCGACCTTCTATTAAATCAATTACATCATCGAGAAAAGTTGTAATGCTTTCTATGCCATATCCGCGCCAACGAATCTTTCCATCTTCTGAACCATATGGCATACAAAAATCTGGATTAATGTGCTCCACTCCAAGATCATCTGTATTAAGTCTTATTCCGCGTTCTTTTTGATCTGCTTCATAGCGACCTTTTGTGCCTATAAACTTAATTTTCTGGTCTGACATTGCAGAGCTATTCTCTGGATCAATCCAGCTCGTTAAGATGGTTTCTGAAAATTTAATGCCATTAGGCATTTCCCACTCAATAATGCATTGAATTGCATCAAAAGTATCTATACCTTGCTGTACAATTTCAGTTTTTTGACCTATTGCCATAACCCTTTTTGGAGAGGCAGAAGTAACAAACCTGATTACATCAATATAATGCACTCCTAAATACTGAAGGATGCTAGTTTGTGATGCCCAGTCTTTAAAAAAGAGGGTAGGAACAGACTTACGCTGGCTATACTCAACCCAGCAATTTAATGGCGTTCCAAGATCACCTGATTGAATTTTGTCACGAAGTATGATGTTTGATTTATCCCAGCGCTTATGAAATTCTACAGCGCCATAAAGATTATTTATTTTAGCTATCTTGACAAGGTCAATGCCTTCTTTTGTAGTCGGTGTAAGTGGCTTTACTAAAAGAGTATGTAAACCCTTCTGAAGGCAATCTTTTGCAATCTGATGGTGTAAATGATCGGGAACAGCAATAATTGCGCAGCCTGGGTTTTTACATTTTTTTAATACTTCCTTATAGGCATCATGATTTATCAAATCATTTTCTGGATATGTTTTTACATCAACCTTGATTCCTGTTTTTACCTCTAAGCCCTTAACTTTCTGTAAAAGTTCTTTTGAAGATTTTGCGGAGGTCGAAACGCAGTGAATATCTCCAATGTTTTTGTTATGTCTTTTCCATTCAAATATAGCCGGCAAAATAGTTCCGAAGCCTGAGGTGCCTTTTCCGCAGACATATAGGCCTGCGCCTATAATGATAATATCGAATTTCTTCATTAAACCCTTGCTAAGACCAATATGTAATGTGCATTACTTTCTTTTATTGGAATTATATCCACAACAGCTGCTTCTCCTTTAAACCATTGAAGAAATAAAAAAGGTAAAATTTCAGTTTCAACACCCCAGCAATCAGCATCGTCTTGAAATTTTTTACCATGGGAGCGGTTATGTTCTATAAACAAAACCCCATTGTCATTTAAAGATTTTAACCAGTTACCTATAGCTTTTTTTGGATCTTTTGCGTGGTCGTGAGAGTTTGAATAAATAAAGTCAAAACTATCAAGCCATTCATCTTTTATCTCGTGAAAATCATGCTCTATAGTATTAGAGAATTTTGTTGCACTTGGCTCTATGTCTGTTCCAAAAACATATGATCCTGTAGGTAAATGGGTATTAAACCACTCAACTTCTTTTCCAACTCTTGTCCCATGACAAATTCCCCTGAATTCATTTTCACCGCGCTTACCGACTAAGTAACTTGAAATTAAGGAAATAGTTTCTTCAGAGCACCAAGATTTATCATACCCTTCTGCTATTTTTTTAGAGGTCTTCACTTGCTGGTTTCTTGCATAAGCAGATGGGTCATCATAATTATGAAGCTTATATAAAGCTTGATCGGAGCCTTTACCAAGATCGAGAACTAAAAAATGTCTAGATCGCGAGAAAAACTTCATGAAAAGTCCTGTGAAAGATTTTGAAAAAAGCATCCAAACCTTTTTAGGCAATAATTCCTTATTTCTTAATTGGTTCTTAATTCTTTCAGCATATGCTTTTAATTTAGCCATTTATAAGTTCTCCTTTTTCTTGATTTTAATTCTATAGTAAATTGTTTACAGCTAGGATCTTCTCTATTTTCTCTTCCCAAAGATTAGATCGGTCCATTAAATCATTATAAAAAGCGTGCGGTCTTTCTGATGAAATATTAGAGTCTTTTGTTATTAGACTAGAAACAAATTTCTCAAAGTCATTTTTATCATTTGCAGCATATACAAGACCTAACTTCCTATATATTGTGGTGAAGGAATCCTCTTGAGGAATTTGCTGCTTGGGATGCTTATTTGGATCATAAAACTCTATTACTGGAACCTCTAAGGTAGCACAATCCATCGCACCAGAAGACCAAAATGTAATAGCAAAATCAACCTTACAAGCAATATCTAGTATATGCTCTTCAATAATTTTGATTGAAGGATAAGAATCTACGATTTTATCCCAATGCGAATCAGTCTCTCTAGGATGTTTTTTAACAAACAAATTGTAATTACTTAAATGCTTATCAACTACTTGCACTGTTGCTTCTACTAAATCTTTCTGAGATTCTTCGTCAATATAACTGCCATACCCTCTACTAATTACCAGAATATTAGTCTCTTCTCTTTCGGTAAAACTAGAGCGAAAGGAATTTGCCTTTTCTTTATACTTTTTAAGCCATCTTCTTGAGTATTTAGGATGGCCAGTGAATACCTTTTCCAGATCAGAAGAGGTAAATTCATTTTCTTCATCAATTTCAGAATAATCTGCTGGATGTCCCATTAAAAGAAAATACTTTTTATTAAAATCAATATCATTAGATAAAGGATATTCTCTATCTAAATCAGATGTATAAATGTGTGGAGAGTGTGGGCAGTAAAAGAAAATTGACTGATTAAATATTTCTTTTATCCACTTATCTCTGGGCCTTCGAAGACTTGGGGATTCAGAAAAAATTAGAGTGCTTTCTCCTTGATTTGAAAGTAGATGTTTAGGTAAGTTGATTTCGAAAACTTTTCTGCACGCATATTCAATAATATAAAAAAAAACACTCAATAACTTAGGTTTTTTAAGTTTGATATTAATGCGATGTGCTAAGTAACCAATTCTTTCTATCATTTCTACAAAAGGGTCTCCAGTGGAAATTGCTTCGATCTTATTCTCTGGCTTAATAATATAATTCCTTAAGAGACTATTATGATTAACACTTTCTTTCACATGTCTTGTTAGATAGATAATTTTTATTTCAAATTGCAAATTGGATAAGTGATCAAGTATAGGTAGTATCCAATCTAACTCTCCTGCAGATCCTGATAAAAATGCAACTGCTTTTTTATTTTTCATGATCTTCATAATCTACCATTTCCGAAAACTTTTTATCAATATCTATAAGCTCTTTATATGTACCCTTAGAAATAATATTACCTTTATCAAGATGATAAATCGTATCGCAATCACGTATAGTGCTTAGGCGATGGGCAATAATGATGATTGTAATTTCACGACCTAGATTCTTAATAGAATCCATTACAATTCTTTCAGTAGTATTATCGAGAGCACTTGTTGCCTCATCAAGAACTAGAACAGATGGGTTATGATAAAGCGCTCTCGCAAGACCAACCCTTTGACGTTGCCCGCCCGAAAGTTTTACACCTCTTTCACCAATTTGGGTATTGTATCCATCTACAAGATTACTATTAACAAAGTCATGCAAACTCGCTATGCGGGACACATCTTTCACGACTTCCATTTTAATTTCATCCAGTTTGACACCAAAAGCAATATTCTCAGCCAATGAAGCATCTAGTAGCGAGATCTGCTGCGGCACATAACCAAGACTGCTTTGCCAATTACTTACATTCTCCGATCTAATCTTGACACCATCTACCATCAAATTTCCGCTCTGAGGTTCTAGTAAGCCCAATATTATGTCTACCAATGTGGTTTTGCCGCTGCCTGTTAATCCGACCAAACCCACCATGCTATTTACTGAGATTGTTAGTGATATTTCATTCAAAACATTGCTATCTGTGCCTGGATAATTAAAACTAACTTTTTCTAGGGCAATTTCATCTTCAAGTGGCAAGGTTTCTTTAACATTTTTTTTGCTAACCTTGCCTAAACTTATTATTTCTTTATGCAATTCATCTATTATGGTTTCGGCAAAACGTAAGGAAGTGACATTGCTGTAAACCATCTGCATGGCAGGTAGCAGTCGATAACCTGCGAAGGCGTACAAAGCAACAACTGGTAAAACCTGTGATACCCCATTCTTGTCATCAAGAACGCTTAATAATACTAAAACCATCCCGCCAAATGCTATCGCCTCAAGAGCATAGCGGGGTAATGCTGTAATAGTTTTTAACTGCGCCTCATTTTTTGCAAATTCTTTAGCAGAAGTATCAAATCGTTGTAGGTAAAGATCTTCTACACCTCCAATTTTTACTTCTTTAATTGCAAACAAAGACTCTGAAGCAACTCTAAATCGGTCACGATTTGATTCATATCTCTCACTTCCCATGCGGGACAAGAGTGATGATATAGATTTATAAATTAAACCATAAAATAATCCAAGTACAGCTGATACAGTGATTGCCAATTTGTAATCAACAATTAAAAGCATTATCAGCATTAATAATGAAACTGTACCTTGAGAAATTAAATTTATAGTTGGTAATAGCATTTTAGATAATAACTCACGTAATTCAGAAAGAAGATTTTTTCCTAGTTCTGAACTATTACGGTCTAAAAACCATGAATAAGGTTGATTTAAATATCCCTCAAACATACGAACACCAATGCTGTGTTCACGCATAAAAACAAAGCTAAGTAACTTGTATTGAGTAACCGTTTTCCATGCAAGTGAGACAAGAAGCGTAACGAAAACTAACCCACCTAGAAAAAAGAAAAAATCGGTTTTTGAGGTGAATTCAAAGTAAGTATAAGCCCAAGATAAGACTGCATTTGTTTCTACAAGTTCAGGACTGCCAAGTATTGTAATAAATGGCAAAATTGAGGCCACGCCAGCTACATCAAGTAATGACATAACTAGAATCATGACTAGCAATACTGAAGTCTCTTTCCTTTCTGCTTTAGAAAGCAAAGACCATATTTTTTTATATTTCACTATGCTGATGTAATTTGCAATTTAAAAAATAAAAAAATCTGCTGTATATGAGTGTTTAAAAGATTAGAACTCAGTCTCTATTTATCCTATTCTTAAATATTACCGATTTTTTTTCGGTTGAGTTCTATCCATTTTTTTAGTACAGAGATTTCCATCCAATCTTTATTATTATCAGAACAATAGGTAAAGTCAGGATCAACTTTTACTCCTTTTCCAACTCTCTCAGGATCATTACTCCACGCATTTATAGATGGGAGAATCTTGAAGTAATCTGGATACTCATAGGTATAAAGTGCATCTTCAGCACCTATCATCTGCTCATGAAGCTTTTCTCCAGGTCTAATGCCAACTATTTTTTGCTTTGCATTCTCATCTACTGCTGACGCAATGTCTGTAACTTTCATAGAGGGAATCTTTTTTACATATATTTCACCGCCTTTCATGTCATGAAAAGCATGCCAGACCAACTCAACACCTTCTTCCAATGAAATCATAAACCTAGTCATACGATTGTCAGTAATAGGTAAGACACCATCTTTAGCAATAGACATAAAAAAAGGAATCACGGAACCACGAGAGCCCATAACATTTCCATATCTTACAACTGAAAAACTGGTATTGTGACTTCCAGTATAAGAATTACCAGATACAAACAATCTGTCGGAAGTTAACTTAGTTGCTCCATATAAATTTGCAGGACTACTTGCCTTGTCGGTAGATAGAGCAACGATTCGCTTTACCCCCTTATCAATACACGCGTCTATAAGATTCATAGTGCCAATTACATTTGTCTTCACACACTCAAAGGGATCATATTCTGCGGTAGGTACAATTTTTGTTGCTGCTGCATGTATGACATAGTCAATCCCGTCTAATGCCCTAAGAAGTCTGTCTTTGTCGCGTACATCGCCAATCATAAAGCGAATACGAGAGTCATCTTTATAAAGCCTGGCCATTTCCCACTGTTTCATTTCATCACGTGAAAATATGACAATCTTTTTAGGGTTATACTTTTGCAAAGTCATGGGTGTAAAAGCTTGGCCAAATGAACCCGTGCCACCTGTTAGCAATATTGATGAATTCTTAAGCATTTTTTTCCCTTTAAATTAAATCTTGAAATATGAAATGAAAGCACAAAAAAAAATTGGAAATCAAAAATTATTTATGATTAATTTCGAACACACAGGTTTATTTTATAATCTTCCATCTGTTTCATTAGCGTCTAGCATATATTTTATATCGTAAGTCACATGATTTTTCTTTCCAAAAGCTCTCATTTCAGCTGGCGATAAATTTTTAAATTCGTCATGTGCAACTGCCAATAATATTGCGTCATATTTGCCTTGCACCGGTTGGGTGATCGGTTCTATACCGCACTCTTGTTTTGCTTCAACCTTATCTACCCACGGGTCATAAACATCTACATTACAATCATAATCTTGAAATGCTGTAACTAAATTAGCTACACCTGTATTTCTTAAATCCGGGCTATTCTCTTTAAAAGTTAAACCCATGATTAAAATATTTGCATCAACCAAATGTATTCGCTTTTTAATCATTAGTTTAGCTACCTGATCGGCAATATAGCTTCCCATACTGTCATTTATGCGTCTACCAGAAAGAATCATCTCCGGCTGGTAGCCTACGGTTATGGCTTTATGAGTAAGATAATATGGATCAACCCCAATGCAATGACCTCCCACTAAGCCAGGTACAAATGGAATAAAATTCCATTTAGTACCTGCAGCGTCTAAGACTGATTGGGTATCAATCCCTAATTTGTTAAAAATAACAGCGAGTTCGTTAATTAGGGCAATATTTACATCTCTTTGTGTATTTTCAATTACTTTAGCAGCTTCGGCAATTTTTATGCTCTCTGCTCTGTGTGTTCCTGCATTAATGATCTTTTTATAAAGGTTATCTACCTTTTCAGCAGTTTCTTGCGTCGAACCAGATGTCACTTTTTTTATCATGGTCAGACGATGAGTTTTGTCTCCTGGATTAATTCTTTCCGGTGAGTAGCCACAAAAGAAATCTTTATTGAATTCTAAACCTGAAAATTGTTCAAGAATCGGAACACATATTTCTTCAGTTGCTCCCGGGTAGACTGTAGATTCATAAATAACAATATCATCCTTTTTTAAGAACTTTGCTATAGTTTTGCTAGCATTTTCAAGAGGTCTCAAGTCAGGTTTTTTGTACTCATCAATTGGAGTTGGAACAGTAATTATAAAAATATTGCTATTTTGAATTCCTTCAGGGTCACTAGTGAAGTTTAGAAGCTGTGCTTCTTTCAACTCTGTGGGCGTAGTTTCTAGTGTAGAGTCTTTACCTGTGAGTAATTCTTTAATTCTTAACTCGTTGACATCAAAACCTATTGTCTCAAATACTTTTCCAAATTCAATTGCTAAAGGTAAGCCTACATAACCCAACCCGATAATGGCTATTTTATTATCCATCATACTTTGTGGTACTCCTTATACCACTCAACAAAATTTTTTACTCCTTGTTTTACAGTCATTGAAGGTTTGTAGTTAAAATCCTTAACAAGATCATCAACATCTGCATAAGTATCCGGCACATCTCCGGGTTGAAGTGGCAAAAGTTCTTTAATGGCCTCAATACCTAAAGCATTCTCAATAGCTTCAATATAATCCATTAGTTCAATTGGTGTATTATTTCCAATATTATAAACGCGCCAAGGCGCATGGGAAGTACCTGAATCAGGATTATCGCCTGTCCAAAGAGGGTTGGGTTGTGCGGGCTTATCAAGAACTCGTAAAACCCCTTCAACGATATCATCTATATAGGTAAAATCTCTTCTATGATTACCGTTATTAAATACTTGTATTTTTTTTCCTTCTAGTATCGCTTCGGTAAATTTAAATAGCGCCATATCAGGCCTACCCCATGGCCCATATACTGTAAAAAATCGTAAACCGGTTGTAGGTAAATTGTAGAGATTACTGTAGGTATGTGCCATTAATTCATTGGCCTTTTTACTGGCCGCATAAAGACTCATTGGGTGATCAACATTGTCATGAATTGAGAAAGGCATTTTCGTATTAGATCCATATACAGAGCTGCTTGAAGCGTAGACAAGATGACCAACAGCATTGTGTCGACAGGCTTCTAGTATATATCCGAAGCCAACCATATTAGTGTTGATATAGGCTAAAGGATTTTCAATAGAGTAACGAACACCTGCCTGTGCAGCTAAATTCACCACCATATCAAATTTATGTTTCTCAAAAAGTTCCATGACAGCCTCACCATTCTCAATGTCCATATTGATATGACTATAATTTTTATGGTCAGCATATCGCGCGAGGCGAGCTTCTTTTAGTGCCGGATCATAATAAGCATTATGGTTATCAATACCAACGACTCTTTCTCCACGTTCTAGTAACCTTATCGATAAAGCTGATCCAATAAAACCAGCGCTTCCTGTCACTAATACTTTCATATCTGTATATCAATCATCGTTAAATAAATCTCGAGTGTATACCTTTTGCTTTACATCCATAAGATCATCCGACATGCGGTTTGTTATGATCAAATCAGATAAGCCTTTAAACTCTTCTAAGTCCTTAATTACTCTTGAATTGAAGAATGTACTTTCCTCCATAACTGGTTCATAAATGACTACTTTTATTCCTTTACCCTTTATACGTTTCATAATACCTTGGATGGAAGATGATCTATAGTTATCAGAGCCACTTTTCATGATCAACCTATAAACACCAACTACCTTTGGAGCCTTAGCAATAATAGAATCTGCGATAAAGTCTTTTCGAGTGGAGTTTGCATCAACAATTGCACTTATCAAACTATGAGGTACTTCTTGATAATTTGCTCTTAATTGTTTTGTATCTTTTGGAAGACAGTAGCCTCCATAACCAAATGATGGATTATTGTAATGAGAGCCTATGCGAGGATCTAAACCTACTCCTAATATTAACTCCTTAGAATCAAGCTCATGAACTTCAGCATAAGAATCTAATTCATTAAAGAACGATACACGCATTGCTAAATATGTATTGGAAAATAACTTAACCGCTTCGGCTTCTGTTGAATTAGTAAAAAGTATTTCAATTTCTTCTTTATGAGCCCCTTTCAAGAGTAGATCAGCAAATTCTTTAGCTTTTTTTGAGTGGTCTCCAACAATAATCCTCGAAGGATATAAGTTGTCTTTCAAGGCTTGACCTTCTCTGAGAAACTCAGGTGAAAAAATCACTCTTTTACAGTTGAATTTATCTTGCAACAATTGAGTATGACCTACGGGAACAGTTGATTTTATTACTATTAAAGCCTCATGATTGTTTGTAATGGCATCCTCAACTACCTTGTCTACAGAAAGGGTATCGAAATAATTTGTTTCAGAGTCAAAATTAGTAGGAGTTGCTATTACAATGAAGCTAGCACCCTTATATGCAATATCTTTGTTTAGAGTGGCTGTTAAGGATAGTGAACCCTCTGCTAGAAAGGACTCTATCTCTTCGTCCACTATGGGAGACTGTTTATTGTTTATTTTATCAACTCTTTCAGAATCAATATCTAACACAACAACATCATTATGTTGGGAAAATAAAACAGCAAGAGACATGCCCACATACCCTGAACCAACTACAGTTATTTTTGTTCTTTTAGCCAAAATAAATTAGTAGCGCTTTTATTTAAAATTAAAGGATATTATTTTTATTTACTTGAAGAAAAGTGACGGAGAAGGACCAATATTACACTGATTATTCCGCCAAGCAATGTACTTATTATCACTATCAGAGATCTTGTAGGTCTAGATCTTTTTTCTGGAACAAAAGGAGGTTCCAAAATAATTAGGCTGTATTCATCATGAATACTTGCCATCATTTGAATTTCTAACTGACCCTCAATGAGGAGGTTAATGGAATTTTTTATATCTACCTTTGAAGTCCGAGAAAGCTCATTTGTTAAATACCCTAGAGCAGCCTTCGAGTCAGATATGTCCCTTTGTCTATTTAAATTGTTAGCCTCTTTAATGATTAAAGAGAGAAAGTGTTCAGCAAAAACAGGGGAAACATGCTCGAAACTTATATTAACAAAGCCAGTAATTTTGTCTTGTTTAATAGAAAGCATTTTTCCGTACGTTTGATGGGCTTCTAAATATGTAGGTATAGCTGATTTATTTGCAGTGGATTCCCTTACCCATTTTTTTTCAGCTGCATCATAATCTTCCTCATTAAAGTATAACCTTCCTTCCCCAAAATCATATCGATCATAAGCCATTAGGGAAGGTAATACTCCATCAAAGCTGACAAGATGTCTTACAAAATCTCGAGATTTGATTATTTCGACCATTTTTAAAGTTTCATTACCTTGTCCTGAGATCGCTCCCAAGCCAGCTAGAGAAGCTATATCAGAAAATTGAGAAATTGGGCTAGAAGTTTGAGAATCCCTGGATACAAGTACCGCCTCAGAGGTAAAATAATTTGTCAGTGAAAGGGCGTAAAAGATAGAGCTAATAGCAACAATTGTTGTCATTAAAATTATGAAGATCTTTCCTTTCCATATGGCTTCGAAAAGCTGCCTTAAATCTATTTCATCTTCATAAATAACATTGTCTGTATTTGTATTAGAGGTTGTCATGACTTATCCATTCGTTGAATTTGTTTTTTCAGTTTATCAAACTCTTCAGATTTTCGCTGAAGAAATAATAAAGTTAATTTTCGTTTTTCATCTATGCCTTCAGGAGTTAGCAGATATAAATAGCCAATCTTGTTGTCAGATCTTCTGAAATTATTAACCTTAATTAAACCCTTTCCTAATAGAGCTTTAATTAGATAGTTGATTTTACCGAGGCTCAGGCCCATGTGCTCCGCTATTTGGCGCTGAGTAAGCTTAGGGTTTTCCTCTAATTTTTGTAGGATTTCTAATTCCGTTTCAGAATGACTTTTTTTCATAGCTACCGCAATGAATTACTAAAAATAATTCATTGAATGTTGACAGAAATCTATGCGTTCAATAATTGAACAAACAGATAATATAGTATGTTCAATATTTGAACAAGCTATTTGATTGAAATTAGAATTTTATTGAGTTTATTATTTCTTTATTACCCAAGTTGGATTCAGGAAGATCAGTTGAAACTGATGTATTTAATAATTTAAGCAAAAGATTAACTCTATGATTTGATTTTTTAGATAAGAATATTGCGTCTATACCGGCAAAACGCCCTCTTTTTATGGATACAAAATCTCCCTTCTCAAAGTCAATAATTGAAACATCTTCTTGATAAACATCGTGAGCATCAAGTTTTTTTCTCATTGCTAAAATAATTTCTGGAGATATCGGGGTAAATTTATCAGAGAACATAACAATGTTACTAACGCCGTAAGTTGAATTTACTACACCCCAGTTTTCTAGAGACAGATCTATTTCTACAAAAAGGTACCTTGGGAAAATGGGTACTGGTTGCTTGATCTGACTGCTATTTTTAGACCTCAATATCAATGGTAAAAATGTTTTGAAGCCTTGTTTTATAAGGTTCTCATTGGCTCTTTTTTCCTGTTTGGCTTTAGTATGAACTAGGACCCAAATGCACTGACTTTTATCTTTCTTTGATTCCATACTACCTTACTAGAAAATTGGTGCCCGGGGCCGGACTCGAACCGGCACGAAGTTTCCTTCGAG
>CEQX01036197.1_pt1 | contig 17178 bp, 16 predicted proteins | sample 356261 | NCBI WGS metagenome assembly CEQX01 (sample SAMEA2621076, study PRJEB7988) | marine metagenome | isolation source: saline water (ENVO:00002010), including | reverse complement strand
GTATTATGGTCTTGATGAGGGTTTTTCCTCCCGAAAACCCCTCATAGAAGCATGAGCACCCCGTGATGAAGGGGGAGCGTATGGTTCGTATCGATCGAGTTCACACAGGAGGTGGCGATGGAGGTGAATCCTCGCTTGTTGACGGTAGTCGGCGCTTGAAGTCGGATGTTCGATTTTCCGTTGTTGGTGATTGCGACGAATTGAACTCGATCATTGGGCTGGTGCGGATGGAGTGTTCTCGATTTCCGATGCATCATCGCGATGGTGGAGATCGAAAAGGAGCAGGTAGGGTCCAGTTTATCTGCGATACTGCACTTTCGCGTGTCCAACATGAGTTGTTCGATCTTGGTGCTGAACTTGCATGCCCGCCTGAAAATTTGCCTGACTACATGGCGCTTATCGGTGAGAGCCAGGCAGACACATTGGTTTCCGACATGGATGCCTGGCTGACGCAAGTAGAACCGTTGACCTCATTCATTCTACCTGCTGGCGGTCCACCACAAGCAGTCCTTCATCACGCTAGAACAGTAGCACGCCGATTGGAGCGAGGAATCGTCAACCTTCGCGAACATGAAGGAGAGGAATCAGTTCGACCTCTCGTCTTGACCTACATCAACCGAATGTCCGATTGGTTGTTCGTCTTGAGTAGATGGATAACTGCAGTATTGGGGGAAGAGGAAATGCTCTGGCTCCCGCTTGGTAAACGTGGAAATGAAGAAGGTATTGCCAATTCCATTTTACGTCAAGTTGAACATGATTCCGATTTGGATCACATTTAATTGTTGGATTTTACTTTCTTCCAAGCACGACGTACAACATTTCTCGTCTCATCGTGCGTAAGCTGAGCAAGAGCTTGTTCCCAATCAAGCCATAGATGGTCACGATGTTCGTGAGAGAGTTTCACATCCAGCATGTCGGTCTCAGCGAGAAACCAGAAGACTTCTTTATTCCGCTTTTTTCCTTTGTGACGGTAGGTGTAAGCTGTTCGCTCAACAAATTCCTCGTTAAACGTGATTTCTGATATTCCCGTTTCCTCTGCAAGTTCTCTACGGACGGTTGCTAAATGATCGACATCAGTATCCTCAACGTGACCTTTTGGAAGATCCCAGTGACCTTGAGGATATTGCAGCAACAATATACTATCGATGTTTACAAGGATGACGCCACAAGATGTCTCCATTTCGCCCCCACCAGTTCACTCCTGTAGGGGATATCGTTTGATATCTTCGCGTCTTGTATTTGCCTCAAGAGGTTCAATATACATAGAATTAAGACGAGAGGATGTGACAGACACATCTTCATTTCCAGTTGTGACTCGGATTGTTGCAGATTCGGATTTAGATGGGATGTGTGCTGCAGTTGTGCTGAAGAAAGCATATCCCGAAGCCGAAGTTCATTTTGCTCATGCGGCTCTTATTCGATCCGGGACAATCGACCATCTCATCGATGAGCAAACTGTGACCGTCGACCTTCCATTTCACCCTAAAAGCGGTTGGTATCTTGACCACCACCTGACCAACAAACCCTCGGATTCTGAACACAAAGAATTCACTTCCAAAGGAGGGATTGTACATTGGGATCATACGCCGTCAGCAGCTCGTTTAGCGTTCGATTTGTTTCGAGAAGACTTTTCTTTCCCACATTTAGAAGATATCATGCCGCTTGTCGATGCACTTGATTCCGGGGGAATCTCGCTCGAAACGTTCCTAGAAGATGGCCCACTTCTCCAATTATCGAGGACTCTGAATTACACCGATTCGACCTACATGCATCATCTTCTTTCTTTGTTTCAAACATGTACTTCCATGCATGAAATTTATCGCGACACTATCGTCGGAGAAAGGATGATGTCAGCACAAAAGTCCCGTGAAACATTAATGCAACTCGTTGCAGAAAAAACAACGATTGTAAATCGTCTCGCTATTTGTAGACTTGAAGATACAGGCCATCGTTCAAATGGCTATCTCATCACAGCATTTTCTGGTGAAAATGCAGATGCATGTTGCATTATTCATGGGTATACGGATGGCGAAATAGGGAATAAAATGCGTCCACCCCTGTCTGCGAGTTTCTACGCAAACTCGTTCCTGCCTGAGGGACAGAATCGATTTGATTTGTCACGGCTTGCTACAGAATTCGACCCTCACGGGGGCGGTCATGCAAACGCTTGCGGTTGTCGAATTCAACCCCCTGGACTTGAAGCAAACATGTCGAGATGGCTTGAAATGTGGGAAGACCGCGAAGAATCTCTAGCCTATCAATTCTAAATCACTTGGAACGTGTAAATTAGGCCAAGAAATGAATGAATCATTACCAATGCCATCATTACGTCCGATGCGCGACCGTGTTTCTTTCGCTCGGCTTTGAACGACGAACCATCTTCAGTCATGCTTTTCGCAGTCGAACGACCATGTCTCACGACAAGCCAAAGCAAAACCAGACCTATAGGGCCGGAGAATCCGTGAATGTTTTGTGGTAAAAGATCCGAAGTCCAATCATCGTTTTCGAGTATGCCCGAAATTGCACGGGCAGTGAATGCAATTAGGGCAAGTGTGATTCCAGCCCAAAGCAACCGTTCGCCGTGTTTCTGATGTCGAGTCACGGCCTCTTTGCGATCATCACCTCTCAACGTCATTCCTCTCTTTCTCCAACCGTATTGGCGAACGAGCCAAAACACGAAGAGAACTGCAAGTAAAGGGTGAATGAGCATAACGATTGTCCTTGTCTCCAAACACCTTCCCCCTTGTGTTTCCGAGGCGAGGGAGACTTGAATGCGTTTCTCTTATCCTTGTGACTTCTGCGGTGAGTTCAAAGGGAGTATGCCGAGGGGACAGTGGGGGCGCTATGCAAGAATCTTATCTCGCAGCCTGTCTTGAAATAGGATTCAAGACAGTTAAGACTCGACGGCTCAATGCCGTTGGTCGTTGCCCAGAGTTCACTCTTATGGATAAGCCGTGGAAGGAAATCGTTAAACTCGCCGTCCTTGAAACTGAAATACCCGGCCAAGATGAAGATGGTGAAACGATTGCTCCATCGCCTCGGTTCAGACGTGGCCGTCGCCGTGGCCGTCAGCAATCAACCATCCCTTCGCCAACTGAAATCAAAGAAATGAGTGATGAATCATCCGCACTACGTTTCGCACTTCTGCTTGTTAACAAATTTCTCTATTCTGAACAATGGTCAGACGATGAACATGGACCTCTTGAAAAGGAGATGCGAACGCAATGTATCGATCAAGGGGTACATCCAGTATGGCATGAGATGGCAAAGCGATGTGACCTATTTGGTCAATTTTCAGCATGTCCTGTACTCGAGTCCAAAGGGAAATCCTCCAAGAAGCAACTTGACTTGTCTAATATTGCTATCGATCCGTTTGATATTCAATCTTGTATTGAGGTGTTTTCTTCCATTCCGGACAATCACTACAACCCAGAGCAACTTGTAGCAATGAAGAGATTGGTTAAGCGCTTATCTTCAGGGAAGTGGCCAAGTGTTGAATCACAACTGCTTGAACTCGAAGGAAATCTTTCGCTTGTATCCCTTCTTATTGCTCTGAATACCGGTGCTCCTTTCACATCCATTCTTGAATCTCTTCGTAAATCCAATAAAGCACTTGCAGAACGATATGAGTTGGCATCGAGCCTTACCGGCGATGATATTGAATGGAAGGATAGTTACCTCTCACAAGAAAATGATGACTTGGGTAAAGCCGTTTTGAAGCTCGTATGGCTCAACGGTCCTTTGGAAAAAATGAACCCTACAACAGAACAATTGGAAGTTGGCCTTGACATACTCACACAAGAACAAGCACCAACTGCTAGAATCGATGTTATTCGTTGGAAAATGCTTCGGTGCTACGCAGATGAAAAGCGAGGAGATGATGCCCTTGCGATCGTCAAGACGATATCACTAGAACATGACTCAGATGCCTCTGAACTTCTTCCTCTTCTCATACAACTGGAAAATGTTGAGGCTTACGATTGGCTTGATTCAAATATTGAAAACATCGACGAGGGAGGATTAATTTCGATTGCACGAGAAGAAGCAGTCCCTCTCCCTTTGCGTTCACGTGCATTGATTTTGTTGAAAGAACAAGACAGTGAAGGTTGGACGGAAGTTGAATCCCTAGCCGTCCATGTGTTTGTAAAAGTGCTAAAGCTGGATGAACTTTCAACGATTCTACTAGAGGATGATGTTGCTATCGCAACTTACCCACATGAGACTTTGATTGTGGCTCACCTGTTGAGTGCTCATCATGAGGAATCCAACTGGAAAATCTCTCGTAAGGCTCGAAAGAAAGCACTACAGACAGTTCAATCAACTGACGTACCAGCATGCATAAGTGGAGACGAGTACAAGCTTTTGCTTTTGCTTGAGGGGCGAATTGAGGAATCTGTGAACAAGCTCACGCTCACAGATACATTGCCAAAGAATGGAATTAAAGCCATCAATCAAATTGTCAACGCTCTTTCTTCAGGCGGGTCTCATCTTGTTGACGAAAAGCATCTCAACAATCTTCTTGAATCATTGGACGAAAGAAAAATTACTGGTCTGGGCGAATCGTTGCTTCGAACCATTGCCTCAAAATTACGACTGAACAATGCGCGACTATCGCTGGAGAGAGGAGATGAGTCTGCTGCGGTCATCAAAACGCTTGAAACCGTACTTACTCAACCTGATATTCCCTATCCTATCGTCGATGGCGTCCGGGAATTGATGTATGAATTTGATCTTGGAATCGAAGCATTGGTCCATTGGTATCAACAAAATCATCAACGATCGAGATGGGCGCTCCTCGCACAAGCGACGCTTGAAGCATCAAAGGGAAAAAACCTCTCTGCCGCTCGACTTTTCAAGCGATCTGCGGACTCCAGTTCATTCGATTACGAAGAAGAAATCATGCTCTATCGTAAAGCATTAATTCACTTTGCATTCGATGAAAAATGGGGAGAAGCAAAACAACTCCTCTCAGAACATCCCAACTTGAAGGCCGCCATCACCAAGCGTTTCCAACTATATCTCGACGTATCGCATCAAGCATCAATGCAAGAAACTGCTAGAGCTACATCAATGTTGAAGAATTACGTCAGGCGTCAAGAAGTCATCGTTGAGGAAACAGATGAAGGTGAACGTACTCGGACTAAGACCGTATTCAAAGAAGACGAACTTGACTTGCTCTATACGTATCCCGATGAGCATCCAAAACCACTACCACGAGAGCCTTTTACAGGTCGTCTATTGGCCGCAATTACAGCACTTCAACGCGATTATCGCACTCAAAGTTCGAAGTCTTTTGATCGACGCTATCGCGACATTATGTCGATGCGTAGTCCAGAACCTATGGAAATACACACGCTCGCTCAACAAGCAAGTGAGTCCTCTCCTCTAGATGCTTTGCGTATTCTCGAGCGCGCCCAACTCTCTGGTCGGTTTATGGATCGAAACAAATCACTCGCAAATCTAGAACAGGTTTTGTTCCGGCGTCATCAATCCGAAATTCGAACATCGGATCGTCGTTACCTCCGACATTTGCCACTTAAGCCACTTGTCCTAGTGGATACAAACATCGTTATTGATGCTCTTTATCAACGAATACAAGAGAAACTCAATCGTTCAAATCATTTCGACGATTCGGCCCGCCAAGGTTCACACTTTGCTGGGTATTTGCTTTACCTCGCAGCCAATCACAAGGTAGACCTCTGGTTACCAAAAGTTGTGAGAGGTGAGGTTGAAAACATCGCTCGTTCAATTGACGATATTCGTTCGCGGTTTGAGAACGCACTTGTTGATAATGAGGTGCTTGATTCCATCATTTCTACTGAAAATATGAAGAACATAGTCAGTGAAGTCATATCAGAATTTAGCACGTGGGGTGGCAATTCTGAAGAAATAGAATCCGAAACTATCAGCGATGAGGTCAAAACCTCAATGGATGAGTTCCTAATACAGCACAGCGAGATCTACGACGAGTTAACAAAGATGCGACAGCATTACGCAGGCAAAAACATCCGCACCCAGATTGATGGTAAGAAAATCTATCCTCAGAAACCCGATCGTAAGATTATGCAGTACGCGGCAGTATTGTCGGGTCGGCCAATCGATAATGTCGGTTCGATCGTTGTCGCCACCCATGATGGTGACTTCACAGTTGTTGCACGAGCCTTCGAGGAACGATTCGGATTTGGTATCGCCAAGAACAGTCGTACATTGAAACAATGGCTCCGAGACTCGTGAAAAGGCCGATGAGTCCAGCATTCTACGTATCACATGTGTGCGATAAGTGCATCTCCAAAGTCTGAGCAGGAGAGTAAAGTTGCATCGTCCATCAACCGTTCGAAGTCGTATGTGACGGTCTTTGCGCTAATTGCTCCTTCCATTCCCTTGACGATGAGGTCTGCTGCTTCACCCCAGCCCATGTGTCGGAGCATCATTTCAGCAGAAAGGATGAGTGAACCTGGGTTGACTTTGTTTTGTCCAGCGTACTTTGGTGCTGTTCCGTGTGTTGCTTCAAAAATGGAGATTCCTGTATCGTAATTGATGTTGGCGCCAGGAGCGATCCCAATCCCACCAACTTGTGCCGCAAGCGCATCGGAGATGTAGTCGCCATTGAGATTCATCGTTGCAAGAACACTGTACTCTGCAGGACGCGTGATAATCTGTTGTAGCATTGCATCAGCAATAACATCCTTGATAACAATCTGGTTCCCAGTTTTCGGGTTCGTCATGGTGCACCATGGGCCTCCATCAAGTTCTACGGCGCCAAATTCCTCTTGGGCAAGTTGGTAGCCCCAATCTCTAAATCCACCTTCTGTGAACTTCATTATGTTGCCTTTGTGGACCAATGTCACACTATCCTTGTCGTTGTCAATCGCATACTGAAGTGCGGCTCGAACAATACGATTTGTACCTTCTTGGCTAATTGGCTTAATTCCAATTCCCGATGTATTTGGAAATCGGATCTTATCGACGCCCATTTCATTTGTCAAGAAGTCAATGAGTTTCTTCACGCCATCCGAACCAGCTTCCCACTCAATTCCTGCATAGACATCCTCACTGTTTTCGCGAAAAATAATCATATCAACATCTCCAGGTGCCCTTACTGGTGAGGGGGTTCCCTCATACCAGCGTACTGGGCGAACACATGCAAAAAGATCCAGCTTCTGTCGCAGGGCAACATTGAGCGAACGAATACCTCCACCAACAGGAGTTGTGAGGGGGCCTTTGATGGAGACCAGTCCAGTGCGCATCGCATTCAACGTTGACTCAGGAAGCCATTCGCCAGTTGCATTGTATGCTTTCTCTCCGGCGAGAACTTCATTCCATACAATGTTCTTTTCTCCTCCATACGCATTCGAAACAGCGGCATCTACCACTGCAATCATGACAGGACTGATATCTACGCCAATTCCATCGCCTTCAATGTAGTGAATAATTGGGTTGTTTGGGATGTGTAGTTTTCCGTTTTGCAAGACAACAGGTTCTCCGCTCATAGTTCTCAGGCATGTCCACCCATAACCACTTCAAGAACCAACCGATGCGATAGTTTCTATGAGAGGAAAGGTAGTGTGGAAAGGCGGAACAGAACTTGACTGCCAAAATGAGCGCGGTCAATCCATTGACGTCGATTGGGAAAATGGACCTTCGCCTATGCAAATTTTTCTTCAAATGATTGGAGCATGTTCTATTGTTGATGTTGTTGTTGGGTTGAAGAACCGAGAGTTTGGAGCTGTTTGGGTTGACTTGGATTCGGTAAGAAGGGAGGAATATCCTCGATCATTTACCAACGTCAAGATGATTTACAACGTCGAGGGGGATGTTCCCGAGAAATTGATTCGAAGAACCATCGAGAAATCCCACGAGAAGTATTGCTCTGTTTCGAATTCTCTTGGCAAAGAGATCGAAATAACATGGGATTTGGTTCTTTACAAGAACTGAGTGCTGCTCTTTAGTGAATGAATCGCTTGGTTGAAGGCGTTCTCGAGCAAATCATAGAGCGGTTTCCACTTTGATGGAATGTTCTGTTCTTCTACCAAATTGATTTGGCCAGAATTGTGTTGAGCACGCACACATGGTCGTATTTGTTGGTTACCTTGCAACTCAACAAGAAGAGAAAGACGGTATTCATCATCTATGAGGGTGACGCGTGCAGAATTCAAGTCAACATGTTGTGCGCTTTCTGGAACGAAATTATCTGAGTTTGGCGATTGTTGACGAATAGAGTGTTGTGCAAGGACTTGAAGCAATCCAGCAACGAGTTGGGGATCGGCTTCAGTATACGCTTCCTCCTCAAGTAGTATGCTTTGCAATGGGTTTGTTGCTTGGGATTGCTGTTGGGTTGCAGAACCCAATTCAGCGAAGATGTCAATATCGTCTGCATCAAAATCGGGGGTAATTGTTTGTTCAAAATCCATGTTATCAGGAAAGAAAATACCCGTACTTCCCTTTTGAAGTATTGTTCAATCTGTACCATACATGAAAGGTTCAAATGACAGCAATTTTTGGAAAAAATTGAGGGATTGACTTGCGAGCATTGATTGGAATAGTCATCATTGCTCTTCTGATTCCCTTTGCAACCTCAGCACCAAGTGGTATTGGCACAGCTGCAGACAACGGCTGTCTTTGCCATGGTGAAAAAAACACGGATACGCAAATTGTAATTGAAGGCCTTCCAGAGCATTTTGAGTCCAGTACAACATACAACTTCTCAATTGAAGTGACATCACAAAGCATTCCCATGAATACTGCTGGAGAAGTGGGGGGATTTCGATTGTTGATTTCTGCGGGTTCAATTGCATTTGATGAACAGGAAGGCTTGATTCAGAACAAAGACGACGGCTGGACACATACGGAAGCGGGGAATGCCGTACGGTCATGGAACCTCACATTTACGAGTCCTGGGGACAACAGCACCTTTGTTGATTTTACGATCTATGGTAACGCAGTCAATGGTAATCAAGCAGCTACTGGAGATGAATGGAATTCTCTCACAATACGATTTCCAGGTGCCCAGTATGACGGTGATTTACTTCAAACAGAAGTGGATGATTTCACACCCATGGATTATTACGTTGGATTAATCTCCTTGCTAGCACTGACCTATCTTTTGGCCATAACAATTCGGAATTAATTAACGAACTCGATAGTGCTGCTGCGTAGTGCTTTGAGTTGTCGGCGTTCCGATGAACCATGGATCTGTTCGCTTTTTACACCGGTTAGTACGAGCATAACCCGAATTTCATCATCAAGTTCTTCATCGACTGCAGTCCCCCAGATGATTTTTGCATGTGGAGAAATACGTTCGGTAATGATTTGAGCACAACGTTCTGCTTCACCTAATGTGAGGTTGTTTCCACCAACGACGTTGATGAGTGCCCCACGAGCATCGCTAAAGTCGAGATCGAGGAGTGGCGAGTGCAACGCTTCCAATGTTGCTTCTTCGGCTCGACCAGGGCCAGATCCTGCACCTAAACCAATCATAGCAACGCCAGCGCCAGAGTGAATTACAGCTTTCAAATCTTCAAAGTCCAAATTAACCATGCCATCTCTTGTTAGAAGTTCAGTTACTCCGATAATGGAACGAACGAGGAGTTCGTCTCCCACTCGAAAAGCACTTGCTAGGGGAAGGTCTTTCACGCCTTCAATCTCAAGTAAGCGCTCATTTGGGATGACCAAGATAGTATCACAGTGTTCGCGTAATCGTTCCAGGCCCCATTCGGCATTCTCACGACGTGTCGCTCCCTCTGATTGGAATGGATAGGTGACGACAGCGATTGTCATCGCACCTTGTTCTTTTGCAAGGCGTGCGATGTGACCCGCAGCACCCGTACCAGAACCTCCGCCCATACCAGCGGCAATGATTGCCAGTTGAGTATCGGTGGTAATTGCTCGAAGTGCCATTTCAGATTCAAGAGCCGCCGCCTCTCCCTTGGTCGGGTCTCCTCCTGCACCTCGTCCTCTTGCTGTACGGCCAATGAGCACTTTATGATCCAGAGGAGACATCAACAATGCTTGTGCATCAGTATTGATGGCATACCCTGTGACGAATGAATTCTCAAACAATCCTTCGGATTCAAGGCGACCAACGGCATTGCAACCTGCTCCACCTACGCCATAAACACGAATACGCGGTTGCAGTGATTCAAGGAGCGTACGCAGTTCCTCGTCGGTCCCTTGCCCACTTGGTTGGGGATCAAGTTGCGGGATAACTTCATCATCGGACAGTTCCAGAACTCGTTCAATCAAATGGCGCATAGGGATAAACTTGGTTCATCCTGACTTGAATGTATTGCCATAATATATCTACTCGAGAACGGTTTAGGGATGGTAAATCAATCTCGGAGACCTTCTTGAGTGACCTGGTAAACACACTCGCCATCGGGTAGGTTCGGGGAATCGACAAGTCGTGCGATACGTCGTCCACCCTTTGCTTTTCGCAGGTAAAGACGGAAGGTCGAAGCGTGTGCAAGAACGTGCCCTCCAATTGGCTTGGTAGGATCGCCCCACATTGCATCCGGTTTGGAGTGGACTTGATTTGTTACGAGGACTAGAGCGTTGTTGATGTCTGCAAGTTGCTTGAGGTCCTTGAGATGACGATTCAGCTTTTGTTGACGGTTTGCAAGCATACCACGCCCTATAAATTCTGCACGGAAATGACTTGTTAGAGAATCAACGATGATCATTTTGACATTGAGGCCTTTGCTCATTCGCTTGATTTCCTCGGCAAGAAGCATTTGGTGAGCAGAGTTGTATGCTCGAGCAACATGAATGCGACTTAGCACAGCATCTGGGTCGAGACCGTGTCCGCGTGCCATCTGTGTGATTCGCTCAGGTCTGAATGTATCTTCTGTATCAATGTAGAATACGTCTCCATCAAACCCCCCGTCTTCGACTGGCATGGTACAATTGACTGCCAGCTGATGCCCAATCTGGGTTTTTCCTGAACCGAATGCACCGTAGACTTCGACAAGTGCTTGCGTTTCGAATCCACCGCCCAAAAGGTCGTCAATGGATTGAACTTTGGATGAGAGTTTTTGCACTTCCCGTCGGCGATCAAGGAGTGCTACACCCGAAACGAATCCACCAATGTTTGCCATCTTCTTTGCAGCGTTGATGATTTTACCTGCAACAGCTTCACCGAGTTCTGCTTGTTCTGCAAGGTCTGCAGGAGACATAACGGCTAGAGCGAGAAGCTCGTCAAAACCTGCTTCTCGTAATTTCTCAGCGGTCGCAGGACCTACGCCTGGCAAGTCTTCGATTTTGACTTCGGGGCCTTCCTCGTCTGCGACATCCATTGGTATCACTTCGTCCTCAGTAGGGACTTGATTGTTCTTACTTGTTGTTTTCTTCTTTGTCTTGGTGCTCATTGTATCACTTATGCCAAACCAGTGGCTGAGGGTATATCAATCAAAAAAGGGGACAGTCGAGTGAATAAAATCTGAATGATGAAGGGGGAGGCGTTGAAGTAGAGCGGTTTTCACTTTTCATTCACTTTCAGATTGGTCCTCTTCATTTTCACCAGCTGGCTGATAAGGATTTGGAGAGGATTCCTCCTCTGCATAGAGTATATCGACAAGATGGTTAATATTGAGTCTATCTTGCCCTTGGTCGATGGTTACACTCAAGTCATGAAGGCCTCGAATTGGAAGATTCAAGTCAAAATTCCAATTTTTTTCTTCGCCATCAACAATCTGATCAGTCTTTGTACCCTTAGTGTTTGAATCCGGATCTGTCAATTCCCAGGTAACGGTTACTGGACTTCCAGGGGTGACGGTTATGCTTGGGTTCTCTACGGTTGAATCAATCGATACCTGCTTAGGCGTTGAATCCTCATTTCCAGGAGTCGTGTTGATTTCCATCGTATCAGGGTCAGCTGAATTTGCTTCACTCCAATCTATTGAATGTTCAACACGTAAAACGACCGTTTGATTTGCAGTATTTCCGTTAATATCGGTTGCTGCAAGGATGATAGTATACAACCCATGAATCTGATACTCAACATCGATGTTCGCTGATTCAGACGCATCAATGCTGATGATGGAACGGCCGTCACCTGGGTCAAGAGTGAAGGTCTCGAGACCGTAATCCGATGAGGTTCGAGCGAAGTCAAAACTGAAAGTTACCGCATTGAATGAGATCTGCGAACCACCAATGAAGGATTGTTGTATGGTCCCGTTGGTCGCATCGTAATGCACGACCAGATCTATGAGTTTCTCCTGTTCTGAATTATCCTCTCCAAAACAACCCGCAAGCATCGAACATAGCAAGAGTGACGATAACAAGACAACCCCTGCTCGTCCGCCCATGTTATTCCTTAGACGTCATCCTTGAAGAACACAGTGCCGAAATATGGTCAAAAATTACCACATCGGTGGTTTCAAAGGGAAGGACTGTGGCGTTTGGGTTAGCGAGGTGGGGTAGTCTGGATATCCCGTCGGGCTCATAACCCGGAGATCGATGGTTCAAATCCATCCCTCGCTACCACGGACTACGAGTACTGGTAATAGTCGTGCTTCGGTTGCAAAGAGTCCATTGCAGACTGTAGACGTTCGTTTGTAGCTTGAATCCCACTGGCAATCTCTTCACATTCTTGTCGAATCCGTTGAGCTTCAGATGCACAAAAATCGTCCTGTTGAGCACAGGCATCCAAAATCGCCAACACAGGATCAATTTGACTTCCCGGGGCGTTTTCAGGAAGGATGTGGTAGGCGCCATTTTCAAGAATAACTGGGCCAGATGCTTTGACTTCGGAGGCAAGCAGTCTGCAATACTTGACCTTCCCAGGGTCGGTTTGACAGACAGCAACGAGAGCGGCAACATTACCTGGCGTATCCTTGTAAGCCTTCAAAAAGAATTTTCTTGCTTTCGTTTTTTTCCCAGCCTTCATGAACACATGGCCTATTGTTCTGTAATCTTTTTCAATCGGTGTCAATTTTGTTAGAAGTGAAGGCGCAGTTTGATAGAGAATCTTCTTGAGTTTCTTTCGCTCCCGAAGCAGTACTGAAGTAGCGTTTGTTGCCAATTTGTGTTTGTTTCGAATCGAGAGGACTTCAGCGAGAATTCGAACCCCCTTTACCAACAAGGTTTGTGTTGCTCCATCCCGTTGTTTGTTTGAAAGCAACATCGATGTAAATTCAGTCGCCATCACCTCGACCATTTCAAAACGTTCCTCCTCAAAATAACGTATCATTTGTGAAAGGGTTTGATTGGGATCGGACATACCAAACATGGTTACGCCTCATTGTCCTTCGTATGCAGCAGTCAAAGTCGTTGTTTCCAAAACACCTTCAATTGTGCGTATATTTCTAAGAACGAGTTTCGACAATTTAGGAAAAACATCCACGATGACTTTGCAGTAAACGTCATACTCTCCAAACAAGACCATTGCTTCTGATACTTCCGGCATCTTGTTGAGTTGGTCCACAACGTGTTGTTCTCGGCCCGGCTGCGTAGACAAAAGCACGAGTGCAATAGCGGACATGATGAACCATCCCGAACCTCATGTTTAATTCTTCACGTCCCTTGGTTGAAATGAACAGGATGCCCTCAAACGTTGTAGCACTGACTGGTTCTCCAGGAACTGGGAAATCAACACTCGCACGCGTTCTTACCAAAGAAGGCATCCAGGTGATTCAGCTGGAAGACATAGCCCGTAATGTTAACAGTATCCAAATGAAAGACGGGATTCAAGAAATCGAAACATCGAAACTTCCAGCGTGGGAATGGGGCGATGAACAGCCCTGCGTTATTGACGGACATCTCTCACATTATTGCTCCATCGACGCTGTGATTATCCTCCGTTGCCATCCTCGGGAATTGCGTTCTCGCCTCAAACGACGGCCAGATTACAGCCCAGAGAAAATTACTTCGAACGTTGAATGGGAACTTCTTGGTGGGATTTGGCTGGAACTCGTTCAACTTCATCCCGAGATCAAGGTCCTAGAAATTGATACTACTAAGCAATCAATCGATATTCACAGAGTCAAGAGTTTCATAGCAGGAAAATACGATTCCTATCCATCAGCCGAGGACTTTGCCTCATCCTCGATAGACTGGATTGGGGCTGATGATGCTACCGAAAGCATATGACCTTTCTTCACCACGAGCAATCGATAGAGATGGCACTTGAGCAACTCAGAAAGCGATGGGAAGCTCTAGCCTCTCCGTTCGTTTCCGGCCTAGGCCGAACCAATCCAGCCATCCTTACTTGGCTTGCACTACCCATTGGAATTGTTGCAAGCGTGTTGGTTTTTTATGCGCCAAAAAGCGATGCTGGAGCATTGATGTTGCTCGGATCTGCACTTATGATTGGGTTTTCAATGATTTTAGATGGCCTTGATGGCCAATTGGCACGACAGACAGGGCAGGTGTCTCGATGGGGAGATTATCTCGATCACACGCTCGATCGACTTCTTGATGCAATGTGGGTTATCGCCATAGCCTCAAGCCCTGCCTGGGTTGATGACCCGGTTCTTGGTTGGGCCGCTGCATGGTTTACGATACTTGGCTCCTATATGGGGACACAAGCACAAGCTGTGAGCGGTGGACGAAACTATCGAGGGTTTTCTCGAGCAGATCGCACAATCTTGACCATTGGTGCACTTGCGCTAACAGGAATATTTTGGCTCATTGGAGTCGAAGATTTCTCTTCTGCTCCCGCGCCGTTCGATCATCTTGAATTGAATCCTCTGTTGGCCGTAGTAGTCATTTCTGGACTTGGTGGAATCTATACCTTCTTTGTGCGTTTTTCTCAAGCAAGGAAAGAGATTATTGCGCTTGACAAAGCACACCCTCTTGCACAATCCAATCAAGATGAATCGGAATGAAATCGATGCAATGAAATTGCGTTGTTGTTCATCTCATCATGCGGTATACTCTTAACAGGCGACGGAGAGGTATTGAGTGATGGGTGCGAACGCGCTGAACCGTAGTCTCCAACCGAGGGCCATAATGATGGTCTTGCTCATGATGCTGATGCTTGTTCCGTTGACACCAGTATCAACAGCAACTGACACAAACCCGAACAACCTTCAGGCACAACACATTGCAGCCGTGTTTGACCCTGTTTCTGAGACTACAACGGTCTCATGGCAGAATATTGACACGTACAACGGAAATGTTCCTTACTATCATTCTGCAATGTACAATGTACATCGACACACCGAACCAATCACTTCATTGAACATCGGGGCCACACAACTTGTCGAATCGGTAACTGCTTGTGAAGCGAACGTCTACATCCAGTATGCTTGGTGTCTTAGTTCAGCAGGAGGCAACGGTGGCCAACACCCAGGGCACAGCGTGTCATACCTCGTTGACGCAGGTACAAACAATACCTTCTACTACGCCGTAACAATTGAGTGGGATTCCGATGGAGACATCGTCGGTTCAACAGATTGGGCTCTCGATGTTTTGCATCAAGAACTCGACGCTGATGTTTCGTCTATGACAATCGGTGTCGACGAAGTTACCTCCTCTATCGAGACCCCGTTGTACTTCCAAGCATCTTACTCACTTGCGGACAGCGAAACCACTCTTACTTGGATCAACTATCACTCACCACTCTTACCGAATACAAATGCTCCACTGCCAAACACGACAATTCTGATTTGGCGTTCTACGGCTGAAATCTCTCGCAGTAATGGCGGGCTGGTGTACGACGGACTTACTGTTGCCACATTGATTGCGAACATTAGTTCTGATCATGAATCGTTTGTTTACACCGTGCCATCGGATACGAATGAAGAGGCATACTACGCAGTCACTTACTTTATTCCGAATAAAACGGGCAATGGTGAGGACTTTATCGACCTTCGATTCCTATCAAACAATGCACTTACTGAACCAGTACTGGAGGACAATCGTCCACCAAACCACGTGAGTGTATTTTCGGTCAGTTCATCCTCGGATAGTGACGGTACAGGAGAGACCCAATTGACATGGTTTAGTGTACCTGGAGAGACTGGTGAACGATACGATATCTACGTATCCGGAGCGGCGTTTAATTCCGTTTACAACACTGGTGTTACCTTCCTTGCTTCCATTTATGAAGATCAAGCACTCGAGGACTCAAACAACCCTTACACTTACACTCGTGAGCTACCAATCGGAACATTAGGATGGGCTCATTATTGCGTCGTCACTGTTGATGCAATCGGTTTATTCGATGAAAACACAAGTGGCAGCTCATGCGATTCTGTTGAAGAAGATGCATACAGCAACTGGCAGAAAGAACCATCCAATGTTTATGCAGAGTTCATTGGTGATCGAACAGTTCGCGTCACATGGCTTGACCAACTTGGTGTTGAGGGCGAGCGTTATCACATCTATTCAAGTAACGGAGTTCCAACAAATCCACAGCAATTCGCTACGCAAACAACCTACCATGGTTTCGTTAATGATAACACCCAAGTGTTTGATATTACGATTGGCCCAGACATTGTTTCAGAGACAGGTGCGGTGTTGAATTGGTACATTTATGTTACAAGTGAAGCACAATACATCCATGCAAACGGCTCATACGAGTACATTGGCTTGAACCAAAACTCATACGGGCCAGTGGAAATCGATATCACTCGACCATCAATTCCACAGATTGTCAATGCAGAGAGCAGAGGCGACCTTGGCTTTGTTGCTATGGAATGGGGTAATTTACTAGAGCAGAATGAAGTCTACCAAATCTGGAGGCACAATGGTGACCCCTTTGAAGAATCTTCCATTAGTTCCAGCGACGAGGATGGCTGGGAACTTGCCCTGGACGATATCCAAGTAGGTCTCACAACTTCCTCGACAATTATTCGGAATGTGGAAATCGCAGACGGATCCGAACAAGATGCGTTCTATGCGATTACTGTTTGTGACCAATACAACAACTGCAACCCTGAAATCATCCAAGGATTAACAGGTAACGCACGTTCAATCCGTGAGGATGCTCGAGCACCGAGCATCGATGTGGAACTCGTTGATGATGATGGCGTTCCCTACACTAGCCCATCTCTAGTCCCTGGGCTTTATACCGTGAAAATAGAAGTTAGCGAATACCTCAAAACGACACCTTCGATTGAAGTGTTTTCATCGGCAGGTTACAATGAAACCTCTGGTGGCGCATTGATGACACAGACCGCTGATAATCAACTCGACCCAAACAAGGGTCCTGAATACAGCTATGAATTTAGAATATCA
>CEQX01053083.1_pt1 | contig 17229 bp, 14 predicted proteins | sample 356261 | NCBI WGS metagenome assembly CEQX01 (sample SAMEA2621076, study PRJEB7988) | marine metagenome | isolation source: saline water (ENVO:00002010), including | reverse complement strand
CTGCAAAAGTAATTCGCCTAGAAGAAATCGAAAACCATTGGGAAGAAATATAAAGCTAAGCCTTAAACCACTCAGCCAAAAAGCCGACATTAAGTCGGCTTTTTGGCTTCTATTCATCTTAAAGCAATGCTAGATAATTTGTGGTTCGTATTTCGTACTAATTTATATGAAGACACGATAATACGATCATCATCGTCATTATTAGTAACTCGTTTTTGTCCAAAAAGAGTTTGTCTGGTCGTATCTTCACAAATAAAAAAGGCGAACATTTCTGCTCACCTTTTCTAGAGTTATAGTTTGGGGAAAATGCAGTTTTTTAGACCGCATTTTTCTTTATAGAGTTTTTAGTTTTAGATTGGGAATATTTAGACAATTTAATAGCCCCAATCACATAGTCGTTATTATAGTTTGGGAATTTTTAAACTTTACCATAAATCCTTTGCTCTAAGTTTTTTACTTTCGCTTTTGAGCTCCTAGCACACTCTCCAACCTTATTTAAAATAACCTCTAATTTACTTGATAAACCTTCTATGTTTTTCCATCCCTCAAAAGTATCTTGTATCAATTTACTTTCTGCACTTGAACAAGCGGTCATGAAATTATAAACAACCCATTGGGCGCCTTCTTTTGGAATCCGCTTTAAAATACGGCCTTTATTTTTTGAAAAATATGCAGCAACAAACTCTCTATTTTCTGCAAAAAATGCTGGAAACTGGAAACGGTAATCAATAACAAACTCAGTAGTTGAATCATTGAGCAGTAACTCATAAAACGCTTTAATTTGCTCCTCTTTTAATGTGTAGCCAATTGAGTCCAAAACATCTTCTTTAAATGTAATGTCACCACTATTGAACATAGCTAAAAGCGCTAAATATTCACTGTCTGTAGAGTTTGCGGCGGCTACTCGTAGCACGGAACTGCGTGCCGGCAAATCAATAACTTTACCTTGTTTTATTTTTCCTTTAGCAAAGGCTATTGCACTGTCAGATTTCAAATAAACACCATAAAACGAAAGCCAAGCTCCACCATTTTCTTTGTTAAATACAGTTTGCCAATCAATAATCTTTGGTAAGTTTGCTTGTAAATAACTGCTGTAAGGCGCTTTTAAATCGCTTGGTACAAACTCAATAAACGAGTCTATTAGACTATTCAGTGCTTTTAAGGATTCAACACTGTCTGTAGGTAAACTATTTAGCGTTAGTACTAGCGTATCAACATAATCCATATAATCAATGAGCGCTGCGCTTGCCAATGCATCATTATTTTCCATATAAGACAGCTTTTCTGCATCACTGAGCAAATGAAGTGGAAATTCAGCATTATCTGTTTTATCAATATACCTAAAGTAACCCACACCTTTGGTGTCTATAAAAACCTGCGATGAAGGCGAAACTTCACTCAATAACATTGCTTGAGTATTTAACAGAACATTTTTATAAGAAACCTCATTGCCAACATTATAAATTTTCAATGTAAGCGGAATGCTCCACAATTTATTTTGCCTAAAGAAGTTATCTTGCTTTAAGTAAAGTGCATCATCTTTACGATACAAGGTCACTAATGGATATGATGACTGTTGTAAAAATGAGGAGGCCACTCCTACTAGGTTTTTAGGGATATAGCGTTTAAAGCTATCGAATGACACAACTGTGCCTTGAAAAGTCTTTACATACTCGCGAATTGACTCTTTAAATTCATCCCCCCCCATTGCCTGCTCAAGCATAGCCAGTATAGAAAAGCCCTTACTGTAAACAAGCTGACCTGTTCCATCTTGCTCTGAAGCTACCTTCACTTCAGTAATTACAGCTCGATCCATGTCGTTGTCACTTTCTAATGAACTTGATTGTGGCGTATAAGTACACTGTGCTTCTGTGGGATAAAAATGAGTCACTACTTGTGCAGCAAAAAACTCGCTAAAAGACTCATTCATCCAATAATCGTCATACCACTGCATAGTGATATCGTTACCAAACCACATATGTGCAACTTCATGAGCAACGAGTTTTCGGAACACGCACATATCGTAGCTACTTGCTCCGGCCGAGGGAATTTCTTTTGGGCTAAGCGCAATTAAGCCAACATTCTCCATTGCAGCAGAAGAGTCAAACGGTGCGATGAAGAAATCTAATTTGTCGTAAGGAAAAGGCTTACCTAAGTAGCCTGACAAATAATCAATTGTGTTATTGATTAATAGAGGCAATTCTTCATGATATTGATACTGTAAACCTTGTGGCGAAAACAAAGTACTCTTGTATTTAGTCTCCTCCATTTTCTTACTATCAAACATACCTACGGCGATTGCTAAAACATCTGTCGGAATTACAGCCGTTTTTTCAAACTTAATCGTTTTTTTATTTGAATCAATTTTTGTAGAAAGAGCACGTGTATTGTGAAGCGCCGTTAAATTTGAAGGGATGGTTAAAGTAAACTGAAATGATGTTTTTTTATCTGGTTCATTTAAACTAGGGAAGACTTGCCTAGCAAGCATTGGCTGAAATTGTGAGAAAATATAATCTGCTTCGGCACCACTTGTTTGTACAAATAGACCCTGTCCATGACTAGAGAATTTCCCAATAAACTTAATAGCTAACTTTGTCTGACCACTAACGTTGTGATCGAGCTTATGCTTAACAATGTCATAGTTATTTGCCGTTTCAACCGGTAAGTTTGTTAATAATTCATCCATTAAAAGTTCCACAGACTGAATATTTAAACCATGGCTGTGGTAGCTAATAGTATCTGTTGGTGAAGAAATATCTAACGATAAAATTGTGGTGCCACTAAAGGTAGGTTTTGATGGATCTAATTCTAAATTGACGATTTGTGAATCTAGAGTAATTTCTTGGGGTAGCCGATAGTTATTAACTCCTGTCGCGTAAGAATAAACACTACAGAAGAAACAAAAAGCTAAAACATACTTCAAGCAATATTCCTTCATTTAATTTGCTATAAAACTCCGACACTAACAGCTACCTTATTGAAATAAAAGTTATTTTATAATTAGAATTAGAACAACCATCATCTGGAATACATAAACAAACTGAATTCAGCAACCTCTATTACATGGATTGTGAAACGAAGCTACAACTTGCGCACAAAGAATTAAGTGATGAAGGTGTTTGGAAGCCGAACTACAATCCTACACTTGTAAAGTTGTTAAGCAAACTTGGGCTATATTTACCACCGCATTATTATCAGAGTTTTTTCGCAAACGTTATGCTTTGTGTGGCTTTTTCTGCTCCGGTTTGGGGAATCTTCCAATGGTTTCTAGTGTGGAGCGAGCTAGGTAAACCAGTTTTAGAAGCAGTTTATATCTCGTTACTTACGGGCGCATTGTTTAGTTTAGTTATGGCAACCCTCTACTACATTAGGCGCAAGCAATTAAATCTAATAGACTGGGGTTCATTGAGAGAATAAGCCCAAAACCTACAAACTGTTCAAGAGGGATTCGTAACGCGTGGCATTTGTACTATGCATTGGTTTTAGTGTTTAAGGCGATATGCGGTGGCTTCGGTATTGCGTTGCTCACCCCTTAACAGAGCGTTACCGAATAAATACTCTAATACGTTTTTCTCCAAAAACGAGTTTACTGACCGTTTGCTCACCACTCTTACCTGCCTAGCTAAGCCAGGTTGTCTAAATTCTATGCTCAGTATTAGTCAATTGACAGCTTTGTTTTTAATTTCTCTCACAGTGTTTACGGTTTTAAATACACTTGTTGTATAGATCTATTAGTGCATAAAAACATGCAGATTCGCCCATAAAAAAGCCTAAAAGTGATTGCTCACCTTTAGGCTTAATAATATTTTTTAAAACACGTATAAATATTCTTTTAATACGTGTATAGCTAAATTAGCTATTGATCATAATACATTTGATATTCACAAATTCGCGCATACCAAAGCCGCCGTGCTCTCGGCCGTAACCACTTTCTTTAACACCACCAAAGGGTAGGTTTGGTTGGGCAAGGCCGTAACCGTTAATGTTGATCATACCGGTATCAAAGTGCTTTTTAGCCAGTTCAATGGCTTTTTTCTCATCTTTAGAGAAAATACCACCGCCTAAACCATAGCGAGAGTCGTTGGCGATACGCATTGCATCGTCGTTGTCTTTTGCTTTAATGAGCGAGGCTACAGGGCCAAATAACTCGTCATCGTATGCTGGCATGCCCGGCGATAAATTATCAAGAATAGTCGGTGGGTAGTAGTAACCTGTTTGCGATGGTACTTCACCGCCTGTTACAACATTTGCACCTGCTTCAACAGATTGCATTACTTGGTCGTGAATTTTATCGCGTAAATCTTCACGAGCCATGGGGCCTAGATCGGTATCTTCGGCCATTGGGTCGCCCATTTTTAATGCTTCAAATTGCGCTTTAATTTTTTCTTTAAAGTCATCATATAATGACTCTACAACCACAAAGCGTTTTGCCGATACACAGGTTTCGCCGTTGTTGATCATGCGTCCTGTAACACAGGTTTCAACAGCAAGGTCTAAATCTGCATCATCAAGTACTAAGTAGGCATCGTTACTGCCAAGCTCAAGCACTGTTTTTTTAACGTATTTACCTGCTTCTTCAGCTACTTTTTTACCGGTAGCGTCACTGCCTGTAAATGTTACGCCGCTGATTGCTTTGTGTGAAATAAGCGCGCTGGCAGTTTTGCCATCAATAAGTAAGTTGCTAAAGCAATATTCAGGGAAGCCCGCTTGTTTAAACAGGGTATCGATTTTCTCTGCCATACCAAATACATTACCGGCATGTTTAAGTACGGTGGTGTTACCGGCCATAATGTTAGCTGCACTGTAACGAATTACTTGGTAAAGCGGGAAGTTCCAAGGCTGAATACCCAATAAAACGCCCGTTGGTTGGTAGCTAACAATAGCGCGGCCGCCATCCATATCGCGCTCTTCATCGCCTAGTACTTGTGGGCCGTTTTCGGCTGTGTAACGACAAATACCAGCGCACAGTTCAATTTCTTGAAATCCTTGCTCGTACACTTTACCCATTTCTTCGGTCATTAGCTTAGCAATGGCTTCTTTTTGCTCTTCGAATAAAGAGGCTAGTTTATTTAAATACTTAGCACGCTCGGTAAATGAGGTTTGGCGCCATTTTAAATATGTTTCGTGAGATTTTTCTACTACCTGCTCAGCTTCCTCTTGAGAAAGCAGCGTGTAGGTATCAATGGTTTGTTCAGTTGCGGGGTTGATTGTTTTAACTGTGTTACTCATTTTTATCTCCTTACAAATTAGTTATCAGTAAGGGTGCAAACACAAAGCCAGTTTGTTTTATAAAGTAAAATAGAGCTTAAGTTATTGAATAGTAGTCGCTTTAAATTTAATTGTGGGATGTAAATAAAAAGCGAGTGATGAGCAAGCAGTAAAAAATACTGCTTTATGCAAATTTTACAGCCTTAGTTAAACAGTTGCTGTGCTATTTGTTTTAGTAGGTAAGTTTCACGAATGATAGACAACCCTTGTTTTTCACTAAGGCTCATTGTGCGTTCGTTGTGTGCAATGGCGTCGTATATATTGACCCATTTAGGCGTCATACCATTTTGTTGCTCGTAATGTTCAAGCTGTGCTTTGCCAAGCTCTTTGTCTGTATCGCATAAATAGCAATACGACTGTATATGTATAATATCAAAGTCGTCTTTGTACCAAGGGCGGTACTCTTCGTATAACCCAAAGGGTTTAATAACCTGTATATTTTGCGCGCCAGTTTCTTCGCTAAGCTCTCTTATTAACCCTTGCTCTAGGGTTTCACCTTCATCTACACCGCCGCCGGGTAAACTGTAGTCTTCGTAGCGATTGGTATACATTAATAAAATGTGTGCATCTTTAATCACAATGGCGCGGCCTGTGCGGCGGGTAAATTGAGTGCCTTGGTTTAAATTTATGCCAGGGTGGACCATTGTTTTTAATAATTGCATTTTGTCTCCTTTTTAAAAGCAAAATTATATCAGCTGGTATACTTAGGCGAGTAGTAAAAATAATTCTAATTATTTTTAAAAATTATGATCGGTATGGCTTAAGTTTACGTACATACTCGGTTGTTAAAATTAAACGTTAAAAGACTCAATAGTTTAATCATTTTTAAGAGATTCTAGTAGCCCCTTTTATTTGCAAAATAGGGTGCGTAGAATAAGAAGAAAAGCATAGGGATTTATCATGTTAAACATACTTTTAGTCGATGATGACGTTGAATTTAGTGACGTTGTTTGCCACATTGTCGAATTCCTCGGGCACAACATTTGTACTGCAACTAGCTTAAAAGAAGCACATCAATGGTTTGAAAATAATACCTTTGATCACGTATTACTCGATTTTATGCTGCCAGATGGCAGTGGTCTTCATTTACTCGATCATTTAAAAATGATTGGGCAGTCTCCAAAAGTGACGCTTATTTCTGGCCACCCTTCAGTAAAAGGGATTTTGGCAGACATGTGTGAGCAAGATGTTGGGCATTTATTAAAGCCGCTGCAACGCGAAGACCTAGAGCTGGTATTAAACGGCCCTAAAAAAACAGCTAAAAAAACTAAAGTTCCGGCTATTACTCGCCATTTTAATAGCTTAATTGGTGAATCAGAGCCAATGCAAAAGCTTTACACCATGATAGAGCGCGTAGCTAAAACCAATGCTAACGTGATGCTCATGGGGGAAAGCGGTGCAGGTAAAGAAGTGGTCGCCCAAGCAATTCATAACGCTAGCCAATGCGAAGGCCCTTTAGTGGCGAGCAACTGTGGTGCTTTGTCTAAAGAGCTAATAGGTAGTGAGTTATTTGGCCATGAAAAAGGGGCTTTTACAGGTGCAATTGCCCGTAAAGAAGGGGTATTTGAGCAAGCAGACGGCGGTACGTTATTTTTAGATGAAGTAACCGAAATGCCTATAGATATGCAGCCAAACTTACTGCGTGTGCTTGAAACTAAAAAAGTAACACGTGTAGGCGGCAATCGTGAATTACCTATAAACTGCCGCGTTATTTCTGCGACTAACCGTTCGCTGACCGACTTAGCGCAAAACAATATTATTCGTGAAGATATTTACTTTAGACTTGCGGTTTTCCCCATTGATATTCCTGCGCTGCGAGAGCGAAAAGAAGATATTCCACTGCTTGCGAAAGCCTTTTTAGAGCAACTTAATGATGAAAATGGCACTTCGTTTTATTGGCACAACGAGCAGCTAAAAGAACTACAGCAATACGAGTGGCCAGGCAATGTGCGTGAACTTCGCCACGCTATCCATCGCGCCTTTATTATGAGCGACCCACAATCGAGCGAAATTACACTTCCGGATAACTTAGAGTCGCCGTTTTCGCGTGTAAATACGCAAGTGGCCGATAACCATGTTTCGGCAGGGCAAACCATTGAAGAAGTCGAAAAAGAGTTAATCCACGCCACGCTAGATAAGGTGCAAGGTAATAAAACGCTAGCTGCGCAAATGCTAGGGATCAGTACAAAAACATTGTATAACCGATTAAACGCATACGGCGGAATTGGAGAATATAAATAACCTGAACTCTGAATAATAAACCTATCTCTAGCAGCTATTTTCAACGTTAACTGCGTTAAATTTGCTTGCAATAGGCCAGCTATTGACGCGTAAATTCGGCTTGTTTTCATTGAAAATCTCTGGCTAGAGAAAAGAATTTGGTTATCACTATAATTTAATATTTTAGTAAGTCTCTTAACCAGAGTTCAGGTTGAATAAGTATAGGAAGTAATATGAGTGATGAAAAAGAAGTTAATACGCTAAATAAATTGGTACATGATGCAAGAGCTCCACTGAATAGAATTTCTATGAATGCAGAGCTCATTAAACTGGTATTAGAAAACGATATGCCAAAAGATAAAGCGTTAGCAGCACTCGATAAAATAATTTCAAACTGTCAGCAATGTAGCGAAAGCTTGCAAAACATTACTGATTTTAATAATAAGTAGTCATTTAAAATTAGGTATTTACACATAATGAGTAAGCAAAAGCAGCAGGGTAAAACGAATATAACGTGGGCCGCTTTTATCGCAATAGTACTGTGTATTGTTGTTGGCAATGCAGTTTTGGCATTAAGTACTATTCAGGGATTAACGCAAACGCAAAAAAGCTTGGATAACACCAGCTTATTAGCCGATGCTATTGAGCGTCTTCACTTATCAATTGTGCAGGCAGAGTCTGGCCAGCGCGGCTACTTACTCACCGAAGAAGAAGACTACTTAATGCCTTATTACGATGCGATAGGGCAAATAGAATCGCAAATGGAGCATGTAAAGTCTCTACACTCTGAAATTGATGGCCAAGCTGAGCGAATTGCTGAGCTATTAGTGTTAACAGAAGCTAAAATTAAAGAGCTTAAACAAACGGTTAAGCTGGCTACTAATGACAAAGAGCGCCGTGCGTTATATGTATTAAATACGCACAGAGGGCGAGAGCTATACAAAGATATTCGCGTTAAAGTTAATGATATTCAAGACCGAGAATTACTGTTTAAGGTGAGCCATTTTTCTAAGCTGGCACAAATAAAAAATGAAGCAAAAATCACCTTTGCTATTACAGCGGTTACCAGTGCGCTTTTAATAATAGGTATGTTTTTATTAACACGCCTAAATTTAAGAAACGCGGCTAAATACCGTGAGGAGCTTGAAATACAAAACGAAACACTTGCAACTAAAGTGTCTGAGCGCACGCAAGAGCTGACCTTATATTCAGATGAGCTTAGCCGCTCAAACCGTGAGCTTGAAGAGTTTGCGTTTGTTGCCAGCCATGACTTACAAGAACCACTTCGAAAAATTCAAGCATTTAGTGACCGCCTAGAAACCATGTTTAAAGATGAGCTGGGCGAAAAAGGCATAGATTACATAGGCCGTATGAAAAATGCAGCGCAACGTATGTCTAACCTTATTAACGACTTGCTAGAGTTTTCGCGGGTAACAACCCGAGGTAAAGACTTTGATGACACTGACTTAAAAGGCGTAGTTAACGATATTTTAAGTGATTTAGAGGTTGCCATTAAAGAAAGCAATGCGCACGTAGAGGTGGGCGAACTACCGGTTATTCAAGCCGATAAAAGCCAAATGCAGCAGTTGTTTTTAAACTTACTGTCTAACGCTGTTAAGTTTAGAAAGCCAGGTGTTGAGCCACATATAAGCGTAATGTACGAGCACAAAGACGAGTTTAGTGAAGAGCATAACGAAAAAGTGGGTTGGCAAATTATTACCATAAAAGATAATGGTATTGGTTTCTCACAAGAGTATGCTGATAAAATATTTGTACCATTTCAGCGCCTGCATGGGCGTTCGGAATATAAAGGCACAGGGATTGGGCTTTCAGTTTGTAGGCGTATAGTTGAGCGGCATGGTGGGATAATTACCGCTCATAGTAAAGACGGTGAAGGGGCAACCTTCATAATAAAATTACCTGTGGAAACAACGCTTTTCACACTTCAAGGAGAGGCTTAGATGCCGTATTCAAAAGTGAAACCTATTACAATATTAATGGCAGATGATGACGAGGATGATCGCCTACTCACGCAAGATGCGCTAGCCGAAAGCCGTGTATTAAACGAGCTGCATTTTGTGGAAGATGGGGTTGAATTATTAGAGTACTTAGAGCGCAAGGGTAAGTTTGAAGATAAAAATTCATCGCCACGCCCGGGGTTGATTTTGCTTGATTTAAATATGCCACGTATGGATGGCCGTGAAGCACTTGAGGCCATTAAGGCAAACCCAAACCTTAAAGGCATACCAGTTGTTATTTTAACCACCTCTAAGCAAGAAGAAGACATGGTTAAAGGCTATAACTTAGGAGCGGCCTCTTATATTACTAAACCGGTAACGTTTGATGGCTTGGTTGATTTAATGAAAACCCTAGGAAAATACTGGGTAGAATTTGTAGAGCTGCCGACAACGTTTAACGACTAAATAAGTAGCAACATTAAGCCCCTAATTAGGGGCTTATTAAATGCAATTAAAAGGAGGTAGTATGTTAGATAAAGTGACTCGCTTACTTTTAGTAGAAGACGATGAAGATGATTACATTCTCACTTGCGACTACTTAGATCAGTTAGATTCACATACATTTGACATAGATTGGATAAGCTCTCCTGAGCAAGCAATAAGCATTTTAAGTAAAAACGATCACGATATTTGTTTGCTTGATTATCGATTAGGCGCCTCAAATGGGCTAAGTGTATTAAAAAAGGCCATTGCTAATGGGTTTAGCGGGCCAATTATTATGCTTACGGGGCAATCTAATGATGAATTAGACTCTGCAGCACTTGATGCCGGCGCGGTAGATTACCTTATAAAAACAGAAATGAGTTCGAGCCGGTTTGCTCGCGCTATACGTTATGCTTTAGCGCGTAAAGATGTTGAAGGCGAGCGAGTAGAGCGTTTAAAAGCCGAGGCAGAGAACCGCTCAAAAGACAGATTTTTAGCCCACTTAAGCCACGAATTACGTACCCCGCTTTCATCTATATTAGGTTACACAGAGTTACTGCTACAAAGCGACTTTAGCAAACAGGCCGAAAACGAACTAGGGGTTATTTACCGAAACGGTAAGCACTTGCTGAGCTTGTTAAACGATGTGCTCGATTTATCTAAAATTGCTGCCGACAAATTAGAGCTCACCTTAAGTGAAGTAAACTTAGATAGCATGCTGGCTGATGTTTACACTTTAATGCGTGTATCTGTGCTTGATAAAGGCTTAAAGCTTCGCTTTGAGTCTCTACAGCCCTTACCTCTTATTGTGAGAGTAGATGCCACCCGCGTACGCCAAATACTCATTAACTTAATCAATAATGCGGTTAAATTTACCGAAAAGGGCGAAATAGTGGTTAGTGCCTGGACCGAGTGGGTTGAAGGCCAAGAAATGCTATTTTTTAGTATTAAAGATTCAGGCATGGGGATTGCCCCTGAAAAACAAGCATTAATTTTTAAACCCTTTGAGCAAATAGCCGATGTAGAATCGCGCTCTGTTGGTGGAGCAGGCTTAGGCCTTGCTATTTGTGCCGAGCTATTAGCGCGTATGCACGGCAGTATTGATTTAACTTCTAGAATGGGCGAAGGCTCTACCTTTACTATTTCGGTGTACCCAGGTGATATAAGTGAAGTAGAACGCCAAGTATTAAACTTTAGTAGTGGCTCGCAATTACAGACAAAATCGGCCCCCTGTAAAGTGACTGGCCGCGTATTAGTGGTTGATGATTTACGCGATTTACGCATGTTAGTTGGCCATATGATTAGCACATGTGGTGCGCGTGTAGACTACGCCGAACATGGCCAGCAAGCGCTTGAAAAAGTAAGAATTGCCGAGGCGTATCGCTCGCCTTATGATATTATTTTTATTGATATACATATGCCCGTAATGGGTGGTAAAGAAGCGACAATAGAGCTTAGAAAAATGGGCTACACAGGCCCAATTATTGCGCTTACTGCCGCCACTATGAAAGGTATACACGAAGAGCTTGCCGCCCTTGGCTTTAACGATGTAATACCAAAGCCCGTTGATAGCTCTTCTTTGTATCAATGCTTACAAGATTACTTAGTATCGCCAGAGCATGCGCCTCAAGCTAAAAATATTCACAGCGACAAAGCTGTAATAGAGAAAAAACAGCGCTTTTTATTGGTTGAGGACGACCAAGATGCAGCGCAAATTACGCAGTTGCTGCTAGAAAGTTTAGGGGTAGAAACCGTTATTACCTCAACGTGTGCACAGTGTTTACAAACCCTCAATCATGACCAACAATTTAATAAGGTATTGCTAGATATGCACTTACCTGACGGGCGTGGTGTAGATTTAGGTAAACAAATTAACGAACGTTACCCTGACTTAAGCTTAGTGATTGTTAGTGGTGCAGAGCCCGATCCTAAGCAGATCAAAGATTTAAATATTAATCATGTACTTTTGAAACCGATTAACCTGAGCTTATTAGAAACCTTGATCAGCTCGTAATTTAGAAGTTATTTTATGCAGTCGATAAAACTAGAAAGTGAGATATTAACGCCCTCGAAAATAGTGTGTGTTGGGCGTAATTACACCGCGCATATTGCCGAGCTTAATAATGAGCTACCAGATCAAATGGTATTGTTTAATAAACCAAATAGTGCCATAACGGATACCTTATTTACTACGCATAATAACGACACGCTGCATTATGAAGCCGAGCTGTGTTTTGTTATTAAAAATAATGAGTTGGCAGGTGTAGGTTTAGGGTTAGATTTAACTAAACGTACTGTGCAAAGTAAGCTTAAAAATAAAGGGTTACCGTGGGAGCGCGCCAAGGCGTTTAACGGCTCGGTATTATTAACGCCCTTTGTCGCTATAGCGGATGCTGAGCAGGCGTTTACGTTTGAGCTTAAAATTAACGATAACGTTATTCAGCAAGGCGATACGCAATTTATGATACATAAGCCTAAAGATATTTTAAGTGAAATTAATGAGTTTATGCACTTAGAAAATGGCGATGTAATAATGACAGGAACGCCTGCAGGCGTAGGGGAAGTGCCTGCAAACAGCGTATTTACAGTAAGCTTGTATGCTAATTCGACCTGCTTGTTATCGCAGAGCTGGCAGGCGCAATAGGATTAAGTATTTGCTGTTGGTAATGCTTAGTAAACTGCGGAAAACTTTGCTCTAACCAAAAACGCTGACTATTTATATAAGCAGGCGATTGTAATACCTGCTTATGTAGCGCTTTATTTATTTTATTAAGCGCCTTGGTAGCAAAATCATTCGGTGCTCTTACTGCACACCCTATAGCCCCTAAAACAAACTCTCTAGGGTCTTCTTCAATTGGCAAACTGACTATATTTTTAAACTTACTATGGTTAACAAAATAATCCCCCATAAACGGGTAGTCTATTGTGTAATCTAAAAAGCCACGGCTCAAGCGAGCAATAACAGCTTGGCTTTCATTTTCGCTGCTCCAGCTTAGCGATGCTTTATGATACACCGTGGTGTTTTCGATTATTTTATTAATTTTTGAAGTAAACTTGCGCGCCGCGGCTTGACCATATACATATTGCTCGTCTGACAATAAATGAATAAGTTTAATAGGGCTGCCATGCTTAGCGTGTATTTCTGGAGCAAGTTTTTGAGTGGTTAAAACCGAAAAAGGCGGGTAAACCGTGGTGGGGGTAGAAAACTGTAACACCCCATTGGCTGTTTTTTTATGAATAACACACGGAAAGCATACATTATCGCCTTCATTTAAGTGCTTATTAATTCGCTCTTGCGGCACGATTAGTCGTGTATGTTTTACATCATCAATGCTGTTAATTAGTTGCTCGGTGAGATTGTCGCAAATACCACCTTGCGGCGCATGCGAATCTTTATCCATATGAAACGGGGGCGTGTAACTTTGTAACCATACAATTTCTTTAATTGGGTGAGTATTATCAGCGTACCCGTAACGCATTAAACCACCTAGTACACCAAAGAATAAAATTACATTTCTAAGCATAACTCACTAAAAACAATCATTTTAAGGTAACTTTAGTATAGTTTTACTTTGTATATGTTCAAATGTAAGAGAGAAAAAGGCAGTAAAAAAACTGCCTATTATTTGGGTTTAATATGGCTGCGGGTAATCTTTAAAAATAGTGCCAATTTCAGTTAGTGTGTCGTCGCTTAAAGTTATGCTAAATGCGTCAATGTCTTCTTTTAATTGGGCCATGCTGGTCGCACCAATAATTGATGAGGTAACGCCATCGACTTGATTACACCAAGCAAGTGCCAATTGGGCTGGGGTTATGCCGCTTGCATGTGCAAGCTCTACATAACGCTGCGTGGCTTTTTGCGCGTTAGGGGTATCTCTAAAAATGCCATTGCGCTGCATAAATGTCCAACGCGATCCCGCTGGGCGTGCGCCGTTTAGGTATTTACCCGTTAGCAGGCCAGCAGCAAGCGGCGACCAAGGTAAATAAGCAATGTCTTCATGGATGCACTGCTCAATTAAGTAGGGCCAATCTTTAGCGTGCGCTAGGCTAAACTCGTTCTGAATAGACACCATACGCGGTAAGTTATGCGCTTTTGCTAAATTTAGAAATTGGCTAATGCCCCATGGGGTGTCATCTGAAAGGCCACAATATTTTATTTTTCCGGCTTTAACACACTCATCAAGGCCCTCTAAAATATCAAGCATACCCGCCTGTTGTTGCTCAGTATCTACGTCACTAAAAGTGAGTTTACCTGGCCACTGCCTGCCAAAATGTGGGGTAGAGCGATTAGGCCAATGCAATTGGTATAAATCTATGTAGTCGGTTTGTAGGCGTTTAAGCGAGTTATCTACGGCCTCAATGACAGCGCTGCGTGTTATATCGCCGCCATCTCGTACCCACGACAAGCCATTGCCTGCAATTTTACTCGCCAATACAATATCACTGCGCTTTTGCGCATTGCGACTTAGCCAGTTACCTATAATTTGCTCTGTTTTACCGTAGGTCTCTGGTGAAGGAGGAACGGCATACATTTCGGCAGTATCTATAAAATTAACGCCTTGTGCCAAGGCATAAGCTATTTGCTCATCGGCGTCTTGTTGGGTATTTTGTTTACCCCAAGTCATGCTGCCTAAGCATACTCTAGAAACATCAACACCGCTGCTGCCTAACGGACTGTATTGCATTTAAAATCCTTAAATTATGTAAGATCTTGAGAGTGGATAATTAATACCAATTCGCAATAAACCTACTTAAGCGAATTGGTGTAGTGCCGATAGTAATGGCTCTGAAATCGCCGCTTTTTGTCCTGTTTTAAAGTCAAACATAACAACTTGAGAATAGCCTGTGGTAGTAATAGCTTGCTGAGCATGGCTAAATACAGAGTAATTCATCATAAAACGGTCGCTTTTTATATCTGAAATAGTAATACCTACGGTTAAGGTATCTGGGAAGGTTACTGGACGTTTATAGCGAATATTGTTTTCACTAATGACCGGGCCTATTCCACCTGGTTTTATCGTATCAAACTGATTTATTTTATTTAGAAAATCGATACGCGCAATTTCAAAATAACGCAAGTACACCACGTTGTTAACATGTTGTAGGGCGTCCATATCGGCCCATGCTACGGTGATATCGGTATGAATAGGGTGCTGATCTTTGAACCTTTGCATGTATGTGTACTCTTAGTTTTAAATGAATGAGGTTATCAATATGGTGTTTGTAGCTCAAGACAATAAATGCCATGTTTTTTTATAAGATGATTGTACCTATTTATTTTTAGGACTACAGTTAAATAACACAGACAACACACACACGAGAACACACATGCAAAATATAATTAATTGGGCTTTAGCCAGTTTAGTTTTTATAGCGTCTTTTGCTTGCTATGCAATGGGTAATGCCTCCGGCGGCATAATGCTTTTAGCTGCGGGGTTTTTATTGGAGTTTGTTTTTTGGCTACATTGCTTTAAAAAATCAAAGCGCTTTAAGCAGCCGTTTTAAAAAAGCTGTTTAAAGCTTGCACGGCTTAACGCGCTACACCTAGTCGCGCTTTAACTTTAGCAAGCTAAACAGGCTTTAATGGACTTGCTTAATGAAAGTGAATCCTTAATAATGGCTGTATAAATAAACAGTTGTTATGTGGTAATGAAAAAGTTTATTCATATCGACATGGACTGCTTTTATGCAGCGGTTGAAATGCGCGATAACCCCAAACTTGCCAGTGTGCCTTTAGCGATTGGTGGCAATAGCCGTCGTGGCGTGCTATCTACAGCAAATTATATAGCGCGCGAATATGGTGTTCGCTCGGCTATGTCTAACTACCACGCTAAGCAATTATGCCCCGATTTAGTTATTGTGCCTGGGCGCATGGCGGTTTATAAAGAAATTTCTAACCAAATACGCGCTGTATTTAAACGCTATACCGACCAAATAGAGCCGTTGTCGCTTGATGAAGCTTACCTAGATGTAACCAACAGCACTGCATGCAAAGGCAGCGCAACGCTTATTGCTCAGCAAATTAGAGCAGATATTTATAATGATACCGGCCTTACTGCCTCTGCCGGAGTTGCTCCCATTAAGTTTATTGCCAAAATAGCCAGTGACGAAAATAAACCCAATGGCCAATTTGTGGTTTTACCGGATGAAGTTGATGCGTTTTTAAATAATTTACCGCTGGGTAAAATCCCTGGAGTGGGCAAAGTAACCCTCGAAAAGCTTAATTTAAAGGGGTTATACACAGGTAAAGACGTTCGCGAGAAAGGCGTTAATTGGATGCAGCAGCATGTGGGGAATTTTGGTGTATCGCTTTATCAAAAATGTGCTGGCGAATATATTGGTAAAGTAACCACTGAGCGAGTCCGTAAATCCCTTAGTGTTGAACACACCTATGAATACAATAAAAATAGCCTACAAGAATGTTTAGATCAGTTACCTAAATTACTCGAAGAGCTAACAGCGCGCCTTAATAAGCAACAGCTGCAAAATCGTATTAATAAGCTAAGTGTAAAAGTGAAGTTTGCAAACTTTGTTGTTACCTCTGCTGATCAAGCTCATCATCAATTAAATACTGCTATTTTTACTGAATTACTCTCTAAGGCGTATCAACGCGGGATGCAGCAACCAGTGCGTTTATTAGGTATTGGAGTGGGTGTTAAAAATGAACCTAATTTAAATCTGCAACTGAGTATTCTTGATTAACTACACGCTTTTTTGCAATTTAGAGTGCTTTAGCAAAGTAATTTAAACGTGGAGCAAGCAGGGGCTGCCTTTACTAAAAACTATATAGTGGTTGTTAGTTTCTTCTTAAAACATGGAGTCACTTTAGTTTGCTGTAAAACCAAGTTGCCAGATTAAAATGAGCTGATCGCAGTTGGCTGGTTTTGTGTTTTTATATCAACGATAATAGCCCCTTATGTTTTCTAACAGGAGTTTTACTTATGGCATATCCTCAAGCGATAGCTGCACAATCACTTAGTGCAAGCTTTGACTCATTTTCTCACGATGCACTTATTATAATTAGTGATGACTTTTCTCAATTAGCCAATAACTCATTAAGTGATGCTATCGAATCACACGCTAAAGTAGATTCTCGTATTGGTAAACAAGTTACGTTTTTAGTGGTTGATAATGTACGTGTTGTTTTAGCACCTACGGGGCCGCTTAACCGCGATTACGATGATGTAAGACGCTACTTTGATGCCGCTAAGCTAGCGATTAACGAAGCAAAAGCCGCGGGCAGTGTAAACCCTGCTATTTACTTACCTAAATTACATACAGATGCGCGTTACCAGCATGC
>CEQX01034423.1_pt1 | contig 17251 bp, 14 predicted proteins | sample 356261 | NCBI WGS metagenome assembly CEQX01 (sample SAMEA2621076, study PRJEB7988) | marine metagenome | isolation source: saline water (ENVO:00002010), including | reverse complement strand
TTGAACAATCCATACCTTATCATTTTTTATTAAAGCATTTATATCGTGAAATAATTCGACATACTGAGTTCTACCTTTTACAGCAAGTTCAATAGGATTGGCTATTTCAAAATTTTCTTTCTCGATCTCTTCCTGACTTTTTATACCAATACTATACTTAGATAGATCTGCGGCTTCATTAGTGAGCTCATTCTTTACTGATCGTGCATCCTTAGCAGTGCCATTATACTTCAGAAAAACTCCAAGTAATATTAATATCCAGAGAGCGGCAGCAATATAGAGCATTGGCTTCTTTTTATCCAAATCCCTACGATTTAGGATATCATTGGGAGCAAGGTCTATTTCAAGATTTTTGGGATTAGCATCACGAAGAGCGAGTCCGACAAGCTCTCCCATGTTATGGGCATTTCCAGCCGCTGATTCTGAAAGTTCGGGTCTAACCTGAACTCTTGACATAGGATTAAAGTAATCAACCTCGATAGCCAACTTGTCTGCAAGAAATTCCTTAAGATATGGCATACCTGCACTACCACCACACAAATAAGCAACTGAAGGAGCACCTCCGCCAGATTGGCGAAATGTACCTGTTGTTCTCACGATCTCAGAATGAAGTCTTGTCATCGTGTTTCGAATAACTTTGGCCATTGCTGCTTTACCAGGGTCGTCAGGATCTTCGAAAGATCCGCCCAAAGAAACCATTCCATCTTGCAGTTTTCTTTCCTCCGCATCAGCAAAGCTCATATCAAATTCCTTAGCTATAGCAGAAGATACAGCAGCTCCCCCTACAGGAACACTCCTAGTAAAAACTCTATCTCCCTGTACATATATGAGATCTGTAGTTCTAGCGCCAACATCAATAAGAACTGATACAGAACCAGAATCAATAACCTCAGGATAGTTGTACTTGAAGGCATTACATAAAGCAACAGGAGCAACATCCACTCCCCTACCAATAAGCTTAGCACTTTCTACTGATTCATTTATATCATCAATAGCTTCATTTTTGATCGCCACTAACAACACTTCGACTTCTCCTCCAGCCTCAGCTGAAGAAACCCTCTGAAAGTCCCAAGTAACTTCATCTATAGGAAAAGGAACATTCTGCTGAGCCTCAAATTCTACCAGTTCTCTTAAATTCGATCCCTCTATACTAGGCAAACTCACAAATCGCGTGAACACAGAGTGACCCGATATAGTATAATAAACATCTTGTCCTTGAAGACGCAGCTGTGAAGTTAATGCGGCAACTGCCTGAGAAACTTGAGAAGATCTTGCTGCATCAGCTGCTGGATCGCCAACCAAATCTTGGAAAGCATAATCTTGCAAAACCAAACTTCCCTTTTGCCTACTAAACCTCGCAAGGGTTACTCTTTGAGATCCAATATCGAGTGTTACTATCGATTTTTTATCAGCCATTTTATGTTAACAAATACTTTTAATTTTTAAATAATTACAACGCTCAATTAATCTCTTGTTTCAGCGTAACTATCGAACCAAAGATACGCGAATGGCGTCTTACTTTTAGGCCTGAGCATTGAGGAATCAGTTGGCGCATCTGACTTCTGCCACCATCTACTTGATTTCCCATCAGTTACCTCACCTCCTATTAATTGACCTGAATGAAGCTCTACGGCTACCATCAGATCACGAGGGTTAGGTTTTTTCCCTTTACCATATATTCTAGCTAAAGAGTTAGGTGATAAAAATACACAAGAGCGAAGAGTTTCACCTTTAGGTAAGTCCACATGATTAACTACTGCAGTATATAACTTTTTGTATTTAGGCTGAGCGGATTTAGGCAAAACAAAAAACCTCACTTCAACAGCCTCAACAAACTCGTCCCTTGAAGTAGAATCTAATCTAAAAGCGACTTCAATTTGCAACCAGTCTTTTCTTTCACCTTTGGGCTCCTTAATTCCACTGCCAACTTCAAAATCGGGACTCTTTGCAGACGCAACAGTTGGCTTGCTAACCATAGCCTTTTGAGCAAATGCACTATGGTTAAAAACTATCAGAAGTATACAATTAAAAATGATCGCTGATTTTTTCATATTAATAGAATGGAAATGTATTTATGTGAGGGTAATTACTACCTTAAACGATTAAGGTATAGCAACAGTGGGGAATCAAGTGATTAGCCGATATCATTAATATAATCAAGATATGAATGGAAAATCAAGCATTCCAATCTTTTGATATAAGTTATTAAGTCCCACGTTATCAAAATATTGAGAAACTACCTGAATATCAATAGTTTAAGGAAATTATATTGATTTTAATTATTTTGCGCCTTTGCTAAAAAGCACTGCCGGCACTGTCTTTAACAGTATTTTAATATCTAAGTAAAGCGACCAATTATCTATGTATTCAAGGTCTAACTTCACCCAATCGTCAAAATTACTGATATCATTCCTTCCGGATATTTGCCAAATACATGTTATTCCAGGCTTTACACTCAACCTTCTCCTTTGAGCAGATTCCTGAATAGCTGCAACTTCTTCAACTGGAAGAGGCCTAGGACCTACAAGACTCATGCTTCCAAATATAACGTTAATTAATTGCGGCAGTTCATCTATACTCCACTTGCGCAGAAAAACTCCAAAAGGGAAAATTCGCGGATCTCTTTCGATTTTGAAAACAGGGCCACTCATCTCATTTTGATCAACCAGCTCTTTCTTTCTATCTTCTGCATCAACTCCCATTGTTCTAAATTTATACATCTTAAAAGGTTTTCCATTCTTACCTCCTCTATTTTGAACAAAGAACACTGGCCCACCTGAGGAATTTAATTTTATTCCAATTATTGCAAAAATCCATAATGGCAAGGTCACAATAAGGATAAGTAACGCAAGTACTTGATCCATTAAGCGTTTAATCAAAATCGCCCAAGTCGCCGCAGGTGCACTTCTAAAAACCATCATAAGGTTTCCCTCAAAAGCATCAAGGCTAGGTCTCGCAATAGTTGTCTTAATAAAATCGGCTTGCAACCAAACTTCTACACCCTCCACCTCACATTCTGTAACTGCAGCCTGCACTTTTTCAAAACTTATATTCTTAGCCGCGAGAAAAACTCTTTGAATAGAATGCTTGTGAAGCAATCCCCTAACGCATCCGCTTTCCGAACTCTGCAAATCAACCTCTTCAACAATTCTCACCCCAGTCGATGCAAGTTTCTCAATTTTAGATTTATAATCTTTTATTCCATCAGCATCTCCTACAAGTAAAACATCCTCATACCAATTACCTGAATTAACTTTTGCCCTAATGTACTTTTTAACAAGAATCTCTTTGCCTAACAACATACCTCCACCGACAAAGACCAATAAGACTAAAACCCCTCTACTCTGAGCTCCCCATTTAAAAAAAACTACACACCCTCCAATAATTACACCTATTAGAACTAATGCTTTCGCGTATTGTTTTATAGATTGTAGAGCTGTCTTCTGTAAAATATTATTGTAGTAACCATTGAGCTCTAAAACTAGAGGAGTAAATGGAACAGTTATATACAACAACCACAAGAAATCCCCAAATTCTGGTATCTTTACTTCTTTAGGCCAAATTCCTCCAAAATTATCAAATCTCAATTTATGAGAGACCCAAAAAGCAAAAGCTATTATGAGCCCATCTACAAACTGATTAAGCTTAAGGTCAATTTCTTGTTTCCTGCCAAGCATTGATGGTTATTGAAGTTGTGGAGTTTATATACAATGCTGCAATATTGAGTATAAAATAATACTACAAAATATGCAATAATGGAAAAGTCAATTTTCTTAAACAAGACTAATATAGTTGTTTCTATAACCGACAGCCAATCGTTAGACGAAATCTGTAAAACTAAAGAGACGTCATCGTTTGATGTTGTTGAGATTAGATTAGATCAACTTATCAAAGAGCCTAATCTTAAAAATAAGATCTCTAGAATTCGGCATCCCTTATTATTAACGTGCCGACACCCAGACGAGGGGGGGCAAAATCAAATTCAAGATCCCATAAAAAGGCACAGTATATTAGAACCTCTCTTGTGTTACGCCTCAGCAATCGATATCGAATTAGCAGAAGCAGATTCCATGCTCAAAATTATTTCTCAAGCAAAAAAAAATGACCTCAAAGTTATTCTTTCTTATCATAATTTTAAGACCACTCCGACACCAGCAGAGCTAAGATCAAAAATTAAAGAATCACTAATTAGGGAAGCTGATGCAATCAAATTTGCCACAACTACAAATACTATAAGTGAACTAGTAAACCTATTAACTTTATTAGAAAACAGTAAAGACCAAAATATTTCCATTATGGGCATGGGAAAATATGGAAAAGCATCACGGTTAATAGCCGCACAAAGTGGATCAATTTTAAATTACGCCGCGATGGGTTCGTCCAAAGTTGATGGGCAATGGAAATTAACGGAATTTACACAAGCTATTAAATAAAACTCAGTCCAGTTGACTAATATCTGAACTATCGATTATTTCAACTGGAGCTGGAGGCAAAGCTCTAATAAAAGCTTTACCATATTTCATCTTAAGAACTCTATTGTCCAAAATTACAACGAACCCTTTATCAGAAGCCGATCGAATCAATCTTCCTACACCTTGTCTTAACTTCAGAATTGCCTCAGGCACAGAATATTCAAGGAAAGGGTTACCACCTAAACTTTCAATTTGTTCAAGCCTTGAGGCGATAAGGGGATGATTCGGCACAGCAAATGGAATCCTTGTCACTATAACATTAGACAAAGCATCTCCAGGCACATCAACACCAGCCCAAAAGCTATCAGTCCCAAAAAGAACACTACTAGAATCTTCCTTGAATTTTTTTAGCAGCCTATTCCTTGGCATGTTTCTACCCTGAATTAGTGAATTAATACCGCAACTTTTCAACTCTTCAGATATACTATTAAAAACAGAATTCATTAATTTATAACTAGTAAAAAGAATAAATGCGCTACCATTTGACTTTTTAACAAATCCCGTAATCCATTCACCTAAATCTTTCTCATATTGATCCGACCTAGGATCAGAAATTCCTCTGGCGAGGAAAATCCTCATTTGGCTTTTATAATCATAAGGGCTTCCGATCTTAGCTGTGTTAATTAACTCCGCCCCCACTCTATTCTTAACATAACCAAGAGGCTCTTTATTTTCACCAACAGACAAAGTTGCGCTAGTAAGAATACAAGAGTTTGGAACATCGAAAAAACGTAATCTTATTTCATCAGAAACATTAACAGGTGCACTTCGCAATATTAAGTTTTCATATCTCCCTTTAGTTTTTTCAACCCAATAAACATGTCCCTCTAAAGACTGTCTAAGAAACTGATCTATTACCCTTCTAATTTCAGCCATTCTATTAACCAAATCCACCAACTCTCTTTTGATTGATTTGTTGCTCACCCCATCTAATAAAGGATTAACGATGTCTTCCAGAAAACTTATATGCTCTAATATTTGACTATTTATAATTCCAGGCTCCCTCACTCTATACTCTCTACCCCATTCTCCAAAGCTACATCTTTCATCTAGCAATTCGAAAAATTGAACTACCTTATCATATAAAACCACAACTGCCTTAATTGCCTCTTCTGACTGAAGCATGTTTAATAGTCCTCTTTTACGATTAGAATCATACAACCTGTTAAGATCAAAAATAAGACCTGATTGGGAAACTCTAATTCCAAGTTGGTTTGCTGCTATGTCTTCTAATTCATGCGCTTCATCTACAATAAGAAAATCCTCAGCAAAAATGAAACCTTCAGAATCTGCCATAGATTCCTCAACTGACTCCATTAGAGTAAATAGCAGAGTATGATTCACCACAATAATGTCAGCATTTGAAGCCTCCTCTCTCACTTTCTGATAAAAACAATTTTCATTCTTACTGCATGATCTTGGGGAACAAATTCGACTTTCACTACACACTTGGGCCCAAACTCTTGAAGAAGGATCAAAGTCAAGATCACTCAAAGTTCCATCTTTCGTATCGATGGCCCAATCTCTAATAGCTTCAAGTTGATCAAAATCCTCTGAATCAAAGAGGTCATTTGAATTATTTAAAGCAAGCTTTAACCTTCTAGGACATAGGTAGTTCGCACGCCCTTTCAAGAGAACGGCTTTAAAACCAATCTCGAGTATATCTTGAAGCAATGGCAGATCTTTTTCAATTATCTGTTCCTGAAGGTTTATAGTTTTTGTACTAATCACTGCCTTCCTGTCATTTTCCACAGCATAAGTTACTGCTGGAGCTAAATACGCTAATGACTTACCGACACCTGTGCCAGCCTCAACAATTAGATCCTGGGATGATTCAAGAGCACCTGAAATAAGACGCGCCATTTCTTGTTGTTCTTTCCTGTATTCGTACCCTTTTGCAAAAGACAATCCCCCTTCAGGACCAAAAAAATCACTCATCCTGACAATCAAGCCTTCGTCATTATTAAGTGATTTAGAATGCATATTTATGGGCTAATATTATTCTCATCCGACACCGGAAAATCAACGCACTCCCTAACTCTTACAACAACGCCTTGATTATAAAAACCTTCATAAAGATTTGAAATCAACTCACCTAATTGCAATAGATCAAAATCAGAATTCATAACATCAACCAACAATATTTTGTCACCTTTATTGCCGACCACTTCACGCAAACCGATAAAAAGATCCATCCCTGTCAATTCATACAAATCAGAACGAACTTTTTCCTCAAATTTAACGGTTCTATTTTCATGAAGCGACAGCTTACTAGAAACCTTCCCCATAAGAGCAGAGCCTAAGGGAACAATGTGTATTGCAGCAATTATCACGAGCGCTAATAAAAATCTTGTTACCCAAATATTTACTCTATTACAGCCAGCTTTTGCCCTTATACCTAAAACAAAAAAAGTAATAGAAGCTCCAATAACAATAAACACAACATTAGTTGTAAAAAGCAGCGTAGCTCCAATAGCTATTTTTTGTTCAGCCAAAGATATTGCTATACCCGCTGTTGCAATTGGAGGAACTAGAGCTGCAGCAATCGCTACACCAGCCAAAGCAGAAACCAATCGTGGTCTAGAGTAACAATAAGCAGCTGCCATCCCTGAAATCAAAGCTATTAATAAGTCTGGAACATCTGGCTCGGACCTACTCTGCATCTGATCTGTAACACCATATAGGCTTCCAAAAAAACCAAGCATGACACCCAAAAGCAACGCGCAGAAATAACCAAATAATAGAGACTTTGAGCAATCGATCATTAAAACCCTATTACCTTGTATCAGGGACAAACCAGCACCAAGTATCGGAGTCATCAAAGGCGCAACTAACATTGCGCCGATAATCACAGGCGCACTATTTAGCATTAACCCAAGTGCCGCTAATGCTGTTGAAAAACATATTAAAGCAACAAAATCAAAACTCCATTTAGAGTTCACTTCAATACTTTCATAAATTCTAACTCTAGAGTCCCTATCTAACTGGGGTATAAATTTAAGAAGCCATTCATTTAAGCCTTTTTTAATCTTCTCCTTCCTTTTTGAAGCTGCTTCAAAAACTCCAACTGCTACTTTCCCATCCTCTTTCAGCAAGCGATCAGGCAAAGTCCCAAAAAACGCTCGGTTTAACAAACCTGAATCGGAAGCACCGAGTAAAATTAAATCGTAATTTTCACTAGAAGCCTCTGCATGAATAACGGCACTGACATCATTACCCAATGAAACACAAAGATTAAAGGGCTCAGAGCGAATATCAAATCCCGATTCGCCTAGAATTCCTTCGAGTCTTTTGATTCCTACCTCCTTAGAAAGATCACTTACATCTGATTCAACAAACAAAACATCTATAGAACTATTTATAGATTTATCAGTAAAATCACGACAAAGTTTTAATGCCTCCATTGAGTTTTCTCCACCTGCAGTAGGAATAAGTATCTTGTTTCCACCACATCCTCCTTGATGAGGAAACCTCAACGTAATTGAATCACAAATTCCTAAGCTTAAAAATTTGTCTAATAAATTAGCTTTGCCCCCCCTCTTAACCATAGGATGATCCATTAGCAGCAATCTAACTGACGCAGAGTCTAATTCTTTAGATATAATAGAAAAGGCGTCTTCAGTAGAGATAACGTCAATTTCGGCCTCACTTTCTTTAATTGATTCCTTCCCAATATAAAAAATTTTGAGATCCTGGTCGAGCGAATCAGCAATCCAATGGGACCAACCTACCATCTCCTCGATGTTAGGTTCATCAAATACTAACGCTAGAACAGACATGCTTTACATCAATGCAGTAAGAAAATCCAATCACATAGTTCTCTTACAGGCCTTAATAGTGTTAGATATTAACATGGCAATCGTCATTGGTCCAACTCCTCCAGGAACAGGTGTGATAGCTTTGCATTTATCTACCACACTATCAAAGTCAACATCACCAACAAGTTTGTAGCCTTTCTTGGAATTCTTATCTTCCAACCTATTAATGCCAACATCAATAACCACGGCCCCTTCGGAGATATGTTCATCTGTTAGAAAGTGAGGCCTTCCTACTGCCGCAATGATTATATCAGCGCGTGAACAAACAGATTCAAGATTCTTGGTTCTTGAATGCGCAACAGTAACAGTCGAGTTACCACTAGAGTTATTGGACATCAATAACAACGCCATAGATTTACCAACTATCATACTCCTTCCTACTACAACAACATCAACTCCATTAGTTTCAACATTGTATTCTTGGAGCAATCTCAAACATCCAAGCGGTGTGCAAGGAACAAATCCACTCGAATCTTCTAGCGTTAACTTGGCCACATTCTCTGGATGAAAACCATCAACATCCTTTTCAGGTTTAATTGCTAGAACAACAGCGGATTCATCTATTTGTGAAGGAGGCGGAGACTGTACAAGTATCCCGTGAATCTTTGAGTCTTGATTTAACTCATCTATTACTTGAAGCAAGCGCTCCTGGCTAGTTTCCTCAGGCAGTTCAATTTTTAAAGAATGAACACCTAATTTTTCACAAGTCCTTACTTTACTGCCTACATACGCCTTAGATGCAGGATCATTACCCACTAGAACAACAGCAAGTCCAGGAATTTTACCTTTCCTACCTATTTTTTCGATTTCAGCAGAACACTCTTCAAGAACTTTCTCAGAAACTGCTTTTCCATCTATCAATTGCATGAATACCAAATAAACGGAGCCGGGAAGACTATCAAGGAAGAGATTTTAGAACTTTTTCAAGATTCCGAGATAAATCTTCGAGTTCTTCCTTGTTAATAACCTCTCCAACCCAATGAAATTCATGTAAAACAATAGTTACAGTAGAAAAAGGTATTGGAATCTGGAACTTGTCCCAAGTATTAAGCTTTATAGATTTACTATAAGAAATTGATATCGGCATGATTGGCACACCTGTTTGCTGAGCTAATTTAATAACACCTGGCTGCAATACTTTTGAAGGCCCTCTAGGCCCGTCTGGTGTAATTGCCAAATCGGATTGTGTATTTTGTTGCAAGTATTCAATCGATTCTCTAAGAGCCTTAACAGGTGACCTGTTACTTGAGCCCCTAATTGCACTGACTCCAAATCTCTTCATTACCTCTACAATAATCTGCCCATCTCTACTCGGACTAGTTAAAACTGTTCCTTTCCTTTTTGATAAAAATCTCCTATAAATTATCGGCATCAAAAAAACTTTTGAATGCCAAAATGCCCAAATGACTGAATTTTCAACCGTAGATTTTTCGGATATTCCACATCTATCATCAAGGCGTAATCTAAGAGTTCTACTTACCGCCTTAATTATAAAGACTATAAAATATCCAAAAAGTTTAGCCTTCACTTTTATATGTGATCTGACTCATTTAAATCGCGAGTCAAGCGTGCCTGTCTATCAATTAACTCTTTATAAATAGAAACGTTTTCTGCATTTGGCTCACACCGACTTGCATTATCAACCTTAACAAACTTTTCACATAAACTCTCATAATTATTTTCTTCTGACTCTTGCAAACAATGAATGGCTTGTATCGCAGCACCCAAACTTGCTCCCTCTGATGTTACAAGAGGAACTACAGAAGCATTAAAAATATCAGCAGAAATCTGCCTCCACACTGGACTCTTGCTACCACCTCCTGTAACTCTAATCTCCGTTGGGTTTACTCCCATTTCATTGAATCTATTCATACCGTAAGCGAGCCCCATTGTTGCACCTTCCATAGCTGATCGAATTAAATAATCAGGCCTCATATTGTCAGTAGTCAAGCCATGGATAACCCCCTTACCATTAGGCAAGTTAGGCGTTCTTTCACCATTTAAGTATGGCAAAAAAGTTAAACCTCCAGAACCAGGATTAACTTTAGACACAGCGCTTTCCATATCATTAAGGCTTAGCCCAAAAAGTTCTCTAGCTTGCTCTGTTACTACAGTTACATTCATAGTACAAACAAGTGGCAGCCATTTATCTGTACTGTCACAAAACGCAGCAACCTCACCGTTCTCGTCTATAGCAGGAGAATCACTTACCCCATAAAGAGTTCCTGAGGTTCCGAAACTTGCTGTTACTACACCAGCCTTCACGTTACCAGTTCCTATAGCCCCCATCATATTATCACCACCTCCAGCACTAACAACAACGTCATTAGGTAGCCCACATTCCTTTTGAACCTCAGATTTAACAACTCCATGCACACTCAAAGAAGATCCAAGCTCAGGAAGCATATCTTGCATTTCAGGACCAACAAATCTTATCAAATCCTCACACCAATTTCTTTCTGTAATATTTAACAAACCTGTACCAGAAGCATCTCCATACTCCATCCTCTTTACTCCTGTTAACCAAAAATTAATATAATCGTGCGGAAGGAGAACTGACCGAACTCTATTATAATTTTCTGGTTCATTTTGCTTCAGCCAAAGAACTTTGGGCACCGTATATCCAGGGAGCATATTGTTTCCACTAATCCTGATAAGACCTGAAGACCCTTCAAATTCATTCGAAAACTGCAGACATTGTTCCACCGTCGAGGTATCACACCATAACTTAGCTGGCCGAATCACTTGATCATTTTCATCTAGAACCACTAAACCGTGCTGCTGCCCACTAATTCCTATAGCCTTTATCTTTTCACTCGATTCTCCAAGCAAATTAACGCATTGGGTAATTACATTCTTGGTAGCAGTTATCCAATCCTCGGGATGTTGCTCCATATGGCCACTTGGCAAGCCTCTGATCAAATCATAGGATTCTTGGGCAGACGCTAATATTTTTCCTGATTCAGAGTCTAGGGCTACAGCCTTAGTGCTCTGAGTTCCACTATCAATACCTATAAAAATCATATTAAATACCTTTTAATGCCTAGCTGTTTTAAATCAAAAAAAAAAGCTATTCTTGCTCATTTGTAGAATTTTAATATCCTATTGTTAACTTTTACACGAATATAGTGTAAGTAAAGAATCATGGAGTTTGACTGGCTAGAACCAAATTTTGATCTTAGCGATGTATCAGCAAAGGAAATCGAGGAATCTTTTGAAGATCCTTTTGCCCTAAGGTTATTACCAGATGGTGATTACGCTGAAACGAATAATCGTTTTTTCTGCTTAGGATCCTCGGTCAGCAACAGGCCTATATTTAGCCTATTTTGGACCGATGGAAAAAAATATAGAGTCATAGTAGCCAGAGAAATGTCTGAAGAAGAAAAAAATTTTTACGACCGACAAAAAGCCCAAGCTATTTAAGAGAATGAATACAATAAATGATTGGGAAGAGATCCCTCTACTTGAAGAGGAAGAAGACGAAGCAAATTACTGGAACAGCCATCAACTTTCTCCTGCTCTGATGAATTCATCTATACATCAACCTGACTCCAGAGAATCTACAACCATTACGCTTAGATTTGACCCTAGAATGCTTGCAAGAATAAAAAGAATAGCAAGGTCAAGATTCCTCAATTATCAAAGTATGATGAAACAATGGCTTAGTGAACGGCTTGAAGATGAGGTCAAATAAAATTAAGGAACCTCTACTTCATTCAATATTTCCATTACTAATTCAGCCCCTGAAACGCCTCCGATATCCAAACCTTCATTAGAGGCTATCCTATGTGATAGAACTGGACCAACTATGCTTTTAACATCTTCTGGATAAACCGCTTTATTACCTTCAAGCCATGCTACTGCCTGAGCCGATCTCATTAATGATATTGCTGCTCTCGAACTGATGGAATGCGTCATGCCTTTTTTTCTTCGAGCACCATCACAAATGTCCGTAATATACCGACAAATATTCTCGCTAACGTGAATCGATTTAACCTGAGACTGAAATTCTATAATTTCTTCTAATTCTATTAGAGGATCAAAATCTCGAGAGCCTTCATCATTATTAGAATGCATCAGCAATATCTTAGTTTGTGTCTCTGGATCCGGAATTCCCATTGAGATCGATAACATGAAACGGTCAAGCTGTGGCTCGGGAAGGGCGAAGGTTCCTGTAGAATGAACATTATTTTGAGTAGCTATCACCATAAAAGGCAATGACAACTTGTGCGTGCACCCATCAATAGAAACTTGCCTCTCATTCATGCACTCTAACAATGAACTCTGAACCCTAGGACTCGTTCGGTTAATTTCATCCGCAAGAAGCACATTACTAAAAACAGGACCTCTCACAAATTCGAATTCCTCTTTAGATTGGTGGTAAATAGAATACCCTAATAAATCTGATGCTAAAATATCAGGGGTAAACTGAACCCTACTAAAACTACCATTAATTGATTCAGCTAACGTCTCAGCCAAAGTTGTTTTACCGATTCCAGGCGCACCCTGAATAAGAATATGTCCATCTGTAATTAATCCGACAAGCATCAAATACGCGGGCTCCTCAGATCCAATAATGATACTTGTTAGCCTTTTACGAATAGATTCTAGTTTAGAAGACATATACTATTTAAATTAACTTTAATAAGTGCGATTCATCTAGTTGATTTTATTTTGATCTTTGGAGAAAGCAAGCATCCGCCCAATCAGCATGATCCGCAATATCTAAGTCTAAACCAGGATCAACTTCTAAAGTAATGCTATCACAACCTGTGATATCAACCTTAATTAGTTTTGCAGGCTCACCACCTCGCATTCTTCCTCTAAATAATTCCCCTTCATCAGACTTAACGACAAACTCACAATCCCCCAGACCTTCAGAATCATCATCAATACCGATCTCTGCAAGAAACAAGTCATAAGGCCCTTCGTTTAAAAACTTAATCTGCATTCCAGAGGCACAGCCAAGCCCCTTGTCATAAACCTGATCATTAATTTGAATTGGTAAGCCTGTTACAGTCCTATCTCTTTGAAATTCTCTTTGAAAAGCAACTATAGGATTAACTTTAGAAAACACTGGCTCAAGATCAGAAGCAAAAACCAGCCGCGGCGACCTGAGACTAACTCTTTTAACGTTGCCCCATGGAATATTCAATTCAATATCTTCAATCATACTTAATCGAACCTCATCACCATTCAATTCATTAATATCAGCCCTTATCCGGCTACCACCTTTTAAAGACAACAAGCATGATGGTCGATCTTGGTCCTTTAATAATGGTGAAGCAAGAACAACCCCATAAGTTCTATTAACAGGTATTGATTGTAACTTGTCCTCTCTATCAAAAACCATCGAATCCTGATCCAATTCTTCTATCAATCCTTCGACCTCTTGCAATTCAGCTCCACCACTTATAAAAAAAGTGTCCAATTCCTTAGTCTCTTTCCAATTAAGCAAACCTTTTTGAAATCGCGACCCTCTTAGAATTTTTCCAAACCTTAAAGCCCTAACTGAGTCAATCGGAACTTTAATGTCACCCAAATCCTGAACAGACAGAGTGAACATTTCTTCAAATAAACTAACCTTAGTAACAGCAAACTCAGTTCCACATATTAAAACAACTCTACCTTCAGATTCATCAATTTGATTAAAATCACCAAGAGGAACAATGCTCCTCAAACCATCAAGTGGTAACTCTTTACCCCCTACTCTAACTATACCATGATTACTAATACTAGTAACAGTTCCATTTATCACATCACCCTCCAAAGTAATTACTCTAGCTTGAGCAAATAAAACTGAACAAACACTTCCTAGAAAAAATATAAACCCGTAAAACCAAGCTCTGTTCATTTATAAAATTATTAAAATTTGCTAGAACCTTTAACTTATTTACTCATCTTCTCTCGTTCCGCCCTGTAGTGAACGATAGTACTGATCAACAAGAATTTTGTATCTAGCTGGATATTTAGACTTTAGAGCTCCGAGAGCTTCAGCACCTCTGTCTCTCTTCCTTAAGTCATCCCAAGCACTCTCAGCAGCTCCCCTTACTCGACGAACAACACGAGGAGGAGTTTGGGCGTTCGGATTTCCTTGTTGTGCATTATTTTGTCCATTTCCTTGCCCACTACTAGGCTGCCCGGAAGAACTACCTTGACCTTGACCTTGACCTTGACCTTGAGAGGAATTTGGATCTGGCGGAGGAGGGTTTTCTTGTTTTTCCGCCCTTTGAATTAATTCATCTAACATTTCAACGATTCTAACTTGGGCAAATTGGGTTTCTTCTCCTGCATCTTTTATATCAAGCTTCCTTCTAGAAAATTCCATATGCGTAGCAACATCATCTATACTACCTCGGTTAATTCTCTCGAGTGAAGCAATTATATCAACAGCTGCTCCTAATAAACGAGGTGATTCATTCGTATGTTTTTCAACAAAATCATTCAACGCATCAGAAGCAGCGGTTCTCTGCAACATATTTGAGTAACATACGCCTTGATAATACAGAGCCTCTCCAAACCTTAGTGATTTATTCATCCACTTAGATCTGATATTTTCTAGGTGCGGCAACGCCTCCTCATAACGACCTTCACTAATTAATAATCTGGACAAGAAATAAGATGCTTCGGCAGCAAGAAACACGTCATCATCATTAATCATTTTGTCTAAAATACCGATTCCCTCAATAGGGTCATCAGCAGCTTTTACCAATGCATTTGCAAAATCAGGATACATCTCACGCAGCGGCTCAGTAAGAGCATTAGATTTATAATCAGCTTTATCCGTATCACTTAATAGATCATTTATACGTTTATCTACGATTGAATTCTTCTCTGAATTCTTCTCTAGAAAATATTCTAAAACATCTTTTTTAGAATATTCAGGCACTGCACTCAAAAAACTTTGGAACAAGAATTGAAATACTACGAAAGTTCTTATTTTGTTAAATGTCATCACTCTTAATCTATCTCGGATTCCGTTGACTGTTGCCCTCTGGCAGCCAGTTCTCTTGCTGACTCTGTTACTTTTTTCTGCAGCATAGTTACTTCAGAAACTTGCCGTCTGAGCACTTTGTTTTGCATATCACCTGCCTTAAATTGACCTTCAAAATCAATTGTCCTCCTATTAATTCTTAATTGCGTAAGACGTAACAATTTCAACTCTGCACTAGGAGGCAATAAATTCTGTTGTTGTTGTTGTTGTTGTTGCTGTTGCTGTTGCTGTTGCTGTTGCTGTTCCTCCATTTTTTGGGCAATTTTCACCGCTTCAATTAATTCCTGAAGAGTAAGCTCCACTTCTTTTTGAGAACGCTGAACAAAAGAACCAGTCTCGTTTGAGTCCACTCTATCCGCTATCGCAACAAGATCATTCTGCATTCCCTCAACAACATTCCTCACCACTACGCTAGAACCCTCATCATTAAGTAGATTCAACGCCTCGGAAGACTTTTCCGAAAGATCTCTTTCTAAAATCTCCACTGATCTCAGTTCGATTCTATCAGCTCTCTTTAACCTTCCATTTTGCTCTTGCCTTCTTTCTTCTAACACAAGAACTTGCGCCGATCCCTCTTTTTGCTTCTCGAGCATTTCAGAAAACATCTGCTCAAGTTGAACTAATGCCTCCATTTTTTCTTGCTGGCGCAATTCCTCTAACTGTTTATCAATTTCTTCCCTCGCTTTATTTAGATCCTCTATGGCCTGCTTTTGTTGCTCAGCCGCTTCCGCTGGATTACCTTGCGCAAGTTGACCAGATGCTGAATCCATATTCTTATTTGCATCTTCAATAGCATCCTGCGCCTTTTTTTGTCCTCCTGCTAATGGATCTTGTTGCTGGTTAAGTTCTTCATTGTTTTCATTAGCCTTTTTCATCTGCTCTGACAACTTTTCAGTCTTATCGGCCGTCTCTTTTTGATTGGCTGAAAGCTCCTCCAAATCTTCTGAATCTAAACCCGATACTCTATTCCTCTCCTTTTTAAGTTGCTCTAAAGCATCCTTCATATTCTGGATAGCATTGCTCTCTGAATTTATTGCCAATTTAGCTTTACCCTCACCTAGTTTTTGTTCAGCTAACTTCTGATTATCAATAGCCTCTTTGATTAAGTCGTTAGGTTCGCTTTCAGATTCCTCACCATCCTCACCGGCAATATCATTACTAAGTTTTTTTGTTTCTTTGTTTAATAACTGCTGCTTTTCAGCAATTTCATCTAATCCGTCAATCCCCTTAGGTGATGCTTCTTCCGTATCATCTTTGATGCCTTCTTGTTTTTTAATTAGATTATTAAGTTCTGCAATATTACGATCCAATTTCTCTAGAGCATTATCCTTATCTGAATGAATATCGCTCTCTTCCTTTAGCTCATTTTCATCCTGAATTAAATCTTCTATCTTTCCTTTCCATTCCTCTAATTTTTTAATTTCGTCCTTAATTCCTTCAGCCTCATCTTCATCCTTTAACAAAAAATCAATTAACCCTTTGATATCATCGATGGTTTTTTTCTGTTCTTCGTTTGCGCTATCTAACTTTGAGAGATCTAACAACTTAGTGATATCATCCATCCTTTTCTCTAGCAGTAACTCTTTTGAAGTTTTAAAAGCATCTACTAACTTCTCAGCCTGTTCAGGATTCTCTTTTTGTAATAAACGAGCCAACTCAGAAAATTGATTTTCAAGTTCAGCTACCATCCTCTTTATTCTTTGCTGACGAACACCAAGTGGGCTTTTTTTTGAATTCTCAACGTCAACACCCGGATTCAAATTCTCGAAACCATTAGATTCTAAATTAAATAAAAGCAACACTCCAAAAAATAGAACAAAAACTTTAAATTTATTAAAAAAATATATAACCATCTCTATCCCATTTAAATTATTATTATAAACTATATTCGAATAAATTTATTTTTCTGATTTTTCTTCTTCAATAACCTTAGAGTCAGCCTTCTTATCCTCAACTATTCCCTCCAA
>CEQX01071408.1_pt1 | contig 17321 bp, 11 predicted proteins | sample 356261 | NCBI WGS metagenome assembly CEQX01 (sample SAMEA2621076, study PRJEB7988) | marine metagenome | isolation source: saline water (ENVO:00002010), including | reverse complement strand
CTTAAAGAAGACGAAGAGGTGGAGTCCTTGGGATCAAGAATCGAAGGAAGAACTTCTGTTCATGATGTTTTACATCCACAAACAGGAGAATTGATGGTTGGTGCCGCAGAGGAAATTACTGCTGTCATTGCTAGACAAATTAATGATTCTCCTATTGACGTTGTTGAAATTAGATCTGCTCTTACTTGTGAAGCAGAGAGAGGTATCTGCGCTAAGTGTTATGGTAGAAATTTAGCATCTGGTAGGTTGGTTAAACCCGGTGAAGCTGTTGGTGTTATAGCCGCACAATCTATTGGAGAACCTGGTACTCAGCTAACTCTAAGAACTTTTCATGTTGGAGGTACTGCATCTACATCTTCTGCTGACAATAAGAATATTGTTAAGTATGATGGTATTCTTGAAATTGATGAATTGAAAACAGTAATAGGTGAAAATGAATTGGGAGAAAAGGCTGAAATGGTAATTGGGCGCTCTGCTGAAATGAGAGTAGTTGATCCAAAAACTAAAGTTCAGTTAACATCTAATTTAATCCCTTATGGCGCTACATTATTTATTAAGCCTGGTAAAAAAGTTAAAAAAGGTGATGTAGTATGTGAATGGGACCCTTACAACGCTTCTATTATTTCAGAAGAATCTGGGAAAATTGAATTTGAAAACATAGAAGAAGGTATAACTTATAGAATTGAATCCGATGAACAAACAGGATTTGAAGAAAAAGTAATTGTTGAGAATAGAGACAAGAAGAAAAACCCAACAATTAAAGTTCTTAAGGGTAAAACTGTTTCACGTTCCTATTCTTTGCCAGTTGGTGCTCATATCAATGTGGAAAACAGTGAATCTATTAAACCAGGTCAAATTTTAGCTAAAATTCCTAGGTCTGCTGCTAAAGGTGGTGATATTACTGGTGGACTTCCAAGGGTGACGGAGTTATTCGAAGCTCGTAATCCGTCAAATCCTGCTGTTGTTGCTGAAGTAGATGGAATTGTAAGTTATGGAAAAATTAAGCGTGGTAATCGAGAAATTATTGTAGAGGCAAAAACTGGACAAATTAAGAAGTATTTAGTTCCTTTATCAAAACATATTTTAGTTCAAGAGAACGATTTCATAAAGGCAGGTATGCCGTTGTCCGAAGGAGCTACAACTCCTAGTGACATTTTGAGAATAATGGGTCCTACAAAAGTTCAAGAGTACTTAGTGAATGAAATTCAAGAGGTATATCGTTTACAAGGAGTAAGTATTAATGATAAACATTTTGAGGTAATTGTGCGTCAAATGATGAGAAAAGTAGTTATTGATGATGCTGGAGATACTAAGTTTCTCGAGAAAGAAATTGCTAATAAAAGTGATTTTAACAAAGAGAATGATAGTATTTTCGGAAAGATGGTGGTTGTTGAAGTTGGAGACTCTACTGAATTAAAAGCTGGTCAAATTATAACTGCTCGAAGATTGAGAGAGGAGAATTCTTACTTGAAGAGAGAAGATAAATCATTGGTAGAAGCTAGAGAGGCTATTCCTGCTACTTCTACAGCTATACTTCAAGGTATTACAAGAGCTTCTCTTCAAACAAATTCATTTATTTCTGCTGCATCTTTCCAAGAAACAACTAAGGTTCTTAATGAAGCTGCTGTTAATGGTAAGATAGATTACTTAGAGGGATTAAAGGAAAATGTTATTGTTGGTCATAAGATCCCTGCTGGAACAGGACTTAAGCATTACAAAAACATTGTCGTAGGTTCTAAAGAGGAATACGAGGCAGTTTTGGAAACACGTAAAATTAGTGAAGAAGTATAATGACAGATTTTAAAGATAAAAATCAATCCGATAATCAACTTAACATTGAACTAAATGAAGAGGTAGCTGAAGGTGTTTACACCAATTTGGCTATTATCTCTCATTCGAATTCTGAATTTATAATGGATTTTGTAAACATCATGCCAGGTGTTCCAAAAGCTAAAGTGAAGAGTAGAGTTGTTATGTCTCCTCAAAATACAAAAAGATTGATTCATGCTTTGAATGAAAACATTAAGAAGTTCGAGAACATGCATGGTTCTGTAAAAATGGATAATAGTCCCAACAAATCGGGATTTCCGATTAATTTCGGAGGACCTAAAGCAGAAGCTTAACAAAAAAAGCCCCGCGAAGCGGGGCTTTTTTTGTTATTATATTTAAAGTAAGTTTTTTTAATGGAAATTGTTGCTAAAACATTCGAGGGATTGGAGGATTTACTTGCTCAAGAAATAAAAGAAGCTGGAGGAAGAAAGATACATTCGATTAAGCGTGGAGTTAAATTTGAAGGTGATGAGGAAGTTTTATATCGCTGTATCTTATCACTAAGGACTGTATTGAGGTTACTTATACCTGTTTTTAAATTCAAAGCTCATACAGAAAAGGATCTTTACTTTAAGGTTAAAAAGTTAGCTTGGGAAGATTATCTTGACATAAACCAAACTTTCGCTATTGACTGTGTAGCTAATTCTAAAGTTTTTAATCATAGTAAATTCGTTGCGTTAAGAGTTAAAGATGCTATTTGTGACAGATTTAGAGCTTCTCATCATGATAAAAGACCAAACGTAGATGTTCGTAGGCCTGATGTTCCGATAAATGTCCATGTTAATAATTTAGATGTTACTATTTTATTAGATGTTTCTGGATTTTCTCTAAATCAAAGAGGTTATAGAATAAAAGAGCACATAGCACCACTGAACGAGGCACTTGCTGCAGGTATTATCATGCTCTCTGATTGGGATAAGAAAACTGATTTATATGATCCTATGTGTGGTTCAGGTACCATTCTTGTTGAAGCTGCTATGATGGCTCAAAATATAGCGCCTAGATTATTTTCAAATAAACGATTTGCAATCGAAAAATGGGAGAATTTTAATTTAATGCTTTGGAAAAAAGTAAAAAAGGAATTGAAGCATCAAATTGAACCATCTTCTGTGAAGATTTATGGTACTGATATTTCTTCTAAGTATTCTCAGATGGCAAAGTTTTCAGCTAGAGATGCATTTGTTGACGACCTTGTATTTGTTGAACAAGGGGATTTCTTCAAGAAAAATAAAATCATCAACGAAGGTTTAATTATCAGTAATCCACCTTATGGAAAGCGATTAAAAGAACAGGATATTGTTAATTTTTATAAGGAGATTGGAAATACATTTAAAAGGGAGTATTCTGGTTTTAAAGCTTGGATTATTAGTAGTAATTTCATGGCATTAAAGTTCATTGGTTTAAAACCATCAAAAAAAATACCATTAAAAAATGGACCTCTAGACTGTAAATTTCAGAAATATGAAATGTACTCAGGAAGCAAAAAAGCTGCCAAAAATTAAAGTTGTTTAATTAGATTAATTAATTTCTCTTGTGAGATAGGTTTGTTTATAAAATCACAAACATCTGCATATTCTAAAGCCTTAAATTTGTCTATCTCTCTTATAGAACTTGTATACATTGCTATTTTTGTTTTTCCTTCAAATCCTTCAGATTTATAATTCCTTAGAAAATCTATGCCATTCATTACAGGCATGTTTATATCTAAAAGAATTAAATCTGGAAAAGTATTATTTTTTTTTAATATATTGATTGCTTCAAGTCCATTTAAAACTACATCAATATTTCCTTTTATGTTTGCCTTTTTTAAAGCTTTTACCGTGAGGAAGTTACATATGTTGTCGTCATCTACTACGAGTACAGATTTAATCATTTTGGATTCTATTTAATATTTTTTCCACTTCTTCAGTTGCTTCGCTAAGTTCTAAACATGATTCTTTTAACATAGCAAGAGCATTTAAATCCATTTTTGATTTTTCTTCAGAATCTTCAATGATATAGTTAATCAACCCTAATATTTTTAAAAGGGGAGCTCTTAAAACATGAGAATTATTAAATGAAAGTTTATTAATGGAATTTTGTAATTGCTCAACTTCTTTTTTTAAATTGTTAATTTCTTTAATAAATAATTCTTTTGCTTGATTTGATTTTGCTATTCTGAGTTGAATTACTTTTAAGAGTTCTTGAGTGTTAAAGGGTTTGTTCAAAAAGTCGTCTGCTCCTGAATTCATACCTTCTCTAAAATCACGTGTTTCTGTTTTCGCAGTCAGGAATACGAATGGAGTATTAGATATCTCATTAATTGCTCGTATATTTTTTAAGGTCTCAAACCCATCCATTTCGGGCATCATTACATCGCATACAATTAAATCGGGTTTAAATTGTAATGCTTTTGCGATACCGATTAATCCGTTTTCAGCGATTGCAGTTTCGTATTCATTTAATTCAAGAATTTCCATTATGGTATCTCGAATATTTTTTTCGTCTTCAATTATTAAAATTTTACTCATTTAAATTTAGGGGTAGGGAAATAGTAAAAGTTGTTTTTTTATTTAAAATAGAATGAACACTAAGTGTTCCTTTTTGAAGTTCAATATAACGTTTACATATAACTAATCCAAGCCCTGTTCCTTCTATGTCCTGGGCGCTGTTACTTCTAAAAAATGGTTGGAATAATTTATTTATTTCATTATTTGGTATTCCTCTTCCGAAATCAATAACTTCTATTTCTAGGTTTTCTTTAAATGATATTTTAATTTCCGGAGAAGGTTTATTTCTTGAATATTTAAATGCGTTATCAATTAAGTTACTCAAGGCATGGGATAGTAATTTTTTATCGTAAGCTATATTTTTTTGTAATCCATCAATAGATATTGTTGCTTTTCTTTTGTCTGGTTGGATTGAGTTTAGTCGATTAACGACCTCTGTTGTATCTTGTAAAATGTTACCTAATTGAATTTCAGCTAGTAATACATTGGCATTTAGTTTTCCCAAAAGTAATATGTCATTCATTAGATCTCCTAATCGAGCAACTTCTTTTTGTATTCTTTTTGATATTTTATCGAATTTCCCCTTAAGATCGGAATCAATTTTAGAAGCAAGCATCTGAAATAATTCAATATTGGATTGAATTACTGTTAATGGAGTTCTAAATTGATGAGAAGCCATTGATACAAATTGTGATTTTAGTTCACCGAGTTCTTTTTCTTTTTCTAATGCTTTTTTTAATTCCTTTTTAGTTAGATCTCTTTCTACAAAAAATGATATTTCTCGAGATATATCATTTAGTATTCCTAACTCATTAAATATGGAGTTTTTATTAGGTGAAAGAGTCAGATAAGCATACAATAAATTATTTTCTACAATTACTGGAATAGTTGAAACACTAAATGAAATTGAATTGGAGTTTAAAAGTGGTAATTTTAAATTATTATTTAAAGATGGTTTTAAATCTTTTAAAAGGTCGTTTAAAATATTATTAAGCTCGTTGTTTTCTTTTTCAAAAAAAAATTTTAGTGTAGTTTTTTCTTCTGGTGTTTTTGAGAATATATTCTCAATATTAAACTTTGGTGAATTTCCATTTGATTCAACTTTAAACAGAAATCCAGAAACACCTTCTCCTTGAGATATTATTATTTCATGTGAAAGATTCAACGCATCTTCAACAAGCAAAGGAGAATTAGCAATACTAGCAATGTTTTGGAGAAGTTTGGCTTTTCGCTCATTCTTTGAGATTATATAATTGGCTTTGGATATTTCTTTGTCTCTCGTGATTAATTTATACTCTGTATTGTTACGTTCAAAAACATTCATAAAGATTTCTCCTACAAATTTAAGAAGGTTTACATCTTCTTGAGTCCAGTCTTTTTTAGTAGATTGATTTGAAATTCCAAGTCCACCCTTCAGTTGTTTTTTAAAAAATAACGGCACAATAAGTATCGAAGAAACATTATGAACTTTAAAAGCCTTTTTTTCTAGTGAATTATTACTTAATAAACCCTCTATATTTGTTAGTATGTAAGGTTTAGTTTTATATAAGTATTCCGATATTACAGGAAGCTTATCTACTTCTTTTTTATTGAAAATGGCACTTATGTTTGATCCATTTATGGTATTGTTGTTTTCATGTTTAACATGAAATTTATTATCATTTATATCTAATACAAAAGCATTTTCTGATCCATTAAATTCAATAATATCATTTAAAGCAACGCTTAACTGAGCATTAATTTCATTATGTTGTATACCTATTAGTCCTGATGATATTTTAGATATTAAATGTTCAAACTTATTTCTCTGGATAAGCTGAATGTTAAGTAGTTTAAGTGCATTGGTTCTTCTTTCTACTCTTTCTTCAAGAGCTTCATTTAGTTCTTTTATTTGTTGATCCGCCTTATATTTTTCGGTTAAATCTATGTTAGTTCCTGTAATCCTGTCAAATTCTCCCTGATTATTTTTTATTCCTCTTCCACGCGATAAAATATGAATATAATCTCCGTTTTTATGCTTAATTCTATATTCTATTTCATATTTTTTTATAATTCCTTTCGCGTACCTATTTAAATGAGTAATTGTTTCTTCATAATCTTCTGGATGTATTAAGCTTTCAAGTGTTTTTAAATTATTATCTAATTCTTTTATTTCATAGCCTAGCATCTCTTTCCAAGTTGGAGAAAAGTAAATCTGGCTTGTTTTTAAATTCCAATCCCAGACCCCTACATTTGTACCCGTTAATGCTAGGTTTAATCGCTCCTCACTTTGTTTAAGTGCTGAACTTATGATTTTATTTTCCTTTTCTGTTTTTAGGCTTGAAAATGCATTTTCAATAATAAATTTCAAATTGGATGGTTCCCACGGTTTTTTGACATATTGCCATAATCCAACATCATTTATAGCTTTTTCTAGCGCTTCAATATCAGTATATCCTGTTAGCAAAATATATTTTGATTGTGGAAGTATTTTTTTTGCCTCAATCATAAATTGAGTTCCATTCATTCCTGGCATTCTTTGGTCCGATATTATTATGTCGAAATGATTATTCTCCTCTAGAAGTTTTAAACCATCCTCACCAGATTGTGATGTTGTAATATCACAGTTCTCTTTAAAGCTTATTTTAAAAAGTCTTAAATTGATTGACTCGTCATCAACATATAAAATTTTGGGTTTTATATTTGAAGCTCCATTATACATATCCAACTTCGTTATATTTAACAGGGATTTCTATGGTAAAGCAGACTCCATACTTTTGATTATTCTCAACCAGTATGTTTCCATTATGCTTTTTAATAATGTTATATGAAATAGATAGCCCTAATCCTGTTCCTTTACCTATGCTTTTAGTGGTGAAAAAAGGGTCAAATATCTTTGCTATATTTTTTTTCTCAATACCACAGCCATTATCTCTTATTTTAATTAAGCATATGTTTTTTTGCAAACTAGCTTTTACATTAATTTCTCCATTTTCATTCGGGCATGCATCGATAGCGTTAGATATTAGATTTACAAAAACTTGATTTATTGAAGATGGAAAGCATTCAACAAGTATTTCGTTCGAGTTGGTTTGTGTTGAAATAGATATTTTCTTTTGCTTGGCGTGACTATTTAGGATTTTTAGTGAGGATTCAATAGCATCTTTAATGTCAATAACTTTGACATCATCTTCATTAAGGCGAGAAAAATTTTGTAGACTATTTACAATATCGGTTACTCTTTTTGTGCCTAATTCAATATCTGATATGGTTTGATCTACAGATTTCTGTGTGTCTGAATAGCCCAATAATAAATGAGTGAGTTTTTGACTGGAAATAGAGTTGACTTCATTATTACTTGATATAAGACCTTGAATTATATTTCTATAAGTGTTTATTTCACTTTTTAGAATGTTAACACCAGCATAAATAAAAGTAATAGGGTTATTAATTTCATGAGCCATTCCTGCCGTTACCATCCCCAATGAAGCCATTTTCTCATTTTGTACTAGTTTTGCTTGCGTTTTTTGAAGTGTATAGAGTGTTTTTTTTAATTTTTCATTTCGAATAGCTAACTCTTTGTTTGATTTTTGTTTTCCTAAAAAAGTAATTATAGCGAATAGTAATATGCCTAAAAGAACTAATGAAAATATGTATGCATAGTTTAAATATTGTTCCTTTAGGTTCAATAAGTTTTCCTGCTTCTCTAATATTTTATCTTGAGCTTTAATATCGTTTTGCTGTTTTTGAAAAATAAAAGTTTGTTTACCGATCAATTTTTCTTGATTTTGAATTTTAAATTCCTTCTCTTTTAATTTTTTTGAAGTAGAAAGAATCTTTTTTGATATTTTTTTTAAATGCTGTTTTTGACTGAAAAGTGCATTATTTATTTGTTTTATCTCTAAAGATTTACTTGTTATTTCTTCATTTTTTATGTTTAATGAATTTTTTATAGAATCCATTCTAAGCTCTATTTTTTTTAAAAGGTTCTTCTGTTTTAAATTTTGAGCTTTTAATTTTAACCCTTCTTTTCTTTCAAATACTATTGAAGAATCATTCTCATTAAATCGAGAAAGTAAATCATTATCACTACCAACACTTACTAGCATAGAATTTGAAGGTTCTAATTGATGCTTCCTGAGTAGAGGAAGATTAATGTTGAACTTAATTCTTTGATTAGAATTCTGGTAGAAATTAATCATTGAGTTTTCAAGATTGGTAGCTTTATTTGTAAACAGTAAAGTTTTGGATCCTTTTATTTCACTTCTGCATTCAAATAGAGACTTGTTATTTTCTTCTCCGATGTAAAGTATATCATAGAGTTTTATTGTTTTGGTAGATTGTAAAAGATTTACGTCTAAAGATCTCCCTCCAATATCCTGATTTTGCGCATATTTTTCAAGAGTTAAATAGAAATCTTTTTTTTTTGTCAAAACGCCTATTTTAATTGATTCTATTGAAGGTTCCCAATAAAAGTTATTGGCAATTTTTATTAAGTAGATAGATTTAAGGTAATTTTCACTTACCTGACACTGTGAACTATGAATCCAAATTATTAGAAGAATTGAAGTTTTTAAAAGTAAGCGCGTCATCTACTGAGCCTAGTACGATATTTATCTTAAAAGGTTCTTATTTCAATAACTCTTCTATTCGTTTAAACGCTTGTTGATTATCTTCTCTGTCTATTGATTTGTAGGTTATCTTTTTTTCAGATTCAGTTAAGTGCCAACTTAAGCTTAACTGTTTTTCTTTGGTGTTTTCTAAAACCAAATTTATAATCTCAATATCTCCTTGAAACCATTCATTGCTATATTGAATTAATTGGTCATGATCATAGTCTTGTGTTAAAAAAATGTTTTTATAAACGGTTTTTAGAGGAAGAGATATACTCTCTAAAAAAGATTGCTTTTCTTTTTCATCTAGTTTTGGTTGTTTTTGAGAATCTCTTATTTGAACAATCACTATTCCGGATGTATTAAGAGAAATCCAATTTCTAAATGTATATAAGAATTTAATTGAATTTTTCATTCCAAAATTATCTCTTAAACCTGCATCCATAACTTTAAATTCTGGTTTGCTTGGAAGATGGACAATAGGCATGACATAGGGAAATGTACTACTCATTCTAAGTGCTGAAGTAAATCTCAAATCTCCAGCGCCCTGTTCTTTGAAGAATCTTTTAAATTCGATGGATTCATTTAGGTATTCATTTTTGATATTATTTTGAGTGTAATTAAAGGTTAGATATGAGACAGGTTGTGAAGATATTATTAAACGTTGTCCATTATTTACAATAGTTGGGTTGATTAAAAGCATTGGAATATCTGAGTTGTATTCCGGAGTATAATATTCATCCAATCTGCGATTTAGATACCCATTTGTATTTTCGTTTAATTGTTCTTCAAAAGCATAACCACGATCTTTTCTATACGTAAAACCATTATCCTCAAAAGTTTGTAATCTAAAGAGCATATCATTTACTGAAACATAAAATGCTAGTCTATTTAAAATATCTTTTGCCATGTCATTTCGATAGATTGATTTATGAAAGTTTGCAATTTCTTTTCTTTTTTTTCTGAGCATAAGTTCCCTTAGATAGGCTAGACCAATTAAGCCACCAGATGATCCTGATATAAGTTGAGTATGGTTAAGTAATTTCCCATTTAGTATACTGTCGCAATATTGAATAGCACAAAATGACCATAGAGCACTTCGCATTCCTCCACCTGTAGTATTAATAAAAACCATTTTTGGTTTTTTTTTATTTACTGTATTTTTAGCTTTCCACTTTTTTAAAATTTCAATGGTATGCAAAGAGTCATTATGATAGGTTTGAGTATTTAAATTTTTATCAATTGATATTGGGCTAAAATCAGCAGGTTTGTTTTGGTAGTTTAAACCATAAGCTTTATTCGATGGCGAAAAGAAATCATATTTACTTAGATAATTGAAACCTAAAATTAGAATGAGTATTACAGCCGGAGCCCATCCTCTGAACCATGAATGTATTGCACTTGTAATCATTACGAACATGGTTAAAATTAAGGTGATACTTGCGCCTGCTGGAATATTAAAAAAATCAATATTACTACCAAAACTCAGCCCGACAAGAGAGATGAAAACAATAATTTCAAATAATGCCGCATTTAAATGATTTTGTTCAAAAACTTGTTTTAGCATTGACCTATCATAATGATCAATTGAACGAGCTATTCCCACTGTAAGAGGGTAGGATAAATAAGTTTCAACTTTCCACTCTCTATCTGTATTGAAAAATTTTTCCCATCCAACTTTTTTGTGAAGTACAGCCTTAATTGGGTTTGTTTTTAATTTCTCCTTTGAAGCTGTTTTGTATTTTCCTCCTGAAAGCTTTTCAACATCTTTATTAGTCCGATTAAAATAAACAAAGTTGACCCCTATCATAATACTAATTCCTGTTAAAAAACCTAACATGAAGAGAATAGTTTCTGATATCGTGTGTCCTTCTTCGAAAACTAAAAACCTAAAGGCACTTATAATATAGGCTATTATTAGTGTGGCACTCCAAAAAATATTATTGAGAGAGTATTTAATAAAAGGTCGAGATAGTGTAGCAATAAAAGGAAAGCGATGTCCATTTGTAATATAGCTGGAGATATTAAATGCCATTATGAAACCCCCAATTGAAAATCCAATAATTGCATAGGACACAAAGCTTACTTCTCCAAGGTATTCAGGTGTTAAATATAAAAAAGGTATACCATATTTTTCGGATAACATTCGAGTAAAGAGAGCAAGAATAATAAACCAAACTCCAATAAGTATAGGGTTGTTTTTTAAATGAACAAAAACTAGTTGGACTGGAAAGAAATAAAAAACTTTCCGAAACAATGGAGTGTCCGATATTTTATTTGCAAAGCCCATAACTGTAATGGATAGTTTACTGTAAATTTTGTGAAAAGGTTTATTTGTTCAAGAATTTTTTATCAATTCTTTTTATGATTATGCCTTTAAAAGATTCAGAATAAAATGCTACAAATTTTTTATCTCTTGAAATCGAAGGATTACCATTGTTATCGCCAAAGCAAAAAGGATAAGTATTGGCATTGTTTATATCTAATACTTGAGCATTTCCATTTTCATTTAATCCTACAAAATTTAGCTTTCCTAATTGCCAAACGGTTTTTCCTTTAATAGGTAGTTGAAACCATCTTATTTTTTTGTTTTTTATTGAAAATTCAGTTACTCCTCCTTTTGAGGTGAGTAATAGCGTTTGGTCCTGTTTTGAAATTCCAATGATTGGAAATTTTGTTTCAGCAATCTTTTTGTTTTTATTATTTAGGAGTGTTGTTTCAAAAAGTTCATTGGGATTAGTTTTGTAAACTACATAAAAAATTGTATCATTTTTCCAATGCGCTGCTTCTACATCTTTAATTTTTGTTCCCTTTAAAAAACTTGATGTTTTATCGGTAATAAAAATTTCATTTTTGTCCCCTATTTTTCCAATCGATAAAATATTATTACCTGTTGCATTCCATTTTGGCGAATAAAAAGAGGTGTCTTGTGAACAGAAAAGAGGTATATAAATCTTTTTATTACTCATAACATCGTTTAAATAATCGGCTGAATAAAATCCTTTTCCTGCAGAATTTATGGGCAATTTATTTAGGTTTAAACAAAAAACTTTATTGATATGATTTTCCGATGAGACAAATGCTAGATAATTACCAGCATTATCCCAATCAATTTCTCCTTGATTTTCACCATAGGTAATAGCTAGGTAGTCTCCGTAGTTAATATTACGATAAGAAGTATTTTCTTCTGATAGAGGAAACCCAAAAAATATTGGTAAGATGAATATATAGTTACGCATTTATTGTTTTCTGTAATTCTTGCCTTTTAATTTTTCCACTATCAGTAATTGGAAACTTTCTTACAATTATTGAGATTTTAATTTTTTCATATTGAGAAAGATGTTTGTTCAGTTTTCTAAGTTTTATATTTAAAGGTTCCTCGGATACAATAACAATTTTCTCACCAAGTTTTGGATCAGGTATCCCAATCACGACGAATTTCCCAGAAATTAGTTTTTCTATTTTTCGCTCTATTTCCTCAGGAATGAGTTTTATTCCTCCAGAATTAATAAGATTATCTGATCTTCCAAGCCACTTAAATTCTGAATTGGATTTTTTTTCAATTAAATCTTTTGTTTCTAATGTAGAATTGATAATACTATTCTTTTTAATTACGAGTTCATTGTTTTTATTGCTATCTATTTCAAACCCTTTAATGGTTTTAAACCATTCACTGTAAATAGGTGAGATTTGTTTTATTGCAAAGTGAGTCAATGTTTCAGTCATTCCAAAGGATTCAAAGACTTTAGTCTTAAATTTTTTTATTTCAGGTATAATTTCTGTATTTATCTTTCCGCCTCCGATAAGAACCTGTTTAATTTTACCTACTTTTTTAGATTGTGTAATATTCCTAACTTGCATAGGAATAAAGGGAGCAAAGTCATATTTCTGAAAAAGATAATGAGACGGATCACTACAAGGTTTGGCTAAAAATAAGTTTAATTTTCCTTCGATAGCTCGAACAATCATCATTTTTCCCGCGATAAAATCACAACTTAGGGAAAGGAGACAGGAATTTCCTTTTTGTAAATTAAAATAATTTAGTGTCGCTTTAGCACTTTTTTGCATTTGTAGTTTAGACACTTTTATTATTTTCCGATTACCTGTTGTGCCGCTTGTAGTTATTTTAAATTCTTTATTCGTTAAATACTCATTTATGAAATCGTAGTAAGATTTAATCCATTTTTGATTAAGAGGTTCCATTATTAATATTGCTTCCTCTACTGTAATTATTGAAAAATTTAAATTGATCATTACAAAAACTAAAATACAATTACTAACAGCAATAGAAAAGTTAAAGAAACTAAAAACCAAGTCATAAATTCACTTTATTAGGCTATTTTTGAATTGTGATAAAATGGCCTAGAACAATATTGCTTTTTTTTTCAATTCTTACGGGAATATTCTTTTATCAGCTCCAGCATCTTGATTTTGATTACGATTATGAAAAATATTTTCCAAAATCAGATGATTCTAAAGTCCACTATGAGAAATTTAAAAAAAAATACGGTTCCGACAGTGATTTTCTTTTAATTGGTGTTGAAAATAATGAAGGTATTTTTCAAAAGAGTTTTCTTGAGTCTGTCAAAAAAATGGGAGATGAACTTGAAACTGATTCTTTAGTCGTATTTGTCGCATCTCCTGTTCATAATTGTGGTTATTATAAAAAAGCCGGTTTCGGAGGTCTTTTATTTAAGCCATATTTAGATTTAAATAAAGACTCAATTTCAACACAAGATAGCTTATTAATATATAGTAACGATCAGCTAATAGGAAGTTTATTGTCAAAAAACGGGAAATCTTTGTGTATGTTTTTGCAAACCAAAGAAAACCTTAATAAAAATGAAGCTAATCACATCTTAAATTTAATTGAGCAAAAGAAAAATGAGTACAACTTTGATGTTTTTAAAGTAGCAGGAAGAGTTTTAGGACAGACTTATTTTATTAAGAAAATGATTGTTGAATTGGGTGTTTTCATTTCGACTTCTATATTGCTTCTCGTAGGTTTTTTATACATCTCATTTAGAAGTTGGTGGGGTGTAGTTATTCCTTTAGCTATTGTAATAGTTTCCTTAATATGGACATTAACGATAATGCTATTTACTGGAAAATCGTTTGATTTGTTAATGGTGATGTTGCCTACAATTATTTTTGTTGTAGGTATGTCAGATTTAGTACATCTCCTCACTAAGTATATAGATGAATTAAGGATGGGGAAAATAAAAAAAGAAGCCTTAAAAATTGCTTTTAAAGAGGTTAGATGGGCAACTTTTTTAACCTCATTAACTACTTCAATTGGTTTCTTTTCTCTTATTTCTGCAAATATTTCACCCATTAAAGAGTTCGGAGTTTATGCTGGTATAAGTGTTTTTGTGGCTTATTTCCTAGCTTTCACATTATTGCCTAGTGTTCTAGTTTTAGTTAAACCTCCACAAAAATTAATTAAATCCAGCAGTAGTAATTTTTGGGAAAAATACTTAAGGTATTGGTTTTTAAAAGTGTTGCGTAATAAGAAAAAAGTTTTCTTTATTACTTTTTCCCTTACTGTAATTGGTGTTTTTACTGCGAACTCGATTAAGATAAATAACTTCATCTTAGAAGATTTATCAAACAATGACCCTGTTAAGAAGGATGTTATTTATTTTGAAGAGAATTATTCAGGTTTAAGGCCCTTTGAAGCTGAAATTAGTACTCAGCATCCTGATGGTGTTTTAGGGTATCAATTTTTATTCGAACTTCAAAAGTTAGAAAAATTTTTAAAGGAAAATTACACTGATGAAGGTGTTGGATTCTTAACTTCTCCCTTGACATTAGTAAAAGAAGCCAATTTTATTAAAAAAGGATCAAAACCAAAGTACCGTGCTTTACCAATCAATGAAAGACGATTAAACGCTTTGATTAAGCAAATTAAAAGAAGTTCATCAAATTTTAAAAAAATTGATTTAAATACCAATCTTAATTTAGTTTCTTTAGATTCTATGAGCTGTAGGTTAACAGGGAAAATTAGAGATGTTGGAGGGTTAAAGATAAAAGAAGAGAATTATGAATTAGAACAATTTTTGAAAGATAATATTAATCCCGATATTCTTAAAGTAAGGCTCACTGGAACAGCTGTATTAATCGATAATAACAATTCAACCCTATCAAAAAATTTAATTCTTGGTTTAATTTTAGCTTTTGCTGTAATTGCTTTAGTTGTAGGCGTAATGTTCAGATCTTTGAAAATAGCTTTATTTTCATTGCTGCCCAATATACTGCCACTTCTTCTTTTAACTACTGTAATGTGGATAGGAAATATTGATTTGAAAATTAGTACAAGTTTAATTTTTACTCTTGCCTTTGGAATTGCAGTTGATGATACAATTCACTTATTGTCAAAATATAAATTGGAAAGAAGAAAAGGACGAACTCATTTATATGCGCTAAAACGCAGTTATTTATCTTCAGGAAAAGCAATTATTGTTACTTCTTTAATATTGGTAGGAGGGTTTCTCACTTTACTTTTTAGTTCCTTTACTAGTACTTTTTATATGGGACTCATGGGAAGTGTTACTCTTTTTATTGCTCTTGCTCTTGATTTAATGATTATGCCTTTAATTATGCTTTATGGATTAGCTCATAGTTCTAGAGTTGAATAAATAGTTTTAAATTAAATATTTGCGTTTTATTAGAGCGTTAAAAAAGTATAAATAGCATGTGGCATCAATTTTTTATGTGATTTAAAAAGTTTTTAAAAAAGATATTGAATATTGATTAAGCATAAGTTTTATATTCGTTGTTATAATGAAGAGAATACTATTGTTTAATTGCTTGTTTGTTTCTCCGCAATTGTTTGCAGGAACACAAACTGATTCTTTGACGTGGTATGGAATTATTCCAGCACTTTTAGCTATTATTTTAGCTGTCTGTACCAAACAAGTAATTCTTTCATTAATCACTGGAATTATCAGTGGGTCAATTATATATTCATTTTTAAACGATTCAGGCACTTATTTTTTTGGAATAGATAAAGTTTTTGATCACTACCTACTAAATTCAATTGCTGATAAACATAATGCTTCCATAATATTGTTTTCATTATTGATTGCAGGTTCAATTCATATTATGACAAAAATGGGAGCTTTTAACGGTTTAATAAAGTGGTTGAGTAAATATGCTAAATCAAAGCGATCAGCTCTTTTGATCACTTATTTTATGGGCTTTTTTGTCTTTTTTGATGATTATGCAAATACATTGGTAGTTGGGAATACAATGCAAAGAATTACGGATAGGTTTAAAATATCACGTGAGAAACTTGCTTTTATTGTAGATGCTACTGCAGCACCAATTGCTAGTATTGCCTTTGTTTCGACTTGGATTGGCTATGAAATTCAGTTAATAAAAGATGGTTTAGAGTCAGCTGATTTTGTGGGTTCAGATTCGGCATATGGTGTTTTCCTAAAAACAGTTCCATATTCTTTTTATCCAATCATAACTCTGATTTTTGTTTTTGTATTAATTGTAACTGGTAAGGATTTTGGTTCTATGAAAAAATTTGAGTTAAAACAAATTCAGGTAATAAATTCAGAAATTGAGGTTGTAAAGTCTATTCATCCTTTATGGGCGGTTTTACCTGTAGTTGTTTTGTTATTTTTTACACTTTTTGGAATTTATTCTTCAGGAGATACTCATCTAGGTTTTGTAAAAGCTATTCAAACAGGGGATTGCTATAAAGGGTTACTATGGGGGAGCAGTTCATGTTTTTTTCATGTTTTTTTAATTAGTGTATTTACAAAGAATACGATTTCAGAAAATTTCAACTGGATGTTTGAAGGGATGAAATCTTTATTACCGGCTCTTACAATCTTAATTTTAGCTTGGGGATTAAATGGAGTTCTAGAAGATTTAATGTTAGGGGAATACATAGGGTATCTTATGTCTAATAGTAATGTTCCATTTTATATAATTCCTCTAACAACTTTTGTGTTATCTTCCATTATTGCTTTCTCTACAGGTTCTAGCTTTAGTACAATGGGTATTTTAATTCCCATTGTGATATCTGTTTGTCTATCTTTTTATGATACTGAAGATTTCGAATTTGGTGTATTTTATGCCTCAATAGCATCGGTTTTATCTGGAGCTGTATTGGGCGATCATTGCTCTCCTATTTCGGATACAACAGTACTTAGTTCAATGGCAACGGGGTGTGATCATATTAATCATGTAAATTCGCAGTTAATTTATTGTTTAGTGTCTGGTGTTATTGCTGTGTTGTTAATTCTATTGCATTCTATTTTTCAAATAAATATTTGGTTTATTTACGCAGTTGGAGTTGTGTTAATTTACTTGATTATCAGTCTTTTGGGTTCCTTTAATTTTAAAAATATCGGAAAATAAAATTGTTTAACGAAAAAATAACCTAATTAATAGG
>CEQX01048965.1_pt1 | contig 17327 bp, 19 predicted proteins | sample 356261 | NCBI WGS metagenome assembly CEQX01 (sample SAMEA2621076, study PRJEB7988) | marine metagenome | isolation source: saline water (ENVO:00002010), including | reverse complement strand
AATCGGAGTAATTAGCAGCAACACCTGCGCCTTTTTCCACTACAACTTCGAAACCTGCTTTTTGCAATTTTTTCATACTTCCAGGTACGATTGCAACACGAGTCTCGCCCTCTGGTTCCATTGGCACTCCAATCTTCATTTCATCACCTCGACTATGCATCGGCTGCACGCGATGAACCTTGCCACCTGTATTCGGTTCTTGAACGACACGGTCAACATTTGGAACTTTGACCTCTGAAAATGCACCTCACATCCTTATGGACGGGTTATACATGCGGTTCAATATCGGAGTGTTTTGAATGGCAGCAGGACGAAGAAAAATTGCAGTTATTGGAGCAGGAAATGTAGGTGCAACTTGTGCATTTGTTTTAGCACAAATGAAGGTTGCTGACATAGTTTTACTTGATATTTTTGAAGGATTTGCCAAGGGTAAGGCACTAGATATGAGTCAGAATAGCAACGTTCTAAATTATGATGGAACAATTACTGGCACAGCAGATTACAATGACATTACTGGCAGTGATGTCGTAGTAGTTACCAGTGGTTTCCCAAGAAAGCCTGGAATGTCTCGTGAAGATTTGATTGGCAAGAATGCAGAGATCATCTCTCAGGTAGGTGCAGGAATCAGAGACCATGCTCCGGATTCTACAGTAATCATGGTTACCAACCCTCTAGATTTGATGACATACCACATGCAGAAAGTTACAGGATTCCCAACCAACCGTGTAATCGGCCAAGCAGGAGTTCTAGATAGTGCAAGAATGGCACATTTCATTGCTCTTGAATTGAATTGTGCTGAAGAGGACATTTCTCCAATGGTACTTGGTGGTCATGGAGACACGATGGTTCCTCTACCTAGATACACCACAGTTGGTGGAATACCAATTACTCAACTGATTTCTGAAGACAGAATCGAGGCAATTAGCGCTCGTACTGCAGGTGGTGGCGGAGAAATTGTAAAACTTCTTGAGAGAGGTTCAGCGTTCTATGCACCAGGTTCTGCAGCTGCGATAATGGCAGAATCTGTTCTAAATGATAGGAGGAGAGTTATCCCAGCATCTTGTTACTTGACCGGACACTATGGTCTTGATGATGTATACATTGGAGTTCCGTGTATCATTGGTGCTAATGGTGTTGAGAAGATTTTTGAGCTCGATCTCACCGATTCAGAGTTAGAATCATTACAGGGTTCTGCTAACTTCTACAAAGGTCAATTGAAGGATATTCTTGGTTATTGATTCAAAATGTAGAGTGTCATAAATACATCTTTGGGGATGATATGTTATGGCCAAGTCACATACTAGGCTCGCTAAATTTGTTCATTGGAGTTTCATAGTTCTGTATGTCTATGGTATTATCAAACAGGTTGACGATATTTCTGATTTGGAGGATTCAAAATTACTTATTTTTGAAGTGATATTTGCCTCACTTTTTCTGGTTATTGTTATTGGTAGATATTTCTACATGCGTAAAGTTGAGACAATGCATGCATCCACAGTTCCGGTACATAGAGTTCACAAGTTCATTGCCAAAACAGTACACACATCTATGTATGTCGTTTTGATATTGCTACCATTATCCGGATTAGCAATAGCATTCTTGTTCAATCAAGGAATCAAGGATGGTCCTATGCAATTGATTGCCCTTTCTGTACATGAATTCGCTGCAACTGCAAGTTATGTGCTGATTGCAATACATGTTTCAGCTGCAATTTATTCCCGAATTAAAGGAGAAGGTGTTTGGTCTTCAATGGTTCCAATATTTACTGATGAAAAGGCTAGCAAAAATCCAGTCGTTTGCAAAGTGGCAGATTTCGAGGAGCAGGTATACGATCACATCGAGCGAATATTTTCCAAGAAAAACGATTGAATCGCCTAATTAAACGCTCCAGGTAGAAATGTCCATCGTATATCTTCTGTAGTTATATTTGAGTAATGTTGCTTTATTCTGGAATCATTTGCGACCTTTTCGTGATATTTCAAAAGGTTAGGATATCTCTGAATTACAGATTTTTCTATCCCATCATAATTTCCTGAGAAAAGTGCGAAAACCTCAGTGAACAATTTGAGGTCTGCAATACTCATGTCGTCTGTGTTTGCTGCCCAACCTGATTTTGACTGTGATAATTTTTCGTCATATATCTTCAGGCCATCTGCACATTTGCCCCCTGGTAGGAATAATTCCTTACGAAGCCGAATTCTCTCCTCTTGTTCTGATATTCCAAATGTAGTATCTAATCCACGTGCAAGTGGCCCCATACCATCCATGAATTCATCCACTTTCGCTGCTTGATACGCATCGCTAGGTATTAGACCAGCAAATTTTCCGATGTATCGTAAAATTGCGGATGACTCAGCAATAGTTCCATTTTGGGTTTGTAATACAGGTAGCATATTCCACGGTAAATCACCGTTTTCTTTCATCTCGTTGAACTGTTCGCCATTTACTTCAACATCTTCCCAATTCAAACCTGATAGAGCGAGGGCGACTCTACTTGCTTCGCCCCTGCCAGGAACTCCAAAGTACACTAATCGGTGCATGATCTTCTCAGAATAAACTAACCTATGTTATTTGCTAATCATTCTGTCTCGCACAATTGCAAGAGAGTATTCTTTTCCAGTTGTAGTTGCTCCTTCAACCGGGTTTGGTAATCGAACTAATTTCTTCCCTTGGCGCCCTCTGCTACGCATTCTCACTAGTATTTCTTGACCAATATAGCACCCTTTTGCTTCGTGTACTAAATCGCCAAGTCCGCATGCCAGGGGATGTACATTGGGAGTAATTTCGTATCCCTGGTGTGGGATCATATTCTCAATTCTATATTCTGAAAAATCTTCATCACTCATATTTACAGATAGGGTTTCGGAATTAGGAGCTACCAGTAGCCACCCTCTCCATGTTTTTCTTTTGGTAATATTCTCTCCGACTTCAATATTTTCAGTTGAAATATAAACTGAATTATTTGCGCTAATATCGACAATCGAAATATCTTGGTTCAGGACTCTTTTGGATATATGTTGAATCAAATTATCTTTGTATGGTTGGTGTCCAACTATTGCAATAAAATCGCCCATGTCAATTACATCCACCAAATCAATAATTTTTGCAGCAGTTGTTGTAAAAACAGTAGAACAGTCACCTTCCACTTTGTTAGTGGATAGGCCATCAATGAATGAAAATTTATCTTTACCACGAATGATTAGAACATATGCGTCTAATCTAAAGAGCCCCATTCGCTCACTCTCATGCGAAAGATTCACCGCAACCACACGAACTGGATGCATTTGGATTGTTGATCTTGAAACCGCCACCCATGAGCCTGTCCACGTAGTCAATTTCTATTCCGTCTAGTAGGTGAGATGAAGCATTAGGAACTAGTACTCTAAACCCATCAACTTTCAATTCTTGACAATCTTGTTCTGTTGATTCAACAATCTGTAAATCGTACATGTAACCGGAACATCCACCAGAAAGTACGCCCACGAGAAGTGCATGAGAACGATCGTCGCCAAAGGCGGATTCAAGCATCTCTTTTGCCTTATCTGAAATGGTTAGCGCAACTTCAACAACTTCAGGTTTGTTGATTACCACGGCGGGTGCAGTGTCGCAAGTATTGCAGTCCATGTTCGCTGTGAGACAGGTGACTCATATCAATCTGTGTGTGCTTTGGGACTATTTATGGCAATTTCAAACAAGCAATGGTCTTGCCCTTTTGAGGTGCACAATCTCTCAGATGCAGTAGCATCAAATCCATATCTCTCAATTAGTATTCCTTCGAGGACACCCTCGTCCATATGACACAGAATCGAACCTAAAGTTGGGTCCCGTTCACAATTCTTTGAATCCATAACGGTAACAACACTTGGTGGAATTGAATCAATTTCTAAATCTCCCATTCCCAAATTTCTCCATTGAATTGACAGTTTTTTCCAAAACTTTTCATCGGTTACTTCGTCTCGTAATTCCAATGCTAATTCTTGACCTATCCGTTGACCAACTGTTCGTAAAATCTCACTCATATCAACTCCTAGTTGGCCTAGTGAAGCAGCGGATATACCTAGGGTCAATGGTTCACCAGGCCTCCTTAGTATTGCATTTGTAAACCCTATGCCTGAATCTTCACTGATCAGGCCACGTAGCCTCTTGTAGAACGAACCTTCACCCAGATTCAGTTTCAGTGGTTCAGTAATTAATCCATCAACTATACGTGCCTTCGTGGCAACAAAATCAACTCCGCCGTTCCATTGGACCTTCAATAATTCTAACTGAGCTAGCATGAAATCTTGCGATTCAATCAGCAGGGCTGTGTCTTCCTTCCCACGACCGGTTGGGTTTGACTCTGATTGAACGATTTGGATACCCACCTCTTCGTCAACATAGAAACCCATCTGCGATTGATTCTCTAAGTGGCGAATCTCTATTCGACTGTCCAGTTGTTCAAAAAACCTGATTGTTTTAGGTCCAATGTCTGCTAATATTTTGAATCTAACACCTCGTTCTAGAGAGTCATTAATTGAATCAACAATTCCAGACCTCATCATGTGTAATATACCCCATTTTGATAACATCATCCAGACATGATTTTCTGATTCTTGAACTAGATTTTCAATTGTTGCGTAAATACTGTGTCTATCCTTAATCACCGAAAATAGAGGCTCATCAGAATTATTAATTGATTCATTAATGATTAATGAATCTTCATTCATTTCATCTAGATGCTGTTGCAATCTTCGAACACTTGCTTCTTCCTTCTTGATTAACTGACGAAAAACATCTGGAACTGCTAGTCCTGTAAATCGCATTGGTTTATCCAATGTGGCCATTACGATCCCCATTTCTTTCATTTTTCTTAGGCTATTGTAAGCATCCATTCTAGATATTGAAACTAGTTTGCCAATTTCACTTGCCTTTAGTGGAGGTTGTCCACAAAGGGCCAGAATTATCTTTGCGTATTTTTCTTCGAGCCCACCTTCGACAAGGCGCTCAATAATTGCATCAGCAGTTCGCATTTTCTCAACTCATCTTTCGCTGCTGTTCTTTCTGTAGAATATTGCAGCGTCTAATTTGTTCTTTAGCTAGTTTCTGCTGGTCCTTGTCTAATCCTCGAGGCATCGCTTGCTCGAAACATTTGATTGCATCACCAAATCTTTGCATCTCTGCGTAAGCAGTACCCATGTTGTACAGTGTTTTACCTTGAACACCTTTTGGATTAATTACCATTGCTTTGTGGTATGATTCAACACATTTAGGATAATCTTCGAGGTAATATAGTGCATTGCCCCGTCCATTTAGAATTCGGATAACCATTTCGTCATCGTCTGCAAAAGAAGGTAATGCCCTATCGAAGCATGAAAGCGCCTCACGGTACTTCTTATCTTCAATTAGTCCTACACCTTTGTTATACCATTCAATGTCTTGGTTAGCAATCGAATTAGAATTAGAATCCATTCCTGTATTCACAGTTACGCGTGATGCAGCATCTAATGCGGCGGCTGCAAGATCAACTTCTGGCTTTGCCTCACTTTCTACCGCAACTGGTTCGGGTCTTGCAGATAATTCTGGCAGTGAGACATCATTACTCTGAAATGATTCACTAACTGTTGGAGGTGTGACTTCAATCACAGGAACTTCCTGAATAGTTTCAACTGCTTGATATGATGAACTTTCCGCAACTGGTTCAGGTTGAGACAAGCTTTCCGCTGATTCTGCAAATGCATCCAGTGGGTCTTGCGCTACTGGTTGTGGATTTGCCAATTTATGCGCCTTTTCGTGACACCTTTGAGCAGTAGCCATATCACCAGCAGATTCCAATGCTCTTGCAAGACCAATCCATAAATCGGGATTTGATTTGTCATCTTGAATCATTGATTTCCAACACTTCACAGACTCAGTGTGGTTTCCAGATGCGGACAATGCTCTGGCCATCATTGGCGTATTTGCTTCACAGATTGATACTGCCTCATTTGCCAATGCCGGGCCTTCTGGAATTGTAGGAGGTAATCCACTAGTGTTCTCAAGAACCCTAGATTCACCTTCAGCTAATTCAATCAATAGTAAAGCCAAAGCTTCACGCCCACCTTCTTCTGTAACTAGTGCACGTCTAGCACTTAGAAGACTAGTAATGTCTCCTGCTTCTTCAGAAATATTCGCCAATCTTATTGCAGCTTTCACGTAAGAACCATCATGTTCTAATGCATTGCTAAAGCATTTCATAGCAGCTTCTGAATTTCCCTTTCTTTCGTGTAATGCTCCAAGGTTAAAATGGCATTTTGCGTTTGTTGGTTCAAGCCCAATTGCGTGTGTGTAAGCACTGATTGCATGGTCATCTAGGCCCATCGCTGCCATTGCTCCAGCAGATATTTTCCAAGAGTCAAAATGTTGTGCAGCATCAGCGTGAAGGTGTTCTTTCAACATCTGTAATGCTCCTTTTGCATCTCCTTGTGACAAAGAATTAGTTGCTTGAGCACACAATGAGTCCAAATCTATGCTCTCCGGTTCATCTTCAAACAGGACTTCAGCAGGTGATTCTTCAGTCTCAGTTTGCTCTTCAACCACATCTTCGCTATCAGTTGAGAGTTGTAGAACTTCTTCAGTTTCATCATCTTCGAATAAATTATCGACACCTGCATTTACAGCATGAGTTAGAGTTTGTTCAACCAGCGATTCTTGCTTGTGAGGCATAACTGTGGGAGTTGAATGCATTATTCCACCAGCAGCTTTGTTGCTTTCCATAATTTTGACCAAGTGAGGGTGGCCGGGGAAAAATTGCAACGCTCTATGTGCAATTTCAACAGCGCCATCTGTTTCTCCAAGCCTGTCTAGGAGGACAGCAAGATTTGCTAAAGCAGGTCCGTGAGCGGGATCTAGGTCTAGACATATTACGAATGCTTGCCTAGCCCCTTTGGTGTCTTGTTCGGCCTCCAATAACACACCTCTGTTAAACCAGGCCATAGAGTTTGAAGGGTCCAGTGCGATGGCTTTATTGAAAGCCTTGAGAGCAGAATCATGATCCCCAGATCGGTGAGCGGCTTCACCCTCAGCAACTAAGTCATCAACCGTAGTGTCGATTTCCACATCATGCGTATCTTCATGTTTGTTTTCACTTTCAGTAACATTTTCCACTTCCAAATCAGGAGATGGTTCTTCTTCAGGATTAGAAATTACGTTTTTCACGACATCTGCAAGAGAGGACATCATTGCGTCTGTAATCTCTGCCGCAGCATCGATTGGATTGTTCACTTGTCCCTCATCCATAGGGGTCACCAAATCGTTGAAAATCCCATAAGGGATAAGGGTTATCCGTATGCGTTCCCGCTTAATTGATACGAGTCCTATCTCTCGAGGCATTTGTGCGGCCATCTTTCAATAATGAAAATGGGGGCTCATTTGTCCTAATCGAGCCAGGTCAAAATGGCCACCTAGTCATCGATCAACCATTTTTCATTGGCGCCCGTCCAGTGACACAGGTTGAGTGGGCTGCTGTAATGAACTCTAATCCCTCTAAATTCCAAGAGGGTTGGTCTGCTGGTCTACGGCCTGTGGAATCGGTTAGTTGGCTTGATTGCCAAGGATTTGTTGCAAAGCTGAATGAGGCTGAAACTGAACAACGTTTGGGTCTTTCAGGTATGTGGAGATTACCGACGGATGTAGAATGGGAATTTGCCTGTAGGGCGGGTTCTCAAACCAGATGGTATCACTCTGACAAGGACACGGATGTAGATGAAGTTGCCTGGCATGCCGGTAATTCTGGCGCCACCACTCGCGAAGTAGGTCAAAAAAAGCAGAATGAATGGGGCCTATATGATTGTCATGGAAATGTTTCGGAGTGGACCGATAGTGGAGATGAACAGCGTCGTATAACTAAGGGTGGTTCTTGGTTAACGGAATCAGAATCAACAACTTCCTCAGCCTCAATTTCATCGAAAATCGATAAGAGAAGCGATGCTATTGGACTTCGATTGGTTTGGTCGCCAATCTGATTAAGTCAATCTAACTGGGCATTTCATGCGCCTATATCATAATCCCAGATGTTCAAAGTCTCGACAAGCTTTGTCATTAATGAAAGAAGGCGGGGTTGAATTTGAAGAATATAGATATCTAGATTTAGGAATCCATGCTGACGATTTAGAAATTCTTTCAAATCTTGAAAATGTGATTAGAACTGCAGACCTTGAAGGTAAAGAATCAATTGATTTATCTAATCAAACTGAAGTAATGAGTTTACTAAAACGCAATCCTAGAGTGCTACAAAGGCCCATTCTGGTTCGTGGAGAAAAAGCCGTAATCGGCCGTCCTCCTGAAGAAATAATTACTCTTCTTCACGAGGTTTGAGTACTGTAGCAACATTCAGTCTAACAAAGACTTCTAGGTATGCCTTCATTCTATCATCTACGGGTGCAATCTGTTCATGGTAAAGGGAGTCCATTATAGTGCATATTTCTGAGAAGTTGCGCTTTCCATCCATCAATTCCCAAAGCATAGATTGGGTTGAATGCATAGTTCTACGTACTACTTTTGGTGCTTTCAGTATCCTTGCCAATAATCTTTCAAATCGCGTAAATCTTTTTTCGATTAATAGCACTACTTGCCTTCCTGTAATACCTTCAATTTCAGGATGTATACCTGCATCACCACGAAATTCCCAATCAACAGGGAGGCGTATTGGAACAAAATCATCCCATTCTCCTTCAATCATTACAATCCCTCAGTAGTGAATGTGATGTAAAGTAAAGAAATCATTGAGATTACACCACATATTGCTGTTATCCTTTTGATGTTGTCTTTCTGACTAAACTTGTCTAAGAACCATGTCGCAACACCAAAGATTGCAACTAAACAGAGTAAGGCATACCAGGAGGTAGGAACATCACTCATGTGCGGTCGTATCATCAGCAACCTGTGAACCTTGCGCATGTTGCCAGGCTTGGTATTCGGCCATCTGGCGATTATATTCATCTAATTGCCTCTGATACTCTTCCATTGGGTCTTCTGCAACTTGTGTGGTTGCAGGTGGCCCTGCGAATGCTGTTGCGGGTGGCCCTTGAATTGGAATATCTTCAGTGTAATCAGCGCCTTCAAATTCGTCATCATCGTCCTCATAATCTTCATCACTTCTCCGAAGAATAAATATTACAATTACAGCAATTAGGACTAATCCTCCTATTCCAGATGCAATTACCATTCCTGACAATCCCTCTTCAGAAGTTGGTTTCTCCCATGTTACTTGCTGATTGACTACATGCATTATTCGAGAATCAGTACCATTGATGTGTATAGCAATGCTACCTGAATATTCTCCAGATTCTCTTATGATTTCACATCTCATGTCGTGCTTTTGCGTTGTCAAGTGTCCAGAACTCATTTCTACACGTGAACTTGCAAGATGGATTGTATTCCCGTCGCAAATTACTCCCCATCCATCCGGTGCTTTTGCACTGACTTCGAAGATCTCTGTTTGAGTAGAAGTAGATGATAGGTTGATCCAGATGATTCCGCTGGAACCTTGTCCGATTAATTCATTGATTTCTTTTACTTCTTGCAGCTCAACATTTCTTCTTTCTCCAACCATTAAAGCCGCAGATACGGTTTTCAAAATAGGCCTGCCAATCTCGTCCATTCCACCCTCCAATTCTATCGTTGCCGATATTATTGTGTTCAGATCACAATCTGGAGTTATGATGACGTCTACAAATAAATCAATTGATTCGGTGGCGCCTAAATTCAAATTTATCCACTCTCCTGATCCTTTTGACAAGCCATTAGATGTGGAAAGGAATCCTATTACCCCTTCAGTTGGTGGCGATGTTTGAATGACTAATCGCGCACGGATACTAGAATCTGCAGCATTACCAATATTCCATGCAGTGGCGTTGAACGAGTATGTTGAATTTGTTTCTACTACACTTTCTCCTGCGAATCCATCTAACCTCGGATGTCGAATTGTTTCAGTTATCGCCTCAAACATCACCAAATTGTCTGAATTATTGATGTCTAGACCGCCCTCGGGTTCAACAGATATTGTGATTTCATGAAACTCTCCGGGAGCTTCAAGTGAGGGTAGAATGATCCAAATATCTACAATTTTCACATTTTCTAGATCGTAAGATACCGAAAGAGGAATTCCTTGAGTAACATTTGCTCCATCAACTAGTGCCCACCATTCCCAACTCTCAGAACTCCACGGCAAATCTAGAATTGCGGTTTCTGGCCCATTACCACTATTTGTTACTTCAACTGTAACCTGTAAAGGTATGCCTGGAGTAAGTGTGGTAGGTGAATCGATTATTGAAATCGACAAATCATGTAATGAATTAACACGTAAACCTTGCCAAGAATTACCTATGATTAAATCTCCAGAGCGCATAGATAGCGCCTTGGGTGAAATCATTGGTCCAAGGTCTTCGGCTTGGGCATTTATTGGAGCAGTAATTCTAACTGTGAATGTAGATGATGAACCGGGCGAGATTGCTAAATCAGGAGAATTAAGCAATTCTACAGTCCACCCCGTAATTTCTGTGTAGTCAATTTGTGGTTGGAAAATATCAATTCGAGTGGCATTATTCCAAATTCTAAATGTTACATCATTGCTATTTCCTGCATCTATGTATTGGTAACCTTGGGTTTCTGAATCAACATTGATTTCAGCGTCACTAGTCATAGCCGCAGCAACTTCAATCGACTTTGTGTCAAATCTTCTCGAGTCATTCGTGCTCGTAGCTGTTAGCCATGTTTCGGCCGTCATGTCGGGTTCAACACCATTTGGAATAGTAGTTGTCAACCAAATTTGCTTAGGTGTATCCACGCGTACCAATATGTCTGTCGATTGATTCCATGCTAATCCAATACTCCATCCATTTGGCACATTCTTATCTTCAACGCTGATGGTGAAAACATCTGTTGCTTCCCCTATGTTTTCTATTGTGACAGGGAAACTACATGTGTCACCTGGTGCGCACCTAGGGGTAAATTCTGGAATGATGATATTTGGTAGTCTGTCTGGTAGAATTTTGATCATTGTCTGAACGCCACTTTGGATATCTGAATATGCATTTGAAGTCACATTAACTGTAACAGGAATGTTACCCTGAGTTGAGTTTTCATCCACAAGTACGCGTAAATCAAATTGTCTTGATTCTCCTGGCAATAACTCGATGCCTGATGAACCAATACTTGCCCCATTTGGATATGCAAAGTAGTGAGTCCAGTTGTTCGGCACTCCACTGGCGGTAGGCGTATATCTTGCCGAAATGTTGCCTGTGTTTGTCATTTCTAGACGAGTTGTAGACCAATCTCCAGGAAGTCCACCTAAGGTTGCAACTCCACTAGTTTGAATTTGATATTCTTGTTTTTTAGCAGCCTGGTCATAGATTATTACTAATTCATCAATCCAATAACCAATATCGTTTCCACTAGCATCGGAAGTAAAAGTGAATCTCAATTGACTTGTGGAATGAAAATGCGAGTTATCAACCGGTATGAGCGGAGAATTCTTTCCGTTATATCCAGTAGAAAAAGTGTTCCAACTCAATCCATCTAGGAAATTATTGTCGACCACATTTTGCATCGTAAAGGTTTCATCCCATGCTCCAGTATCATCTTTGATGTATCCTTTCATCTGGTCTCCAGAGCCGGCTCCTCCTGTGTAGAAGAATGAGTAACCAATGGCTGCATTATGTCCATTGACATCGTCGGCCATATTGAAAACTGGACTGGTTAATGTCGAAGTTGTCATAGAAGAATAAGTAGAATATTGTCCATTTCCTACATGGAAAGCACTGGACTGAGAAATGTAAGCCTCAGAATTAATTTTCCATTCGCCAGTGGCAGTCCATTGAGATAAATCAACGCAGTTGTCATAGTAATAGGCAACAGTCATGTGTCTCGATTGTTGATTGTTAGATGTATCATCATCACCGACGGAGTTGCTAACTGATATGGATAGTGTGTGGTTTCCAGAATAATATGGCGTCCATAATACATCAAGTGATGCTGAAGACGAACCAGAAATGGGGCTAATTCCTCTGGTTGTATTTAACAATTCAAAGCGAGTATATTCGTTATGCAAGACAAGTATCTCGACATCGACAAATCCAGATTGAACAGTTCCTAAATTTTCGATTACTATGTTTATATTCATTTCAACTCCAACAACGCCATCAGTAACATACAGCATTTCTGGCTTATTGAAACCAGGAATTGGATAATTCGATGAGAACATTTGATACAGAGATTGATTCGTTGTATCTGGATAGGTTATCGAGATGTCTGTAACATCGAGATCCACGTTAACTGCACGGCCAGAAGTCGCACTTACCATTGGCAAGGAAGAAGAAAGTAATAGCGCGATGAGGAGAATAGGTGCTACTCTTTTCATGGGCCTCGTATAGCCACAGTACATCAATGAATATGACACCTTCGCTATTCTTGTTCTAAAGAGGATTTAGCAGCCTCGAGTTTAACGTCAAGTTTCTTTTGCTTAGCTTGTGCAGCCCAGTATATGATGAATGATGGCCCAAGTACCATTACGAAGCAACCAATTACGGCAGCCAAGGCCCACATAAATTCAGTAGCAGCATCTATCTCAAATTGTTTAACTTCGCCTAGTTCTTCATTTACTTGAGTCAATGAAATCGTGGGACTAACTTCTCGATTGCCACTTTCGATAACTGTGATGCGAACTAATGTGGACTCGAAGTCGGTGTAGATTATGCCTTGTGCTTTGTCAGTGGCTTCGTCCAGCGAATCTGCATATAGTGAACCCTTGCCTCTAAGTGCAGGATCGGGGTCTGTTAGCGCAATTATACCTGTTACCTCTGATGTAATGTTTACAGTATGCTCTTCAAGTTGTTTGCAAGACTCTGAACAAGAGAACTCTTCTGCATCAGGATTTCCTAGGTCTGGATGACTGAATAACCCAGCAGCATTCGAAATTGAAATTGTAGAACCTACTGATAACATTTCTCCACTTACATTAACCCAAGTTAAGTTTGTACCATTCAAATCTGCATCCCACGTCCAAATAGTTCGGTTTTCTTCAGAATCGTAATATTTTTCCACATTATCCAATACTACTTCAGACTCATTAGATTCAGACTCATAGATGTAAACTTCAGTGTCGATTGTGGCTCCATATACGGCATATGCTAGCAGGAAAATGAGCGTTAACCCCATGCCGATTAGTGTACGCAACAGGTTGGGGTTTTGAGCCAGTGCTTTGCGCATGTTTGAGCCCAAAGTAGAGTCATTCAAGAACCCTACTGCACATGCCCCGCAGTGCCCTCTTCTGAATCATCATTCTAATGTGTGCGAACAGTGCCATTGATATAGGGGAGTTAGGTCGGCAAGTTGCTTGGTGCTACGATGACGACGTTTTACGATGTCCCTGCTGACTTGTTGAACTCAGCTGTTGCTGATAAATTATCCGGGATGGAAGGTATTTCCCGTCCGCAGTGGGCTGATTACGTTAAAACCGGAATCCACCGCGAGCGTCCTCCTACCCAAACCAACTGGTGGGAGATGCGCTGTGCTGCACTTCTTCGCAAGGTTGGTCGAGAAGGACCAATCGGAGTAAATTCACTCGCTCAGGCATATGGTGGAAAGAAGGATAACGGCTCCAATCCACACACCCCAGCAATGGGTAGCCGCCATATTATTCGTACAGCACTTCAACAATTGAGCGATGCTGGCCTTATCACAATGAAAGAAACAAAGACTGTTCAATCCGTTGATGGCGATCAGAAACTCTACTCTGGCAGAGTAATCACGGGAGCAGGACACAAGTTACTCGATGAAGTCGCTCATTCTGTTCGTGAAGCAGCAGAAGAGGCTTATCCAGGTCTTGCCAAGTATTGATGGATGTGAGGAAGTGACAACCATGGCTCAATCTTCTGACGATGAACTAGCCAATTTGCGTGCTCAACGCATGGCTCAGATTCAAGCTCAGTTGGAGGAGCAAGCTGCAGCACAAGCTGATGCAGAACTTCAGCAAGAAACTCAACAAGCCGCAATGGCAGAATTAGACGGTGCTATGAAGAGAATCCTTACTCCTGAGGCACGTTCCAGACTAGCAAGTTTGAATTTGGTAAATCCAGAACTAACAACTCGTGTAAAAACACATTTGGCAACACTATCAAGCGAAAATAGAATCGCAACCCCTGTCAATGATATCCAACTCAAGCGAATCCTTGGTGGCCTTTCAGAAGGTCGAAGAGAGACTAGCATTCGAAGAATCTGAGGTGAAAATATGTCACGTAACAAGCCAGCTGCAAAAAAGATCCGCTTACTAAAAGCAGGCAAACAGAACCGCCGTGTTCCTGTTTGGGTCATGCTGAAGACTTCGCGAAACACAGTTTCTCACCCAAAGCGCCACCACTGGAGGCGCTCCAAATTACAGAGGTGAAATGAATGGCACGCGCAGCAGTTAGTGAATTGGTTGTTCCTTTGAGGAACGCATGGAACATTACTCGTTACAAGAGAGCACCTAGAGCAATTCAAATTATCAAGAATGAGGTAGTGAAGCACCTCAAGGTTCGTGAAGATGAAGAAGTGTGGATTGACCCATCGGTCAACGAAGCGATTTGGTCAAGGGGAATTGAAAATCCTCCTAGAAAAATTCGTCTGCAGATTACTCGTCACGACGAGCCAGATATCCCTATTGAAGTCAAATTATTGGAGGAGTGAAAATGGGTAACATTAGGCCAACATTCATCAAACTACGTGCGATTATTCTTTGTGAAGAACATGGTGAGAAATTCACAGATGACTTCGACCATAACAAGAAGATGGTAGAGCAATTGACCGATGTAGAATCAAAGAAGTTGCGAAATTGGATTGCTGGGTATGTAACTAGATACCGTCAGCGCCGCACAGACTGAGGCTCTAGAATGGCGATTCGAGTCGCCTGGGATAGAACCCCTGTCAGTATTCATGGCAGTAAAGATGAATTATCCATGCTTATTTCTCATTTGCGTAACAAACATGGTTTTCGTAAACATTCGATTATCATGCCTGATAGAGAGAATGATGAGGAAGCGGTTGTTTTCCTCTATGCCGCTTGTGACCCTCGCTGGATTGCGGAGGTCATGTGATGGGTGACAGAATGGATGTTCCTCTTCCAGAATCCAATTATGAACTGGATATTGTCCTGGTAGGCATAAATCACCCCGGAAATTTGGGTGCTGTTTGTCGAACTATGCTTAACCATGGTTTCAATCAACTTTCCTTAGTCAATCCTAATTGTTCTCCAGATGACGAGGAAGCTAGGAACAGAGCTAAGCATTCTGGAAGAATACTAGACACAGCAAGAACATACAATACTCTAGTGGATGCTGTATCAGATTCTTCTCTTGTAATCGGTACAAGTGGAAAGCGCGAGGTTGGTTCAAAGGTGCTAAAACGACATTTTGTCTTACCTTGGGAATTTGCAGAGATGCTAAGGGATTTTGAAGGCAAGGTATCATTGATTTTTGGAGAGGAAGGCAAGGGCCTCTCAACAAGCGATTTAGATCGCTGTGATTTTTTGCTCACTCTTCCGACATGGGAAGGTTATCCCATTGCAAATTTGTCACAAGCGGTTGGTCATTGTGTTTACGAGTTACATCGTGATCGAGTTCTAAATGGTGAAAGTGTCAAAGGAGTACGTAAAGAAAGGTCCCTTTCACCTGAGTTAAGAAAAATTTTGAAACAATCAATCGCAGAATTTTGCGATTCGCTTGATGGAGATAAGAACGATTTGATTTCTGATGTTTACGATAGAGTAATTTTACGCGGACTACCGATTGACTCTGAAGCAGAAAGGATGATTGGGGCTTTTGTTCAGGGGGCAACGGCTCTTCAAAAGCAATCAGGAGACCTTAATTGGCAGAGAGAGAGAAGGAAGAGAGTTAGGCCAGAAGATAATCAAAAATCACTGTAATTAGAGCCTAAATTTATCTCTTACATTTTGCACTATTCGCACCATGTTCTCTGACAGTGACACTCTCAACCCAGCATCTATCGCCGTAATTCTCTTCAATCAGTTTAGTAGAGTATTCCATGGCCATTTTGGCAAACATTTCTACCCCTGTGGATTCCACAATTACTAGGTCGATAATGCCATTTTGCTGCAGTGATTCGAATTCAGATAATTTGGGGTCATCTGAAGCAACTAATGTCTTGTGGTCGAAATTTTTCCTGAGCCAAGATTCCAAATCTTTGAGTCCACCAAAATCTACCACCCAATTTCTTTCATCTAATTCATTCGCTCCAAATTTAAATTCAAATTCTAGCGAGTAGCCATGTAAGAATTTACAGTGACTATCTGCTCGCCATTGCCTAAAAGCTGCAGAAAGTCCTCTTTCGTGTCCATATTTCTTCTTAGAAAAAAATCTAGTCAAATCAATCACCTCTAAAATTCAAACATATTGAGTTTATACAATATCGAGGACCTCTTGTTTCATGGAATAAATGGCCCAAATGTGAATCACATTTTGAACATCTTACTTCAATTCTGACCATCCCATAACTAGTGTCCTTGAGTTGAGTAATTTCAGCATTAGACGCCTCTTCACTAAATGCAGGCCAACCGCAACCGGAATCAAATTTAGAATCTGATGAAAATAGCAACTTATCACAGTCAGCGCAGTAATAATTTCCTTGCTCAAAATGCTTGTCATATTCTCCAGTATACGGCCTTTCAGTTCCATTTTGTTTCATTACATAATGGCGTAGTTGTGCCTTCAGTGCGCTTTCAAGGACTTCTTCCCACGATGACACATATTCTACAGGGTCCTTTCTGCCAATTGCATGGAATGCAAGAATTCGTTCGACATCTGCCCCACTAGTTCCGCTAGAGCGGCCATCCTTATCGGGATTGTATGAAGTGTTAGTGTTAGCGAAGACAGTATCAAAATCTAAGCCGATCTTTTTGCATGAAACCAAAGCATCCCTAAGAATAGTTTCCTTGTCTCCATCGATGTATGGAAGGTGGAATGAAACTTTCTCACTATCCCAGTTTCCTACTGAAAATGCATTACCAATTGCATCATAGAACTCTGGCCTACAATCCGGATAAATAGCGTGGTCACCAGAGTGTACGCCCAATGCAATGATAACATTAGTTTCTTCCTTCAATGCCACAGACAAAGCATACCCATAGAGGATAGATGAAAAAATGGCATTCCTGTTTGGAACTACTGTTGCTTTCATTTGCTCTTCTTCATAATGCCCTTCTGGAACATCAATTTCATCGCTCGTGAGAGCAGAATGAAACAATCCCATGGCTGACGACAAGTCTGCTATTTGGTGTTCTACTTCATGTCCTTCTTGTGATAAATATGCAATATTTGCCT
>CEQX01002444.1_pt1 | contig 17332 bp, 16 predicted proteins | sample 356261 | NCBI WGS metagenome assembly CEQX01 (sample SAMEA2621076, study PRJEB7988) | marine metagenome | isolation source: saline water (ENVO:00002010), including | reverse complement strand
GTCTCCAATAATTAAAAGTGTTAGGGCCTTTGCGACCAAGGTCCCTACCCAAAAGGCGCGCTATCATAACACCGCTCCCCGATAAAATAAACAACACATACAAAAAAAGCGCCAAAAGGCGCTTATATGTTCCAACGAATGTGTGATTTTAGTGTTCAAACATCGCTGAAATAGATTCTTCATTGCTGATGCGACGAATTGTTTCGGCTAACATGTCAGCAAGAGTCAGTACTTTTACTTTATCAAGCGCTTTTAATTCATCAGATAACGGAATTGAGTCAGTTACAATTACTTCATCAATTACTGAGTTACGAATGTTCTCTGCAGCTTTGCCAGATAAAATAGGGTGCGTTGCATAGGCAAATACGCGTTTAGCACCGTGTTCTTTAAGTGCTTCTGCGGCTTTACATAAAGTACCACCGGTATCAATCATATCATCTACGATAATACAGTCGCGGCCTTCAACATCACCAATAATATGCATTACTTGAGAAACGTTTGCTTGAGGGCGACGTTTATCAATAATAGCAAGGTCTGTGTCGTGAAGTAGTTTTGCAATAGCACGGGCACGTACTACACCACCAATATCTGGCGATACTACAACAACGTCTTCAAACTCACGCTCTTCCATATCTTCAAGTAATACAGGGCTACCAAATACGTTATCTACTGGTACGTCAAAGAAACCTTGTATTTGCTCAGCGTGTAAATCAACCGTAAGAACGCGGTCAACACCTACACTTGATAAGAAATCGGCAACAACTTTAGCGGTAATTGGAACGCGCGCAGAACGTACTCGACGGTCTTGACGTGCATAACCAAAATAAGGAATGACGGCAGTAATACGACCTGCTGATGCACGACGTAGAGCATCAACCATAACGATAAGTTCCATTAGGTTATCGTTAGTAGGGGCACAGGTTGATTGCAAGATAAAAACATCCGAGCCACGAACATTTTCATTTATTTGAACACTGATCTCACCGTCGCTAAAACGGCCAACAACAGCATCGCCTAATTCAATATACAAACGTTTTGCAACTTTTTGAGCTAACTCAGGTGTTGCGTTACCAGCGAAGAGCTTCATGTCAGGCACGGTAGGGTTCCTCAGGCACTGAATTTTTGGACTAACGGGTAAATAGGTAAAACCCACTACGCGTTAACTTATGATTACTTGTACGTTACTTCATTGATCGAATATGGCGGCAAGCTCCGTATGAGCAGGTGAGACATTTGTGCTAGAAGCAACAAAACCCTGCCAAGTATGGGGGAGGTTATCAAGTACATCTTGTGCTTGAACTTGGCTAGCAAATTCGACAAAACAACATGAACCTGTTCCGGTCATCTTCGACGGGGCGTATTTTAGCAACCACTGCAGGGTTTTTTCAACCTCGGGGCAGAGCTTTTTAACTAAAGGCTCACAATCGTTGGTTAATTTATGGGTTCGCCAATCACCTGAAATTTTTGGTGTATCGCGTTTTAAATCTGGGTGAGTGAATATTTTAGCGGTACTTACATGCTGATTAGGGTGCACAACGCAATACCATTTTTGTTCAAGCTCTACGTCAACCAATTGTTCGCCAATACCGTGTGCTATGGCGCTTTTACCACGAATAAATACCGGTACGTCGGCGCCTAATTGCAAGCCTAAGTTTGCTAATTCATCAATATCTAGTTGTGTATTCCACATTTTATTAAGTGCAAGTAACGTGGTGGCTGCATCAGATGAACCGCCTCCTACACCGCCACCCATAGGTAAACGTTTAGTGAGATTTATTTTTACACCTGATGAAATGCCACAGTGATTTTTAAGCAATAACGCGGCTTTATAGATGAGATTATCGCAATCTGCTATGCCTTTCGTATCACCCGTTATTAAAATAGTGGGCGCTTCGTTAGCTGAAAAGTCGAGTGTGTCGCCAAAATTTAAAAAGGTAAATAAGGTTTCTAGTTCGTGATAACCGTCATCACGGCGCGCATTGATGTGTAAAAATAAGTTAAGTTTTGCCGGTGCAATGACCGAAAAAGCTGTTTTAGTATTCATACTTAATTAAATTGCCAATTGTAGAGTTGAATTTTGATTTTAATTTGCTGATGTTTTAGCGTGACATTGCCAGGAACCCAAAAGCCACCTTGCTGTTTATAGTTTGAATACGTTATTTGCCACTTTTTATTGCTGTTATCGTACCAAATAACTTGTTGTGCACGGCCAAGTTCGTCTACTTTTAATGTTTGCGACGTTAACGTGCCTTTTAACCAGTTATCGGCGTTATCAACTGGCAGGTCAAAACCGGTTAAGCGTTTTAATAATAACGCGGCGTTAGTATCTGTGTATGTTTTATCGTCGTAATCAAGTACCGCACCTGTGCGGGTTTGTTTAAGCGACAATATACGAGTACCAATAAACGTAGTGAGCACTAAGTTGTTTTGTTTTTCGTCTTGTTGCCAATTTAAGTTTGCAGATTGGCGCTCATCAGGGCTTATAAACGCTAATTTACCTTGTGCTTGCCAGGTTTTTTGCGCTGCTAAGCGTGGTTTCCAATCATCGTAAAGCGTTGTTTTTGTATCAATTTGGTGGGCGCAGCCCGCTAAAAACAAAAAAAGAGTGAATAAAATTAAATAATGTCTAATCAAATGTTGTTCCTTACTTTCCATATTCCGCTGATTTTTGGTAAAATTGCCGCCTTTAAAGTAGGGCGCAGCAATATTTGGCAAATATGACCATCATAGCACTTGGTATAAATCACAAAACCGCATCCGTAGAATTACGTGAAAAAGTGGCTTTTTCGCCTGAGCAAATGTCTGAGGCGCTCCAGCAATTAAGCGGTCATGCCGACTTTAACGAAGCCGTTATTGTATCTACCTGTAACCGTACCGAAATCTATTGTAGCCTTGAGCAGTCAAATTCCCAAGCACTGCTAGCCTGGCTTGCCAGTTTCCATGGATTGGATGAACACGAACTGAGCAAAAATATATATTGCCACCAAGGTGATGCAGCCATTAATCATTTAATGCGTGTTGCGTGCGGCTTAGATTCGTTGGTATTGGGCGAGCCGCAAATTTTAGGGCAAATTAAGCAAGCTTATCATAGCGCCAAAACACACGATGCTGTAGGCGTTAAGTTTGATAGGTTGTTTCAAAAAACCTTTTCGGTAGCTAAGCAGGTCCGTACCGACACTGATATTGGTGCCAGTGCTGTGTCGGTGGCGTTTGCAGCGGTTAATTTAGCAAAACATATTTATGGCAAGCTTGATAAAACCAATGTGTTATTAATTGGTGCCGGCGAAACAATAGAGCTTGTAGCTAAACATTTATATCAAAATGAGCCGCAACAAATTACGGTTGCCAATAGAACCATTGAGCGTGCACGCGGTTTAGCGCAGGAAGTGTCGGCCGATGTGATTGCGCTGGCACAACTACCTGAGCGTTTACACAAAGCCGATATTGTTATTAGCTCAACCGCCAGTACGTTACCAATAATAGGTAAAGGGGTGGTCGAGCAAGCATTAAAACAGCGCCGCCATAAACCTATGCTGTTTATTGATATTGCCGTACCGCGCGATATAGAAAGCCAAGTAGGCGAGCTTGACGCAGCCTATTTATATTCCGTTGATGACTTACAAGCCATTGTAAGCGAGAATATGGCCGCGCGTGAACAGGCGGCAGAACAAGCACAATTAATAATAAGCGAGCGCGTAAAAGAATTTGAAATGTGGGTTCGCTCTCTCGATTCGGTTGATTTAATTCGCCACTACCGAAACGACGTACAAACCATTAAGTCAGAACTTGTTGAGCGGGCGGTTAGCCAGCTAAATACAGGTAAAGACGCAGAAAAAATTATATTAGAGTTGGCCAATAAATTAACCAACCGCTTAATGCACGCGCCTACCCGTGCAATTCAAGATGCGGCTAAAAAAGGTGAAGTGGCACAACTAACTCAGTTGAAAAAAATGTTAGGTATTGATCAGGAATAACAGTTAAATGAAAGAGTCTGTATATCGTAAATTAGAAACCTTAGTAGAGCGCTACGAAGAAGTACAAGCGCTACTGAGCGATCCGTCGGTCATTAGTGATCAAAACCGCTTTCGTGCTCTTTCAAAAGAATACTCTGAGCTTGAAGAAATTGTAAAAACATTTTTAGCATACCAACAAGCGCAAGACGATGTAGCGACTGCTGAAGAAATGTTAAAAGATTCAGACCCAGATATGCGTGAAATGGCGCAAGAAGAATATAAAGAAGCTAAAGCGCAAATTTTATCATTAGAAGATGAGCTACAAGTGCTTATGCTTCCTAAAGATCCTAAAGATAACAACAATGTATTTTTAGAAGTACGCGCGGGTACCGGTGGTGACGAAGCGGCTATTTTTGCAGGCGATTTATTTAGAATGTACAGCCGTTACGCCGAAACACAAAAATGGAAAGTTGAAGTGGTGAGCACCAACGAAGGTGAACACGGCGGCTACAAAGAAGTTATAGCAAACATTAGCGGTGAAGGTGTGTACGGTAAGCTTAAGTTTGAATCGGGCGCTCACCGTGTACAGCGTGTACCAGAGACTGAGTCGCAAGGGCGTGTACATACCTCTGCGTGTACGGTTGCAGTAATGGCCGAAATTCCTGAAGCAGAAGCCATTGAAATAAACACCGCCGATATAAAAGTAGATACCTTTAGAGCCTCCGGCGCCGGTGGTCAGCACGTAAATAAAACCGACTCGGCAATTCGTATTACTCATATTCCAACGGGTGTTGTGGTTGAGTGTCAGGATGAGCGTTCGCAACATAAAAACCGCGCTAAAGCGATGTCGGTACTTGCCGCGCGTTTGCAGCAAGCCGAAGATGAAAAACGCCATGCGGCTGAGGCCTCTGAGCGTCGTAACTTAGTGGGCAGCGGCGATCGCTCTGAGCGTATTCGTACTTACAACTACCCGCAAGGGCGTATTACCGATCACCGTATTAATTTAACACTTTATCGCTTAAACGAAGTGGTAACTGGCGATTTAGGCGCAATTATCGATCCATTAATGCAAGAGCATCAGGCTGATTTACTTGCCGCAATGGGCGATGAGTAATTGTGAGCCACACGCTTGAGCAGGCAATAGCGGTTGGTGCAACTAAACTTGCACCAACTAGCGACAGCGCTAAATTAGACGCACAAGTACTGCTGTTACATATTCTTCAAAAACCCCGCAGTTACTTATTTACCTGGCCAGATAACCTACTTAGCAGCGACGAACAGCGCCAATATGATGAATTTTGTGAACGGCGTTTAAATGGTGAACCCGTAGCGCATATTATTGGCCAGCGCGAATTTTGGAGCTTAGCGCTCGAGGTGAATGCCACGACGCTTATTCCTAGGCCTGATACCGAAACACTCGTTGAGCAAGCTTTAGCACTTACCGTGCCTGAGCAAGCAAAAGTGCTTGATTTAGGCACTGGCACCGGCGCTATTGCACTTGCACTTGGCAGCGAAATGCCAACATGGCAAATTACAGCAGTCGACAAAGTAGCAGATGCGGTGGCCTTAGCGACCCGTAATCAGCAGCGTTTAGCCATTAATAATGTGCAAGTTAAGCAAAGTAACTGGTTTAGCGCGCTGAAAAATGAGCAGTTTAATCTAATTGTGACCAACCCACCGTACATTGAACACGACGATAAACATTTAAAAGAAGGGGATGTGCGCTTTGAACCTCTTTCTGCGTTAGTGGCCGATGAGGCAGGAATGGCTGATATAAAACAAATAATTACACAATCACGTGACTATTTGCTCCCTAGTGGCTATCTTTTAATAGAACATGGTTTTGAACAGGGTGAAGCTGTTCGGCATTTGTTTAAGCAAATGGCGTATATAAATATTAAAACAGTAAAAGACTTGGGAAATAACGATCGTGTAACGCTCGCACAGTGGCCTTAATTTGATAATAAACAGCCATGATTGTGTGTTCTATAAATGCATTAAGGAACCTTTAATATGATGGGTGATTTTTTATTTTCAGATGAGCCAGATGAGTTAGAAAGTGAAGTAGAGCTTGGCACTTGGAAAGTATTAATCGTTGATGACGAACCTGAAGTTCATGCTGTTACAAAGCTAGCGTTGAGTGATTTTGAATTTCAGAACAAACGTTTAGAATTTTTAAGCGCATACTCGGGCGCTGAAGCAAAAGAATTAATAAATGCGCACCCAGATGCCGCTATTGTACTGCTAGATGTGGTAATGGAAACAGATGACGCTGGGTTACAGGTTGCTAAATTTATTCGCGAAGAAGCTAATAATAATCATATTCGCATTATTTTAAGAACCGGTCAGCCTGGGCAGGCACCTGAGCGCCAAGTCATTATTAATTACGATATTAACGACTATAAATCGAAAACAGAGCTGACAGCGCAAAAGCTGTTTACTGTGATTATGTCGAGCTTACGCTCGTATCGCGATATTATTTCTATTGAGCAATCTCGCGAAGGGCTTGAAAAAATTATTGTTGCCTCGCGCGATATATTTGCCACACGTTCAATAGAGCAGTTTATTGAAGGGGTGATGCAGCAACTTACCTCGTTATTAGGCATTGCCGATCAAGCGGTGTATGCCACTACGTTAGTGGCGCAAAATACGCAAGAAAATAGTAACGATAAGCTAATAGTACGCTCTGGTACCGGTGAATTTGAGCAAAGCGAGGGTAAAGAGTTAGATGCGGTGCTGCAAAATGAGCAACTAGAGGCGTGTCATCAAGCACTTAAAGATAAAAGCATAATTTATAAAGATAACTATTTATTTGCTTATTGTAGTAGCGAGTACAATCACAATTCGATGTTATTTATATCGGGGATCCCTAAAAATATAACCGATACGCAACGTAATTTAATTGAGATTTTTTCGCAAAATGTACAACTAGCATTTGAGAACGTGCAACGACAACAACGTTAATCGTTACTATAAATTTAAAAAGCACATAGCCTCGCGACTATGTGCTTTTTAGTTTGTGAGGCATAATAGCCAAAGCAGTGCGTAGGGCTTGGTATTATACCAAGCAGCAATAATACTTAATCATTTTGAGGGGGCTAAACGTGTTGCTATCAGCGTTAAAAAATTCTCATTTAGAACAACTAAATAGCAAATTTTTTGCCTAGCTATCAACACGTTTTTTCATCCTCAAAATAGATCACTTAATTAAGCGGGTTGGTATTAAACGCACTTAACTAAATTTAACAAAACAAAAAGTACTGAGGCTTATGGATTATTTAGCAGTAAAACACTCACACATGGCAATTGCTATGCTAAGCGTTATCTTATTTTACATCCGCTCTTTTTCGCGTATGGGCAGTGGCAAGCTTGCCAAAAATAAACTGGTTTTTATTGGCAGTCACAGCATTGACACTTTATTACTTATTTCTGCAATAACATTGGTGTTCATGGCAAAAATAAACCCCTTTGAGCAACTATGGTTATTAGAAAAAATAGTGCTTGTAGTGATTTATATTGCGATAGGTATTATTAGTGCTAAACAAACTAATACGCTGCCAAAAATTATGTATGTGGTAGTTAACACGATTGTGATTTTAGCGATAGGGTATTTGGCAACGGCAAAATCGCCGCTACTTTTATAATACCTACTCTGTTGCAAGTTAAGTGTCGGTGCGTGTATATGCTTTTTAAACACGCACGATACTTATAAGTAAGGGACTTAAACCCCCAAGGAACTTGAGTAACAGTTAATACAGTTAATACACCTCTGCACGCTTTATAGCCTTCACCATTTTTCAGCCAGGCTGGCCTACTCCTTTTACTATAAAGCACACCTCTGGGGTATAATTGCGGGTGGGAGCTTCGCTGTATTGGTAACTATCCGCAAAATTAGGTAAACTACGCCTTCGTTTTTTAATAAATGTTGTAGTATTGATGACCACCCTCGGGTATGACGAACACGACGAATCTTATTTAGATGATGCATATGATGAATTTACTCCACCGCCACTTTATCGGTGTATTAATGCAGAGTCGAAATGGGACCCTCAAATAGATTTAGCGCCAACTTTTTCTGTATTAACTGACTTTGAGCAGCAGATCACTGCTATGTGCGCAAAGCAAAAAGACCCACACGATAGATTAGAAGCCCTTCTTGATATTTTTTATAGCAAATGGCTATTTAGCGCCTCTGGGCTAAAGGTGCCAGAGCATAAAATAAATAGCTTAAGCTATACACTCACTATGCGCAGCGGCTCTATAACCACATTAGGTATTTTATTGAGCCATTTGCTTGAGCAAGCGCAATTAGATGCCAGTGTGTGTATTAATCAGGGCGATATTAGCGTGCATGTCGCAATAAGTGATGAAGAAGGCTACATTATTGAGCCTAGCAGTGGGCAACAAAGCTGGTACATCATTCCTGAAAATGCGGATGAAGAAAATGGCCAAGAGCAAGAGCCACTTGAACTTATTTATAACGATGAAGTTTATAAATTGTTTTTAGCGCAGCAAAAATGGTCGTTTATTAGCGAAAATAAATTTGGCCACGCGCTGGTATGTGTTGAGTTGCTAATGGAGCTATTAGGCGATGACCCGTACGAGAGACGCGACAGAGGTTACTTACTCAATCAGTTAGATTGTCCTAAAATGGCACGCGATGATTTACAGTTTTTTATTGATGAGTGCCCGGACGATCCGGCAATCGAAATTATTCAGCATCAACTAGAAGAACTTGAAGATAATAATAAAACACACCATTAAGAATAGGAACAAATATGGCTGATACTCACACTGCATTAATTACCAATGATGCTGTTGTACTGGGTTTGCTTGCTGTAATTTTAGGGTTCATTTTTAAAACCTCTAGCAGCGAAAACCCCAAACTAAAAGCATTTTATAAATATGTACCAGCATTATTGCTGTGTTACTTTTTACCTTCTTTACTCAATACGTTTGGCATTGTAGATGGTCATAGTTCAAATATTTACTATGTTGCTTCGCGCTATTTGCTGCCAGCATGTTTAATCTTACTTACTATTAGTATTGATTTAAAAGCGATTATTAATTTAGGCCCCAAAGCGCTAATTATGTTTTTAGTGGGTACGTTGGGCATTGTGATTGGTGGGCCTTTATCTATTTTAGTGGTTAGTGTATTTAGCCCTGATTTAGTAGGCGGCCACGGCCCTGATGCTGTTTGGCGTGGTATGACAACGGTTGCCGGCAGCTGGATTGGCGGCGGCGCTAACCAAGCTTCAATGAAAGAAATGTTTGAAGTGGGCGGCGATATATTTTCGGTTATGGTGACCGTTGATGTGATTGTGGCGAATATTTGGATGGCTGTTTTATTACTAATGGCCGCAAACCATAAAAAAATTGATGCCGCAACAGGGGCTGATACAACCGCCATAGAAGATTTAAAAAACCGTGTTGAGCAATACCATGCAGAGCATGCCCGCATGCCGACACTCAATGATTACATGACCATTATTGCCATAGCATTTGGTATAACGGGGCTAGCTCATTTTTGTGCCGACTTTTTAGGGCCGTTTTTTGCAAACAATTATGCGTGGGCTAAAGAGTACAGCTTAAACAGTAAATTCTTTTGGCTAATTGTTATTTCAACCACTATTGGTATTAGTTTATCATTTACTAAAGTAAGGCAAATAGAAGCGTTTGGCGCATCAAAAGTTGCTTCAAGCTTTTTATATATTTTAGTGGCATCAATTGGCTTACATATGAACGTAACCGCTATATTTAGTAACCCTGGGTTATTTTTAATTGGGGCTATTTGGATGCTAACACACGCAAGTTTAATGCTGATTGTAGCCAAAGTAATAAAAGCCCCGTTATTTTATATGGCGGTGGGCTCGCAAGCTAACGTTGGCGGCGCTGCGTCGGCGCCTGTGGTGGCTTCTGCGTTTCACCCTTCGCTTGCGCCAGTGGGCGTTTTATTAGCTGTACTAGGGTATGGTGTAGGTACATATATGGCCTACATTTGTGGATTAATGATGCAAGCAGTTGCACCTTAAGGAATTTAAATGAACAACCAAGTAATTGATATTAATAACATTGAGCTGGCAAATGACAAACCATTTGTATTATTCGGTGGTATGAATGTTTTAGAGTCGCGCGATTTAGCAATGCGTATTGCAGAGCACTATGTAGAAGTAACGTCTAAATTAAATATTCCTTATGTATTTAAAGCCTCGTTTGATAAAGCGAATCGCTCATCAATAAATTCTTACCGCGGCCCAGGTATGGAAGAAGGCTTAAAAATATTTGAAGAGATTAAAAATACCTTTAATATCCCGCTTATAACCGACGTGCACGAACCACACCAAGCAGCGCCTGTTGCTGAAGTGGTTGATGTAATTCAGTTACCTGCATTTTTAGCACGCCAAACCGATTTAGTGGTAGCTATGGCAAAAACGGGTGCCATTATTAATGTGAAAAAACCACAGTTTTTAGCGCCGCACGAAATGCGTCATATCATTACTAAATTTAATGAAGCAGGTAATGATAATGTTGCACTGTGTGAGCGCGGCTCAAGCTTTGGCTACAACAACTTAGTTGTTGATATGCTAGGTATGGATGACATGAAAGCCATGGCACCAGTTATTTTTGATGCCACTCATGCACTACAGCGCCCAGGCGGGCGAGCAGACTCTGCTGATGGACGCCGTGCACAAGCTGCCGAGCTTGCTCGCAGCGGCATGGCACTGGGCATTGCGGGCCTATTTATTGAAGCGCACCCTAACCCTAATGAAGCAAAGTGTGATGGCCCATGTGCATTAGCACTTAGCAAGCTTGAAGGGTACTTATCGCAAATGAAAGCAGTAGATGACTTAATTAAAAGCTTTGCACCACTTGATACAAGCGCAAGCGATTTATAATTTAACACCTATTTAGGTAATGTTTAAAAAGCGACTTAGGTCGCTTTTTTTATTCCATTAATATACACACACAACGATGCTGTATATAATCTTACGCATAAGAAAAACTAATTCTAAGCTTGGTTACTATGTCAAGACGAGTCCCCCCATTAAACGCACTTAAAGCTTTTGAAGCCGCGGCACGCCATTTAAGCTTTACTAAAGCAGCAGAAGAGCTGTATGTAACGCAAGCGGCAGTGAGCCATCAAATTAAAACCCTTGAAGAGCATTTAGGCTTAAAATTGTTTTTACGTAAAAATCGCTCGTTATTATTAACCGAAGAAGGCCAAGGCTATTTTTTAGATATTAAAGAGATTTTTACCCAGCTGATAGATGCCACCGAAAAGCTACTTGCTCGCGGTGCAAAAGGCTCACTTACCGTAAGTTTGACCCCGAGTTTTGCAATTCAGTGGTTGGTACCTCGATTAAGTTTATTTAACGAACTCCACCCCGAAATAGATGTGCGTATAAAAGCGCAAGACCAAGACGAAAACTCGTTAACCGATGATGTAGATATTGCCATTTACTACGGCCGAGGGCACTGGAGTGGGGTTCAAACTTACAAATTGCACACCGAGTATTTAGTGCCTTTATGTAGCCCACTGTTATTAAGCGGGCATAAACCGCTTAATCAACCGAGTGACTTAGCCCAGCACACTTTGTTGCACGATACCACGCGCCGTAACTGGAAAACCTGGATGAAAACGGCGGGTGTACGTAATGTACAAGTGAATCAAGGCCCTATATTTAGCCACTCATCAATGGTGCTCCAAGCCGCGGTGCACGGTCAAGGTGTAGCAATAGGCAATAGTGTGCTTGCTAAACCCGATATTGACGCGGGCCGTTTAGTGATCCCATTTAGCCACAGCTTAGAGAGTAAAAACGCGTATTACTTAGTGATTAGAGAGTCGCAAACAGAGCTGGGTAAAATAGTCTCGTTTAAAGATTGGATGCTGAGCTTAGTTGAACAAGAACAAGAGTATTAATAATGATTGAATGGTTTAAAAGCGCAACGCAGCCGGCTATTGCACAGTTTATATTTGCGCATGGTGCCGGAGCTGGATCAGATTCTGATTTTATGCAGCATATGGCTAAACTCATTAGTGCGCAGGGTATTGATGTAGGTTTATTTGATTTTGAATACATGCAAATTGCTAAAAAAACACAAAAACGTAGACCGCCAGAGCGAGCCCCTAAACTGTTAGCTTATTACGAGCAAGTACTAACAAATGCGCAACCTAATTTACCGTTATTTATTGGCGGCAAGTCGATGGGCGGGCGTATGGCTTCTATGCTTGCTTGTAGCTCTACACAACCGATTGCAGGTGTATTAGCGTTTGGCTATCCGTTTCATCCGCCCGGTAAGCCAGAAAAGCTACGCACCGATCATTTTGCAGACATACCTTGCCCGTTTTTAGTCTTACAAGGCGAGCGAGATACCTTTGGCACCCGTGAAGAGCTTAAAACGCTTTCTATGCCAAAACAGCCAAGCTATGTGTGGCTTAGCGATGGCGACCATTCACTCAAACCACGCAAAAAAAGTGGTGTGAGCGAGCTGCAAAATCGTGAAACTGCAGCGCTTAAAGCAGGTAAATTTATAGCCAATAGAGTGGAGCAATTATGATTAAATTATTTTTACTCACGGGCAGCTTTTTTTGCATGCTGTCGGTTATGTTAGGGGCATTTGCCGCGCATGGCTTAAAAAGCCGTCTAACTGAGTATTCTCTCGGGGTATTTAAAACCGCAGCTGAGTATCAAATGGTGCATGGTTTAGCGCTTATAGCCGTGGCGATTCTTATTAAGTGGGGTATTAATTTAACCGTGGCGGGAGGTTTTTTTATTGCCGGTACACTGCTTTTTAGTGGCAGCTTATATTTACTAGCCCTAAGCGGCATGAAGTGGTTAGGCCCAATAACCCCATTAGGTGGGTTATGTTTTATAATTGGTTGGGTTGTTATTTTAGTGCAAGTTGCACGATTTAAGTTTTAAAGAGTTTAAGGGTTAATATGTCTAGTGTTGTGATTTATTGTCGTAGTGGTTTTGAAAACGATGCGGCTGCTGAAATAACGTTTCATGCTGCCGAGCAAGGTTTTGCCGGCTATGTAAAAGCCAAACCAAATACCGGCTACGTGATTTATGAATGTTTTGAAGCGCAACACAGCGACGAAATAATCAAAAAGGTCGACTTTAAAAATATGGTATTTGCGCGGCAGTGGTTTGCTGGCACGTTAATCGAAAATATGCCGGTAGAAGATAGGGTCACTGCATTAAAAGAAGCCGCAAAGGATTTTCCTTTGTGTAGTGAATTGCGCGTAGAAACCCCCGATACTAACGAAGGTAAAGAGCTACTGACCTTTTGTAAAAAAATATCAACGCCGTTAAAAAAAACACTCGAAAAGCAAAACACGGTATTACGTGAGCCAAAGGTAAACCGCCCGGTAATGCATGTACTATTTTTAGCAAACAATGCCGCGTATGTAGGGTATTCGTATAGTTATAATAATTCGCCGTTTTTTATGGGCATTTTACGTTTACGTATGCCAAGTGACGGACCGAGCCGCTCAACGTTAAAACTTGACGAAGCCTTTAATGTTTTTATCCCTGAAAAAGAGCGAGAAGCGCGAGTACAACCAGGCATGCGAGGGGTTGATTTAGGCGCTTGCCCAGGCGGTTGGACCTATCAATTAGTACGCAGAGGGATGTTTGTTAGCGCAATAGATAATGGCCCAATGAACGATAGTTTGATGGAAACAGGCCAAGTTAAACACTTTAGAGCCGATGGTTTTAAATACCGCCCAGAAAAAAGAAATATTAACTGGTTAGTGTGCGATATGGTGGAAAAACCAACCAAAGTGACTAATCTAATGATTGACTGGGCAGTAAACGCATACGCCAAAGAGCTGATATTTAATTTAAAGCTGCCTATGAAAAAACGCTTTGATAGTGTTTATGAATGCCTAACGATGATCAAAGAAGAGCTTACTGAGTACGGTATAACCTATGAGTTGCAAGCTAAGCATTTGTATCATGATCGTGAGGAAATCACCGTTCATTTAAACGTTGTTAAGGTGCCCCAAAATTTGTATAGCTAAATCATAGAGGCATAAAAGTGGTATTAAATAATGTTTATAAATGGCTAGGATTACTTTTTTTATCACTTTTAATAGCCGGTTGCGGCGGCGGTGGCAGCGATAATGACGCCACCGATAGTGGCTCAACTGGCAATACCGCCCCTACTGTGAGTGTTGATGTAAGCAGCAGCGTTATTGTTGCTAACCAAACCTTTACTATTACGGCTCAGGCAAGCGATAGTGACGGGCAGGTGTCTAGTTATCAATGGCAGCAGCTGTCGGGGCCTGAATTTACCTTTACTGCCAATGGCAACATACTCACAGCAACGGCCCCCAGTGTAGAGAGCGACACTGATTTTAGTTTTTCGGTGCTAGTAACCGATAATGACGGCGCAACTACAGAGCAAGTGTTTTCTGGGACTATCACGGTTCAAAACACCCCTCCCACAGTTAATATTACAGGCCCAAGCAGTGCACTGGCTAATACCCAAGTGAGTTTAATTGCTAATGCACAAGACATAGATGGCACAATTAGCACCATAGTGTGGGTACAATCTGCTGGCTCCTCCATCGAATTTAGCCAAATTGAAGGTGAATTAAGCTTTACCGCCCCAAATGTAAGTGAAAATGAAACGCTTGGTTTTAGTGTTACTGTAACCGACAATGCCGGGGGCACTGTACAAAGCAGTGCGACGGTACTTATTACGCAATTAAATAGCGCACCTAGTGTTACCTTAGCTGGGCCTGACGAGGCAATGCAAAATGAGTCAGTGACAATAACAGCTACAGCGCAGGACAGCGATGGCACCATTAGCGAGCTAAGCTGGCAGCAAACAAACGGCCCCGTGGTCGAATTTACGCAAACCGACTCCAGTATTACGTTTAATGCCCCAACGGTTGCTCAAAATACCAATATTACCTTTTTAGCCACCGTTAGAGATAACGACGATGCAACTAATAGCGCCCAAAAAACGGTGATTGTGGTGCCGCCTAACAATCCGCCTGTGGCAGACGATGTAACCGTTGAGGTGCAATATAACTTAAGTGCTGAATTTAATTTGACGGTAAATGATGCCGATGGCGATACGGTACAAATTACTTTTCCAGATGACTTAGAAGGGGCGCAGGTGAGCGTTATTGATGCCCAAGCGCTGCGCTTTAGCTATACACCGCCTGTAAATAGTATTTCTGCAAAAAGCTATACACTGACTGCTAGTGATGGTGAAGACAGCACCAACTTTTTACTTAATACGACAATTATTGATACCAGCGCTGCAACGGTGACAGAAATAACGCCTAATGGGGCAGATGAACCGGTATTGGTTGACACCCCCATTAGCATTACGTTTTCTGATGTGATGCTGAGCAGTTCGTTAACCGTAAATAGTAGCGCGGGGAGCTGCGAAGGCAGTGTTCAGGTATCAAGTGATGATTTTGCAAGCTGTGTTGCACTTAATGTAGAGAGCGTATCTGGTGCGCCTGATGAGACGAGTGACTATTTTAAAAACGTTAACTTAAGCGCTGATTTTTCAGAAAACACGCTTTACAAAGTGCGTGTAAATGACCAATTAGTTAATTTTTCTGGTACTGCTGCGACAGCAGGCCAAGTGAGTGAATTTACCACCTCAACCCAAGATTTAAAAATAACCGAACTCATATCGGTGCAATTTACTAATGATACGCCCTGGGTAGAGATTTATAACGGCACAGGAGAGGCTGTTAATTTACAAAACTATTCATTAAAAACGCGCGCAATTAATATGCTTGATAGCTCAGTGAGTGCAGAGCAAGTATTTACATTACCCAACAAAGTATTAGAAAACGGCAGTTATATTTTACTGCAAAGTCGTTTTGGTGATGAGTTTTTAGCAAGCGCGGCACTTAATAACCCTAAAATTGTGCTGGTGGGTAACCAAAGCGATGCGCTACGTCCTTACTGGTATATAAATGGCTTTGCAGAGTTATTAAATAGCGCCGCCACACAAACAATCGACTTTGTTAAATTTGGTAATTCTACCCAGCAACCGGTTAGTGCCACGCAATGGCAAGGCGATAACGCACCACAAATGCAGGCCGAGCAAGGCTCAAGCTTAAAACGTGCGCTTAATGCAACAGATACTAATCAAGCAAGTGATTGGGTTTACTCAGTGTTTAATACGCCGGCAGGGCAAAATGATATTAGCTGTGATACCGATACAGATTTAGATGGGATCCCAGATTGCAGTGAGCAAGAAGGCGCAACGTTTGGCGGGCTGCCTTTATATGAATGGGGCGCGCGGGAAAATCAAAAAGATATATTTATAGAAATTGATTATATGGACAGTACCGATATAGGTATTACGCCACAGCGTACAGCATTAGAAAAAGTAGTGAGCGTATTTGCAAGTAACGGTTACACAGTGCATTTTGATGTAGGCGATTTGTTTGACCAAAGCACAGGTATTTCCACCGCTAACTTTGATTTAGGAGGCGGTACAACCGTACCGTTTAACAGCTACACGCCCTTTGAATATGACCAAGGTACCGCTAATTTATTTGCCTATAAAATGGAATATGCCGATACAACGCGCCGCCCAATTTTTCATTATTTATTAATGGCAAACAGTGGTAACGAAGATGGCAGCATTAGTGGCTCGGGCATTGCTGAAATAAATGGTAATGACCTAATGCTGACTATGGGCGGATGGGGGTTATCGGTTGATGATCAAACATCACAAAATGTGACGAATAATTACCAAGCGTCTACTATTTTTCATGAGTTGGGACATAATTTAGGGCTTTATCATGGCGGCGACGAAGAAGTGAACTTTAAGCCAAATCATTTAAGCTCTATGAATTATCTATATCAATTAACGGGGCTTGCAAGCATAGGTAATAACGAAGGTGACCGTTATTACGACCGGTTTTATACCAACAACATTAACTGCGACCTTGTGCCAAATACTAATAATCAAACAGGATCAACGGATGATTTTATCATTGATTATTCAAACGGCAGCGCTGCAAATATAAATGAAAGTGCTATTGATGAAAGCGCAGGATTGAACAGGCCTGGCTCTGAGGCGGTCGATTATAATTGTAATGCAATTTTAGGCGATACATTAACTAACTTTGATGCAAACCAAGACTCGCAAATTACTGTATTAACGGATACCGATGAGTGGAGCATGATTAACTTACAGTTTTACTCACAAAGTGCAGGTAACCGATTTGGTGTGGCAAATACAATGAGCCATAAGCTGTATCAACAGCAGCGTGCTCAAGCTGTTTCTACTTCATTGCCTAGCTATATAAAAGAAGCAGCGCCAAGCGAGGCTATAATTAACCAAATTAAAGCAATTAAAGAGCGCTAAATGAGCTACCGATTTATAAA
>CEQX01157592.1_pt1 | contig 17385 bp, 12 predicted proteins | sample 356261 | NCBI WGS metagenome assembly CEQX01 (sample SAMEA2621076, study PRJEB7988) | marine metagenome | isolation source: saline water (ENVO:00002010), including | reverse complement strand
CTTGTGAATCTCATCACGAATCACACGGTCACGCATGGCCATCCCCAGCAACCGGTCAACTTTTCCATTAAAAAGGCCCCGCACGTCGAAAAACTCGGAAAAATCAACTCTTTACCGCGGATTGGTCGATGACAATGCCTAAGCATGGGGGTTAAGTGAACCAACTATGGCGGATGCTCTCAAGGACATTATGCTAAAAATAACTGACGACAATCCTGCTACACGCGGGCAAAAATTATGGGTCATGTTTGCCCTTTCCGTGTTCTTGGTTGCCACATTGAATTGGTATGCAATGGTTCGTGAACCTCAAATAGTAAAGGTTGAGGATTTGATTCAACATAAAAATGAAGTCGTACTTGTCGAAGGGGAAGTGATTTCTTGGATTGAAGACCGCTATGGAAACGGCGAAGACCGAGTCGATCTTGTCATCGAAGACGACACTGGCGTCATCCAAGTTCGTTGGTACTCTACTGGAAAAGTCCCACCCATAGGGACCAATGTGACTGCTATGGGGGATGTCGTTGATTGGAATGGGCGTTTTTACATGCAAGCAACAGGCTCTGGTGCACTGTATTGGGAAGCAGATGACTTACCTGTTCTCGAGCGTGTATCGTTATCTGACCTTGCAATCGCTCCCCAAGATTATGTCGATAAAATTGTCACTGTTAACGGATTTATCAGCGAGTCGGTTAGCCCCGATGCCGTTTACACATCAGCATACATAACCGACCACCCAGGCAATGCAGCCCACCAAATGCAACTTCTCATCCAATCGGCACGTGGTGAAGATTTAGGATGGCTTGAAGCAGATTCAAAAATTGAAGTCAGTGGTATGCTTTCATACCAGGAAACAAGTCTACGTTGGGCACTTCGCACACAAGGGCCGGACATACTCAAAGACACCAGTTACGAACCGCAAATCAATCGCCTCGACTGGTCAAATGAAGCAACATGGAGTTACGAATCAGGCAGTAAAGTCATTTTGGCAGGAACACTCAACATTACCGATGGAGTTTGGACCCTCATAGGACCAACTGGAGGAAGTATTTGCGTCATCCCGACAGTCGAAGATATGACATATGCCTCAGAACAAAATCTTTCTGGTACTGTTTTTGACGCACAGGGTCGATTGATGTGGAGCGATGATAAGAATACATGGTGCATTGATGCAAATCAGGGAATGGGTCAGAATCTGGTCGACCCAATGTCGGCCCTCACAATGCAGGCTATGCTATCTGCAGACCCTGCCTCTATGTTAGAATCTCCAAACACACACTACACGATTAACACGTTCATGAAATACGCATTTGAGCCACTGGATACAGAAGGATACTTCGTTGATTCACAAACCTACACCTTTGGCCAAACCAGTATTGCTATGACTTTCCCCGGCCCAAGGACCGAATGGATTGAATCAGGTCAAGGCATTGTTGCGGATGTTACCATTGCATGGGACGATGAAGACATGCGCATGCGTTTGATGGTTAATTCATACAACCTCACTGGTAGCCCACCACCGCCATCGACCTTGCTTTGGGATGATGGAGCGACACAGTGGGGCTACTCAAAAAATCAATTTGTCCTGATTGACGGAAAAGCCGCTCAGCATGACGACGGATGGTATCTTGAACGACCAGGTTCTGAACAGTCAATCAAACTCAATGTCCGGCTGAATGCCATAGGTACTGACTCTCTTCACGAGAATCAATCTCTCACCTGGCACGGTCGACTTCGACAAATTGAGCACCCAACCGACCTTGCCTTGGTATTCACACTTGATGAGGCCGACGCATTGGATGAGGATGAAGACCGTCTTGCTGATAGTTTTGAAGATGCTACCGGCTTTAATTCAAACACTGAAGATTCCGATGGTGACGGCATCAATGATCGTGAAGAAATGGAAAATGGAACGGGACCGAATAACGAAAACTCTTGAGGTGGAAAAATGTTTGATGCGTACATGTACGAACTCGGCTGGATGTTTGCAGCCCTCTTTTTCGGTGTTGGCATGGGCACGCTTACCGGAATTATCCCGGGTTTTCACGTCAACAATGTCGCTCTCATTTTACTTGCATTGGCTCCTGCATTGTTCAGTTTAGGTATTCCTCTTTCTGCTGTAGCAGGAATTATCGTTTCTACAAGTACTGTTCACACATTTCTCAATTATATTCCATCAGCATTGATGGGGGCACCGGATGCTGATCAGGCGCTCTCTTTGCTTCCAGGTCATCGAATGCTGCTGTCTGGAAACGCTGCACGTGGCGTTGCTTGGTCGGCTCGAGGCTCCCAACTGGGTCTGTTTTTGTCGCTGCCATTAATCGTCGTTGCCCGAATTGCTTTCGGGCCAGAGCTCGGTTGGTATGAAGATTTGCGAACCATGCTACCGTTTATTTTACTGACAATTTCATTACTACTGCTCGCAACTGAAACCACACGCCTCGACTGGCCAATGTGGCTGCAAAAGTCGACTGGTGGCCGCTTTGGAACAGATTCTCGGTTTGCAGGATTCGTCTCAGCAACTGCTTTTTTCCTCCTAACAGGTCTCTTTGGATGGACCATTATCGGTCCTGATTCACTACCTGCTCGTTCACCACTTGACATGCCAGGTGCGAGTCTGTTATTGCCCAGTTTAGCTGGACTTTTTGGAATTGCGAATTTGCTTGATATTTATGCAACAACATCCCACCTCCCACCACAAAAAGAAAACTGGGATTTACCTCCAGCACGACCGTTAATCATCCCGTGTTTTTGGTCGGGAGTTGCAGGTGCTTCGATGGGAGTGCTACCGGGAATGACTGCCTCACAAGCCACTGTACTGGTCATGGGTGGGCGAAACGTCGCTGCAAAAATGCAAGGAAAGCAAGGCTTTGGAATGGATTGGGAAACGCGACGTTTAACCGAGCTATCTGATGATGAATTACTTGAAATTGCCAAGGCAGAATCCGAAGAAGGCGTCGAAGGACCACAAACAAAGCAAGATTTGGAAATTATCTCAATTCTTTCAGCGGTTAATACATCGGTTACGGTTTGTGTTCTCGGATTCCTCTACATCATTGGTCGTTCGCGTTCAGGTGCAACTTTAGCCCTCAAAGCAATGTATCCGGTTGATACATGGAGCAGTCTTGAACCAACTGCAGACTTTGTTCGCCTGTTGGCAATTACTTTGGCAGCAGGTTTGCTCGCTATGCCAATTATGCGCTATGTCGGAAAAGGTATGTTGAGGCTCCACGCTGCAATTCCGCTTCAACAGATGATTATGAGCGTCATCGTGTTCGTAGCTTCGCTCGTTTTCGTAAGCACTGGGTTCATTGGACTTGCCGTTATGATCGTTGGGACCATGCTCGGACTTCTTCCTCCGCGACTTGGTATTCGTCGTAGCCACGCTATGGGCGTAATTTTAGTGCCGATCACCTATTTGTTGTTCAAAAATCTCGTGGATAATGCAGGGTTCCTTTGATACTCCCGAGAGTTTCCATCGGAATGGCACAGGGAAAGTGATATGCCCTTAGACCGAATCCACTGCATGTTGGTGACACCATGAACGCCGTATTTCGCTCCCTTTGCCTCGCAGCCCTAATGGTGCTTTCCACTTCCGTACCTCTCGGAGTCTTATCCTTAGAAGAAACTGCAGAAACGGTGAATACTTCCGGTCGCTCACTGGCTTGCTCTGGTGATATTTGCCTCAATGAAGCGCTACCGAATCCCAATGGCTATGACGATGCAAGTTGGCCTGGTGGAGAATGGATGGAGATTCACAATTCGGGTAACACCACTGTCGATGTGCGAGACTGGTATCTGACCAATAAGGCATCAAAGACTCTCTACTTCAATTCGACATCGATTGTGGACTATGATGCTGCGGATTCTGCAAGTTGGGAAATTGAGCCTGATGAATACATGGTCATTGCCCGAAACGGGGTTCCAAATTCGGTATTCTATCTTGCAAACACCAATGATATTGTTTCACTCTACACATCGACTGGAGTGCAACTCGACCAGGCAACCTGGACCTTTTCTTCATCTGGCGCACCTTCCGGTTCAAGTCTTGAAGAAGATAGTTTCAGTGCTACCAACGATTGGGTTGCGACAAATGGTCCAACACCGGGCGCAATCAACTCTGGAGGTTCAACGGGTGGACCGACATTATTCCCATCTGATTTAATCATCAGTGAGGTCATGCCAAACCCATGGCCATCTGACGACAATGCTTCCTGGCCAGGCGGTGAGTGGGTCGAAGTCTTCAATTCTGGAATGGATTCCATTGACTTGACAGGGTGGTCCTTCGACGATGCTGCAGGGAATGTTCTTGAATTCGATGCAGACCATTTGATCGGGTATACATCTGATGCAAGTTCACGAACGATTCACCCTGGTGAAACACGTATCGTCGCTGTTAATGGCTCTGCAACATCGGGGGTTTTGAACAATGGAGTTGAAACCTTGTCCTTGTTTTGGCCGAATGGCACGAAAGCGCAACAGATTTCTTGGACAGATACTGAAGCAGGTTTTTCACTGGTTGAAAGTTCATCATCTCAATATTGGGGCTATGCAGCCTACCCTACGCCGAATGCGAGTAACCCGCTTGATTTTGCAATCATTGCGAATACCCCCTCTTCGGTCGAGTTCGCCGAATTATTATCCAACAGCAGTTCAGACGGCATGGCTTTCCCAGATGGTGAATGGATTGAGTTATTCAATTCAGGAACCGCGACTGTAGATTTAACCGGCTGGTCAATTATCGATGGAATGGGTAACGTCACCTACCTCGACCCCGGGACATTGGTGTTCAACCAAACTCAAGGTTCAACCTCCATCGATGCAGAGGAGCGAAGACTGGTGCAATTCAGCGGAGATACCGAGTTGTGGAATTATTACAATCAACTTATGCTGCGAGACGCCAATGGAATGGTTGTGGACACAGCATGGTATGTAACCGATTATGGCCAGAACGTTTCACTTATTCCCGACGACAATGATGCTGACCCTTGGGTGCCTTCTACATGGATGACGCCTGGTCAGCCAGACCCGGGTGAAACCCCGTCGACTGGGCTGGTCATCTTTACCGAGGTGTTCCCTGATGCAGTTGGAAGTGATTCACAACAATGGCCTCTTGGAGAATGGCTTGAGATATACAATAACGGAACCGCACCTTTGGATGTGGGAGGATGGAAGTTACAATCTTCAAACAGTCGTTCACTTACTTTGCACCAATACAATATGCCCTTGCAATCGACTTCAGTGATTCAGCCAGGAGATGTTGCTTTGGTTGCACTTAACGGTACGACCAGTTTCTACCTAAAGCACACGACACCTGATGCAATTGTTCTGATTGATGCGAATGGAAACATGGTTGATTCAATGTCATGGACTTCAACCGTTGAAGGTGAATCACTCATCCCTTCCAACAGCAGTCATGCAGGTGCAGGCCCTCAAGGAGACGGGGCATCAAACAGCAGCGACTGGGTTCAATCCGCTTGGGCGACACCCGGTGAAATCAACCCAATCTGGCCGGCGTATTCTGGGACGCATGATCTGGTCATGACCGAAATCCTCGCATACTGTGATGACGATTCAATCGATCCTGTTGAAGATTGGATTGAAGTGATGAATACAGGTGTTGAAGACCTGAATATCAGCCGTTGGAGAATCGATTCAAATGATGGCGACCGACGGTTCTTCAGAACCACTTCCATGTGGAATATAAGCGATGATTCAATGATTTTGGCTCCTCAGGAACGCGCTGTTCTGTTAATGGAAAACGACATTCTTTCCGGACTTGGCGACCAGGTACAACTCTCCGACCCCGATGGAGTGCCGGTCCAAAACGCTCAATGGAACATCGTTAGCGACTGTCAAACCATTGGACCAGGAGAATTGGAAAGCGATGGATGGGAATTACTTTTGTGGCCGACTCCGGGTGCTGAGGAACCTGATTCGAGCCTGTTTGCTGAAGCACAAGATATTCTTCTCAGCCGATTTATGCCTGAGGGCTCAACCGATATTTCAAGCAATACCGAATTCATTGAGATTACCAACATAGGAGATGGTCTCGCTTACATGAATGGATGGATTTTAACACTCATCAATTCTGCAAACAGCGCGGTTGATTATACCTTTACAGAAGTAACGATTCCAGCATACAGCTCTGTGATTCTTGCCGCAGATGCAAGCGGTCTCTCCGTCTACGAAGACGGTACGATTGTTGCCTTTGACTCAGCTTTTTCAACAACTGGACTCACGCTCCCTGATTCGGGAGCGACCCTTCAAATTGCAACGCCAAACGGTATTCTTGCAGATACCATCGCCTATGGCAACGGTCCAGTAGATGTTCCGGGTTGGAGCGGTATCAGTTTAGTCGAACCTGTCTCAAGCATTTCTCTCCTTGTCTATCACAGAGGTGACGGGTGTGGCAATTTACCTGACACTGACTTGGCAGTTGATTGGCAACATCGATGGGGACGATTAGGAGGAAGTTCATTTTGTGGCCCCACATTATTTTCAGGCCCAAGTAATGTCATTCCATTGGTCGGCCCTCAGGACGGATTAGTAGACTTACTTGCATGGATTGACGATGCGAATGAATCGCTGCACGTTCACCTTTACCAAATTGAGCAACCGAATCTCGTTCAAGCACTGATCCAAGCACATAATCGAGGAGTCGACGTAACAGTCGTCCTCAACCATGCAGAACACTGGTGGAATAATTACGATAAAAACAACCAACTTGGCACCGCAAATTATCTTGCAACTGCTGGCGTCAATACACTATGGTTCGGAGGGCAAAGTGATGAGCCTTACACCTACATCCACAGCAAAGTCGCAGTGAAGGATAACGAAAGTGTGTGGATCGGTTCGGGGAATTGGAAAAGTTCCTCCCAACCTGCTCCCGATGACCGTGGAAACTCGGAATGGGGTGTCATCGTCGATAATGTGGAACTCGCTCACAAAGTAATGGAACAACTCGCTTACGATGAGTCCGAAAGTCGGACTTACATCACACAAGTTAATCCAGGCTCTGGGCCAAACGATTGGTCTATCGACTCACTCAAATCTACGGCGAATGGAACACTTGCCCAGCCAATCTCCACCAACGTTTCTGGGCGTTTAATCACCTGTCCGGATACATGTGTCGATGGCTTGGTATGGATGATTGAACAAGCCGATGAAGAAATTCTCTTGTCATTGCAATACCTTGACATCGAATGGAGTTGGGGTTGGGGCGATAATCCAATTGTCTCTGCGATGGAAAATGCAGCACAGAACGGCGTTCGTATTCGACTGATTTTGAATGGCGCTTACCTTGACAAAGATATTCAAGAGGTCGTTGATACCTTTAACGAGGAGTGGAACACCACACTCGGTTATGATATCAATGCAGTCATTATGAGCGAAGATGACGAAGTTTCCAAACTGCACAACAAGGGTGTGATTATCGATGAAGAGCACGTACTCATATCTTCAATCAATTGGGGCGATTCTGCACCTACCCGAAATCGCGAAATGGGCCTCATCCTGAGCAGTGCTGAAGTTACGGCACCCTTCCTTGCTGGATGGCACAGAGATTGGATTCGAACTGACAATGTCACTGACACTGATAATGATGGACTCCCGGACTATTGGGAAGTTGCAAATGGGCTCAACAGAACCACGCGAACACTTGGTAATCTCAACATGCTTGAAGGAGAATACGATGCAGACGGAGATGGACTGACCAACGAAGTCGAATATGTCTACGGTAGTCACGCAACCAATGCGGATACCGATGGAGATTGTGTTCCAGACGCTGTAGAAGTCTCTTGGGCCCAATCGACAGCGATAGATCCTTCAATTGATGACGTATCTCCTACCGCTGCACTCACCCTTTCTGACGCCGACGGCGATGGAATCAATGAATCGGAAGCTCTTGGCTGTGACTTGGGTGGAATTCTCACCGACAATAACCAAGATGCTGTAGATAACGGCTCACTTGATGACGACGGAGATTCGGTTGTTAATCGCGACGATTTGTGCCCGGATACCACGCTCAATATTCCTGTTGACTTGAACGGTTGTTCAACTGAGCAACGAAACTCAAATGCGACTCCGAGTGCGGATACAAGTTCAAATTTAGGTACGGGTATGATGCTCTTGCTGATGCTGGGAGGCGTTGGATTAGCGGTTGGTGCATTCCTTATTTTACGAAACATCGAATCGGAAGGTGAAGAAATGAAAGATCTAATCACGCTTGAAAGTGAAAATCTTGAAGCCCTTGCAAACGGCGAAATCGATGCGGAGAATTGGGAAATGCCGGTTCTGGATGGTAGCGACGGTGGAGATTCAAATGTAGGAATTTCTGCAGAAGACCTCGCTCGTTGCCCTGGTTGGCCTGAAGAAACAATTCAATCGTATCTAGACCAAGGATGGAGTATGGACCAACTTGCGGCATACTACCAAGAACAGGTTGATGAACACGCTTAAACATCACAAGTTTGACAAGGGACCGCACATTCCTCGGTGTGATAACCATGGCCTATTCGTCAAGTAACCCCGTTCTCTCGAACCGATTTTGGAACAGCATTAGTGGATATGAAACAATGTCCTATGAAGGCACGATGCAGAAGATTGGAATTCTTTTTGGTACAATGTTCATCTCTGCACTGATGCTGGCCACGGTTGGGATTACTGTTGATATGAATATCCTCATTGTTGGAACCGGAATCGGTTTCGTTGGGGGATTCATAACCTATCTCATACTGCTGTTTAAGCGCCCTGAAAATCCAGCGAAGTTGATGATTACTTACGCCGTTTTTGAAGGATTATTAATCGGTGGTTTTTCGATGATGTTTGAGTCAATGTATGACGGAATTGTATTCCAAGCTGCACTTGGAACCGTCTGTATTACTGGCACAATGTATGGTTTGTATGCGACTCGAATCGTAAAAGCAACACCTCTGTTCACCAAAATAATACTGACACTTGCAGGAGGAATAATGTTGCTTTATCTTGTCTCAATCATGCTTTATTTCCTACCCGGTAACTTCAATGTGCCGTTTCTCCATTCATCAGGACCTGTTGGGATTTTAATTACTACTGCAATTCTGGCAGTCGCTTCATTCCTCCTCATCATCAATTTTGATTTCATTGAACGAGGAATAAAACAACGTTCACCAAAAGTGAGTGAATGGTGGGGTGCTTTCGGTTTATTGGTTACAGTCGTGTGGATCTACATTGAGATGCTTCGACTTCTTGCAAAGGTTCGCAGTAACTTCGACTGAGGGATTTCAATGAGAAGTATCCCGATAGTTGATTTTTCAGATTACACGAGTGGCGATGCAAAACGACAGGAAAAGTTCATCCAAGATGTGGGCAACTCTCTCAAGGACATCGGGTTTTTCGCTCTCGAAAATCACGGAATTCCCTTGGAATCCATCGACAAGGCGTATGAACAAGGGGATGTGTTCTTTTCTTTAGACGATGATGTGAAAAAATCGTACCTCCAACCCGGTATCGCTCACCAAAGAGGTTACACTGCATTCGGGGTTGAACATGCTAAAAATAACCCAGCACCGGACCTGAAGGAATTTTGGCAAAGTGGACGCAGTCATCCGACCACAGGGAAAACCCCAACCTATGTGGCAAATGTTTGGCCTGACGCACATGCACCTGAGTTTAAACCCGTTATCGACGGCTTGTTCAATAAAATGGAATCACTTTCACAGAGCTTGTTACATTCATGTAGCCTTTATCTTGGAAAAGAAAAAGATTGGCTCAGTTCGATGTCTGAAGATGGAAACACGATCATGAGAATCATCCACTACCCTCCACTGGGACAAGAGGTACCTCAAGGAGCCGTTCGTTCTGCAGCCCACGAAGATATCAATTTCATTACCTTACTTGTAACTGCCACCGCAGATGGACTTGAGGTGATGGACCACGATGGAAGTTGGATAAAGGTCCAAGGCGATGCGCGCCAAATTATCGTTGATTCTGGAGACATGCTTCAAAACCTTACCAATGGACTGTTCAAGTCCACGACCCATCGAGTCGTGAACCCGAATAACTCGAATGTTCGCCGTTTTTCAATGCCTATGTTTGTCCATCCACGAAATGAAATTGACCTCACACCTCGTCAGGAATTCATCGATATGACGGGTGGTGAGTCATTGTACCAATCGATTACTGCAGGTGCATATCTGCATCAGCGACTCGTCGAAATCGGTTTGGCTGAAGATGAAGGGTGAACAAATGAGTGCTGGCCTCATTCAACGCCTGTGCGCATCCATCGAAAACCGCCAACCAATGCATATGTCAGACCTGTCTGAATTTATCGAAGGGGTTGCACAAAGAGCGTTTCCTGTTGAAGAGATTGAACGTTGGCTAAAATGTGTGCACACACATGGAATTTCTGTTAAAGAAACAACTGCTCTGACACAAGGAATGATGAATTCTGGGGCAATACTTGATTGGCAAGGCCCAACCAACGTTGCAGATAAACACAGCACCGGAGGTGTCGGAGATAAGATGTCCCTCGTTTTGGCACCGGCCCTCGCAGCTTGTGGGCTTCGAATACCAATGCTTGCTGGAAGAGGATTGGGCCACACTGGAGGCACCATCGACAAACTCGAGTCCATACCTGGATTCAATTGTAACCTTTCACCTGAGCGAATGAAAGAAACAGTGGAGAAAGTCGGATGCTGTATTGCGGCTCAAAATGATGCGATAGCCCCCGCCGACGGTTTACTTTACGCAATTCGCGACGTGACCGATACAGTTGACAGCATACCGCTTATAACGGCATCAATCATTTCGAAAAAGGCTGCTGAGGGATTGAATGCGCTCGTACTGGATGTCAAATGTGGACGTGCTGCGTTTATGAAAACCGAACACGATGCAATCGCTCTTGCCAAATCCATGGTGGCAACTGCCAAAGGTTTGGGAATTGATACTGTTGCTCAAATCACCGATATGAATGAGCCAATTGGCAGTCATGTTGGCAATGCTTTGGAGGTTCTCGGTAGCGTTCGAGTCTTGCAAGGTAAAGGTTCGAATGACACTCGTAATCTTGTTGCTTTACAAGGAGGTCAACTGCTTGCTCTTACCGGATTGGCTCCCACGCTTGAGTATGGCATCGACATGGTTCACGAAGTATTGGAAAATGGTAAAGCATTGGATGTTTTTATCCAAATGTGTGTTCATCAAGGCACACCGCCCTCAATCGCAGAGCAACTCGCAGAACAACCAGAGCAAGTGTTACCGCAATCAAATCACGTTACAACGCTTCTTGCACCACGAACCGGGTATGTGCAATCAATTGATGCAATGGCTTTAGCTGAAGTTGCAAGAGAACTTGGTGCTGGACGTTTTTCGATGAGTGATTCGATCAATCCTGGAATAGGATACGTAATTGAGACTGCAAAAAACCAACACATTGAGAACGGAAAAACGTGGATTTCAGTGCACCACGACCACGAATTGAGTTCTGAGCACCTGAATCGACTCCAAAACAGTTTAACGATTGACGACCAACAACCTGCTGATTTTCAACGACTCATTACCATCGTCACCTAGTTGGCTTGATAGAAGTCGTCATAAAGGTGAGGCTATTCGCCCACTCTGCCGATTTAGCTTAGCTGGTGGAGCGTGGGACTGTTAATCCCAAGGTCGAGGGTTCGAACCCCTCAATCGGCGTTTACAACAAAACCTGCGTGCCGTCTCCAATTCTAAATTCGAATGTAAAATCACCAGGATGAGTCAGTTCATACATTTCTCGAATGCTTTTGAAAAGGTTACTTCGGACTGCATACTGAAGTGATTCAAAGGTAAATCCAATGATGATGAAATGGCGAGTAATCCGTCCGCAACTTCGTAAATGTCTACGCAAGATTTGGCCTAAAGACTGTGAGATTAAATCGATATGAATAGCACAGGTATCATGACATGCGCCTCCAGGTCGTCCGGGATAACAATTCATTCCTCCACCGGAAATTCCTGCATCCTCAAAGAAGGATTGAGCAACTTCTGCATTGTCAAGATAATCAGGGTGAATTCTCCAACCGTCTTGTATTGTATTGCAATGAATGCAATGAGCCTCTCCATATTCGATGAATTGGTGAGGAGGACGGTACCCTCCCTTACAGAAATCACCGTTTGCAGTCGTCATATCTGGCATATTGATGATGCCTGCACTCACTTCATTTTTATGCGGTAAAGGAATATATTTTTTCATACCGAACCTAAAAATTCGACACTATATGAAGTTCATACTATTCCCATTCAATGGTACCCGGTGGCTTGTGTGTGATGTCGTAAACAACACGGTTCACCGCACCCTTCACAGTATTTGTGATACGAGTGCTGATCTTCTGTAAGATCGAGTGAGGTATTTCCGAGTATCGTGCAGACATACCATCCATTGATTGAACGGCACGTACGACAATTGTTTCACCGTATGCACGTACATCGCCATGAACCCCTACACTGCGAACGGGCAAGAGGGCAGCAAAATACTGCCAAGGAAGTTGCATCTTACAATCAGCAGCGGCTGCTTCAAACTCTTCCTCAACAATCGCACAGGCTTCTCGAACGACCGCTACACGTTCAGGAGTGAGCTCACCAAGTGTACGAACCGCAAGACCCGGCCCGGGGAAAGGTTGACGCTCGGCAACATTGATGTTCAAAGTTCGAGCGAGTTCACGAACCTCGTCTTTGTATAAGTCACGAAGTGGTTCAACAACGGTGAGCGTCATGTCTTCAGGCAATCCCCCAACATTGTGATGTGATTTGATGGTATCACGAACGCCGCCACCTGATTCGATCCAATCAGGTGCGATGGTGCCCTGAACAAGATATTTTGCTCCACACTTCTTTTGTTCGTCTTCAAAGATTCGGATGAAGAGTTCTCCAATCACTTTGCGCTTTTGTTCAGGTTCAGTAACTCCTTTGAGTGCCTCAAAATATCTGTCCGCTGCCTTGACAGTGACGAGATTTTTGATACCTTGTGCAGCAAGAAGTTTCTCGATTTCTTCCGTCTCGCCTTTACGCATAAAACCGGTATCGACATAGACACAGTGGAGCAATTCTCCAACAGCCTGATTCGCAATAACTGCGGCAACTGTTGAGTCGACTCCACCTGAGCAAGCGATGATAGCAATGTCATCAATGGTTGATTTGAGTGTCTCGATGGATTCTTGGATGAAATCCTTCGAGTCAAACATTTCACTGGCCCCCATTGACTTCTCGGTCTTGGGACTTTACACGTTCAATTTGGTCGAGTTTGTTTTGTGTCAATGCAGCAGCATATTCAGGGTTCTTGAGAGCGAGGATTTGGGTTGCAAGGTAGCCAGCGTTATCGCCGCGGTCGACACCAACGGTAGCTGCAGGAACACCTGGTGGGAGTTGAACAATAGAAAGGAGTGAATCAAAAGGAACTCGACCACCGCAAGGAACACCGATGACGGGCTTCGTTGTCAAAGCCGCTACGGCACCGGGGAGCGCTGCTGCAAGTCCTGCCATTGCAATAAAGAGTTGACAACCATCTTCTTCCGCCTTGTGAATGATGTCTTCAACAAATTTAGGAGAGCGATGAGCACTTGCGACCCTCAATTGATAACTCACGTTGAACTGTTTGAGAATTTTCGTACATTTTTCGGCGACGGGCATGTCTGATGAAGAGCCCAGTAATATGGTAACATCCATGCAGCAATCCCGGCGCGGGTGGTTCATCAAGATGTCTCTTCATTCGAACGGGATTTTCGACCACGAACTATTCTTCCTGCGAAGAAATTGACGATTGAAATTGCGTCCAATCAACGCCAAAATTAAGCGCTTTAAACTGCTCTCGAGTTTGACATCCAAACACGTCAAAACGCAAGTAAGGCAGACCATCTTTTACCGAGCCATAGATTTGAACAAATTGATTCGCATCAAACCTTTTGATAGCCATACAGGTTTGAGAAAAGCGTGTTGTTTTCACATCCCAGCCACTCAATACATCATTGGGCAGTCTTTGCTTGGCATTCCACCGTACCTCGAAAACATAACCTGCGTCTTTGAAAATAAAATCCAATGCTTTGACGAGCAAATAAATCGAAACGGATGAATAGAGAAGACCAAACATAACTCGATCTAAGTTTTGAGAAACAAATCCCCAAACCATCACACCAAAGCATACTGATGCGAGTGCGATACCGACTTTCGATGCATTAAGCGTCCCAACACGACTGGATATACCTGCGAGTCCACCAATGAGCATAAGCATCATGCTGAGTGCACCAAACCAAGGAATGAATTCTGCAGATGCACCTGTAAACCACATAATCCAACAAAAAGCAAACGGCAAAAAACCCCATGCCATCGGGAAAAGCGCCTTCGATGCCTTGTTCTCAATCTGGACTGTACGCCAGCCAAACTTGCGCATCTTCCGGATATCCATGGCACTGCCACATCTTAGCGCTATATACGCATTTCTTACTCGTCGTCGTATTCATGGCGAAGACAGAGGTTGCGAGCGGCATACACCTCATCTACACGACGCACTGGTGTCGTAATCGGGGCGGCATGAAGGGTTTCAGCATCGACTTGCAATACTTCCGCAAAATGTGTGGCAAAAGTATCGAGCGTATCTTTGCTTTCAGTTTCTGTAGGCTCGACCATCATACACTCTGGGACAACCAATGGGAAATAGACTGTTGGAGCCATGTAACCCTTATCCAGTAATCCTTTAGCAACATCCATAGCAGATATTCCGTGCATCTCCTTAGCAGGTTGCAAAGAAAGTGTGAATTCGTGTTTTGCGACAATCGCATCAGCACCGTCCTTTACCATGGAATCAACGCCAGCCGCTTTCGTAGCTTTATGAATCGCATGGCGAAGATAATTCGCATTAAGAACTGCGTGTTCAGACATAGTACGCAAACCTCGGCCATAGCGTCGATAATACGCCCAACAGCGAATCACTGCACCAGCATTTCCATGCCATTGCTGAACTTTTCCAATACTGTGCTGGGGCTGATACCAGCCATACCACATATCATCGATAGCCATCTCTGACTCATTACCAACTGGAGGTCGTTTCTTGACAAGCGGACCTGGAAGGAACTCTGCCAGATGAGCCTTTACTCCAATTGGACCGGAACCAGGGCCCCCACCACCGTGAGGTTGGCTGAAGGTTTTGTGCAAATTGAAGTGCACTGCATCGAATCCCATGAGACCTGGTGAGGTAATGCCAAGAATCGCATTGAAGTTAGCACCATCGTAATACATCTGTCCACCAACATCATGAACAATTGCAGAGGCTTTCAGTATGTCTTCCTCGAATAATCCAAGCGTGTTTGGGTTAGTGATCATCATCACCGCAGTCGTTTCATCTGCAACCGCACGCAGTGCGTCTAAGTCGATTCGACCATCGATACGGCTGGGGATTTCAACAATTTCAAAACCGCACATGGCAGCACTCGCAGGATTTGTCCCGTGAGCAGAATCAGGAACGATGACCTTTGTTCGCTGAGTTTCACCACGTAGCCTGAAATATTCTTGAACGCATCGAACCGCAGTAAATTCGCCTTGGGCACCTGCAACGGGTTGTAAGGTGACTTGATCCATACCCGAACAGACTTCAAGCATGTATTGCATTTCATGGAAAATCGATAACAGACCTTGGATATGGTGCTCAGGCTGATGTGGGTGAATGTCGGCTATACCCGGGATTTGTGCGATGACTTCATTGACTCGCGGATTGTGTTTCATAGTGCATGAACCAAGTGGATAAAATCCAGTATCAATGCCAAAATTACGTTTTGACATCCAAGTATAGTGACGTACCATTTCTGGTTCGGACAATCGAGGCCAGCGAGGAAGATTCTTCCTTGCCAAAGTTGGTGGAAGAGAGATCGAGGATGCGGGTAAAACCGGATCTGGCTGTGAATAGCCTTGACCTTCAGCCCCATTGTGTTCAAACAAATGGCTCATGCAGCCACCTCCTTTGTTGAAGCCCACACAGCGAGGTGAGCGGCTAACAGTTCGATTTGTTTCTCGCTTGTTTGGTCTGTAAACGTAGCTAAAAGCCAATTTTTGCGGTCGGGATACCAAGCAGACAAATCAAAACCGCCAATGATTCCAACTGCGTCGAGGTGGGCGAGACAATCTTCACTTGAACCTGGTAATTCAATGACAAACTCATTGAAATGATGGTTTGAAGAGTGTGGCAGTGAAATGTGTTCGATTTCTCCCAACTTCTGTTTGGCAAGAAGACATGCAGTCATGTTTCGTACTGCAAGAGCGTGTAGACCTTCGGGTCCGAGTAAAGCCATGTGCATTGCGCCCATCAAGGCAATCAGAGTTTCATTGGTACAAATGTTTGAAGTTGCTCGGTGTCTGCGAATGTGCTGCTCTCTGGTAGATAATGTAAGGCAATAAGCGACTTTTCCATCGACGTCAATACTCCGACCAACAATTCGACCTGGCATGAGTCGAAGGTATGCCTTGGTGCACGCAAAGATTCCGTAAATTGGACCTCCTCCAGTTACTGGACTGCCAAGGGGTTGTCCCTCTCCGACAACGATATCTGCGCCGTATTCACCCGGCGCTTCAACTAAACCAAGCGACACGGGTTGAACGGCAACAATCAGTGCAGTATGCTCGCCGAGAATCTCCTTCATTTGAGAAAGGCCTCCATCAAGGATTCCAAGAGGGTTTGGCTGTTCGATGTAGACTCCACATGAACCTGCTGCCTCTGAAACACTTTCTAAATCAAGAGTCCCGTCACTGTTGTGGCGAAGGAATTTGATGTTGATTTCCGCACCCTGACAATAATTGTGCATCACGGAAAGTCGGTCTGGAGGAGTGAGTTCAGAAACATAAACTGTGTCTTTTTCCGTTGCCTTGCGATTGTGGACGCGAACTGCACATGTCAGTGCTTCTGCGGCTGCGGTTGAACCGTCATACAGTGAAAGATTAGCAATCGGCAGTCCTACGAGTTCAGAAATAAGGGTTTGAAACTCCCACATTGCTTGGAGCATTCCCTGACTTACCTCTGGTTGATACGGCGTATATGCCGTGAGGAATTCACCACGAGTGACCAGTTGAAACACAGAGGCTGGAACATAATTGCGATACAGACCTGCGCCAAGGAACGAAACACGTTCACCCATAGCTACATTCGAACCAAGCAATCGTCGAGCATCCGCTATGATTTCCTCCTCAGATTGGGGTGGGGGCAAGGGTAAGTCTTCAGTCATACGTACTTCAGAAGGAATATCCGCAAACAAATCTTCAATTGAAGACATTCCCATTTCAGCGAGCATCTCCGCTTCTCGGCCTAAATTCGGTAGTTGGTCGACCATATCATCACTTACGCCGCTGGGGTGCAACTTAAACCAAACGCGAGACGCCCTTAATTATCGCTCTTCT
>CEQX01032014.1_pt1 | contig 17528 bp, 19 predicted proteins | sample 356261 | NCBI WGS metagenome assembly CEQX01 (sample SAMEA2621076, study PRJEB7988) | marine metagenome | isolation source: saline water (ENVO:00002010), including | reverse complement strand
AAAATCAAATCATTTTTCTAGTATCGTACATGTTTCAGTAGATAAAAAAGAAAAAACAATATTCACAGCCATTCCAATAGTATATGGTCCATTTAAAATAAAAGATTCTATTGTGGTTAATTTGGCCCCCCCAGAAGTTTTAAATATTGAGGGCTACTGGCCTATAGAATTTAAAAAATAGATTTTATACATACATATTAGAAAGTATGTATAAATAGTCCTGATCGTAATTTTGGTTCAAACCATGTGCTCTTAGGAGGCATTATTTGATCGTTATCGGCGATACTCATTAATTGAGTAACTTCAACAGGGTGCATCGAAAAGGCTACGGCAGAACACCCACTAGATACAAGTCTTTCTAGTTCTGCGCTTCCTCTAATACCCCCAATAAAATCAATTCTAGAATTAGTACGCGGATCATCAATTCCAAGTATAGGGCCCAATAGCAGTTCCTGTAAAACACTGACGTCAAGCGATTCAACGGGATCATCGGATTCATTATGCCATTGTAATTCGTACCAAATTTCAGAAATATACATTTTAGTAATCCCTGGAGAAACAGGCGGTGAATTATCTGAAACTGTAACTGTTGCCAATTTCTTAACCTCAAATAAAAAATCTTCAACAGTAAGACCATTTAAGTCTTTTATCACTCTATTGTAAGGTAACACCTTTAATTCGTTATCAGGAAAAAATACAGTAAGGAACCAATTGTAATCTTCCTGACATGTTTGTGGATTTTCACGATTCCTAAACTCTGTACTTACCCTCGCCGCGCTAGCGCTTCTATGATGACCGTCAGCAACGTAAGCCATCGGGATTGATTCAAACAAGTCTGGAAACTTACCTCCACCAGTCACTTTCCAAGTCGTATGTTGAACTCCATCATCAGCAACAAAATCAACATTAGGCGAATTTAATTTAACGAAATTGGAAATTTCTTCATTGATATTATTATCGTTTCTATAAGTAAGAAAAACCGGCCCAAGATGAGCTCTTAACGTGCTAGCCAACTTTGTTCTATCGTCTTCTTTTATAGGTCGAGTTTTTTCATGCTTTTTAATAATGTTTTCATTGTAATCATCAACATGTGAAACAGCAACTAGGCCAGTTTGAGAATGCCCATTCATGATCTGACGATAGATATAGACGCATGATTCCTCCTCCCTTACTAAAACACCAGAATCAATCAGTTGGTTAAAGTTAGTTTTAGCCTTAGCGTAAATTGCATCAGAATATGCATCGAAACCATCCTCAAAATTAATCTCCGCCCTAGATACATTAAGTAAACTATCAGGGTTACCTTCAGCAAGTTTTCTAGCCTCTTCAGTGCTTACAACATCATATGGAACAGAAGCTACAGTTTCAGTTTTTGATGATTCAGGAACTAATCCCTTAAACGGTTTAATACGCATTACTTATTATAAAATTGTTAATATGATTTGATGTCACTAAACAGAAAATTGATAATTAAATAAATATAATATCCTCTGTTTAATCATATTCAAAACATCATTACTTGAATACCTAATTTATTAATTTAAAATATCAACACTTATAACATGCTTGCATTTTCAACCTGCTGGAATAGCCAAAAACATACTGATGGCTATGCTATGGTTGAAGAAATTTTAGATCTTGGCTTTAATACCATTGAAATAAGTCACGGGCTCAAAGTATCCTTATTGCCAGGGATCATAAAAGCATTTCAAGAGAACTTAATTTCAGTGTGCGGGGTACATAATTTTTGCCCGTCACCTGTTGAAGTTATGATGGACGCACCTGACTGTTACGAGTTCACATCACATAGGGAGCGTGAAAGAAATCGTGCAATTGACCTTAGCATACGAACCATTGAAACAGCGTCGAAATTTAAAGCCGAATATGTTGTCCTTCACCTCGGTAGCATTCCGATGCGCAAAATTTCATCAAAACTTGAAAAGTTAATTATTAGTGAAGGATCAGACTCCAAAAAGTTTCAAAGACTGAAAGCCAAACTTATTAATAAAAGGAATAAATTATCGCCGCTGTATTTAGACAGAGCTAAAGCAGCTCTTGAAAAGCTTATTGATAAAGCTGAAGAATTTAACATAAAACTGGCTATTGAGAGCAGGAGCGCCTACGAAGATGTTCCTAATGAAAGTGAAATGCTCGAAATTATGAAGGAGCATGAAAACAATCCGTTAATTGGATACTGGCATGACTTTGGTCATGTTCACCGAAAGCATAATTTAGGTTTATTAATTCATGATGAGTGGTTAAGTAAAATAAAACCCTATATCATTGGTTGTCATCTTCATGATGTAAAGTGGCCACACAGAGATCACCATGTTCCTTTCTCAGGTAAAATTAATTATTCTGAATTAATGAGAAGCTTTAATTCATCTGCACCAATTGTTTTGGAATTAAGCAGCCGGAGGACAGCTGAAGAGATAAAAAAATCCATTGATACCTGGAAAGAAATGGATTTTCAGTATGATAAATAAACTCAAGTCTTCTATTAGTGAGAGCCTTAGTTTTTTTGACAAAAACGGGCTCATGAATTCTCTAAAGACAAATGAAACGCCCTTAGTTATGCAGATAGTCAAATATCTTATATTCGGAGTTTCTGTAACATTAGTACACGCAACAGTAGTATACGGAATGGGATACTACATAAATCCTGCCATAGGTGATTCTATTCCAAGGGACATTAAATTGAACAGAACCATTTGGAACAATGTAATCGCCTTCATTGTTTCTAATTCAGCTGCATTTTGGCTAAACTCTAAATATTTATTTCAGCCAGGAAGGCATTCTAAAGTTAATGAAATACTTTTATTCTTTTTGATCTCAGGCATCAGTTTCACCCTAGGATTATTTTCCATCAAAAAAATATTTACATTAATTGAATCAAACGCTGCTGTGGAGCATTTTGCTAACTTAACTTTTATTGTTTGCTCCGCTTCAGTAAATTTTATTTGCAGAAAATTCCTAGTTTTTTCTAAATAACTAGCAATAAAATAAACTTCAATGATTCATTGAAATCGTAAATGATCCTTCAATAGAACTTTTCTTGACCCCCCCCTCAATCTTATTAGCGACATATGCACCTGAGCCTCCTTTATTGACGAAAGTAAGATTGTATATTGTTGTTTCAAATCCATGCCTATTGGAAAATGTAAGAACAAGTCTACCTTTGCATGATTCAGTTCTATTAAAGGTATAGGAAAATGGTGTAACCATATTACCGAACTCTCCACCTTCAATAAACTCACCTCTTCGTGAATTTCTGAAAACCAATCGTCGCCCCTGACCTACGAATATCTCTTTACCTTTTAAATGAATTGGAACATTGCATCTCTTTTTAGTTTTTTTAGGTGGCATCGGACCATTCCGTAGAGTGGGTTGTGGAATGTCATCAATTCCAACCCTAAACATTAAGTTATGAAGATTCCCGTTATCAGGAATATTAAATTCATGTTCTAGGCCACTGCCAATTATTGGTTCACCTAGAACTTTCCAATTGTTTTTACCTCCTAAAGCATTGGATTGTATCGAAAACATTTTCCCCTTACATGTATTAATTGTTATGACCATTACCTCTAATTCTTTATCATGCTCCATCTTTAATATTCTTGGTGCGACTTTTGCGTTAGATGCATCTCCCATATTATGATGCTCTAACCCGTCCGGAAAACCATCTTGATCGGAATCGGAGTTTTGATGATCTAATCCGCAGATCATTTCAAAAGAATCACTCAAACCATCATTGTCACGATCAAGAGTAAATTGAGTTAGTTCACCCGATCCGTTAAAAATAGGTTGTACGGAAACGTCCTGATGAGCTGCATCAACTAAATAAAATGTCTCATTTGTAGATTCAACTTTGGAAAAAGTGAATAATTCAATTTCAGGAAAAAGCATCCTTAAATTATTAGAAATAACATTTGGTAATTTTGAAATGTTTATATTTTCTTCAGGCGATTGAGAAAATGAATCTTCTAAATTATTATAAAAACTATTTCTTGATTCGATAATCCTATAATTTCTATCAAATTTAAATTTCAACTTCTTTTCATTTTTTTCGTACTCTATACAAATCATTCCTGAAGAATGAACATCAAAAGCGCGCACGTTATCACTAGAGTAATCAAAGATCGCCTCTTCTAGAAAATCGTTAACCTTTAGGGGCATTTGTTCAGTGGGGACAGCATGTATAGAAGAAGCCTTAAAGAAAACTAAAACGAAAGATAGAACGACTAACATTCGTGAATCTATCAAGTATTTAGATTTAGGCCCAATTCTCATATATTAATATATCATTTTACTTAGGAAATATTAACCGCAGTTAAACATGATAATGGTTTCCCATGATAACTTCCACAGGAAATTCTAAAGTCACTGTAAACCACTCATTATCAACATCAACTGTCATTTTTCCACCAAGGTGATCATTTACAATTCTTTCACATATATTAAATCCAATACCAGAATGACCAATCGATTTCTCGAAATCAGGCTTCTTTCGACCGAAGCGGCTAACAATGACTGCTATATCAGAGGATGTTACACCTGGGTTTGTATTTGATAGAACAATTTTTATACCATCATTTGAAGCGATACTTTTAATGTTAAACATTCCTGATTCAGGAATATGACTGACTGCATTATCAAAAAGATTAGACAGAAGAATGCCAAATAAATCAGGGTCATTTAATATTGAAATATCAGATTCGACCATATCCCAGCTAACCTTAATTTGTTTTTTTGAAGCTCGATCAAAAAAAGGCTTCCAAGTTTTTTTGATGTAAGAGACTAACGGAATGTCTACAAAAGATACTTTTTCACTGCCTGCATCAAGCCTCGCAAGAAGCAACAGACTAGAAACAACTCGCTCCATATGATTTTGTAAATTTAAAATGTTTGAGAAGACTTCACAGTTATCTTCTTTTAATTCAGGGTCGCTTAAGGCAACTTCAATTTGAGTTCGAAGTGCAGCCAAAGGGTTACGCAATTCATGTGCTGCATTTGAAGTAAAATTACGCTCGTTTTGAATCGCAGTTCTTACACGAGACAATAATTCATTTACTCTATCAACGATAGGATACAATTCCTTCGGAGCATTACTTACATCTAACAATTCATGAGTCTTATCTATCTGAACATTTCGGATTTCATTTGAAATAAAACCAACAGGTTTCATCGATTTCGCTACGATAGTTGTTACTGCTATTAGTACAAAGAGAGATAAAATAACTCCTACTAAAAAAACATTATTTTTTAAGTCTGAAAGAACGGCTTCTATATCACTACAGTTATGTGCGACAACTAAGTGGACTTTAATCGGAAGAACTTTAGAATTATCGGATTCATCTGAAACATCTAATTGATTAGCTTCAAAAACAATTCCCATACATCTGATTGGAACAGTCATAACTGATGGAGATAGCTCTAAATCCCTTGATACATTATCGGGCTTAATAATTTCAACCAAAGCGTCATGACCAATGTAAAAATCCGATTCCTTAACACCAACCTCTGGAAGTTTTTCATCAATTGGCAAGAATGATGACTTGAATATATCTCGTCCATCATCAGCATAACGAAATTGAAAGAAATCCTTTCCTGTTGGATCTTGTAATTTATCTAAAATAGGTTCTGATAACCTGAATATAATACGGTCCTCAATTTGAGTAGCCACAATCTGTTGATAAGTAATTTTATCTCTCAAGAAGTGATCCAATTCGGTATACAAAACTTTCCTAACCAAAGAATAAGTGAAATTCACACCTAGAATAATCACCAATAGAGAAAGCACAGTGAACGCAACCAGAAGACGCGATCTTATAGAGCCAGTATACATTGTGGCAGAGGACTATTTGGCCTCAGGGTCAATAAGGACATAGCCTAAGCCTCTCCTCGTATGTATTAGCCTAGCCCCACCCCCTAATTCCGATTTCTTTCTTAACCTGTTTATAAAAACATCAATTACGTTACTATCAGCCTCATCAGCAAAATCATAAAGTTGCTCCCAAATATCTGCTCGAGAAACAATATGCCCAATTCTTAACGATAGTAATTCTAGAAGACAAAATTCTTTCGCCGTTAAATCTAATGTAACGCCCCCTCTTTTTGCTACTCTTGCTTTGGTATCAACTTCCAAATCAGATATCTTTAAAATGGACTCACTCTTATCATTTGCCCTCCGAACCTGCGCCCTAACACGGGCCATAAATTCATCTAAAGCAAAAGGCTTAATTAAGTAATCATCAGCACCCGAATCTAAGCCAACAATTCTTTCTGAGATTGAATCTCTAGCTGTAGTAATCAAAACGGATACATTCTTTTTAGATTGTCTAATACGTTGAAGAACTTCGATTCCATCAATACCGGGTAAAGTAAGATCAAGAACAACAAGTGAATATGGATTCTCTATCGCCAGCCATAAACCCTCTTTGCCATCACCTGCTTCATCTACAGCAAAACCATCACTTCTTAGTCTTTTGGCCAAAGCTTCTCTAAGAGGTGCGTTATCTTCAACCAGCAGTACCCTCAAAATAAAATCCCTTCTAAGGCAATCAGATAATTTAAAATGTTCACCATGATTTTAATGCCCTTCATCTGAAGAACCATGCGGCTCGAACAATTTCTTTGTATCCTTCCATTCATGCTTGTCACAAGATGCAGAAAAGAAAATTAAACATATTATTGATATGGTAACTGCAATAATTTTTTTCATAGCCATTAGTAATTGAGCTCTGATGCTAGATAGATGCAACTGCTAAACCTTGTAATTTTAGAAACAAATGCCTTAAAACTAATTCCAAACCATAAGACATAGTATGATTAGGGATAACTCCTTCTAATGAGACTAACTATAAAAAAATTTAATAAGCAAATCTTATAATTTACTATTTAAATTTAATATACATTCATGCATAAATTAATTAGACAAAAGAAGTAATAAATGGATAAAAGCGAAGCCAATAAAAGGATTAAAGAACTTCGTAAAATGATCCTTTATCATAATAAACTTTATTATGACAAGGGTACTCAAGAAATAAATGACTCGGAGTATGATGCATTAATGATTGAGTTAAGAGCTCTAGAAGACATCAATCCATCACTATTTAATAATAAGTCTCCAACAAATGTGGTTGGTGGAGCCCCACTAAAAGAGTTTGCTCATATTGAGCACACAATAAAAATGTTGTCTATTGAGGATATACACGAACTAAAAGATGATGAAATTAACTCCAAGGGAATCGCTCCAGAAAACAATTTATCAGAATGGTTTACAAAACTCAGTAACTCAATAGGACAATCAAATTTTTCAGTTGCTGTTGAACCAAAGATTGATGGCGTTGCTGTAACTGTTCTATATGAGAATGGAAAAATTAAATATGCTGCAACTCGTGGAGACGGTTCAGTCGGTGATGACATTACACAAAACATATTAACAATCGACTCCGTCCCCTCAAAGTTAAACAAGATAAATGATGGCATTTTAGAGCTTAGAGGTGAGGCCTTTATTTCAAATGATGATTTCGAAAAATTAAATATTCAAAGAGAAAATAACGGTGAGCAAAAGTTTATAAATCCAAGAAATGCTACTGCTGGAACGTTAAAACAGCTCGATCCAAAAATCGTCGAACAGAGACCTTTGAAATTAATTTTCCATAGCTTCGGTCAAATTTATCCAGATCATTTCTTAGACATAATTAGCTTCAAAGAAAAATTAAAAGATCTCGGCCTTCCATATGATAAATGGTTTAGGTGTACTCAAAACGAATCTGAACTCATTCAAGCTGTTAAGGATCTTAATGTAGAAAGACATAATTTCTCTTATGGAACTGATGGAGCCGTAATAAAAGTAAATGAAATTAAACATCACAAGAAATTAGGTTCAACAAGTAGGTATCCTAAATGGGCATGCGCATATAAATATCGACCTGAACAAGGTCAAACGAAACTAGAAAGCGTGACCGTGCAAGTTGGAAGAACAGGTGTACTAACGCCTGTTGCTGAACTTAAACCCATTTTTATTTCAGGAACAACGGTATCTAGGGCAACTCTTCATAATAATGATGAAATCAAAAGAAAAGACATTCGAATTGGGGACACTGTAGTGATAGAGAAGTCAGGGGAAATTATTCCAGCAGTTGTAAAAGTAAATCTAAATGAAAGACCCAAATCAACCACTCCTTTCAACATATATGATCACCTTAATGGAAAGTGCCCATCGTGTGAATCAACAATTACGAAGGTAGAGGGTTACGCTTCATGGAAATGCACAAACTTATCTTGTCCCGATCAACTAATATCATCACTGATACATTTTTCAGGAAGGAAAATGTTAGATTTAGATGGTCTTGGTTTAAGAGTTGCTGAAAAATTAGTAACCGACCAAATAATCACAAATCCAACCGATCTATTCGAGTTAAACATTAATACATTGTCAAATCTTGAGCTGCCTCCTGCTACATTGCTGAGTGGCCGCACTTCTAAGCCAAGAAGGTTTGGTGAAAAAAAGTCAGAAAAATTAATTAACAGTCTTAATGAATCAAAAAAACTCCCCCTTTCTCGATGGATATTTGCCCTTGGCATCAATAACGTTGGAGAATCTGCTGCTAATGAATGCTCACGCTTACACAATGATTTTTCAGAAATCATAAACTCTCAAATCATTAACCTAATTATAAACAGATGGAATATAGAAAATTGGTTAAAATTAAACACACTAAAAAAGATAAAATCTGAATCAACTTCTGATGCTTTAGATGAGAAAATAAAATTACATAACAATAAGAAACAAAATTTAATTTCCATTAATAAGAAACTGGAACAATATCAAGTATCACAAGAATTAGGGGGAGTTGCATGCAAATCAATTTATGAATTCATCAATTCCGATAATGGAAAGTCAATTCTCCATCGTCTCAATACTTTAAAGATTAACCCTACGTCCAATAATTATAACCCGAGACCAACAACAAATGTTGAAAATTCTTCTCCTATTAGTGGCAGCCAATGGGTAATAACTGGAACATTGTCTAAACCTAGAGAAACATTCAAAAGCGAAATAGAGAAACTTGGAGGCAAGGTCATGAATTCTATTAGTAAGAAAACGGATTATCTGTTAGCTGGAGAAAAGGCTGGTTCAAAATTATCAAAAGCTTCAAACCTTAACATCAAAATCATTGAGGAAAAGGAATTCATAAACCTAATCGGATCATCTATTGAGCAGTCAACTCTTTAATATTACAGACACATATTTTGCATCATCTAAAATAAATTTTTTTACCTCAACCTCAACTTCATCAACTACAAAAAATGATCTTATAGAGTCGATAATTTCTTCAGCTAGTGTCTCTATTAATTTTCTTTCTCCAATAGAAGCAATTTCCTTAATTTTTTGAGCAACTAAAAAATAATCTACTGTGTCTTCAATATTGTCGTTCAAGTCGTGCAATGAATTCGAAGGCTTAATGGTAACATCAATTAAGAGGTCTTGACGTTGCTCTCTCTCTTTATCAGGAACCCCAACATATGAGCTAACCTTTAACCCAATAATTTTAATTAATCCCTTTTGCATAATAAATTAAGAAAAAACAATTGAAATAAGTTCAAACAAATCATCAACTATTAGTTTTGGAGAGCTCTCTTCAAGCATTTCCCGACTATTGTAACCAGTTAGCACACCAACAGAAAAAATATCTGCAAAATTAGCAGTATCAATATCATGCTGCATATCTCCTACAAAGACTGTGTCTTTTACATCAAGTGAGTTCTCATTAAGCACTCTGTTAATCCACTCTCTTTTATCTAATGCTTCAGTATAAACACCATTAAAAAGACTTCTTATATTGAGTTCTTTTGATTGCGTCTCAAAATGTTGATGTTTAATAGAGCTTAATAAATACACTCCCATTTTATAATGCTTACATTTATTTAAAATCTCTAAGCATCCAGGAAGCAAATGAACAGATTTATTTGATTCAGAGAAAAATTTTGCGTACAAATCTTCTAAATCCGACATAGACGCTTCAGGTAAAAACTTCTTATAAAAGCCTTCAAAAGGAAGACAAAAGTCTGAACAAAATTCATCTCTACTAAAACTCTTCTTTCCATAATGATTGAAAACTTTATTTGTTGAGTCAATTACTGGACCCAAATCATCAACTAGTGTTCCCGACCAATCAAAAATGAAATTTTTACAAAATCTTAATTGAGTTCCATTTTTCATCCCAATCGAAAATTAACACCCTTCAATTTTTTTCTACCAAAAACACCTTGCAACTTCTTAACTATATCAGGCTTCATCTGGCGATCAAGTGTGTATAGAATGGACGGCTGCAAAACGCTAATTTCGATGTGCCCGTTTTTAAAACCTGTTGGCCTTGTATTCTCTGAAATAACTGCAGGCATGATATCATTCCATGCACATAAAATGTCTGACTCTGAAATGGCATCACCAACTTGAAGTTTGTCGAGAGCTCTAACAACTTCATCTGATAATAATGTTGCAGGCTTTGTCTCTGGATCTGAATAGACACCTCTCCACTCAGCTATAATCTTTCGCTTCAAAGATTGTGTCTTAGAATTCAACCTTCTCCTCATTTACAGAAATATATTTATCATATAAAGAGAATTCTTATCAAGGAGTAAAGGGTAGAGTTAAAATATTGTAAATAGAACTCTAAAAAATTCTATTGTTTGCCATCATCACCAATAGCTTCAACAGGACAACCTTCTAGAGCCTCTTCACAAAGCTCTTTCTCATCATCAGATTCGGGCTGTTTATACAAAAATGAATATCCACCCTCCTCTTGCCTGGTAAAGTTATCTGGAGCAGTTTCTCGGCAAAGATCACAGTCAATACATTGGTCATCAACATAATACTGCCCCTTAGCGTTATCTTCGTAGCGGTTTTCTTTGTCAGCCATTACAAGTTTGGGAAATACAATTTTGCATAAATTATATTAATTACGTGATAAGCAAAAGATTTTCTCTATAATTATTAATATTTTTATATCTAAGAGCATATAATTGGACGAATAACTTATTGCGTAAACTTATATAAAATGTCTGAAAACAGTTCTAACAGTATTAATCCAGATCAAACCACACCTTTGGTTGAATCAGAGAGCTATAAAGGTACGAGTAAAAATCGTAGAAAAATCTCTACACTCTCCAAACTATTTACACTGTCAGTAATATTGATTTGCGGGATCTCAATTCTATTTCTTTCGGGAAAATATTTTATATTAAAAAAGGAAATATCAAATAATGGGGAACTAATATTAGAATCTCCTCCTAATAAAGTTAAGGGATCAACCATTAAAATTAATGATTTAGAATGCCGATGGGAAAAAAATGATTCAGTTGATAATTCAAATCATGTCATACCTATATTATTAATCAAAAATGCTGAATTCATCAAAAGTAGCGGATACCTACAAATTTTATTCAAGAACTCAAATGGTAAAATTCAAGGTGATCCCAACATTATAAGACATCAAAATAATTTTATTAAAACAGGTAGCAATCAAATAACAATTCGATCAACCAAAGGAATAACAAGCATGTTAGAATTCATAGACTACAGAACAATTAGTGATGATTATTATGGCGAAAAATGGTCCATCACTATTAAAGAAAGTTTAGATGGCACAGAATGGACACCTTTATCAAGCTTTAAAATTTCAGGAAATTCAATCTCTTCTAAGAAGAAAATATAACCATAAACTTATTCTTCTCTATTTTTCATTTTTAAAATGTCGAAAGAAAAACTTAACTCGGATCCAATAATTCCAACCGAAGGTTGGCATGTAATCCATCTTTTTTATCAAATCGATCATGGACAATGGTCTATTCTTTCCGAGGAGGAACAACTAAAAGCAAAAACAAACTTATCAAAACTCATTCAAGACATCAGAAGCTCATCGAATACTCAAATATTATCTTTTAGTATTGTAACGCCAAAAGCTGATATTGGGTTCATGCTTTTAACCGAAGATTTACACCTTGCAAATCTATTTGAAAAACAACTTACGCTAGCTTTAGGCCCTGATATTCTAACCCCAAGTTTTAGTTATCTTTCGATGACTGAAACCGGCGAATACATGACAACTCCAGAGGAATATGCTGAAAGGACACTCGTTAAAGAGCGGGGCATAACTAAAGGTTCGGATGAATATAATGCCTCGATCGATGAATTCCAAAAACACATGGAAAAATATACTAATGATAAGTTATATCCAAATATGCCAGATTGGCCTGTTTTTTGTTTTTACAGCATGGCTAAACGCCGCGGCGAAGTTTATAACTGGTACCAACTAGATCACTCAAAAAGAAAAGAACTAATGGCTGAGCACGGTAAAGTTGGACGAAGGTGGGCCGGGAAAATACGTCAACTTATTACGGGCTCAGTTGGCTTGGATGACTCGGAATGGGGAGTAACACTTTTTGCAAAAAATAGCTTCGAAATAAAATCAATTGTATACCAAATGAGGTTTGATGAAGTATCTGTAAAATATGGTGAATTCGGTGATTTTTATATTGGCCTACAACTCCCACTTGACCAACTTTTTAGAAGAGTAGGATTATAATATCTAATGTCTATCCCTACAGAACACGACGACACAATAAACTCTAGAATCCTAGCTGTGTCAGAAGATATGGTTAGTGGGTTTCAAGATGAACCATTTCAAGCAATAGCCGCACAAGCTGAACTGCCTTTAGATATTGTTATTGAGCGGATACAAGAAATGTTAAAGGCTGGAGTTATTAGAAGAGTTAGACAAACTCTTCTCGCAACTAAATTGGCTCATGGCGCACTCTGTGCATGGAAAATCGATAATAATAAACTTGATAAGGCATTCGATTTCATGTTCAAACATGACCCATTTAGTGGACACGTGGTCATTAGGTCAACTGACAGAGTCATCACTGGTTCAGACTTTAAGCTTTGGACCACTTTAAAAGTTCCTCAAGGTGAGTCCTTAGAAGTACACGCAGAAAAATTAAGATCCATTATTGGCGCTGAAAAGTTTATCCTTATGCCTGCCAAAGGAATATTTAGCCTTGGCGTAGGTCACGTAAGAAGAAAAAACTTACCCCCTGGCTCAAAAGCAGACTCTCCTGCGAAAATGCTGACAACTAATGTTGTCGAACTTAACCAACTCGAATGGAGAGTTTTATTATCTATTAAAGAAGAACTCGGGATACATGAGATAAACGAAGATCCATGGCTTAACCGTGCTCAATCGATAGGTTTAAGCAAAGATGAATTTTCTAAAACTGCACATGAGCTAAATAGAAAGAATGTCATTGGAAGATTTTCAACTTTCTTAGAACATGTCAAGCCATCCTCCACTGGCAAAAGAGTGACGCGTTTTAATGGACTATTTCATTGGAGAGTAAAAGAAGGCATGCAGAAAGAAGCAGGCTCAGAAATTGGGCGGCACCACATTCTTACCCACTGTTATTGGAGGGAAGGAGGTCAGAATTTTGGCAATGTAAACATCATGGGCGTGGTTCATGGATATGATAAAGACCTTGTCATGCAACATAAGGAAGCCATAGATAAGCATCTAGATGAAATTGGCATCGAAGTTTTATATACAAACGTTTTTTGGGGAGGCCGGAGCGAAATTAAACCCTCTGAAATTTCCCCAGTCATATATAAAGAGTGGCACCAAAAAGATCACAGTTACGTATTATAATATAACATAAAAAATACTTAAATTATGAAAACATTGATTATTACAAAAGTTCTTTTAGTTACATCCCTATTGATATTTGCTGATGAAAAATCACAGATTCAAAAAATTGAATTGTCCGCAGTTGGAAATCCACCTGGGACTATGAAATTTGCTAAAACTGAAATTAAAGCAAAAGCAGGTTCAAAAATAGAGTTAACTTTCAAAAATCCGGATGTACTACAACACAATATACTCGTTCTAAAACCTGGAACTAAAGATAAAGTCGGAGCACTTGCTGATGCTATGCTTACTGATCCAGAAGCTCTCAAGAAAAATTATGTACCAAAAAGTGATGATATCATTGCATCATCAAAACTTGTCAATCCAGGGGGATCTGAAAAAATCGTTTTTACAATCAAAGAAGCTGGAGATTACCCGATAATATGCACATTCCCTGGCCATTGGAGGCTAATGAATGGCATACTGAAGATCACCAAAAGTGATTAAATTTAATTTAGTTATTCAATAAATTCTTTTCAGTTGATGTCATTTTCGTACAGACATGAGTAGAGGATGCTTAAAACTTACTATAGTTTTCTCGACTATTATTTTTATATTTTCCTCTTTTTATTATCTGATAGCCCTGCCAAGACTCAGGCACGAAATATTATTGAACTCTCTAGAAACAATTAGAGATTCAATTGAATCATACAATAAGGATTACCCTAAATCGCCATTGCATGAAAACAGTGCTCTTTCGACATCAAGACTCTTAGGTGATAACGGAAGACGGAAAGTGTACTTAACCGCAAAAGATGCAATTATAAAAGGTGGAATCATTTATGATTATTGGGATAATCCAATTCAAATCACAAAGGCAGGAAAAAAACTAACCGTATTTTCCTATGGAAAAAACAATAAGCCTAATGATGAAGATGATATAATTGCGCCATAATTCACCTAACCATGTGTCTATTTCATATAATTAACTTGATTTAATGAATAAGAATCCTTAACAAATTAAATCATTGTTACATGAAAGAATATCAAAGACTTTTGAAACTTGTTCTCGACGAAGGAAAAATTAAAGGTGACAGAACCGGCACTGGGACCATCTCACTTTTTGGAGCTCAAGCTCGCTTCAATTTAAAGGATTCATTTCCTTGTTTGACCACAAAAAAACTTCATCTCCGATCAATTATTCATGAACTACTTTGGTTTTTAAAAGGTGACACCAACATTAAATACCTAACAGACAACAAAGTTACAATTTGGGATGAATGGGCAGACGAGGATGGCAACCTTGGACCCGTCTATGGTGAGCAGTGGAGAAACTGGAAAGCAGCAAACGGATCTTCAATCGATCAAATTAAACTAGTAATCAAAAACATTAATGAGAATCCAAACAGCAGAAGGCATATTGTTAGCGCCTGGAATCCCAGTGAAATAGATAAAATGGCGTTGCCCCCCTGCCATGCTTTTTTTCAACTTTATGTGGATTCTGAATCAAAAGAACTCAGCTGCCAATTATATCAACGCTCAGCTGACCTATTTTTAGGAGTCCCCTTTAATATTGCAAGTTACGCCTTATTAACAATGATGATTGCTCAAGTCTGCTCCCTTAAAGCCTCTGAGTTTGTTCATACTTTCGGAGATTTGCATATTTACTCCAACCACCTAGATCAAGTTAACACTCAGCTTGAAAGAGAACCTAGAGATTTACCTAAAATGATTATCAACCCTGAAGTAAAGTCTATAGATGATTTCACTTATAATGATTTTAAATTAGAAGGATACGATCCTCACCCATCAATATCAGCTCCAATAGCAGTATGAATAACACCTACTGCGACAAACCTATATTTAAAGCTGTCGCTGCTATGAGCAGAAATAGAGTCATTGGTAATAACGGACAATTACCTTGGCATTTATCAGATGATCTCAAGTATTTTAAAAAACTCACCCTTGGATCAACTGTGATTATGGGAAGGAAAACGTTTGATTCTATTGGGAAGCCACTACCAAACAGGAAGAATATTGTTATAAGCAGAAAGCCTAAGACAATAGATAAAGTTGAATTTTACCAAAGCGTTGACCAACTTCTTGACGCATACAAAAATTCTACAGAGTCTCTGTTTATAATTGGAGGCGCTCAAATTTACGCTACTCTATTAAACTGGACAAAAGAAATATATCTAACTTATATCTACAAAGAATATCCTGGCGATACACATTTCCCAGAAATCGATAGTGATTTTGTTCTTAATAACATTGAACTTCAAACTAATGAATTTGAAGTACGTAAATTTGTTAGAGAACCCAAAACAAATTAATCACCTAAACAAAATAGGTGCTTTTGGCCACGTAAGAATAAATTTTGATCGATTGGAATAGGGCTTGCAATAATACGTTCATTCATTTCGTTTTGTGAGAGCAGGTCAAAACCTCCATCTAGTAACTTCATAACCATGACTATTCCATCCTCCCTAGCTAAAACCATCCTTTCTCCTGCAATAACAGGCGATGAATAGTAACTAGCACTTGATCTAGGTAATTTCTGGTTCCAAATTTCTTCACCGCTTTCAAGATCAAAGCAATAAATGTGTCCGCGATCTGTAACAAGATAGGCTTTCCCGTCATGAGCTATTGGACTCGGCACATCGGCTCCAACATCCTTTGTCCATAACCGATTGGTTTTAGTAATATCCCCTTTACCGGTGGCTTTAACTGCAGCGAAATGCCCCTTCCTTCCGTATGGAACAACAACAATACCATTCGATATAGACGGTGAAGCTATCACTCTCCACATAGCTTTATCAGTGGGATTGTACCCACCACAATCCCATATTAAATTTCCATCTTTTGCAGAATGGCCAGTGAGATGGTCAGATCCAAAAGTGATTATCATTTCATCTCCTTTCTCTCCAACAACTAACGGCGTTGTATAAGATTGCCCAGTCTCAGCCTTAACCTTATAAGTCCTGTTTGTTTTCCAAGCCAACTTTCCGCTGTCTTTGGAAAACGCAACCAAGTATGAATCTTTAGACTCAGATGGTTTCCCACCTTCATACTCCTGCATAACTGCAATTATAACAAATTCATCTGTAAGTACAGGAGAAGTTCCCAAATCCCACCAAAGGGTATCTGCGCCAAATTCCTCTTGTAAATTTTTTTCCCAAACTTTTTTTCCATCTAAATCTAATGCAGCCAAAGTGCCACTCTTGTAATAAAGATAAGCATGCTTGCCATCTGTTACAGGAGAAGGATTACTTCCACTGCCATTTTTATGTTTGCCCCCCCTCTCTGAGCCAAACTTTTGGGTCCAAAGCTTTTTCCCACTCTTTGAAAAACATGTAACCCCATCCTTCGAATCAATAGCAGATGTTACGATTATTCTATCTCCCCAAATTGCTGGAGTGGAGCTCCCAACGCCTGGAAGCGGTAATTTCCAGTTAACGTTTTCGGTATTAGAAAAATTTGATGGGAAATTTACATGATCCGAAATACCATTACCAGTGGGCCCTCTCCAAGCTGGCCAATTATCAGAGTAACTGTTAACTAATGCTGCAAATAAAATTAAAATAGATAATTTATATGACTTCATGTTCATTAAAGTAAGATTAGATTAAAAAAGATTCAATTCTAATTGATGGTTATGCATTCTATCCCCATTAAATTATTATTTATATCTCTCTGCACACTATTATTGAGCAGCCCCCTAGCAATTGGAGCTAAATTAAACAACTTAAGATGCCCCATTGAACCTACTGAATTAGCAATACCAAAATATAAGTCTGAGTACAAAGGGGACATAATATTTTTCTGCTGCGCGGAATGTGT
>CEQX01157489.1_pt1 | contig 17543 bp, 22 predicted proteins | sample 356261 | NCBI WGS metagenome assembly CEQX01 (sample SAMEA2621076, study PRJEB7988) | marine metagenome | isolation source: saline water (ENVO:00002010), including | reverse complement strand
AGGATAAGTATTATCCAATAAATCGCTGTGCCTAAAAAGCTGATTAGGAAAAATTATATTTACACTATTCATTCTTGTTATTTTTATTTCTTCTGCATCGTTCGCTGCAATATTTTACTTCTTCCCAAACCCGTTCCCACTTTTTACGCCAAGAAAAAGGTTTTAGACAAACCAAACAGTTTTTATGTGGCAGAGGCTTTCTCATTGTCTACTCAAAATCAGGCAATTCATTGACTCTTGCATAAGGAAACTGAGCAATACGCTTTAGTTGATAGTAACTATTCAAACCTCCTATTCCAACATCATCTAACAATTCTAAATTGATTTGACCGTCGTCTTCGACTGCCACATCATCAACCCATAAATGCTGTATGGAACCAATAACCATTACACATTTATTAAGTTGAATTGGCTGCATTTCTTCTAACTTTAATCCTATCTTAACACGACTTTCTTTAACAAAAGGCGCATCAAAATCAAATAAATATTCTTCGGTAAACTTGCACCTTTCAAACTCTGAATCTTCCTTGTCAAATTTAGCCGATGTATAATGGGCGTTTTCAACATATTTAGAAGAAATATGATTAATGGTATAATATTTCGTTTGCATAATATTATCATACGTATCTCTCCTAACCTCGTGCTGAGGTCGTAAGATAAAACCCAAAAGAGCAGGATTGCTTCCCAGATGAACTATAGAGCTAAAAATAGCTAAGTTACTATGCCCATTCTCAGAAATACTACCAATTAAATTTGCAGGCTTAACTCCAGTAATAGAGTTAATTATATTGAGACGCTTGATTCGTGAAGTTTGTTGTATCTCCTCTTTTGTAAGGTGCATATATTATAGTATTATTCTGTTTTTAATTAAATCCTGAAATGAAAGGACATTTTTTTCAGAAATGGTTTTAAAAGCAGTTACATCAAAGAAAAAAATAGCATGATCCCCGTGGTTATTAACTACCGATTTTTTTTCTAATTCAATTAATGCACAAGTATCTTTAAGTACATTATACTCTTTCCAAGAATTAAGTAAATTGTAAGAATTGAGGTATCGGTCTTTATCAAAAAGTTTACCACTAATTTTACCTAATTTTCTAATTACTCTAAGATTAGAAGAACTTAATAATTGTAGAACTACTTTAGATGATTTTTCTAAGTTTTTATACGTTTTAGTAGTATAATCTATAGCTATAGAATAAATTTTAGGCTTCATACTTACTGCTGAGACATATGTACATATATTCATATTGACTTTTCCTTGTTCATCATGAGTCAACAAACTATATACAGGAGGACTAATTATATTCCAAGGTCTTTTCATATTTATTTGTTAAATTTTTCATCCATTACTTTAAATCTGTAATCAAAAATGGCTTTCAGCTGTTTTTTTATTAAAAATACATTAGCGATATCACCTAGTATTCCGAATGGAGGAATATAGGTGACAATATCAGTCATTAAAACACCTTCATCTTTTTTTTCAAAAAAGTGTTGATGGTGCCACATTTTATAAGGCCCTAAACGTTGCTCATCTATAAAAAAATATTTGTCTTTAACCTGAGTTATTTCTGTCACCCAATTAATCTTAATATTTAATAAAGGGGAAACTTTATAAGTAATAATCATACCAGGATACATCTTTTCTGGAAGGTCTTTTGATGTTATATCAAATAACATATAATCAGGTGTAATATGCTTGAGATTCGATGGAGAAGATACAAAATCCCAAATAGTGTCAATGTCTGTCTTTAGAAACTGTTCTTTTCGAAATTGGTAGTGTGCCATAGCTTATTGTATAACTTTTTATTAAATTTGTTATACAAATATACAATTATGCTGTTTAAAACAAGTCAAAATCAGAAAAAAATCAGAGAAAATTTGATCAACATATGCGGTAATCCTTTCTCATTAATTAATAAAATTAAAAATGGTTATTATGGATCTCCTAAATACCTATTATTAAAAATAGAACCAAAGAGTTTTGAAATAGATTTTGAAGAATATACAGATTTAGTTTATTGTACATTTGAAATAAGGACAAAAGGAGTGGCTGTATATTTTAGATATAAAAATGAGGAATATATTTTAATGTCACGCTACAATCAAATTAGCTTTTTAAATAATGACGGAATACTAGAATTACAGATAAATAATCATAATATTAAACTAAAAATTTTAGAAAATAAAAGTCATAATAAATTTATAAGAAAATTTGTTGAAGTCAGAAACTTATCTAGCTTATGATATTTATAAAATCATCTAGATTATCTAAAATAGTAATATTATGATCTTTGGTAAGAAAATTTATATCTAAACTATTAGCTACTAAAAATTGTTTGGACTCAGGAAAGGATTTATTTAGATAATTTATGGTAAAATCTAGATTACTTTTCGAAGTATTTGAGACTGAAAAAAATAGGACATTATCAATACGTTTTTTATCAGCAAGTTCTAATAAAGATCCATAAGGTACATTTGCACCTAAATATACAACTTCAAATCCATTTTTTATTAATAAAAATTTGGCGAACAATAATCCAATTTCATGAAATTCATTTTCAGGCAGAAATAATAGCCAAGATTGACCATTGATGCTGTTTTTGGAGACAGCGTCAGCTGCAGCGCCAATTTTTTGTTTTACTAACTCAGAGAGAAAGTGCTCTTGTGAAGGAGCAATTCTATTAGTTAACCAAAAAATACCAATTTTAGAAAACGCAACTAACAAGACTGATTTATAAAACTCAAGAATACCTAACTCTTCAACTCCTTGATCATAAGTTAGATTAAATTGATTTGAATCAAAATTTAGAGCAGATGTAATTAATTTTGCAATGTAAAAAGATTCTTTTGAGGTATCATCATTGCTATTCTTAATGTTATCTACTTTTAATTTGATTTCATTATCAGTAAGTTTTGATATAGCAGATATTTTGTAACCATTTTCAAGCAAATAGTTAGAATTAAGTGCTCGAACAAGTAAATCATCAGTGTAATAACGAATTTTAGTATTGGTACGTTCAGCCTTTAAAAAACCATAGCGGTTTTCCCAGGTACGCAACACGAATTTAGTGATACCCGTTATTTGAGAAAATTGTTCAATACTGTATTTAGTCATTTACGATATATTTTCCATTTGGATATTTGTTTAACCAAAAATCTAGACTGCTCATAGTTTTAAGATTAATTCTCATTTTATCAGTAAAAAAAACAATTTTTGGTGTTCTTTTTTTAATTTCTTCTATTGAAATTTTTTGCTTTTTCTTTCTTGGCATAATGTCAAAATATTAGTTGTATGTAGAATTATTTGATTAAATTCTTATGCAAATATATGCTTTTTGTATAACATTTCAATAAAAAAACTATACAATTTTAAAAAAGTTATATATTTGCACATTAAATATTTATATAAATTATGAAAAATACATTACGAATACTTGCAATGTTATGTTTTGCAGCTACAACATTTGCAAATACTTATCAGATCAATGCTGGAAGCTTTTATTATTCTCCAAGCGAATTAACTATTCATTTAGGTGACACCGTTGTTTGGATAAATGATGGTGGCAACCATGATGTTAATGGAAATATAAGTTCAATAACAGGAGAAAGCTTCAACAACCCTGAAAGTTTTGATTCGCCTACAACTAATACTGTAGGAGCAACAATTTACACTCACGTATTTAACGTTGAAGGTACATATAGCTACGATTGTTCAGTTGGAAGTCACGCTTTAGCAGGAATGACAGGCACTATAAATGTTGTAAATAATGGTACAGTAGTTGACATAATAGTCAACTCTGAAAGCCATACAACATTAGAGACTGCTGTACTACAAGCAAATTTGGCAGCCACTCTAAGTGGAAATGGCCCATTTACAGTTTTTGCACCTACCGACGAGGCTTTTAACTCTGTTCCGACTGAAACATTGAACGCTTTATTGGCTGATAACAATGCTTTGACGGCAGTTTTACTTCATCATGTTCACTCGGGTAATGTTATGTCAACTGACTTGTCTGATGGAATGGAAGTACCTACACTAAATAATGATAATTTGATTATATCAATTGATGGCACAAATGTTATGATTGATATGGCGTCTGTAACACAACCAGATATTTTAGCTAGTAATGGTGTGGTTCATGTAATTGATATGGTCCTTGTACCTGCTACTAATGATCAAACTGTAATGGACATTATTTCAAATTCACCTGTCCATACAACCTTAGAAACTGCTATCACAGCTGCTGAGCTTGACGAAACACTTTCAGGTGATGGCCCTTTTACAGTATTTGCTCCATCAGATGATGCATTTGATGGTTTACCTGACGGCGCTTTAGATTTAATTTTAGCTAATGCTGAACAACTAACTGGATTATTACTTAACCACGTACACTCGGGCAATGTGCTATCATCAGAATTATCTGATGGTATGATGATTCCAACACTAAATGAGACTAATTTAACAGTTAATATTGATGGTATGACAGTGATGATTGATTTAGCTACTGTTACACAAGCAGACTTAACTGCTAGTAATGGTGTTGTACACATAATAGATAAAGTACTACTTTCCGAATACAGCGAAGTAGATTCAACTGTCTACAGCATCATCAAGACTTCTCCAATTCACACTACATTGGAAACAGCAATTGATGCTGCAAATTTAGCTGAAACACTTTCTGGTGATGGTCCATTTACAGTATTTGCCCCAACAGATGATGCTTTTAATGCTCTTCCAACGGGCGCTTTAGATGAATTGCTTGCAGATATATCACTTTTATCAGAAGTTCTCTTACACCATGTTCACTCTGGCAATGCGCTATCATCTGACTTGTCAAATGGTATGGAAGTGCCTACACTAAACAACGATAATTTAATTGTAACAATTGATGGAACAAATGTTATGATTGACATGGCTACTGTAACACAAGCAGATATCGAAGCAGATAATGGAGTAGTACATATTATTGATGCAGTTCTAATAGCTGAAGACCCATCATCAATTGCAACTTTTCTATCTAAAGAAAACATTGAATATTTATATACTATTAATTTATTAGGAGAAATAGTTGATAAAAATTCCAAAGATAAAATCTTGGTAGACATTTATACAAATGGCACTAGCATTAAAAGGTATAATATCTATAAATAATTATAAATCTATCTAATTAATTTTAAGTGAGGGAGTGAAAACTCTCTCGCTTTTTTTACAATAAAATTTTAAAATGAGACCATTAATTACAGTCCTATTTTCACTAATAATTATGAGTTCAACTTATTCACAGTCTTTTTACCAGTTATCTATTCAATCCATTGATAATAAAGAAATTAAAATGTCAGATTATAAAGATAAATACATATTAATAGTAAACGTAGCCTCGCATTGTGGATATACTTCACAATATGCCGATTTACAAAAGCTAAGTGAGAAATATTCTGATAAACTAGTAGTATTGGCGGTGCCTTGCAATCAATTTGGAGCTCAAGAACCAGGAAATGAAAAACAAATTAAAATGTTTTGTGAAAGTAAATTTAATGTTTCATTTCCAATGACTGAGAAAGTCAATGTAAAAGGCAAATATCAACATCCTCTTTATTCTTGGCTAACTAACAAGAAACAAAACAAATTAGGTAATTTTAATGTGTCATGGAACTTTAATAAATTTTTGATAAGTAATGACGGAGAATTAATATCTTATTTTAAAAGCGGCGTTAATCCACTAGACAATCAAATAACTGATAATCTTAAATAATGAAAAAACTATTTTTTTTATCATTAGCTATATTGACTATCTATGCCTTATTTTCTTTTAGTATGAAAAAATCAGAAAATTATACTTTAATCAGAAAAGTAGATTCTGTTGAGATAAGACAATATCCAGCTCTTATTTATGCAAGTTATTTTTCTCAATCAGGAAGTAATTCTCAATTTAGAGTACTAGCTAATTATATATTTGGCGGAAATAATAAGAATGAACAAATTGGAATGACATCTCCTGTTAATATGCGTCTATCCTCAAAAAACAAAGAAATGATGTTTCTTATGCCAAAGCGTTACAAAATTGAAAGCTTACCTAAACCCAATTCGAGTGAAATAAAAATCATTAATATGGACGCTAGAAAAGTGGCTGCCATTCGTTTTTCAGGATATTCAAATCCAACAAAGGTAAAACGCAAAAAACAAGAATTGATAGATACACTTAAAAAATATGATATAACTCATTCTAATGAATTTGAATTATTGGTTTACGACTCGCCTTACAAAGTTTTAAACAGAAGAAATGAAGTTATTGTTATACTAAAGTAATGCCTGAAGGACCTGAAGTTAAAATAGCATCTTCTTATTATAATTCTTTTTTTGACGGATCAAAAAATATCGAATTTGAAATACTAACTGAATATTACGAAAAAAAATACGGAGAAGTATTTGATTGCTTAATGAAAAATCACCAAAAAGATTTTCAAGCTACATTCACTATTGGAAAAAATATTTTTTTACCGCTGTTAAACAGGCAATATTTTAATATACACCTTGGAATGACCGGAGGATGGAGCGAAAATAATATAAAACATTGTCATTTTAAAGTTAGTGCCAATGACAGAGAATTATTTTTTAGAGATGTCAGAAAATTTGGTAAAATGAAGATTCTTAATGAAGAACAAATTAAACAAAAGCATTTCAACACTTTTGACTTTTTAAATAATGATTATGACTTCGACAAGCACATACAAAACCTCAGACAAAAAGTAAGTAATAATAAGTCTGTTTGCTCAACGCTTATGGATCAACGTTTTTTCCCAGGAGTTGGCAACTATATAAAATCTGAAGCGCTATATGCAGCAAAATTACATCCTGAAATAAAATGGGGTCAAATTTCTACTAAAAAAATTAAACAGTTAGTACTTGCTACTAAAGACATTATGCAAAGAAGCTACATCAGTGGCGGCGCTGAACTTAAAGATTTCAAGAATCCATTTAATGCTTCCATTTTTAAACTTAAAGTATATGGTAAAAAAGAGGATGAATTTGGTAACATTGTGAAAAGTATTAAGACTTCTGACCAAAGAAAAAGCTGGTATTGTCCAAAAATTCAAAAATGAAATATTGTGTAAACTTCATATTCAAAGACAACAAAGTACTTTTATTAAAAAGAACATTAACGAATCCTTTTTATCCTGGAATTTGGACTCCTGTTGTTGGAAAAATTAAAACTAATGAAAGGCCAAAAACAGCAATTTTAAGAGAAACAAAAGAAGAAACAAATTTAGATTTAAACAATCTTTTTTTTGTCAAAAATCATAATTTGAATGATGACGAGTATTGGATTTATAAGTCTAAAATAATACAATATGAAATATCATTAAATCACGAAAATGACCATTTTGATTTCTTTGAAAAAAATAATCTTCCAGAAAATCTATGGATTTTTTTCAAAACAGAGATTAATAATATCTAGCTAATTGGTGAGTTTTTTGATTATTAATGGTAAATAAACCAAATCAAAAAAGACAGCTACAAATGCACTTATTATAGTAATTACAGATAGCTGAGAAACAGACTTAAACTCTGAAAAAGAGAGTGGCAAAAGACACATTATAACAATTATGGTTGTCTTAACAATCGCTTCACCTGTATTTACGATTACATAATCTAATGATTCTGACTTTGAAACTTTTCTTTTTCTAGAATTATTATACGCACTAATTAAATGAATTGAGTCGTCAATTATCAATCCAAAAACAATAGTAAAAATAAATGCATTTGATAGACTGAAGTAAAATCCATTGATATATAACAAACCTACACAAACAACTATAGGAGTTAAATTAGGTATGATAGCAATAAAAAAATAATTAAAATCAAATTTGTTTAACAAAAAGAAAACTAAACCAATGGAAAAAATAGCAATAATTAAGCCAAAAATAAGTTGTCTAGTAAGATTATTTCCTAATTTATCAAACAAATATCCAGCACCAGAATAATTAAACTTTAGACCACTGGAAACATACTCACTTTCTAGAGAATTTAACTTTTTTAATGTTGATAAAGATCCTTCATCACTAGAGCGACAGATAAAAAAGTATTTATCAACTAACCCTCGCTCTGCAAAACCCATTTTCTGCATAATAATAGAATTAGAACTTATGTTGGAAAAATCAACAACAAATCCATGTTTTTTAATAGATTTTTCAACTTGATTCAATATTTCTAAATCATCAACACAATCTTTATCTAAAAAGATAGTGATTGGCTTTATTCCTCCAAAATGACTATCAAAAAAATTAGTCTGATGATACATTTTTGACTTTTTATTAATTTCATCAGTGAGGTAATTATCTATTTGAACATTAAAAGTGCCGTATAAACCAACACCAGTTAAAATGGTCATAAAAAAATGAAAAGCAACAGATCTTTGTCCATTTTTCAAAAAATTTATAATTGAATCTGTAAATTGTTGAATTTTCTTAATGGGCTTTGATTGATTAAAACCCTTCTCAATACTAATGGCATATACAATTGTTGCTAAAAAAAGCGTAAAAATAACTCCTGAAGCCGTGATTAATCCAAAACGAAGTATAGGAACTATATCATTAACCAAAAATGTTAAAAAACTCATAGCTGTAGTCAAAGAAGTCAAAGCTACAGCCTTACCAACCGTATTCATTCTAGATAGAAAGAAAGAATTTTTAGATGAAATTACATTAGATTGCTTATTAGTTAAATGCATAATATCTGAAAGGCAAACAATAAACAAGATTGCCGGTGTAATAATCATCACTAGCTCAATTCCTCCAAATAGAATCTGTGACAGTCCCAAACTTACAACTATACTTGCAACAACACTAAAAACAGTTAGTATTACTAATTTGATATTCTTAGTTATTAAAAATAAAAATATGAAACATAAAAATCCACTGACTAAGGTTAATAATATAAACTCTTGAATGACTTTCTTTTCAAAATATAATTCACTTGGAGAACGACCGCTAACAAACACTTCAGAAATTCCTTCAGTAAAATCTGTTTCGTATAATGAGTTGATGAATTTCCTGCTTTCATCCTTGCTTAAATTAGGAGCATTTTCTACTAAAAAAAGCAGTTTCTTACCATCAGATGATATGAAATTATTCTTTTCAGAATATATTTTATTAATAGAATTAGTGTAAGATTTTAGATCCTTTACATCTAAGATTTTTTTTGAAATAGGAAATAAGCCCTTGTTTATAATTTGACGATCATTGACAATACTAAAAACACGCTTAACGAACTCTGACTTTTTTAAAGATTTGTGAAAAGTCACTACATCTAGCATATTTTGATAACTTAAACTATCGTCAAATGATATACCAAAAAAAACTAAATTGTTATCATCAAAAACATTGAGATTTTTATTTTCGAATTCTAATTCATTTATAATACGCTCTGAATCAAAATAAATGTTAGCATTAAACAATTGCTTTAAACAAAATCCAAATAAAACAAGACAAAAAAATGATAATAGATATTTAAAGCGCCAAATAAATGAAAACATATCTATTTTTTTATACTCGAAAGACCTCCATCAATATTTAAAATTTGACCTGTAATCCAAGATGACTTATCAGATAATAAGAATTCAATCGCATCAGAAATATTTTTGGGTTGACCAACCTTTTGAAGAGGATGGCGCGCATTCATTTGCTCTGCCTGATTTTCTGTTCTGAATAATCTAGATGATAATTTGGTTTTAACTACAGACGGAGCAATACAATTAACTCTTACTTTAGGTGACCATTCAGCTGCAAGTGAACGACAAAGTCCCTCAAGAGCTGACTTACACATTGAAATAGAAGCATGGTAGGGCATACCAACTGAAGCCGCTACGGAACTTATGAGAATAACTGATGATCCGATTGATAGTTGCTTGTGATAAAACTTCAAAGTTTTAATAAGACCTAATACATTTATTTGATAATCCAATTCAAAATCTGAAAGCTTTAAATTGGAAAATGGTTTAAGATTTATTGAGCCTGGAAAATATACTAAACCATTAATTTCTCCATCAATTTGAGGGTAAGTATCTTCATTTTGAAGATCAATTTGATGTTGATTAGATTTTGTTGGATTAGAAGTTAATTCAATAAATTCTATTGAAGAATCTGAGTTTTCAACTAGGTAACTAGCAATATCGCTTGAGGAACCAATTAATAATGTTTTCATGATTTTTTTTGCAAAACTACGCATTTTTGTATAATTTTATCGTCCAAAGTTTATACAAAATGAAAAATGTTAGAGTTATAAGGAGAGAAAGGTTTAATGCTGCTCATCGTTTGTTCAATCCAAAATGGTCAGATGACAAAAATGAACAAGTATTTGGAAAGTGTGCTAATAAAAATTGGCACGGACACAACTATACATTATTTGTAACTGTTGAAGGGACTGTTGACCCCGACACAGGTTATGTTATAGACTTGAAAGTATTAAGCGATATTATCAAAAAAAGAATAGTTGACAAAATGGACCATAAAAACTTAAACCTTGAGGTTGATTTTATGAAAGACACTATAACTACTGCTGAAAATATCGCCATAAAGATTTATGAAGAATTAGAAAGTGACATACAAGCTACATGCAACAATCTGTACAGCGTAAAATTGTATGAAACAGAAAACAACTATGTAGAGTACTATGGATAAGAATAAAAATATAAATGGCTCATCAACTCAAATAATAGAGTTAAATCCCGAGCTTAGAAACATAGGGTATGCAGATGGAATAAATATCAATGGTGCATTAAACGATGAGGAAAAACTCGAAATGATTGAAAAAGCAGCTATTAAGTTTGGTGAGTTTTTAGATGCTTTGGGTTGCGATTGGAAAAACGACCCAAACTCTAAGGAAACTCCAAAACGAGTTGCTAAAGCTTATGTCAATGACTTGTGGGCAGGACGCTACAATGCTTTTCCTAAAATTACAACTTTTCCTAATCACGAATATGACGGTATCATCTTTGAGGGTAACATTCCTATTATATCTATGTGTTCACACCACCATCAAACAATTATAGGTAAAGCACACATAGCATATATACCCATCATCAATCAAGAAATTATTGGATTAAGTAAGCTGAACAGAATTGTTGAACATTATGCCCGTAGAGGTGCTATTCAAGAAAATCTTACCGTTCGAATCCATGATGCTATCAACAAAATTGTTGAAAACAATAAAGGTGTAGCAGTCATGATAGAGGCCTCACACAACTGCGTACAATGTAGAGGTGTTGGTCATCAGGGCACATCTATGAAAACCTCTAAATTAACTGGAGAATTCATTAAGTCCAATAAAACAAGAAATGAATTTTATGAATTCGTAAAATCATAGGACTATAAATGAGTAAAATTTCAGTCATAGGAAGTGGTTTTTCAGGATTAAGCACAGCTGCTTTTCTTGCTAAAGAAGGGCATAAAGTCAGTGTCTTTGAAAAAAACGCAAGTATCGGTGGTCGTGCTAGACAATTTGAAGCTGAAGGATTTACATTTGATATGGGGCCAAGCTGGTATTGGATGGCAGATGTATTCGACAAATTTTTTGCTCAATTTGGAAAAAAAGCAAGTGACTACTTTGAGCTCATTCAATTAGACCCTGGTTTTCAAATTATCTTCGAACAAGAAAAAACAATGAAATTATCTTCTGATTGGTCGAAAATTTGCGAAATGTTTGAAAATTATGAAGAGGGCTCATCAAAAAAATTAGAAAAATTTATGAAGGAAGCCGAATTTAAATACGATTTCGGCATCAACCAATTGGTTTACGAACCTGGCCTATCACTCTCAGAGGTGTGTAAGCCTGAGTTGTTTACTAATGTATTTAAGCTACAAGTATTTACTTCTTATAGAAAGCATGTGGCTAAGTATTTTAAAAACCCATATTTAAAATCGTTGTTGGAATTTCCAGTACTATTCTTAGGAACTGCACCGAGCCAAACCCCAGCTTTATATAGTCTAATGACTTATTCAGGTATCAAAAAAGGTACTTTCTACCCAATGGGAGGTTTTGGAAAAGTTATTGATGCTTTCAAAGAAATTTGTTCTGAACAAGGTGTTGAATTTCATACAAATGAAGCTGTAAAATCCGTCAATATTGAAGATAAAACTATCCAATCAATCGTCACAGACAAAAGAACATTTGAAACGGATATTGTAGTCGGTTCTGCAGATTACAACTACGTTGACAGCAAATTACTACCACCAAAATATAGAAACTATAACGATAGCTATTGGGAAAAAAGAACATTCTCACCTTCAAGCTTATTGTTTTATATTGGTGTAAATAAAAAAATCAATAAACTTATTCATCACAATTTATTTTTTGATGAAGACATTGAGCAACACACCAATGAAATTTATAGTGATCCAAAGTGGCCAAATAAACCCCTATTTTACGTTTGTTGTCCTTCAAAATCAGATCCAAGTGTAGCGCCAAAAGGCAAAGAAAATATCTTCTTTTTGATGCCTATAGCACCAGGACTTAAAGACAGTGAAATTGTTAGAGAAAAATATTTTGACATAATGCTTAAGCGTCTTGAAAACTATACAGGACAGTCCATTAAGGAACATATTGAGTATAAAAGGAGTTATTGCGTTAACGATTTCGTAAACGACTACAACGCTTATAAAGGCAATGCTTATGGCTTAGCCAATACACTTCTTCAAACCGCAAATTTTAAACCCAAAATCATTAACAAAAAAATAAATAACCTATTCTACACAGGTCAATTGACAGTACCCGGACCTGGCGTGCCCCCTTCTATTATTTCGGGGCAAGTCGTTGCAAAACACATTGTAGAAAATAACCTTAACTAATTATGAAATATATTTTTGATAATGTCTCTGACAAATGTAGTAAGCTGACTACAATAGCTTATAGTACAAGCTTTAGCTTTGGTATTAAAGCCTTAGACAAAAGATTACATGCTCCTATTTACGGCATCTATGGCTTTGTCCGTTTTGCTGATGAAATAGTGGACACCTTTCACGACTATGATAAATTCCGTTTATTTCACAAATTCAAGGAAGATACTATAGATGCTATTGAATCTAAGATTAGTTTAAACCCTATCTTAAATAGTTTCCAAAAAGTAGTACAGGATTATAATATTGAATGGGAACTTATTAATACTTTCTTAGATAGTATGGAAATGGATTTGGATGAATTGCAAACCTATGATACTGACAAATACAATAAATACATTTTAGGTTCAGCAGAAGTAGTTGGTCTAATGTGCTTAAAAGTCTTTGTAGAAGGCAATGAGGAACAGTATGAAGCTCTTAAACCTAGTGCTATGAGTTTAGGTTCAGCATTCCAAAAAGTTAATTTTCTTAGAGATGCTAATAGCGACTTCTCTTCCCTTGGAAGAACCTATTTCCCAGGAGTTAATATGGTAAACTTCTCAGAAGAAGATAAACAAAAAATAGAAGAAGATATAGAAATTGATTTCGCAGAAGCTCTTGTTGGAATTAAAAAACTACCATTGAGTTCTAGAGGTGGAGTCTATTTGGCTTACATCTATTATTACAATTTATTCCGCAAGATTAAATCCTTACCGTCTTCAAGAATTTTACAAGAGAGAATTAGAATTCCTAATTCTAATAAGATCAGTTTGATGCTACAATCTATTTTAAGAAATCAATTTAATATGATATGAGGCTTAGTGTTATCCTATTCTTATTTGTCTTTTTTAATGAAACTCGAGCGCAAGAGTTCAATTTATATGAAGCTAGAGATTTATTTATTGAAGCTTCAAAAAATAAAGAAATGGCCAATAAATTGTATGAAATTACAAAAAATAGCTCTATTGATACAAATTATAAGAAATATACATATAATGCTTTGGCGATTTTACTTAAGAGTAAATATGCGATAAACCCTTTTTACAAAATCAAGTCTTTCAAAGAAGGTAAAGAAAAGTTAGATAGAGTGATACATCGATTTCCTAATGATATTGAACTAAGATTTTTACGATTTTGTGTTCAAAATGATACACCTGATTTCATAAATTATAAAAAAAATATGCAAGAAGACAGTCGATTGATCAAAGATAATATTTCAAAAAGCTCAGAAAAGCTTCAACATTTTATATCACCAATTTTCAAAACATTAAACTATGGAAGAACAAGTTATACTAGTAGATAAAAAAGATAATGTTATTGGAAAAGCTGGTAAATTAGAAGCGCATCAAAAAGGGCTTTTACATCGAGCTCTATCTGTTTTTATTTTCAACAGCAAAGGTGAAATTTTACTTCAGCAACGGGCAGCTAATAAATATCATACCCCAAATTTATGGAGCAATACTGCATGTAGCCATCCTAGAAACAATGAATTACTAAAATATGCAGCAGAAAGAAGACTTAAAGAAGAAATGGGTTTAGAGTGTAATTTGTATTATGCTTTTAATTTTTTATATCGAACTAAATTTAGTAATGAACTTATTGAAAATGAGTTAGATCATGTTTTTATTGGATTTTCTGATGAAAAACCTAAACCAAATCCATCTGAAGTTAAAAATTATCGGTACATTAATTCATGTGATTTGATTAAGGAAATGAATGAAAATCCTAATATATTTACTCCTTGGTTTAAAATCTGTGTTGATAGGGTTTTAAAAGTAAAATCAATTTTTGAAAAAGAAGTTTTAATCGCTTAATATTAAATTTATGAGTTTATTATTAAAAATTTTGATAATTATAGGAACATTTTGGACAATGGAATTTATTGCTTGGGCAACTCACAAGTATATTATGCATGGATTTTTATGGAAACTTCATAAAGATCACCATCAAGTGAATAAAGACAAAATATTTGAAAGAAATGATGCTTTCTTTCTTATTTTCGCAATTCCTGGGGCAACGTTTATGATCATTGGCTCAAGCCTTTTATATATTGGCATTGGAATCACTTTATATGGGTTCGCTTATTTTATAGTTCATGAAATCTTTATCCATCAACGAATTAAGATTTTTAAGCGCACAAAAATAAAATATTTCAAGGCAATAAGAAAAGCGCATAAAATTCATCATAAAAGTCAAGTAAAAGAAAACGGCACATGTTTTGGGATGTTAATTATTCCAATTAAATATTGGAAAAAAGCTTAACCATAACCTAGAATTATTAATTTATAATGAATAAATACTTATTTTTATTAATAACTCTTATATCTTGTAACACACAAAATTTTTTAATTTCATCAACTTATCAACATTGGACAGGTGGACGGCCGGAAACTGGTAGCGGCACAAATTATAAGTTTAGAATAATTGCTCCTGACAATGAATTATCTTTTAAAATTAAATCTTTAAAAGCACATCAAAAAGTCTTAAAATTTAATTTATCTAATGAAAAGTATGAAAAAGGTGATACAATAATGATATTTGCATATAAAAGTGAAGAAGATTGGAACTCAAATAATGTATGTGAAATTCAATATCAATTAAATGGTAAAAAACATTTCTTTTTTCCAAAGAAATTAAAAGAAATTGAGCGTCTCCTATATCCATAAATTATCAAAGTCTTGTATATTTTTACACTATATTTATAAATTATAAGTAATGTTAAATCTTTTAATCAATTTACCGTAACCAATTGAAAAGAAAGCGATTATCTTTGTAAATTATGATAAAGAAAAAGGTTGTTTTAATGATTTTAGATGGTTGGGGACACGGAGATAAAACCAAATCAGATGCTATTTATAATGCTAATACACCTTTTATAGATTCACTTTACAGTAAATACCCCAATTCTGAAATAGAAACTGATGGCTTGGCAGTAGGATTACCAAAAGGACAAATGGGAAACTCTGAAGTTGGACACCTCAATATTGGCGCAGGACGAATTGTTTATCAAGATCTAGCTAAAATCAATAAAGCATGTGCTGAAAATACTCTTGAGCAAATGCCAAACTTACAAGCCTCCTTTGACTTTGCTAAAAACCATAATAAAGCTTTACATCTTATAGGACTACTTTCAGATGGCGGTATCCACTCCCATTCCCAACACCTATTCGAAGTATGTCGCTTAGCAAAAAAAGCAGGAGTAAAAGAAGTCTATGTTCATGCCTTTACCGACGGCAGAGACACCGACCCAAAAAGTGGAAAAGGATTTTTAGAAGAATTAGAAAACAACCTTTATGGTGCAAAGATAGCTTCAGTCTGTGGCAGGTATTACTCTATGGACAGAGATAATCGCTGGGAACGTGTGAAACTAGCCTATGATTTATTAACTAAAGGTCAAGGAAAACCCACACAAGATATAGTACAGAGTATTAAAAATTTTTATGACGATGGTGTTACAGATGAATTTATAAAACCCATAGTTTGTACCAATGATAAGAATGAACCCGTAGCAACGATCAAAAATGGTGATGCTGTCATCTGTTTTAATTTTAGAACGGATAGATGTAGAGAAATCACTTCTGTACTGACTCAAGAAGATAAGTCTGAGTTTGAAATGCATACTTTAGACTTACACTATACCAGTATGACGATGTACGATAAAAATTTCAAAAACGTAAATGTCATATTTGAAAAAGACGACCTCAACAATACACTTGGACAAGTCATTGCCGAAAATGGATTGAAGCAAATACGTATTGCAGAAACAGAAAAATACCCGCACGTTACATTCTTTTTCTCTGGTGGTAGAGAAGCCGAGTTTGAAGGAGAAAAGCGACTGATGGCAAACTCTCCAAAAGTCGCTACTTATGACTTACAACCCGAGATGAGTGCTCACGAAGTTGTAGCTAAAATTGTACCTGAGCTAAAACATGCTAGGGCCGAATTTGTATGTCTTAATTTTGCCAACCCTGATATGGTAGGACATACTGGCGATTATAAAGCCATAATCAAAGCTGTAGAAACAGTAGACCAATGCACTAAAGAAGTTGTTGAAGCAGGTTTAAAAAGCGATTATGCCTTTATCATTATTGCCGACCATGGCAATGCCGACTTTGCTATTAATGCTGACGGCAGTCCTAACACAGCACATACCACTAACTTAGTGCCAAGCTTTTTATTGAATACCGATTACACGCATTTAAACGACGGAAAACTGGGCGATATTGCCCCAACAATACTAACCATTATGGGAGTAGACATCCCCAAAGAAATGACAGGAAATAGTCTCGTATAATTATGGAACACATTAAGACATACATTCAAGAACACAAAGACCGATTCATCGAGGAATTAATGGATTTACTTAGAATTCCTTCCATTAGTGCAGACCCCGCTTACAGCCAAGATGTGAACGCTTGTGCCGAATCCGTCAAAGACCATTTAGTCAAAGCTGGTGCCGACAAGGTAGAAATATGCCCCACTAAAGGATACCCTATTGTCTATGGTGAAAAAATCATTGACCCTCAGCGACCTACTGTTTTAGTCTATGGTCATTACGATGTTCAACCTGCCGACCCCTTAGAGCTTTGGGAAAGCGGCCCTTTCGAACCAGTTATAAAGACTACTGACATTCACCCAGATGGAGCTATTTTTGCTCGTGGGGCTTGCGA
>CEQX01062482.1_pt1 | contig 17550 bp, 16 predicted proteins | sample 356261 | NCBI WGS metagenome assembly CEQX01 (sample SAMEA2621076, study PRJEB7988) | marine metagenome | isolation source: saline water (ENVO:00002010), including | reverse complement strand
AGATGCGCTGCGAAATGCTTCGTAGGTTCAAATCCTACCTCCGGCACTCCAACTCAATTGCCTAATTGGCCTTGAGTATTGCATCGACTAAAGGAGCAAATGTATCTCCATGTGGGTGAGGAGAAATCACCTTTGCAACTGCAGCAAGTGAGTCAAAACATCCACCTACTGCGACTGAATGGCCAACCAGTTGAAACATTGGAATATCGTTAGGAGCATCTCCTACGGCAAGAACATCCTCTGGAGATAATCCCATCTTTTCTAATGCCACTTTGAGCCCTTCTCCCTTTGATAGATGTGGTTCCATCAAGTGAATTGCAAAACCTGTGCGAACTACAGATAGATCTGAATAAATGGAATTTGAAACCCAATTATTGACGGCATCCAAGTCCTCGTCTGCAAATAAACACCATTCAGATTCTCTCCATGCATTTGTCGTGATTCCTTTAGGGTCGATTTCTATGTCTTGTGCCATTTTTGTTGCACATTCTCTGGCTCTTTCTCCATCGGCACGAACAATCGGACCATTCCAATCGGGATGCCACACAACGCCTCCATTTTCACACACCATTGGTCCACTTGCTCCAATGAATCTCCATAATCCATAGGTAATCGCTCTGACATTTCCAGTTGCGAGAATAATAGGGATTCCAGCTTCCTCTAGGCGTCGCAGAGATTGTATTGCATCTAGGTGTAATTTCTTGTTATAGTCGGTAATTGTGCCATCAATATCGACTGCAATAGCCTTCGGCATCCACCCACTAGGAATCCATTGCATAATTGTCGCTAGCGGGTTTTATTCAATACGCTTGCGATAGTAGTCTTCTTGACTGATGAATTGTCAGGAGTAAATATGCAGGAAGATGGTGAAGAGTTCCTGTCCCTAGAGGACTTGTCATCTCCTTTGCCCGAAGTCAAGGCCCGTAAGTCACGCAAGCCATTATCAAAAAATCTCAAACCACTATTCGATAGCATAGTTCCTGAAGATACAGAATCGCTCGATATGCAAGTTGTTGCTGAATACAGCGGTAAACAAAGCATATCCTGGCCAATTCAAGATATGGATTGTCCACATTGTGCTGCAGAGGCTATGAGTGCTCTGAATCGTCTCGGGCATGTCAACTCTTCACTGGTTAGCGCTACTGATGGAACCGTAACAATAGATGTGGATTTTGAGAAAGGTAATCTTTCAGAGGCATCTGCAGTTTTACGTTCACTAGGAAATCCTCCTGACGTTCCGTATATGCAAATTTCAGGAGTGAAATCAAGTGGGATTGCTGCAAGGCATTCAGTGCCTGTAAAAGCACTACCAAGGATCTTTAGGCGTCAACCTGGAATACTGGAATGTGATGTGGACAGAGAAGGAAACATAAAAATCCAAACAGTTCCGAATCTTTCCAAAGAAATGCAAATTGCAATGGATGAATCTTTGAAAGATGTGATTGGTGGCGACTTCAAACTAATTCCAGAGAAAATAAACACAGTTACCCCAGGTCAGTGGAGAATGATTACTTCAGGGATCGCATTTCTGATGCTAGTAGTTATGCTTGTTACTGAATTTATGGGCGTAGAAAATCCATGGGTAATTGGCTCAATCGGATTGATTGGAGTTTCCCTCGGTGGAGTAAAGATGTTCTCTAAAGCATGGGCTTCAGTGCGAAATAGGCAATTTGGCTTCCAAGTCCTGACATCCTTAGCAGTGATTGGCGCTTCTTTTCTGCAGGCTTGGGAAGAGGCACTGATGGTTTTGATTTTGGTTTCATGGACGGAACACATGGAAAATGAAGCTCTCGTAAAGGCAAGAGAAGCGATGCAAGGAGGCCTAGATCGCCTACCTCGTACTGCTAGAAGAGTTCCAAAGAAAGCCGTGGGTAATTTCAGCATCACTTCGATGCAAGTAATCTCTTCATCAAGTTTAATGACTCCAACTGCCAAAAATACAGGTAGCGTAGAAGAGATTCCTATCGGATTGGTCATGCGAGGAGATCATCTTGAGATTAGAAGTGGAGAATTAATTCCTGCTGACGGGAATATAATTTCAGGTTCTGGCTCTGTAAATAAGGCGCCTCTCACTGGTGAATCTGTTCCTGTAGATGTTGCTGAGGGCGATGAACTGCAAGCAGGCCTAACCCTTTCTCGAGGTCCCGTAACAATTGAGGTAACTGCAGTAGGAGATGATACTCGACTTTCAGGACTTATCGAAACGGTGCACATATACAAGGATAAACCAACTAGGCTGCAGGGTGCCTTGCAAAATTTCACATCGATATGGGTGCCATTGGTGCTGATAGGGGCTGTTTTGGCATGGTTACTCATTCCTGGAGCTGATTGGCAGATTATTCTACTTTTGTGGGTTGTAGCTTGTCCCTGTGCCTTACTGCTTGCATCACCAGTTCCTCATGCTGCTAGCCTCTCTCTTGCATCTAAATCTGGAGCGATTGCCAGAGGTGGAGATGTAATGGAGGCATTATCAAAAGTGAATCTAGTCTTACTTGACAAGACTGGAACTCTAACTTCTGGCAAACCAGTCATTGGCAGTTTGACTCTTGCAAAAGGTAGGCGCAGAGAATCAGTTGTAGCCCTAGCAGCAGGTCTTGAAGCATCTTCGAATCATCCTTATGCTCAGGCGGTTATATCATTAGCAAACGAAGAATCAATTGAACCTCTTGAACTAACTGAAATCTCCGATATTGAGAATGGAATTTCTGCCAAGTTGAAAGGCGACGAAGTGTCATTGATTAGAGCAGAGAAATCAATGGTAACAGGTTCATTGCTAAAGGCACTAGAAAATGCATTACAGCAAGGTCATGGTGCTAGCGTGTTAATGAAGAATGGAAAGCAAGTTGCCTTATTCACATTCGTGCATGATGATTTGAGAGAAGGCACTGATGAATTGGTTGCCTCCTTATACGAGAAAGGAGTAAACGTAGAAATTCTTTCAGGAGATAATCAAAGTGCAGTCAGCGCACTAGCAAAGCGTATCGGTGTTGATGAAAATGCAGCTAGAGGTGAAATGACTCCAGAAGGCAAGGTCAATTGGGTACAGAAAAGGTCTGAGACCCATATTACAATGATGGTTGGTGATGGTTTCAACGATGCCGCTGCTATGGCTGCAGCAGATGTTGGAATCGCAATTGGGACAGGAGAATCTGCAAATCTTGATGCAGCAGACGTACTGATTCCTGGCGATGATCCAAGACTCATTTCTGATTTACTATCTCTATCAACGAAGACCCATTCCATTCTGATTTGGAATATCTATTATTCATTAGCGGTAACTCTTCTCCTTGTATATCTCGTTCTTGCAGGCATAAACGAGAGTTTGGCATTCGGAGTTTTGGTGCATGAATTGAGTGTTATCGGTGTAATCATCAATGGTGCACGTCTTTCTGGAACAGGAGGGACATTGAAATTGATGAGGGATATTTTCTACTCGATTTGGAAAGGGACGTTGGATTCTTTCAAGGCATTTTATGATTCAATTTAATGTCAGATTCAAACGCTACCTTCAAGCCTCATGGATGACAGCAGGTCACAACGGTGAACCCCGATGGCGAGAATTCATGCTGACCCGGTTAGTACTTCTTTGATGCATCCTACTCGTCGCGCACTATACGTGGCATTGTTAGAAGCAGACGAATACACAACGGTTCAGTTGCAGGAAATCGTCGGCGTGGACCGGTACAATCTGTACCACCATCTGAGGAAATTAGAGTCTCTAGGGTTGGTGATGAATCACAGAGATCAGGGCCGAACTCGCTGGTGGTGTGTAATTGACAGAGTCCCTCTTCCAAGCGACGGAAGCAGTGCTTCTGGTGAGAACTCTCTTGGTTCTATCGACTTATCAAACCCAAGAGTTCAGGCAGCTGCAAGAAATATGCTTAGAGAATTGGCATCTTTGACCGGTTCTGAAATAGATTTGGAATCGGCTACTCTTCAAAACTTGGAAATCATTGGTCGCAGAAATTGATTCGTAAAATCTCTCAAGAATGATAAGTTGGTGGGATAAGCAATGTCGGACGAAGAAGAAGCACCTGGAATCGAATCCAGAATACCTGCTCCCGACTTATCATGCCCTAAGTGTAACAATCTACTTCCTAACGGATTAGGAGTTATTACTTGCGTGATGTGTAAATCGCAAGTAAAGGTTGAGCACGAAGGCACTCGCCGTAAGTGGCGCGAAGAGAAAATCAGTTGTCCTGAATGTTCGAAAGTCCTGGTCTGTGGAGTTGGAAAGAGGCCAGCAAATCTGCAATGTGCATCTTGCCAAGTCCATTTTGTTTTGAATCCAAACAGGCCTAAAATTGAGGTTTCTTGCCCAGGTTGCAATCGCAAACTGAGGATGAACAAGAGGCCAGGTGAGAGAGAGATTTCCTGCCCTGCTTGTGAAACTGAATTCAAAGTATCATTCTGAGGGGATTTCGTGAAGACAACTTACAGGATGATGGGCATTGCTGACTACATTACAATTGTAAATGGTTTGTTAGGAACGATGGCTATCTTTTTCATACTACTTGCTGTTGATGATATGGGTGAACCGTATACGAAAGGAGGAGTTCTGACCGACTACATTTGGGCAGCAATGCTTTGCATACTTCTTTCGGCTTTAGGAGACATTATCGATGGACCAATCGCACGAAGATATTCCAAAAAGCAATTGTTAGGCGGTTCACTAGACATAATGTCAGATTCGATTTCATTTTGCGTTGCTCCTGCATTGATGGTATTCGCAATGTTTGGCCGTTGGGGCCAAGCAACACCAATCTGGACAATTAGTCTAGCATTAGCTTGCTGTTGGTTAATTGCTTGTGGAATGTTACGTCTGGCAAGGTTCCAACATGAGGAAGGAGGATATGTGTCATATTTCCACGGCCTCTCTTCACCTGCTAATGCAATGCTAATTCTTTCAGCAGCAGGATTGATTTGGCTTCAACCATCATCAGGATATGGTCCAGATTTGACTACATGGGGCTGTGATGTCTGTTTCGGTGAAGGTGAACATCCTTACCTTGACTTCATTATTCTTCCAATCATGTTTATCAGCGGTGGATTGATGATTTCGGATAGGAAAATGTCGAAACTAAAATCTGGGATTCCATTGAAACTTTCAGTCGCTCAATTTGTAGCGATATTATTTGCTGTAATCCATGCAATGTTACTCACACAAAAGACCGATGTCGCAGAAGATCTCTCAGGCACCACATTTACAATGTTCATGTTCGGAGTATCACTGTTTCTAGTTATTGTATACGTCGTCTTAGGTCCACGTTTAGTAGACCTTGAAAACTCTCTCGAAGAACAAGAGTAGTGGCAGATGCCAATCGTCGTATAAATCGCCTCGCGATGTATCGACTGCATCGCGCTCCTTATCTATCATGAGAAGGCCATGGAGTTTCGGATGGGATATTATGAGTGCTAGCGATAGCAAGTCAGGAGCACAAAGTGGTTTGAGGAGAAATGGTTCTCCTGGCCAAGTAGATCTCTCCAAATTACGTGCACAATTTACGTCTACTCCGTCTCCATCTTTGGATCAGACGCTAATGCAAAATTCACGTTTCCGAGAAGAAGAAAAGCTTCGTGCCAAGTTAAGACGTGAAGGTAAACTGCGCCGTGAGGCTCTAGCAGAAAGGATATCTTTGATGCAAGATAACATGGCAACCGATATTTCCCGTCAACATGAAATGACGTTCACAGCCTTTGAGAGCGAACTAAGAGGGCAGATGGAAGATGAATTGTCCCAATTAGAATCAGAAACATTGACCCGCGAAGAAATTCGATTGAGAGAAATGCATGAAATGCGTTTAGAGAGAGAAATTCAAGGCTTGAAAGAATCTCTTGAGGTGGAACAAAGCCGCAAGGTGGAGGAACATCGAACCGCTGTTATTTCTCAATTGGAAAGTCAGCTCTCTGATGAGCACCGCAAGCGCCTCTCTTTCCAAAGAGAAAGATTGGAAATCCAATTCAACCAATCTCTACAAAGGAAAATTCGCGATTTAGAAGCCACTATCCAGAAGGAGATGGAAGGACGCTTTGAAGAGCTAGAATCCAAAGAAGTCGAGAAATTAGAAGAAGTTCAAAATCAGAAATTAGCGGAGAGAGAAGAATCTCTACGGCGAGGTATCCGAACAAGACTCGAACAACAACTCAAGCTCCGATTGAAGCAGAGAGAAGCAACAATGCGCGCTGAATACGAAAGGCGTAGCCTAAGATTGGAGGAAGATATTGCTGCATCAATCCAGGAAGAATTAGAATCCAAATTGTCCTCTGAAACTAAGGAATTAGAAGAGAGAATGCGACAAGATGTCGAATTAGCTGTTGCTCGAAGAAGAGAAGGACTCAGAGGCGAAGTAGAGAGGCAATTGGAAGCTAGATATTCTGAAAAATTGTCTGAAAGAAAGAACCGCCTTCGAGAAAAATATGATTTGACATTCTCCAAGGCTGTTGACGACATTTCCCGCTCATTAGAAGGAGAAATCGAGGCAGAACTCGAAGCAAGGATGGATCAAGAATTCGCTGCTTACCGTAACGCAAGAGAATCGGAAATCCAAAATCGCCTGGCTCGCTTCCGATATGAGAGAGAAGCAGAATTACATGACCAATTGTCAGACAGATATGATTCGAAGAAGACAGATTGGTCTGAGCGTCTAGAACTAGAATTCAAGGCCAGAGAGACCGCTGCACGCAAAGCCATCATGTCAGAAATCGATGGTCGCCTTCGTAACGAGAGAATCACGCATGAAACTGACCTTGACTTGCTAAAGGAAGAAACGGTCCTAGAACTCGAAGCAGAGATGGAGCAACGTCTTGCTGAATTCAGAGCACGCAAGGAAGAAGAAGTCGCAACTCAATTGGAGAGACAATTGGACAAGCGCGAAGAAATCATGCGCAACAAGGCACTCATAGAAGTGCGAAAGCGTGAGGCTAACATTCGTGCTGAAATCGAAGCACAACTGGGTGTCAAGCGCTCCGAGATCCGTGACCGCCTGTCTTCACTAACTAAACAAATGGATGATTTCCGTACAATGGCTGAAGTTAAGATGCGAGAGTCGATTGAATCTAAGGTACAGGGTGAGATTGATTCTGATGAGGCAAGACTCGCAGAACAGCAGCAAGAATTTGAATCTCTCAAGTCTCAAGATGCTAGGGCAGAAAAGCGCCAATCTTGGCTACAGGCAATTTCTGGACAAGGATCTCAAGCACAACAACCTCAGATGGGCGTCGATCCTAGTGCATTAGGTGCTAGACCTGGCTCATTAGGAGCAGCAGCAGGCCGACAACCACGCGGAGCAATGGCTCAAGCAGCAGCACAACACACACCATCAATGGGACTAGCGGGAATGAGGGCTCCTCGTTCTGCAGCAAAGGCTCTGAGTGGGGCTCAACCGATTGCTAGACCTGTTAAGGCGCCAATTGGCGGCGGACTAAATCTGCCTGGTGGATTAGGAAATTTACCACAACCGATTCAACCAAAGGTTGTTCGTACACCGGTAATTTCAACTCCAAAAATAGCACCTCCTGCCGTAAAGACTCCTGAAGTTATTGCACCTGCAGTAGAACCGATCCCAGAAAAAGTGGTACTTACGCCAAAGGTTGAACTTGAAACTCCGATTGAAGAGCCAGAAGATTCAGTGGTAGAAGTTGTCACTCCAGTTGTAGAAGAATTAGAACCTGAGATAGAGACTCAAATTGAGCCAGTCATCGAAACAGAAATCGAAGAACCTAAGGTTGAAGCAATTGAAGAAGTGGTTGCAGAAACCACCGAAGAGATTGTTGAAGAAGTTCAAAAGATTTCAACCCTGGTTCCAATCAAGAAGCTCGAAGTAGTGGAGCCAGTAGAGGAACCAAAAACAGCGGTTCTAAACCCTGTCACAATGAAGGTCCTAACTCCTGTTAAGAGAAGAGGTCCTCCTCCGTCTTCTGCTCCGGGCCAAAAGCCAGGAGTGATCGTTGAGAAAGAGTCAACTGCGAGTCTTAAACCAATTACTAAACTCACTCCAGTTGAATCTCCAAATACTAATTTGAAGCTAGAATCTGATGAAGATTGAGCATTAATGCTCAAACACTTCACTCCGAGCGATTCATAGGTCTGCCGTACTTGGGGGTAGTTATGAGGAAAGCAATCGCTGTTCTTCTTGCTCTTTTACTGATACCTGCAATTCCGACTGCAGAAGCCGAATCTAATTTGTTAGAGGTAGGAGTAATTGATACCATAGATGGTAGATTCATACACACTTCATTTTCTTCCTCCTCTACTATTCTAACGCTCACCACAACAGGCAATTTGTCAGAGCATTTTTGGGGCAGTGGTGAGTTGATTACTCAATGGTCAATTGAATTGAACACGACCGCCCATTCAGCAACCCCTGATGCTACAGGACTACAGATAGCAGTAGCACATACCGGTGGAGTTTACATCGTAAACACTGAATTAAAGATCGTAACTTCACAGTATAATACCTCAAATTCAGTGGATGCAGTAGCTTGGGACTCTGAGGGCGATTTATGGTTTGGCTTCTACGGAGGAGAGAGGCGTGCTAAGGAATACGATGCAAATGCAGAGACCGGTGATAGTACCGAATCTCACAATACTGCAATGACCTCTATGACAATAATTTCTCAAGATAGAATAGTTACTGGAGGCAGGGATAATCTGGTCAAGGTATTCACTCAAGAAGGAGTTTTGCAGACCAGTCTTTCTGATTTCTCATCCTATCCTACAAAGATAATCAATGATGGTAATGGGAATATCATTGTTGGATGCGCTAATGGCGACTTGTTCAGATATGATTTTGCTGACTGGTCTAAAGAAGAAACATCAATTTCCAGTGGGCAAAGCATCATTTCGATTAACGTCGCAGATAATGGTGACATTATGGTTGGAACCCAGAATGGTAAATTGCACGTAATTGATGATACAACATTTACTGAGGATGACGTATACTCTTCCGCAGGCAGAGTGGTGATGGGAGTATACGGTGATTCAGGAGAATTATACATTATTTCGACATTCTCAACTTCATCCAAAATCAGACTATACGATTTAGATAGCGACGGAGATGGAGTTACAGACAGTCAAGACCATTTCCCACTTGATTCTTCACAAACAGAGGACTCAGATGGTGATGGCTTTGGTGATAATCCAACTGGAAATAATTCCGATGAATTCCCAGATGATGTTTCACAATGGGCAGATTCTGACGGCGATGGATATGGCGACAATCCGGATGGTAACGACTCGGATGCATTCCCTAGTGATGCGGGACAATGGATGGACTCAGACGGCGATGGATACGGAGACAACATGGGTTCAGAAAATGGCGACAGATTCCCTGATGACCCTACTCAGTGGTCAGATTCAGATTTCGATGGATTCGGAGACAATGTCAATGGAACCGATGGCGATGAATGCCCTACTGTGAATGGATTCTCCACAATAGACAGAATTGGTTGTAAGGATTCTGACAGCGACGGTTATTCTGACCCTACGGATGATTGGACCGTAGCAGACGGAGCAGATTTCTCGATTTACGATTTAACCCAATGGAAGGATTCTGATAATGACGGATATGGAGATAATTTGCAGGGCAATGACCCAGATGCATGTCCACTCGAATGGGGCAATTCGACCAGTGCTTACATTCCAGAAATCTCAAGTGATGGTTCTCTGACACTGACTTACGTTGTAACTGAGAAATTCGGATGTATCGATAGTGACGGCGATGGTTTCTACGATTTCGGCGACGACTTACCGAATGATGCTAGAGATTACATCGACGCCGACGATGATGAAGTTGGATCCAGTATGGATTACAATGATTCAAACAAATTAGTTCAGACCGTTGAAGATCATTGTGCCCTGGTAGTAACTGATGAGACAGAGACCTGCCAAGGAGTCAGAGACGTAGATTACCAGAATTATCTAGCTGACAAGGAAGCTTCTGGCGAGAATGCATTGAATTATTTCGCTTGGAGAAATTCCGCAGAAGCAGAAGATGAAGAAGCGAAGTCGAGTGACCAGTATATGGATGCTGCAAAGGAAATCTTACCGTATCTCGGGGCTGGTTTTGCTGCAATAGTTGCATTGCTGTTGATTTATGCAGGAATCGGAAAGGCTCGACGTCGTAGAGCCTTAGTCAAGACATATGGTACTGCATTCGCAGAAGGAGATAGCAGCGCTGAGGACGAAGCATTGGAAGGCAAAGCAGGGCTGTCAGCCTCAGGCGGAGTAGAGTCAGACAAGTTTTGGGATGATGAAATTGAGCCAATGGAAGTTGGCGATGATGGCAATGATTTGGGTGCTGGATTTGACGACATTGACATTAAGGGAGATGGTGAAATCACTGAATCTTCGGAAGTCCTAGAGGAATCTGCATCACTAGAAGAATTGGCAGGAATGCCTTCACAAACTACTGCAGAGGATATTGCACAGCAGGAAGCACAAGCCGCACCTGTGCAGCAGGCACCTCCTGAAGCGCCCCCTGTTCCAGCAGAAGGTCTGCCAGAAGGCTGGACTATGGACCAGTGGAAATGGTATGGCGCTGAATGGCTTGCTAAGCAAGGTAAGTGATTAATCGACTCGCCAAACTATAGGCAAGCATGATTTCAATTCGCCCAGTTTTTTACCGGAGTAGACGGATGCTCCGTCAACTTTCAGAGTATTCATGATTAACCACAAAATTGCATTCCAGCTCTTTGGTGCTGCGAATAGTTCAATCTCTCCCATGGTTGCTTTGACTAGTAATTTCCCAGCATCACTGTTGGGATCAAAAATAGCGTGCACTAGGTCGCTAGTGGATAGCATGTAACCAGAAGGTCTCCAATCCATGGAAACACCTCAGACCTTGAATGGAGCAAGGTTCAATCTTTGGACTAAGTGTTCTGCACTAACATCTGCGACTTCCTTCATTTGTGTGCGCAGTTCGTCCAAATCACCATTCATTTTGGCTAATTTGTGTGCTCTAATTAGTTCAGACAAGAACGAATCTACACTGCGATGGCCGTCCATCGTTCTCAATGTATTCAATTGTCTTCTAACTTCATAACTTACACTCACAGAGGTCATCCCTTCTCCGGTCATGGATACTATGGGTACTGTTGACTACTTGAATCCCGCGCGCACATAGTTGCCTGTGATGCGTGTTTTGAAACCTGTTCAAATCGACCGACCTTGCTTCTCTAAAAGCAATCTCGGATGTTCTACGACTCCGAATTGACGGCGCATTTCTTGCACCCTCTCGTGATATTCCTTAGTCAGTGACCAGTATTCTCTGCTACCTGCACCTGCTCCACTTTTACTCGGTCTGTTCAAGATAACAGTTGGCGCTCCGGTCCATGCGGCTTCAGCAACCTTTGCCAATCTTCTAATTGGAGTTTTGAATACCTTTTTGGGAATTTTTGATTGTACTTCATTGCATACATGAAGCGACAATTTCGATCTTTGGTCCACCATTGTCATAGCAACACCGAAGATTTTCAAGTTACGGTTGATCCTCTTCTGAATCATCTTCACGCTGTTCATCAACATACTGAACCCTTCCAGGGCATAGTATTCCGCTTGCACAGGAATGAAAACCCAGTTTGCTGCACACAATGCATTGATTGATAGTAATCCAAGTGAAGGCGGTGTATCGATAATTATGTGATCGAATTTGTCAATGATTGGAGCCAAAGCCTCTCTTAGCCTTGTTTCTCTACCAATTCTGTGACTTAATTCGATTTCAGCACCGGATAGGTGAATATCACTAGGTAGAAGCCACAAATTGTCAATCGCTAAATCCTCGGGGATTCTATTTGAGTTGTCATTACGTTTAGACCATGCTTTCTGCATAGATTCAGTTAACTCTTGAGGAGAGATGATGTATTCTTCCATCAGAGGCAAATCTTCTCCACTATCGTTTACTAGTAAATCATAGGCGGTTTTCTTGATTTTTTTCTTTTCCACACCGAAAGAAGTTGCACAATTTCCTTGTGGGTCTAAATCTATGAGGAGAACCTTAGCTGGTGGAACCTTGAATTTGGGGTTACCTTTAGCTAATGCTGCTGCTAAGTTTACCGCAGTGGTCGTTTTTGCGCATCCGCCTTTCTGATTTGCGACTGCTACTACCATCTTGTACGGATTCATCTAATCACCTCTCAACTCGCTGCCGTGAATCCCCGAGGTAGGCGCCCCTCTGTAAAGAGTCGCATTCTTGGAGTACTAATCATCCCTGTTGAATGACAGGAACTGGAACTTCGGACAGAATCTTTCGCACGATGTGCATTCCAGTGATTCCACGAATCTTTGCTTCTGGCTTCATCACGATTCTGTGAGAAATAATCTGTAATGCGATTCCCTTGATATCATCAGGGATTACGTAATCTCTTCCATCAATAGCCGCAGCAGCACGGCCAGTCTTGAACAATGATTGGCTAGCACGAGGTGAAGCACCGTTTACCACACGGTGGTCTTCACGAGTTCTCTGTACAATCTCGACGATGTATGAAAGGATAGCAGGGTCGACATGAACGGTTTCCAATGCCTTTTGCATTGCAACTACCTTCTTCGGTGAGGTGATCTGTTCAACATCGTGTTGGTCCTTACCACGTAACTTTCGACGAGCTAAAATCGCTTTTTCTTCTGCACGATCAGGATAACCCATACTCATTTTCATGAGGAAACGGTCCATCTGCGCTTCAGGAAGAGGATATGTTCCTTCTTGCTCGATAGGGTTCTGAGTAGCCAATACAACGAAAGGTGCTGGCAACTTGTGAGTAATTCCTTCGATTGTAACCTGCTTTTCTTCCATAGCCTCAAGCAAAGCAGCCTGAGTTTTTGGAGGAGCACGGTTAATTTCGTCCGCTAGTAGGATGTTGGAGAATAGTGGTCCTGCACGGAGTTTGAATTCTCCGGATTTTTGGTCGTACATGTACGTACCCATGATATCGCTCGGTAGCAAGTCAGGAGTAAACTGAACACGCTTGAACTTACAACCCAGAGCGCGAGCAAATGTGTTTGCTAGCAAGGTCTTAGCTAATCCTGGGAAATCTTCCAGTAGCATGTTACCGTTTGATAGAATTCCAACAGTAACTCTGCGAAGGTTTTCGTTCTTACCAATGATAACTTTCGAAACTTCACCCATTAGTGAATTTGCAATCGAAGATACAGTGGCAATGAGGTCCTTCGTGCGATGGTCGCCTGCTGGCGCTCCTGCTTGAAATCCTGCGTTCATGGTAATAGCACCCCTTGGTACAAGTAGCCAACCAGCACATTCCATACTTCAAGGTATTGCGTCCATAAGTCGCGAAGAATCACGACGTACAGCGTTTATTTCAACGGCCCCAAAAGTGGTCTTGCTTGCGATGAAGGCGGGTAATTTCTTCCAAAATTTCTTCTTCAATAGGTGTCAAATCGAGTTTTCTTAATCGTTTAGCATGTGATGAGGGAATATCTACCCAAAATTCGTCACCCTCTTCGATTTGTCTCCCTACAGTAGGCCCCATTACGGCTACAGCCAATTCTTCACCTTGGTGGCCTTGCTTCACATCTTCGCTTGATCTAGTTCTCAAGCTCTTGATTTGACCAATTTGAGTGCCGTCCAACTTCATGATTTTTTGACCTACGTGAACACGTCCACCAAGCACTCTCATTCCAACAATTGCTGGACCTTTGTTCCTGAAAGTATGGTCTTTTAGATACAATAAATGGCCAGGGTAAACTAGATTTTCTCTAGCAGCAGCATCCATTTCTGCTTTGGTATTGTCTCTCCATTCTTCGAATTCTTCAAGAATACGGTAGATAATATCTGCACTTATGAATTTGATTTCAGCATCAGGTCCTTCCAATTTTGGTTGAACCTCTGTGTTTCCTTTTACAGAGAATCCAAGGATTACCTGATTCAATGCATCATCGGCACATTGGGCGGTGATGATGTCTCTCTTGTTTACAGGGCCGACAGTGGCCATTCGAATCGGGATTTCCATTTTATCCAATTCAAATGCTAGTGCTTCTAATCCTCCAACGGTATCCGCTTTGATTACGACTCCTTCTTCAGCGATATCGACTGAAATTTTGGCTTCTTTGTACGCTTCCTTTTCAGCGGTTGATTTGGCTTCAGCAGTATTGGTTTGACGCAATGTAGTTCCGGCTAGGACATTTTCCAAATTAGGAGCCACGATCTTCAATCCACAAGCTGCAACTGCATTTTCACATGATTCCCAGCGGTCACCAGCATCTCGCATTTCAGACATCCCTTTTGGTCTGAACATACCTTTGATATGAGTTGAAAACGGACCATCTGAGCCCACCAATGTGATTGTATCACCGACATTTAATTCACCACGATTGAGGATTACGTCGATGGTTTTGCCCAAACCTCTCTCATCCTTCATTTCCAGGACAGTACCTTCGCCATCACCGAGGGTGTCTCTCAGTCTTTCTTCTAAGAAGCGCTCTGCAAGCCCAACGGTTACTGTTAGCAGGTCTTGAAGCCCTTCTCCGTCTTTAGCAGAGCAGGGCACCATGGCCAGATTCGATTTGAAATCACGAATCTTGTCATACCTTTCGATATTGAAACCATGTTCACTGAACTGCCCGAGTAGTTTCCAATATCTATCCTCGAAAAGTTGCTGGACATCCTCTCTCTGATTGCTCCACGATTCGATGAATGAACGGCCTTTTTCTGTTCTCCATCCATGAATTCTGTCTACTTTGTTCGCAGCGACTACGAAAGGAGTTTTCTTATCTCTTAGTATCCGAAGGCTCTCGATTGTCTGAGGTTGCAATCCTTCCATAACATCTACAACAAGAATTGCGATATCTGCTAATGCTCCACCTCTACTTCGTAAGCTGGTGAAAGAGTGGTGTCCAGGGGTATCGATGAACAATAATCCGGGGCTGTTGAAATCTTTGCCTCCGGTCATAGCAGCGCAGGTTTCGTTGAGTATTTTTGCCGGCACTTCGGTAGCACCTATGTGCTGAGTTATTCCTCCGGCTTCTCTATCCATTACGCTTGCTTGTCTTTCCGATCCGAGCGATCTAAAATGATCCAAAACGCTGGTTTTTCCATGGTCTACATGGCCGAGAACTGATACGATTGGTTGACGTTGCCAGCCGAGGGTTTTGCTCTCTTCTTCAGAGCCATTTTCCTCTTCTGACATATCAAAACCTCCAATTGGATTTTTTAATTTCGCAATTGGAATTCAAAAATCATTCATAGACCCAAGATTGACTATCTTGAGTCCATTCGTTAGTTCCTTCTGGGAACCACAATCCAAGTTCGAATTCAGCGGTTTCTGGTGCATCAGATCCGTGAATCATATTGTAGCCAATGTCCATTCCGAAATCTCCTCGGATTGTGCCAGGTGCAGCTTCGCGACCATTGGTTGGGCCGATCAAATTTCTAGCAACGCCGATAGCATCTCTTCCAGACCAAGCCATGCAAACAACAGGTCCGCTGGTTACGAACTTAATCAATCCCGGGAAGAACGGTCTTTCAGCGTGAACAGCATAATGTTCCTTAGCGATTTCTTCACTAGGGATAACTTGCTTCAATCCAACTAATTGTAGTCCCTTTCTCTCAAATCTTTGGATGATTTCTCCAACCAATCCTCTTTGTACGCCATCAGGCTTTACCATAACATAGGTAGTCTCCATACTAATTCCACCATTGCAGGCCACTAGCATGCCCTATTTGAGCACAACGATTGTAGCGATTGGCTAAAATCACTGGATTCCGCCTTTTACATAATGGCGGGTCCACTTTACTTTGCGTGAGTTTCGCTTTAGTTTGACTGCATTCTTGCGAGCCTTACTGTTGGCAAACCACTGTACTGTACCATCACGACGAATAAACATCAAACCTGTACCTGGTTCGATGGTATCTCCTGAGAAACTGCAGATTCTTTGTTCTGGCATTGAGATCACCTATAGTTGAGTTTACGGGCTTCTCGGCCAGTATCGATTAGCATTAGGATATCACCGACACGAACTGGTCCAATCACGTTTCTTGTGATAATTCGACCGACGTCACGTGGGTTAGGTGCATCATTTACACGCACCTTTACCTGAGTAGCTTCACCGGTCATACCGGTTCTTCCTACGATTTCGACAACCTCTGCAGGCCACCCTCCGAGTTCTTCAGACATTTCTTATTCCTCCGAATCAGTGATGTGTTCAGTTGGAAAGCCCCTTTACAAGCTCTACAATCTCGTTGAATTTTTCTTGTGCTCCCTTAGAAACTTCTAGAAGAGCGAGAGAAGCAGTCTTGACGCCGCCTGGCATACCTGCTTCTTTTGCTAAGAATTCCTGGCTAGGAACGTATCCGAACGGGATACCTTTCTCTGCGCAGATTAGAGGAATGTGAGCCAGTAGTTCTGGCGGGTTTACATCCTCTGCCATAATGATGAACTTTGCAGTACCGCGTTCAGCAGTCTTAGTTACCTCATTAGATCCTTTTTTCATTTTTCCATTCTTGTTAGCCGCAACCATCTCGTAGATCTTGTCTGCGACATCGTTAGGGGTCTGATATGACACGTGTGCACTCATTGAAATCACTCTCATGCTTATGTGAAGCAAGGCTGCGCACGGCCTATCGAATATAAACACCACGGGTTAGCCATTTAGCGCTACATTTGCAAATCATCGAGGATTTTACGCACACCACGAGCCAATGCAGCCCCGCCGGAGATAACTGCTCTACTATTGGAAAGACTAGAGGTTGCATGCACGCCGTCAACATGATTTGACAATCTTGCAATAGCGCCTCCGGTGAATAATCCATGGGTACAGGCAGCATGAACTTCTGTTGCTCCTTGACTTCTCAAAGCATCTGCGGCTTTGCAAATCGTCCCTCCCGTTGCAATCATGTCATCCACAATGGCAACGATTTTTCCTTCGACCTGCAAATCTTTTGCTTTGTGAACAATTGTATGCGCGTCAATTCTGGTTTTCTCTAGATAAGAGAACGGTAAGTCGATTGCTTTAGCAACCTCACTTGCTCTGTCTATCGCTCCTTTGTCAGGAGATAGGATAAAATCAGGACTGACATTTTCTTGTAAATGCACAGCAATTTCTGGCATAGCCGAAGTAAATGCTACTGGGATTGGCATTTCTTCAAGCGCGGCAGGTGCGTGCAAATCAAACACTACGATTCCATCGCAATGAGATGAAAGCAATCTTCCAATAGCTTTGGCACTTATCGCTTCACCAGGGCGGAATCTCTTATCTTGCCTAGAATATCCAAAGTAGGGTATGGCTACGATTACTCCGGGCCCAACAGGTTCCATTGATTGAGGTCCGATTTCTTTGAGGTTTTCAGTACGTCCAGCTCGGACATCTCTCAATGCTTCTAGTAACAGTAGCGTTTCTACAATTCCAGCATCGGGAAATGTGTTGGATACAAGTACAACAGGCTCTTGACGAACAGCTTCAATTGCTTCTTCAGGAATTCGAATGTATCCTTCTGAATCAGGAAATCTTCTCGCTTCAAGTGAGTGGTGATCCCAGCCAAGTTCATTGGCAAGGTCTATTGCAAGCGCTCGGGAGTTGCTCCCCGACACCACTACCATGTTGTT
>CEQX01050563.1_pt1 | contig 17576 bp, 10 predicted proteins | sample 356261 | NCBI WGS metagenome assembly CEQX01 (sample SAMEA2621076, study PRJEB7988) | marine metagenome | isolation source: saline water (ENVO:00002010), including | reverse complement strand
AGCCAGCAGCAAAAATCCAAATAGAATGATTCTCTTCATTGTTAGTCTCCTTATCCTTACAGTTTGCTGAATACTACGGCTCGCAAGCTCTCCACGCTCTGCTCCTCCTTCTCGATCAGCGGATCAAACATGGGAATTTCCTTCGCGTTGTTGCCCTGCTCATGCTTTCGGAAAAGGAATAGATAAGTCTCGTTGGATGGTCGCCATCGATGGAAGAACAGCCGATTCTTTTCCATAATACTCTTACGCAGGGCTACCACTGAAGAATCGTTGGCAGAGAGATTTCCTGGCAGCGTAAGACCCAGCCCGCCCACCAATGACTCCCCAATCAAAACGTAGCCAGCTTCCCCGTAGTGCAGCCCGTTGATCGTAAGCGGACCTCGACTCTGCTCCCCAGCTTTCAGCTTGTTACCCCCCATCCTTTGGAACAGGTCCAGGAAACGGTGCCCACGAGCAACCGCAAGATCCCGGATCGCATCGCGGTAGACCGCCAGACGGGCATTGTTGACACTCTGATCGGGTAGCGGATGGCCCAGATTTTCCAGCGGAGGGGGCGAGATCAGGACTACTTCTCGCAGCTCTGCTCCCGCCCCTGCTACGATCAGATCCAACAGCTTCCCGTAGGTTTCTACAAATAAGCTGAGGCTTTCCTTATCACCTGCCTTCGAGCGATCTGCACCGGCCGGGTCATCCGTCCAGCCTTTCTGGACCGTCATCGCCGCATTAGTGCCGTAGCATACCATGAGGACGGTTGGCCTGACCTCCTTCACTACCCGCTGCAAACGATCCCGCCCTTCCTTGGGCGCACCGAAATAAGAACGCGCATCTCCAAACACCGAGTCTCCGCTCCAGCCAATGTTGCGAAAGATGAGGCCCTTCACCTCAGCCCCAGCTGCCAGATTGAGCAGGGTCTCGACATGTCCGAAACGCTGCGCACGTTCCACCACAGTATTACCTACAAGAGCAACCCGATCATCGCTACGGAAGGCGAAAGGGGCTGCAGGCAGCAATGGGGCAGAGACCGATAGCACTACGGAAAATATTAAATAAAAGGAAGCCTTCATCGAATTAGGGTTATGCTCTTAGATTGGCAATCGTGCAGATACATCACAAACATCGTCACACCTCAAACCTTTCCCTCGTCGCTAACGCATGTGGCGTCGAATCAGAAAGATTCAATAGTATGGTTCTGCGACAATATTCACATCACTTCTCCGGATCATACGGCCTCTCCTCGATGTGCATTTCCCGTTCCCTTCTGAACCGTTCATCTTTGAACCTGTTCCGTTCACTCACCCTGACCCCATGGAGCAATACCATGAAATCACCCTGCGAAAGCCCTAACGCAACCCCGTAGCTCAATTTCTTCCGGGACAGTCGAATACAAGCAGACCACCTCTCGCTCATGTTTCAAAAGACCCACCATGGCCTCGCCGATATCCATGTAAGTCTGCGAGTTGCCATCATAGTGACTGTTTGAGGCTCCTCCCTGACTGAGGGGGTGGATATATACGGCGCCGACATTTCTTATCATGTCGAGTGACATTCTGGCTTAATTGGAAATCCTATCTGAACAGGCCCGAGAAACGATAATGGCACGGGATAACAGACTCTTGCCACTAGTAGATTCAATCATCCTTGCGATTGCGTTTGAGGAACGTTGCCAAAAAGGTCCAACCCCCTACCGCGAGAAGGATAAAACCAACCGTGTTTATTGGGTCTTCGATGCCAAGGCCTCGATGTTTGGAAAGCGACTGGGTGACACCTCCCAAACCGAGAGAAACTGCGCCAGCCAGCAACACCACTGCCGAGGCCAGAAGCGCCACATCATCATTCCTCTTCATCTCCCTGAGACTGCATTAGCACCGCTACTTGGGCGTCGAAGTCATTACCTACTAGTCCTTCAGAAGATCGACCATGGCCTTACCCATGGCCAAGCCGACATTCATATAGGTCTTGGCGTTTCCCCCGTAATGCCCGTTGGAGGCTCCGCCCATGGAGAGTGGGTGAGTGTAAACGATAGCGGCTTCTCCCTTATGGTCATCCCCGAAGGCAAACATCCCATCGAGAATCAGCTTCTCATTTCCCTGAGCGCTCTCCTTGTCGGTCTGGCCGAGGGTGGCGACGACCATCTTGGCATTAGGCGCTCCGAATTCTTTGCGGAGAGCCTTGAAAAGCTGGGCAAGGTTTTTCCCATACATCGCCGCATGGGCCGCGTTGTAACGATCCTTATCCCCTTGCCACCATAGAAATCCGGCAACTTCGTATCCCGGCAGTCCCGAAAGCACTGGTGCGCCGGGATAGTATTCGGGCACTTTGGTCAAAACCTCTTTTGCCCGGGCGACATCTCCAAGATACTGGAGTCCCGCATGCCAAGCATGCTTAGGGGGTGCAGGTATTTCCCCCTTGATCCAGCTCGGATGACGAACCTCATCTTTGTGAGCGGGCGTCACCATCGTGATCTTTTTTCCAGTTTTCCTGTCGGTGGTCTCGACTTCGTGTCTCGGGCTACCAGGAGGGAGCAAGTCCCAACCCAGACTGCGGTTGCCGATCGAGCTCTTGAGGATCAGAACCGGAGCATCAAGAGCATTGCCGAGGTGGTGCCCGATACCGGTTTCGATACCAATCTTTCCACCAGAGACGGTGAGCCAGTCATTACGCCTGACACTTGTCTTCCCGGGACCACCGCTTCCCATAACGTGTAGGTTGCGAACATCCTTACGGGTCGTCCAATTGCCGGCGTCATCCACCATGAACGGATAGAGATTCTCCTTCTTAACGGCATGCTCAAGCGAACCTTCCTTATCTCCCTTCACTTTCCCAAATTCCAATGTATTCGACTGCCCCATGATGATGAAGACTTGAACAGGCTTCGACACGTCAGCGGACTTACCATCGGGGTCCGGCAGGGATGCCTCTCCCCTGACGTCACAGGGAAAGGTCATAATTCCCAGTGAAGCAACGACTGAAAAAGCGCGAAGGAAAGGAAAGCGGTAGCTCATACTCATGCAAGAGGGTTAATGTTTGGTAATTTGTATCTTGGAGCAGTCGTGCGATCTTCGCAGATGCTCATTGAAGTTACTGACGTAACTCGACTCGAACGTGTCTCTCTTGAAGTCCCGAGGCCAGAAAACTAATGCTCTTTTTTGCGTTTATTTAACGCCTTATTGCGCCATGCCTTCTTGGCATGGCGCTCTTTCCTTTTTCACCCGGAGGCCCCCCGGCAAATTCCTAAGGCCTTCCCTCGTCCCGTAGCCGGGAGAAAACCTTCCCCGAGGGACGATCCGGCAGGCTGGCTCTCCATTCTTTCAGCATTGTCCTGAGCCGTCTCACTTCCTTCTCTTGCTTATCCGCTACGTTCACTGCCTCGAGTGGGTCCGATTCGAGATCATAAAGCTCAATATAGTTCATGCTCCGATTGGCCACCAATTTCCAGTTCTCACTGATAACTGCAAAGGACACCCAGTGGTCCGGCTTAGCCTTTCGGGCTGGCCATGGAGCGATCGTTTTCCAGAAAAGGGGCTTGGATCGTCTTGCCTGCCCCTTGCCTTTCAAGGCAGAGACCTGACTGATGCCGTCAGGTCGGTAGCTTGAGGGAAGCTTAACCTTTGCAATCTCGCAAAAGGTGGGAAGAAGATCTACCGCTGAAAGCAGAGAGGTCCGATCGATTTTTCCAGACCCGATCTTGCCGGGCCAACGGGCAATAAAAGGCACCCCGATTCCCCCCTCAAAAAGGGCTGCCTTATAACCCTTGCGCCCACCGGTAACACCCTTCGCTGCAGCGATATTATAGCCCTCCCCGGTAGCAGTATCATTCATGATCTGGAGTTTTGTTCCGGGCTGAGCCCGTGCTGGACCGTTATCTGAGCTGAAAATCACAAGGGTGTTACCTGCAAGATTCAACCGGTCCAGAGCATCGAGGACTTCCCCCACTCTTTCATCCGCATGTGCAAGAACGGAGGCGTATATATTATCCCGCTCACTCAGGCCCGGGAAGCGCCGCCGATACTCGGGCAGAGTATGAAACGGAGTATGCGGCTCATGGAGCCACAAGTTTACATAGAAGGGCGTTCCTTCCGCATGACTACTTTCAATAAAGTCAACCGTCCTCCGCGCATCTTCATGAACAGGCATTTGTTTTCCTGAGCAATTAAAGGCGGCCGAGACGTCGAATCCATAGTCACTCGGGGGAGGCGAGTCAGGAATCATGTCATTGGCCAGGTGCCATTTCCCAAAGTGAGCCGTCGCATACCCTGCTCCCTGTAGAAACCTCGACAGCAAAGGCGCTCCGGGATCCAGCCAGTCGGGCATGTTCCGCCTCTGGTTACTTGGCACCCAGGCAAAATGACCATCGATGTTGTAGCGGGCCGGGAAATGGCCGGTCATCACCGCAGTCCGACTCGGCGAACACACCCCACTTGCCACCGTGAATCGATGAAAATCCGTCCCCTCTCTCGCGAGCCGATCAATATTCGGAGTCTTGATGTAGGGATGCCCGTGACAGCCAAGGTCTCCCCAACCCCAATCGTCGGCAAATATGAAAACAATATTGGGAAGGGATTCAGCTTGTGAATTCCACAGGGGGAATCCGAAACCGAGAGCGCACAGGAAAATCGAAATTGTTCTCATAAGCAGCCGCTGGCTCTGGCCCTAGGGAATCGCCTGAAACACTTGCTCGATGGTGAGCTCTTCTCCCACAACCTTGATCTGTAGATCGAAAAAACCCGAGTCTTTATTTTTATGACCGTAGCCCGCTGAGATAAGATCTTTCCGTTTCCCAAAATGGAGCGGCTTCGACCAATCCACTCCACCCATCATCTTCTCCTCTACCGCAGGCCCTAGCCTGTAGCGTCCGTCGAGAAGATGCCCCAAGACCGACTCGCAGACTTCCACTGAAATTCCCCTCGGAGTTGCGATTCGGAATTCGTCCTTTCCATGCCGAAGAATCGTCTTCTTCACTACTCTCGCCTGTCCCGCCCAGAAATCTCCTATTCGAAGATCGTTCTTCCCCGGTTTGGCTCCGGGCTCCAACCATTTTCGATAGCTCACGCTGAGAACACGGTGGGAGACCTCGCGGCCCTCTATCTTATCTAGTCCATGCACGGCGATTCCCCGGAACGGGGTTGGAAACATATTGTAGGTCCTGATCTTTGCCACCTCTCCGATTCCGCGATTGCCCGCTATCTTGAGAACCAATGCTTCCTCGGATTCGGTAAGACGGGCTCGATCAACATAATCCCGCTCTACTCCAAATGAGGGAACGGTCCCGCCTATTATCGTGAGAACGATCGCTGATCTCCTGACCCCTACTGCTATACGACCTTTCATCATGGGCTAGCTTGAACCTTCCTATTTAGTTGCCTGCACCAATCAAGACACTCTTCCACGGATTTTCTTGGACGATTTTCATACTGCGTCGCCCCATCCCGCAGTCGCAGCCCATCCCCGCAAATACGCTTGCCCTCGAAACTGCCGCTTCCATACCATAAGCTACACGGAGGTTTCGTCCGTCTTAACAACCTGCACGGCTTCCGCAGACAGCGGAAAAACTCCCCCCATCCATGCAAAAATCCGCTGCCACGCACCAATATCTCCACTGTGCCGCCTCCCTGCTCCTAATTGCCTTTCTATCTCTCGGCACGAGGGCCATGGCGAACCCGATCATCAACGAGATATTTTACCATGAAAATCATGGAACAGGGCCGGAGAACTCGCTGACGGAATGGATCGAGCTCTACAATCCATCTGCGACCGGGGTCGACCTTTCGGAGTGGTCCTTCAGCCAGGGGATAACCTTTACCTTCCCTGCCGGGACGATCTTGCCCGGGACTAGTTACCTCGTCATCGCCGCAGACCCACCTTCCTTTAATTCCATACACCCCGGGGCTGATACCGGCGGTAATATTCTTGGCCCTTGGGTCGGTCGCCTACGCAACTCGGGAGAGACCATCACCCTTGTCGATCAAGCGGGAAACAGAATCGACCGGGTCCGCTACGCTGATGAAGGAGACTGGGCCGAGAGGAGACGAGGACCGGTGGACAACGGCCACCAGGGCTGGACCTGGACCGCCAGTCACGACGGCGAAGGGGCATCGCTTGAGTTGATTAACCCCGCTCTCTCCAATAATCAGGGACAGAACTGGGGCTCCAGCATCACTACCGGTGGATCACCCGGTAGCGCGAACTCCATTCTCTCAACAAATACGGCTCCACTGATTAAGAGTGTCCGCCATACCCCCGTTATACCCCGCTCTGGTGAAAATGTGATCGTTCAAGCCGAATTAGATTACATCAACCGCACCGGACCCTTGCTTCTTTTTTGGCGATTGGATGGAGACTCCGATTGGACCTCAAGAGAAATGAACGAGGATCCAGATGGCGTGCACCGCTCGGAAATACCCGGCCAGCCCAACGGCACCATTATTGAGTTCTACCTCCGCGTGTTTACCGACAGCGCCGAGCGAACATGGCCTTCTCCCTCGCAGGCGAATGGACAGCAGCAGGCAAATGCCCTGCTGCAGTTTGATGATTCGTATGATCCAACCGCGGCATGGGTCCCCGGGTCCCAGCCAAAATACCGTATCGTAATGACCGAGGAGGAGCGTGCCGAGCTGGCCGATATCGGAGACGATAGTGAGTCCCCTCGTAATGAAGAGGAAAGCAATGCGGAGATGAACTGCACCTTTATCGTCGAGGATGGAACCGGGCTTGCCCTGCGCTACCTAGCCAGTGTCCGGAACCGTGGTGCCAGCTCACGAAACCCACCTCCTAACAACTTTCTCGTGAAGTTTCGCAGTGACGATCCATGGAACGGCTGCCCGTCGGTGAAATTTAACGCGCAATACCCACATTCCCAGGTCTTCGGGAGCAGATATCTCCGCTCCGCAGGGATAGAGACTGCCGAGGCAACCGCATCTCTCCTGAGGATTAACGGAGAGGACCTCGCACGCAGCGGTTCCAATATGTTCGGTTCCTACGCTCAGGTCGAGAGCTTCGGAAGCGAATACACCCGTAACCACTGGCCACTCGACCCCGATGGGAACCTCTATCAGGTCCGAGACAATGAAGATACCGACGAGGAAGGCGACCTCCGGTATGAAGGCCCTAATGCCGACAGTTACCGGGATACCTATTTTAAGAAAACGAATGAGGCAGAGGATAACTGGAGTGACCTCATCTCGCTGACAGACGCCCTGAATAATGCCCCAACGGAGAGTTATTTCGAGGACGTCGGAAGAGTGGTGAACATTGATCAGTGGGTCACTTATTTTGCTCTCGATACGCTCGCCGGCAACCGTGAAGGAGGACTGATCACTTCCAAAGGTGACGACTACGGCCTCTACAGCGGCATCGTTGATCCGCGCTTTATCCTCGTTCCTCACGACCTCGATACGGTGTTCAACCTCGGGAACACCACCGTAGACCCGGACAGGTCAATCTGGAGCTTCGACGATCTTCCTGGCCTGGTTCGCTTTTTTCAAAATGACGAGATCATCCACCTTTACTACGGGAAATTGTTGAGCCTTACCACCGGATCATTTTCTGAATCCAACCTGTATCCCATGGTTGATGAACTACTCGGGGACTGGGTCGAAGAGGACGAAATCAGAGACGCCAAGGACTGGATCTCCGAAAGGGCGGTCGAAGCAATTGAGCAGGTGCCTGACACCTTCACCGCATCCTGTGACCTGCCGGTTGCCGATGGATATTTTCGAACTGAAACGGGAAGCGCCCTATTCACTGGAAGATTCAGGTCGGGGCGCGCCCTTTCCGTGCTCCTTAATGGTATCGCCGCGGAACGCGATCAGCGCGCTGGCACCTGGCAACTGGCCGTGGGCTCACCCCAAAATTTTTTCAGACCCGGGCTTAATCGAATCATCGTCCAATGTTTTACAGGTCGGGATGGCAGCGGCACCATGACCGACGAGACCTCTCTTGAAGTATGGTATGACACCTCTACGACCACCGATATTTCTGGCACGCTCACCGGCGAGATTCCTGTTGGAAACCTCAAGCTTATTACCCGGGATTCGTATCTTCCCTCCCACCCTTTCCTTGTCCGTCTTGAGTTCCGGGATGGCGATGGCAACATCAACCGGAACCTCTGGGAAACCACGGCTAACCTCTCCACCAACATCCCAGGAGTCACGCTGACGCCCGGAACCGTCACAATCAGGAATGGGCTTGGCTCAGCCCTCGTAAAAGTCGATGGGGGAGTTGATGGGTTTTCTTCCTCTCTGATAAGCAGGGGAGAAACATGGCGCTATCTCGATGATGGGTCTGATCAGGGAACAGCCTGGCGCGAGCGCGAATTTATTGATGAAAGCTGGCGTAGCGGACCTGCAGAACTTGGCTACGGAGACAATGACGAGGCCACCGAAGTGCGCTTTGGCCCTAACGAGGATAATGATGATAACGACGAGGACGAGAAATTCATCACTACCTACTTCCGCAGGACTTTCTCCATCTCTGATGCGTCGGAGATTCTTGCACTGGATTACCGCGTCAAGCGCGACGATGGAGTCGTGGTTTACTTGAACGGCACGGTTATCGGCCGGGATAACGTCCGGGCGGATCCTGGATACCTCACCGAGGCAAGCAACGGGTCCAGCCGAGAAGATGATTTCCTGGACCCCGATGACCTCGATTTCGCAGGTGAGGACATTCACACTCTTCTGGTTGATGGAGACAACACGATCGCCGTGGAAATACACCAGGATGACAATGAAAGTTCCGACATCAGCTTTGACTTTGAACTGACCGCAACTGTCGCAGGGGCCAATCCCGGTGACCTCACAATCACCGCAACCGCATCCAATCAGGAGGCCCGTAAAAACATTACCAGCCTGTTTGACGAGAACATCAGCCAGTTCAGCGGCACTCTTCCGGGTGAGGAAACAACGTGGAGCGGCATCGTAAGACTTACCAACGATACCATCGTGCCGTCAGGCCACACGCTTACGGTCTCCCCGGGTGCGCTCATTCTTCTCGATGGCGACCCGACTCCCGAGGGAACTGAAGGCACCGACCTCGTCATTCAGGGCAGTATTATGTCCTCAGGAACGGAGAGCCAGCCGGTCACCTTTACCTCCTCAACGGACGATTCCCCGTGGGGCCATATCCAATTTGAAAATTCCCAGTCGGCTCAATTTCAATTCTCCAATATTCACAGGGCCGGACATTCCCCGCGAGGCGGGCATACCAATCATGGTCGGGTGCTCAGGATAATGGGTTCAGACGTGAGCTTCGAAAACTGTACGATTTCGGACAATCGAGGTAAGATCGGGGAAACCGAACGCGAGGGAGGGGTTGACTCCCTGATGACCTTCAGAAGGTGTCACTGGGCTCGATCGGTCATGGGAGTCGAAACGTTCGACACAGGGGTCCTTATGGAAGACTGCTGGATCACGGATATGCTCGGGCAATACCGGGAGGATGGCGAAGTCGATGATAACGATGCGGTATACCTGCACGGAGCTGGTATCGGGCAATCCCTTGTGCTCCGCCGAGTAGTCGTCGCCAACTGCGAAGACGATGGCATTGACACTCTCGGAGCGGATGTCGTCATTGAAGACTGCCTCGTCCGGGAAATGGGAGACAAGGGAATGAGCATGCTCGGCGGAACTGCCACCGTTAGTAACTCCCTTTTTACCAACTGCGATATCGGATTCTCCGCAAAGAACGACGCAAGAGCTCTTCTCGATTTCTGCACTATCACAGATAACAGCTCGATCGGCATACAGGCGGAAAATAAGAATGGAGACGACGCTCCGAGCTTCTACGAGATCTCGAACTCCATTATCTGGAACCACCCGGAAGATATCCGCACCGACTATGACCCTACAGATATCGACCTGCAGCATACCCTTGTCGGCCTGCGGTGGCCTGATTCTCAGGAGCAGAATCAGAGCAATATCAACGACGACCCACTCTTCGTGGACCCGGGCAACCGCAACTATTACCTGAGCTCTAAATCTCCAGCAAGAGATGCGGCAAACCCGGCCCTTCCTCTCGATCCTGACGGCACACCTCGAGACCTTGGCTGCTATTCCTACGATCAGGTTTTTGATGGAGCTGGATCTGAAATTCGTTGGGTAGCAGCAAACGGGCCATACCGGATCTCTTCAGACGCAGTCGTGCCTGCCGGTGGCAATCTGATCATTGAAGCAGGAACCAGCATCTACTTCACACCCGGAACCCGCCTCACCGTCAACGGCTCTCTCCAGATTGAGGGCACTCCCTTTTCCAGAGTTCAGCTCACCAGCGTGCCCGGCGCACCCTTCGTCGATGACCCTGCCAGCGATGGCTTGCCGCCCGGCCCCCCCAAGTGGGATGGGCTAAAGATCGTTGATTCCATGGATCCAGAAAACCGCATCTCACATGTCGACATCCGTAATGCGCAGCACCGGGAAGGTTCGATCGGGATCATCCGCTCCCAATGCGTGATTGATGATGTCCGTTTCAGCGGAACCCATATTCGCATGATCTACACCGAGGATGCCTCAGTGATCATCGAAAACAGTGATTTCCCGGACATGTTTGCACCTGACGAGCAGGCCGCCGAACTTGGTCTGGACAATATCAGCGAGCACATCAAGGGCGAAGGGGACATTCCAAAGAGTGGAAGGTATATCATCCGCAATAATCGTTTTGGAACCAATAAGGGACACAACGACGTTGTAGACGTAGTCAGCGGAAACTTGCCCGAACCGATCGTTCAGATTCTTGGGAACTACTTTGCCGGATCACGTTGCGAAGAACTTGACCTCGGCGGCGATATCTATGTTGCAGGAAATACCTTCACGAGGGTTTTCAAGGATGATGAAACCTCTGACCGGGGATACGCTAATGCAATTTCTACCGGAGATCGGCCGGACACCACAACCATGGTAGCGAGGAATATCTTCTGGGACGTTGATCACGCCATCAGCCTGAAAAATGACTCCGATACCATCTTTGAAAACAACACTGTCTACAAGGTGCATCCGGACTTTGTTGACACCTTCGATAATACCAACATTGGCGCCGCCATAAATCTCTTCGTGCCGGGGGACAGCTCTCCCACACCGGCGGCCGGTGCTTACGCGGGATCCAATATCTTCATCGACATCCCCCGCGTCTTTGGCAATGCCGATATGCGGACCGAAGAGTCCACCTTCCGTACGCCTCTGGAGTTTTCCCATAACCTTGTGGACCCATTGATTCTAGACACCAGCCTTGGCGAGGAGCACCCGGGCGAATCAATCTTTGATCTGGGTGCTGACAACCTCTCGTCCACGGCACGTTTCACCAATCCAGATGAAGGAGACTTCTCTCTAAGACCGGGGTCACCAGCCCTCGGAGCGGGCCCTCTTGGTGGCGACCTGGGTGCTCTCGTTCCGAATCAGGTTCAAATCTCTGGAGAGCCCCCTGTCATTACCACCTCCCGAACGGCAGAACTCACTGTCGGAGGACCTGGTATCTTCGGCTACCGCTACCGTGTCAACAACGGTCCATGGAGTGAGACATTCGATATCGGAGATGCCGGGGGTCTGGCCCCGGGGACTCCAACCATAAGAACAGCACGAATTCTTCTCAACGATCTTCCTGACGGCACCTACACTGTTTATGTCCAAGGCAGAACTTTCGCATCGGTGTGGCTCCCCGACGTTGCCGAGTCGCGCAGCTGGACCGTTGACCCCACTTTCTCCCGACTTGTAATCAGTGAAGTGCTCTCCGAAAACGACGGTGCGATCGCCCACGAAGGCACCTATCCTGATATTGTCGAACTTCACAATCAGGGGGGGGGCACTATCGATCTGTCTGGAATAAGCCTCTCTGACAACTCCGATACTCCCGGGGAATTCATGTTTCCGACGGGAACCACGCTTGCAGCTGGAGAATTTCTGATCCTGTTTGCAGACGATGTAAACGGCACCTCCGGGATTCACCTTGGCTTCTCTCTCAGCGCAACCGGTGAGGGCCTCTACCTGTTTGATGCCCCGGCTCGAGGAGCCGGCCTTCTTGATTCCATCGAATTTGGTCCACAGGTTTCAGGATTTTCCATCGGTCGCGACAAACAGGACCAATGGCACCTGAATATACCAACTCCTGGCCAGGAAAACCTCAGGCAGCGCACCGGAGATCCTGCAACACTTCTCATCAATGAATGGATGGCAGAGGGAGAGGTTCTCTTTCGTGATGACTGGATCGAAATCCATAACCCCGACCCCCTTCCGGTCGCATTGGAGGGCCTCGGAGTAAGCGATCATCCTGATAACCCTCAGAGCCACTCCTTTCCTCCTCTGAGCTTCATTTCCGGCAACGGATATCTCAAGCTGATTGCTGACCGGGAAACTGCCGCCGGTTCGGACCATCTGCCATTTGCTCTCGACGCCGATGGAGACCGCATTCTCCTTTTCGATCCAAGAGGAAATCCCATCGACCAAGTCATCTTTGGCCCACAGGGCTCCGATATATCGCAGGGACGCTGGGCTCCTTCCCCTACCGGCTTCTCTTACTTCAGCTTACCCACAGCCGCTCTTTCTAATGACACGGAGGAGGCATCCAGTAATCCTGACTTTCTGAACGCACTCGCGCTTCTTCGCCACCTTCGTATCTCCGAGATCATGTATGAGCCCTTGGGTGGAAAGCCCTACGAATTTCTCGAGCTCAGGAATACAGGACCAGTTCAGCTGAACCTACTCGGCGTCAGGTTCACTAACGGCATCTCGTTCACCTTTCCCTCCATCATACTTCAACCCGGAGAAGAAATTCTTGTTGTTGGAGACCTCGCCGCCTTCGAATCCCGCTACGGAAGATCTCTTAATGTGGCAGGCGTATTCGAGGGGAATCTTGATAACAGCGGGGAAACGATCACCCTCTCCCTACCCGTGCCTTTCGATGCTGCAATCCTGCGCTTCGGATACGATCCTGGCTGGTGGCCTGCCAGTGCTGGGTCAGGGCTTTCTCTGGAATTACAGGAACCTCTTCCTCTCTCCCGGGATTTTGACTCCCAACTCAGCTGGGGTCAAAGCGCAGCAATCAACGGAACACCTGACACAAGCGGCATTCTTATTCCCACTACCTTCCCGGAGTGGCTCGCCTTTCATGAACTGACTGCTCTCGAGGATGGTGACGGCGATGGCCTGACCGCCCTCATGGAATTCAGTCTAGGCCTGGACCCTTTTCTCGACCTTGGCTTCAATGGTCCTTCCTCCCTCCCGCGTATTGCTATCGGAGACGATGGGCAGAATGTCATATCCTTTGATCTACCTGTAAATTCTACTGCGGTCGATGGATACGGTTCAGATGATATCGTCTACACGGTTGAAGGATCAGATGATCTTGAGGAATGGGTCACCCTGCTTTCAAAATCGGATAGCACTTCCTTCTCAGGAGCAGGCTCTGTGATCTTAGATCCTCCCTTCAACGGGCGAGTGCGGGTGCAATTTTCGGATGAACAGAGGAATCAATCTCCACATTTTCTTCGGTTGAAGGTCGAATATAGCCCGTGAAACTGTAGCGCCTCACCCGAATAGTCGCCCTGCTCAAAATCCCATCCCGACTAGCGGCGAGTGCGTCCCTGATTCTGACGCCGGTTCATTTCCCGGGCTCGTTCGGCTTGTTTTTTGTTAAACGCCCTGCGCTTGTCCTCTAGCTTGTTATCCGTCTTGGCTATAATTCGACTAGCCTTGTAGATGGTATCTGATGCGCCTTTTCCGTAACGGAGAACACCCCCGGTTACCGAAGCCTGCATCCCGGCTTTTAGATCCGTTACCTTGGCCTTCTTTCCATTCACAAGAATCCTGGTAAAACTCGTCACCTTATATGTTTTCTTTCCAACCGTAACCGTGTCCCCTCCCACTTTGCGAATGGTTGGCAACTCCGACGCTGCTCCCTTCCGGGTTGGCGGAACAATCCGCTTCTTGTTCCTGGTGTCACCATGGGACGGCAGAGGGAGAAGAGTGATTCCGGCCATGACAAATAGAGCCGCCCGCAGCTTGTTCATCCTCCCCTCCTAACGGTCTGACCATCCGCATTCAACATCAGATTACGAATTTATCTCGGGGGATTCCCCTCTCGGGCTCTCCCTGCCCCTCATAACGAGAGGGCCGAGGACGATCCAGAGCAATGGTGGCAATCCCGCACTCAGGACCAGAGCGATCATGGGGTGCTCATGCCCCCAATCTCCAATTGCAGCAAAGCCGAACCCGAGGGGGAGACTTCCACAGGCTAGGGCCGAACAGAATCGGCGGAAAGGCATCCGAGTCAACCCAGCAACACAGGAGATAACCTCGGGAAACACTGGCAGCCAGCGTGAGAGAGCAACCATCCAACCACCCACAGCACCTCCGAAGAGCACCTCTCCTCTGGCGAGACCCTTCTCTCCTGTAATCCAACGTGCAGCTGGCCTGCCAAACTTCCGACAAAATCCGTATGCGAGCAGGCCGGACAGCATAGAACCGGCACCTGCAACTATTCCGCCTGCGAAGGGCCCATAAATAAAACCCAGTGCAGACATCACGATCGTCCCGGGAATCGGAAGGACCAGATCCAGGAGCAGAAGGACCACGCCCACTACCCAGGCCCATGCCCTACCGGGCTTGATGAGCATTGCGCTGGTATTCTGCAGATCGAAATACCCGGAAAACTGATCTCCCCAGACTGCAAAAGGGAGCAGGACCAGAAGAAAAAGGATGAGAAAAAGCCAGACAAGGCGCACGAGATACAGGGGAAACCTTCCGCAGGTTAGAACGTTTTAGCGCGGAAGTCACGGATTGCGCTCGCAGTCGCATATAGCCCGGCGATAGAGTCGTTCCAAACCCGATGCCGAAGCCTCTCCCAGACCCATTCGATCCCGAAGAACTCCCCAGTCTGGCCCGCAAGGTCATTAAGGAAGCTAAATTCCCAATGCTGGCCACCATTGATGGCGATCAAGCTCGCCTCCGACCCGTGTCACCGGTGCGAGTGGACGGATTTACGATCTATGTGGCCAACCTCCAGGGGTATCACAAGACTGCCCAGATTGCTGCCAACCCTAACGTAGAGCTCTGCTATCTCTCTCAACGCCACGATCAGGTTCGCATCACCGGAGCGGCCCATCCCCTCGGAGAAAACGAGCAATCCCTTATTAATGAAATCTGGGAGGAAAACCCACTCCTCCGGCAATATCTTGGGAGCAGTAGCAATCCGGACCTGATCATTTACCGTATTGTCCCGGAACAAGTCCGGTTCATGCGGGAATGGGCATTGGAATATTCTGAAGTTCCCCTTTAAGCCAGCCCCTGATCGCTTAATTACTCAGGAAGAGATCGCTGAGTATAATCAGGCGCACAAGGTCACGCAGACCGCCTTCGGCATCATTGAGATCAGTGAGAATCGCGTCGATACCCGGGCGGTCGCTGACTTCGAGCTCACGCCCCAAGGCGTAGGTCATCAGTTTTTCGGTAAGACCTCGATTGAACTGGCCTTGACGCTCCAGCAGCAGTTTTCGGAACTCAGATACCGTCCGAAAGGAGTCTCCACCCGGAAGTTTGCCAGCGGAATCGATCGGTCTATTTTTCTCGTATGAATCACGCCACCCTCCAATCGCGTCGAAATTTTCTAATGCGAATCCGAGGGGATCAATCTTGCGGTGACACTCCGCACAGGTCGCGACTTCGCGGTGTTTTTCGAGTTGCTCCCGAACAGTGACCGCTCCACGAATGTCCGGCTCGATGATGGGAACGTCGGGAGGTGGTGGTGGCGGCGTGTATCCCAGCATCTTCTCCAGCATATAAACACCACGCACCACGGGAGAGGTATCCACCCCATTCGCCGAGGCGGTCAGGAACGCACCCTGACCGATCAGCCCGCCACGCCCACTGCCCTTCAACGAAACTCGCCGCAGAGAATTCCCCTGCACCCCTTCGATACCGTAGTGTAAAGCAAGCTCGCGGTTGAGAAACGAGTAGTCGGCATCAAGGAATTCGCTTAACGGAAGATTATTGTGCAGGAGATGACGAAAGAACATTTCCGTCTCTTCTCTCATCGCGGATCCGAGATTGTCCCGGTAGTAAGCGAGAAAGTCTGCAGATGGCGGCATGGCCCCAATTCCGTCGAGGTCCAGCCATCGACGCACGAAATGCGTCACCAATCGATTCGACCGAGAGTCGGCAAGCATACGGGACACTTGCGCCGGCAAATCAGCTTTCAATTCACCGGCTCTTGCAAGCATGAGCAGCTTCTTGTCAGGCGGGGAAGACCAGAGGAAATACGCCATGCGCGAAGCCAAGGCCACCTCGTCTATTTCACCCTCCCCAAGATTTAAATACAGGAACCCAGGTGAACAGAGGATAGCTTGGCACCCGAGCTGAAGGGCCGACAACGGATTCATCCCCTCATCGACCTTACCCGCTACGAGTCGCCGGATTGGCTCCAGCTCTCCATCAACCGGTGGACGTCGGAAGGCTTTTTCTGCGAAGGCTTCGAGTTGCCGGGTCATAGTGACTGAGTTCAAGTCGTCAGGCCCCAGGTCACCATACAATGCCCGGTGACCAGCAGCAGGCCAGCCATCTACATGCGGTCCCTCCATCTGAACTTCCCAGATCCGTAAACGAGGTCCCTTATAGGCCCTGAGAACGCCATGCGCCTTCTCCATGCCAGCCTTCATTCCGACAAAAGGCTTAAATTCCGGTTTGTCAGCAGCCTTTGTAGTCAGAAGCCGAACCAAGCGCTTAGCTGCCAGAGGACCGTTACGAAAGCGAACCTCCGGCTCGTAACCGGCATCCATGTAAACCCTCCACTCAAACCACTCTGGCTTTTCATTTGTTAACTCAACGCTTGCCAAGGATATCATCCTCGAGACGTTTCCCGTGCTTTCGACACTTCCTCGCCGGTCTACCGCGGCAATTTCCATTACCAGTGGATCACCGTTTCGAAAATCGCCCAGCGCCTCACCGTAGTCATGAACACTCCCCACAGCTGCGGCACGAACCCTTATGGTATAGGTGCCGCTGTAGGCGACGCCCCCCTGCCTCAAAAGGGGCAGGAATCCAATGTGCCCACCTCGGTAATGGCGGCCGTAGAGATCCGTGTATGGTGTTTCCGGAATAAAGCGGAAGCGATCTACTTTGAAGAGTTTTGGGAGGTCCTCGAAACCTTTCCCACTAAAGTAAAATGGGGATTTCTGCGTATAATTTCGTGACAGCGGGCGGTCTCCAAATTGCGTAGCCCGACGAATCGCTTCTTCAGCAGCAACAAAGTAGTGATCCATCAACCGGCCGGAGGTGACCAACCCCGCCCCATTGTTGTCGAACCCATCAACCACTACCTCTGCTGGAAAATTCTCGGCCGGATTCCAGACCTCCGTATTGAGCCCCAGCAGATCGCCGATGGTATGTCGATACTCCCAAGAATTCAGACGTCGGAGGCTACTATGCCCCCCTGAAGTCTTCAGCTCGCTATATGCAGAAACGATTTTCTGAGTCAGGCGCGCAATCATCCTTGCCCTCTCTTCCCCTGAAGGCTGGAGCTCGCCCTCAGGCGGCATGCTTTGAAGATTCAGCTGATCGACAATTTCCTGATAGCGCTCCACATCATCAAACGACCCTATT
>CEQX01015807.1_pt1 | contig 17627 bp, 12 predicted proteins | sample 356261 | NCBI WGS metagenome assembly CEQX01 (sample SAMEA2621076, study PRJEB7988) | marine metagenome | isolation source: saline water (ENVO:00002010), including | reverse complement strand
GACAATCCAGACAATCCAGACAATCCAGACAATCCAGACAATCCAGATCCAATTCGCAATGGCAAACTTTTTGTCAGCGAATTCTGCGCTAGGAATGACACTATTCTTGAAGATGAAGATAACGAAACCTCAGATTGGATTGAAATCTACAATGGTAAAGAAACAGCTGTTAACCTAGAGGGGTATTATTTATCAGATAATACCGAAGACTTAACAAAGTGGAAATTTCCATCCATTACAGTCGCGCCATATCAATATCTTGTCGTGTTTGCCTCAGGGAAAAATCGTAGAAATCCACAAAGTGAACTTCATACTAATTTCTCATTGGATGGCGATAAGGGGCAGCTTGTTTTCCTTGAGCCAAATGGGTCAACAATATTAAGTGAATTTAATTACGACGAACAAGTCGATGATGTAAGCTTTGGAGAACTTGTTGAAGAAAATACATTTGGTTATTTTGATCAACCAACCCCTGGACAAGTAAACACTTCCCCGCAATTTGCCACTGCTCCCGGAGAGGAAATCCAATTCGATAAAACTGGCGGACTGTTTAGTGGAAGCATTCAACTTACTATTCTACCTCCAGAATCACCAAACGCTGTTATCAGGTACACAACAAATAATAGCGCCCCTTCATCAAGATCAGCAATTTACGACGGCAATCCAATAACCATAAGAGAAACAACAACGATTAGGGCAAGAATCTTCGAGCCAGGCCGTGACCCAAGCTCCGTGAGAAGTAGGACATTTGTCGAACTTAATTCAAATGTAGTAAACTTTAATTCCGCATTACCAATCATTGTGGTCGACTCCAATGGAGCAAATCTTGATGATGGAAACCGTAACTTTAGATTCACTTACAACGTGGTCATTGATAAGAACCCAGAAGACGGGCTAGCACGGATGACAGGACCTGCTGACTTTCAAGGCAGAAGTGGGATGCACATTAGAGGACAAAGCTCATCAGGTTTCGCGAAGAAACAATATGCATGGGAAATTGTAAATAATGAAGGGGAAGATAAAGATGAATCAGTTCTTGGAATGCCTAAAGAATCAGATTGGATCATCCATGCTCCTTACTCTGATAAGACTCTTATGCGTAATGTAATGGTCTATAACCTCGCGAGAGACTTGTGGGGAAATCAAGGTGGGGTCCGAACTCGTTTTGTCGAACTTTTTATGAATACACGAAGGGGAAGTGACGTTTCAATGAGTGATTACCGTGGTGTTTATGTGCTAATGGAAAAAATTAAAATCTCTGAAGGTAGAATTGAAATCGAACCTCTTGAAAATGACGTCACGGATCCAGAACTTATACAGGGAGGATATATTTTTAAAAAGGACAAGTCTCCATACAGTCAACCATGGTCAACTGCCGTCGAAAGAGTGCCTCTAGATATGCACGATCCTGAGAGAGTGAGTACAGTTCAATTAAATTACCTAAAAAATCATATCAATGATTATGAACGCGCTTTACATGGCGAAGATTTTGAAGACCCTGAAAAAGGTTATGGCGGTTATATTAACGTAACAAGCTTCATTGATACCCACTTATTCGTTGAATGCTTTAAAGAGATTGATGGTTACAGAATTAGCTCTTACTTCGTTAAGCCTCGTTACGATAAAATGAGGTCTTTACCAGTATGGGATTACAACCTAGGCCTTGGTAATGCTAATTATTTAGGAGGGGAGAATCCCCGTGGATGGTACTACCCCCAAGTAGGAGGTTCGGATTACTACTGGTATCAACGATTATTTCAAAGTAGGGAATTTCGGTTAGCCTATTGGGATCGTTTTTGGGAACTTCGTAGAAGTACTTTTAGTACAGAAAATCTCATGAGCCAAATTGATAGATGGGACAGTATTTTGGATACTAAGAATGATCAGGGAGAATCCGCAATAACAAGAAACTTTAATAAGTGGAGAGTGCTTGGAACTTACTTATGGCCAAATGCAGGTGGCTACCAATCAAGAAGAACCCATCAAGCAGAAGTCGACTGGATGAAAAACTGGCTAAGACAGAGAATGGATTGGGTAGAGACACAATCTAAGGGAACTGCTGCAGGAAATTCAGATTTTGCAAAGCCCCCGGAATACAATCAATTTGGAGGAGAAGTCAGCTCTAACTTCCGACTCAGAATATCAGATCCTAATAATTGGTCTAGATCCACAGTTTATTATACTACCGACGGTTCTGACCCAAGAGTGCCTGGAAACTCTAGAGGAATTGTATCTACTCTTATTGAAGAGAATTCAAATTGCCAAGTCTTGGTTCCCTCTGAAACTAACGGAGGGAGCGCTCTTAGTATCTCAGAATGGACAAATCCATCAACTCCACCTAATGGAGAAAACTGGACAGCGGGCCAGCAAGGAGTTGGAATAGAAAGAAGTCCATCAGGAACATACGATTCAGACATTGGTGTTGATGTTGAAGAAGAAATGTATCGTATTAACCCATCAGTTTATATTCGCGTTCCATTCAATGTGACTCAGGAACAAGTTGAAAATTTTTCTCAACTTACCCTAAGGGTTAAGTACGACGACAGTTTTGTAGCTTACCTCAATGGAGAAGAGGTAACGAGAGACTCAGAAAGAACCCCTGCCGAAGTGTCTTGGAATTCCAGAGCAACTTCAAGTCACAGTGATAGCCTAGCGGTTACCTTTATAGAATTTGATATTACTCCTTATATAGGATCACTCAAAGCTGGAGAAAATATGCTATCCTTACATGGGCTTAATGCTGGTCAAAACAGTAGCGATGCGCTCTGGCGGTTTGAACTTGTTGGAACTGCGGGTTCTGGTAACAGCCCATCGCCAAATGCCCTAGCCTATGAGAACCCTATTAAGCTTGAGGGAGGAGTTGAAGTAAAATCCAGAATCTTCGATGGCGTTGAGTGGAGTCCAATCAGTAGCGCTATTTTCAAAGTTAATACTGCTCCTGCCGCATCAAGTAATCTAGTGGTTTCAGAAATAAATTATCGACCTTCGGCCGCCACTGATGAGGAAAAAGAAGCGGGATTTGAAAGTCGTGGAGACTTTGAATTTATAGAACTTATGAATATTGATTCGACTCGTTCTATAGACCTTGATGGCGTTAGCTTCAGTGAAGGAATTGACTTTAATTTTGACAGTTCATTAAGCGCCGAAGCTCTTGTCTTGCCTCCTGGAGGGCGCGTTGTGTTGGTTGACAATATTGAAGCATTCAACTTTAGGTACCCAAACTCTGGAGCTATAATCGGGGGTAATTTTGCTGGTAACCTCAGTAATGATGGAGAACAAATTATTATTGTTTCACCTGATGGCACAACGATTAAAGATTTTTCTTACAACGATGTTGAGCCATGGCCAACCTCCCCCGATGGTGAAGGTTTCACTCTGACTCTCAATGAACCCAATCAAAACCCAGATCATTCTTTACCGACAAGCTGGACAGCCAGTTCTAATATTGGTGGAAGCCCCGGTCAAGAAGACGGTCAATCCTTTAATGGAAATCCTGATGAAGATAAAGATGCTGATGGGTTAAGTGCATTTCTTGAATATGCATTTGGCACAAGTGACTCTGATTCAAATTCTAAAGAAGTGCCAAAAATTAGGATTGCTGATTTAAACGTAAATAATGCTTTAAGCCAATACCTTATATTCGAATTTCAAAAAAACGTGAATGCAACTGATGTTAATGAAGAAATACAAGTTAGCGGCAACCTCAAAGATTGGTCTAATGCGACGGCGGATTTCATATTAATTTCATCAGAGGATAATGGAAATGGAACAAAAAAAATTATCTACAGATCCGTTAAAAAGTTTACTGAATCAAATGAAAGCGCGTTCTACCGCTTAAACATTAGCAATCAATAATCAGTTTAAATTTTTTGATAAATTATCAATTTCTAGAGACAATGATTTTAAACTCTTAGAGAGAGAAATTACAGATCCCATTGTATTAATGTAAACCTGGTCCTCTTTATCCTCGAGAGCCAGCGCATCAAACGGACCTTTAAAAGCCTGAGCTGTTCGCATTACATTATTAATAGTAGAGCTTAAATCTGATGATTTTATTTCAGGAATTTCTGCAGCTAATCTAATCAATCCTAGACCTAATACTTTAATCTTCCCATCCAAACCAACATACGCCCCTGCAAAAATATTTGATATACCTGCAGCAGAGTGCAAAAAATCAAAGTGTGTAGAATCACTAAATGTTGATTGTTCATTAAATTTAGAATCATCTGCTAACAATTCATTAATTTGTTTGCTCGATATAGAATCAGACAATTTTTTTAATCTACTTAAAATGATATTCATAGAATCGTTAAGCGGCATTGCCTTCAATTGACCTAGAAGATTATTATTATCCCCTTCTTTCCACTCGGATACCTCTTTACTTAACTGATTAACTAGTAATTCAGTGCAATTCATTAAATAAGAAGCTCTTCTCTCAGCCAAGGGGTTTTTAGATTGATCATAATCTGTAAAAGACCGGCCGCCACTTTCACCAATTTGATTGTCTTCACCCCAAAGCAAAAATTCAATAACATGATAACCATGTAAAATCAGAGTCTCGTCAATATTTTGATTTATTTGAAGAATTAAATTTTTATCTATTTTTGGATACTTTTTATTATTCGGCACAATTCCTGATATCGGATCATCGACTGTATAATCAATAATTCCTGGTTTAATCGGCCAACCATTCAAACTCGAAAGGCGTTTTTTATCACTAGCACTTAATCCTAAATTTCTAAACACCTCACCTTGTAGATAAGGAAATCTTGCCTGAATCCAACTAATCTTAGCTAGCCTGTGAGTCTCTGCGGAAGGATTTCTAAGAAATGCTTTTATCGATTTCTCCAAAGCTATGGCCTGATCGAGACTTGATTTCAAAGTAGCCTTAGCAATATCTGCATAATTTTTAACAAATAATTTCTTGGCCTCTTCGAGGTTTTTGGGTTCAGGTGCCTTTAGTACGGGTACCTTTTTCTTCGGAGCAAACAATCCATCTTGAGCAAGTGATATTGAATGCAAATAATGACTAAATAATAGTATGAATATAAATATATGGGACCTCTTTAAAATTTTCATATTAAGATAATTAATATTTGTACTAGAGAAAATACAGATTTACACAAGATTTTAATCCGATGTTAAAAGCTAAGACTATAATCTCAGCACTAATTATTCTATATTCTTTTTCATGCTCTTCAAAGAAAGTAGATCAAAAAAAAGCAACAAATTCAAAATCTTATATTCAATTATTTGATGGACACTCACTAAGTGGATGGAAAACTCTCGATTTTGATGGTTCAGGAGGTCAAGTAACTGTTGATAATAATTCAATTATATTTGATCGCGGTGAACCATTCACCGGTATTGTAATTGATAACGATAATTTTCAGCTACCTGGTGAAGAGTATGAAATAAGCGTTGAAGCTAAGAAAACGGATGGCAGAGATTTCTTTTGTGCCATTACTTTCCCTGTACCTGAGAAAAATGCTTGTTGCACCTTTGTTGCAGGGGCTTGGGGAGGACAAGTCACAGGCCTATCAAATATTGATTACCTTGATGCAAATCGTAATACCACTAGAAGTACTCTTAGGTATGAAACTGACAAATGGTACAACATTATAATAAAAATATCATATGGTAGTATCCAGTGCTGGATAGATGATCGAATTGTTGTTAATTCATTGATTTCTAACAAAACCATCTCTATGAGACCTGGCGCAATAGAGCAATGCCAACCATTCGGTATCGCAAGTTACGAGACATCTGCAAATTTTAGGTCTATTCGAATTAGAAAAATTGATATTAACCAAGAATAATGATTATGAACTTCTTTGCACAAGTCTCTATTTAGAAGTATAAATCATTTAATGACTAACAATAGTTCAATTGAAACTGTTGATTTTCGAGAAAAGATTCGCAAAATCATTTTTGATCACAATACTGTGGCCTCAAAGAGCTTTGATTTAATTCTTCTATTACTAATTCTTCTAGCTGTCTTGGCAACAATGCTAGAGAGCCTGGAATCCGTTCGCATAAATCATGGCCAAACGCTACGAACAGCAGAGTGGATTTTTACTATTCTTTTCATGCTTGAGTATGGTGCACGAATCTATTCAGTTAAGTCACCTCTCAAATACGCTTTTAGCTTCTATGGAGTTATAGATCTCCTTGCCTGGGTCCCTCTATGGATCACTATAATAATACAAGAAGATAGTGCACATTATTTGGCAATGGTCAGAATACTCCGCGTCCTTCGTGTTTTTCGGATTCTTAAATTAATGAATCTAGTCGGCGATTCTAATAAACTCATTCGCGCGATGCGGGACAGCAGTGGTAAGATTTTTGTCTTTCTATTTTTCATACTTACCTTGGTCACCGTTGCTGGGTCAATAATGTATATTGTTGAAGGCTCAAAAAACGAATCTTTCAGCAGTATTCCCACAAGCATATACTGGGCAATAATAACAGTAACTACCGTTGGATTCGGTGATGTTTACCCGATTACAGCCATAGGAAAAATTATCACTAGCATTATGGTTCTAGTTGGATATGCAATAATAGCAGTCCCCACTGGAATTGTGATAGGTGCAATCAACAATTCATCTGAACCAGCTGCCAGCGGTCGTTCATGCCCTGAATGTAATCGTGATGGGCATCATGATAATGCTCTTTGTTGTTATCACTGCGGTTCAAAATTAACAGGGTGATTCCTATAAATTTTTAATATATGCATACAAATCTGAAAGTTGGTTAGAACTTAAACCAATCAATAATCCCTCAGGCATAATGGAATTACTCCAATCCTCTTGACTTGCAATGTTTGCTTCATCTAAGCGTACAGTCTTTCCAGAACTAGTTCGAATAATGACTCCATCAGCCGAATAAAACGCGATTTTACCAATATATTTCTCTCCGTCATTTAGAGTAAATATTGTAGCCCGATAAGACTGTGGAACATCGGCATTTGGTTTAGCTATAGAATGAAAAAGATCTTTAGGGGATAACCTTTTAGCTACCCCTGAAAGATCAGGGCCAAGTGCATTTGCAGAAAGGTGACAGGATTGGCAAGCCCTCTGAGAAAAAATAACCTCTCCTTTCTGCTCATTACCCTTGGTCCAATCTACCTGAGAAAATATACGATCCCAGTCAATATCAGCATTAGTTTGGTCAGAGGTTATTGACTTAGCAATAATTGGAAATTTAGAACTCAACCATTTTATTGCTCCCAATTTATCCTCAAACTTTTTATCTGCCAATTTTGCGATTAATGGTAAACTTATTTTTGAGTCTGAAATCCTAAATAGAGCGAGCAATTCGTTGGCTTCTTTCTTTGGTCCAATTACATTCAAAGCACGAGCGCATTTAACTTGTAGTTCTTTATCCGGTGAACCAAGACCAGCTACAAATAATGCCCTATCTTCATCGATTGGATTTTTAGCTAACTCAAAAACACAAGATTTCATTAATCCTGGCTTACTTGCTAACTCACGAAAAGTTGAGCCCGTAATTTCATAATCTAGACAAGAAAGAAGATCTATTAAGTCAGCTCTCCATTGCGCCTGGGTATTTTTTCTTACAAAGGGAATAAACTTTTGAGCAGCCAATTCCCTATAAGGTGTCGGAAATGCATTTGCGATACCAATATGATTAGGCCGAATAAAAGATGGGCTCTTAATCATTTCATCATAGATTTCTCCATTTTTAGAGATACCCCTAATAACTTCATTAAGACGATCAACATAGTTCTGCTTCGACCTGACCTGTTTTCCTTTGATTTTTAAATCCAACCTTAATATAGCCTCGGCAATGATCTTCAAATTCTTTCCATCAATATCTATTGGAAGGCATGAAATACATGCGAGATAATGGAAATCATCTTCGGGCTTGGAATTAGGCGTAATGAAATCAATTATAAGCCCCAATGATATAGGATGCGGATCTTTAAGCATTGCAGCCATTCTAGCAGCTTCCTTTCTCTCATCAGAATCTAATGAATGAAGTAAAGTTCGACATGAATTTCTGGATATTACAAGGAGGTCGTTATTTTCTTCCTCAAAAATTTCATTATGTGAAATTTCGTAGCCAGTTAAAGTTTCACAAGAGGGATCTGAAAGGTTCCAGTCACCGAGCGCCTTCATCAATAAGCGCATTAATTTCATTCTTTCATTCAAACTTGAATCAATCAATGTTTTATCAAGATGCCTTGCAATAGCCATCACTTCATCAAATGAAAAAACGTCTACTGAATTTAATTCAGATTCTGAACACCCTTTATATTCAACACTTTTTAGTGGAATATGATCAGCGCTCTTAGATGCATTGATCGCACTAATCTTATAAACAGAACCAGTAGTTCCTCTACCACCAACAGCAATAAAAATTGAACCATCTTCAGCCAATTCAATATCAGTAGGTGCAAAGCCATTCGTGCCAGAGGATTCAACAAAAATATCCGCCGCCGGAAACTCTGAAGCAATCGATTGAGTAGAAGTTGCTGTGACATAGATTTTCCCAAATGTCCAATCACAATAAAATACAGCATCATGATAGTACTTCGGAAATGCCGTATGCCTATATGCCATAACCCCAGTTGGGGATCCTCTTCCAACATTGACTAGTGGCCTTACCGAATCGTAATAATAATCAGGCCTCTTCCACCCACGTTTCCAGCCTGGCAGACGCCACCCATGATGAGCTCCATCTTCTGCCCTATAGAGCCTCGTCGGCGAGTACCATGGTAGAAAAAATTCACGTTCACAATCACTATCGTAAGTATAAATTTGACCTTCACTATTAAAATCAAAGTCATATGGATTCCTAAAACCGTGACCAATAAGAATTGGTTTTTTTAAATCAGCATCATACCGAATTATAGCTCCGCCTTCTAGTTTCTTGTATTGTTTTAGATCATTATGACCGGAAAACTTAGCGTCATTTCCCCCAATTAAATAAATTCTCCCTTTGTTATCTTTACGAATACCATGAATTCCATGTTCGCCACCACCAAATTTTGCTATGAGTTCAGGATCATTCTCAAAAACACCATCTCCATTATCATCATAATAACGATTAAACTTTCCTCCCTCTGAAGTAAGTAACGTCTTCTCATCTACAAATAACATTCCCATTGCTCCAGACGAAGATTTTCTTATTACTTTTCCCTTATCCGCAACGCCATCACCATCTTCATCTATCAACCTTTTTATATAGCCTCTTGAGGATATAACAACAAACCCCTCAGGATCCAATGTCATTGAATAAACATCCGGTGCTAATACTGAATCTGCATAAAGAGATACGCTAAATCCTTTTTCTACTTTTAGCCCCAAATCCGGAACTGTTACTAGCTCTGCACAAACGTTACTCAACAAATATAGTGCAGCTATCAACTGAGTTCGCATACGCAAACCTTATCGTTAGGATGACATTATGACGAGCTTTGATCCTATAATAATTATAGCATCAATTTGACCACGGGGTTACATGCTTTTTGCCAGCACGCTTATAGCCACCACCGTTAGCGGCTTGCCATGCACAAACCTTTCTCAAAATTTCTCCAGTTGGAACGTCACCAGATATAGTATCACTAAGAATGCTGGTCAAAACATCGTCATACCTGATAATCTCTTCTGCTAATTGCCTTATTTGATCATCCTCAGAAGAATCTTCTGAATAGACCCAATCAGCTGGATCATTATAATCTTCTTGAGAATTTTTTTTATCTTCTGGGATTGGGTCGGAATCTCCAGAGTTTTTTGGAGTATTCGATCTGTAACTAGGCATTATAATTATTCTATCAGGATATTTTATTTTTTAAGGGTTACTTATTCCTTAGATTTTTCTTCCAAGAAACTTGAACCCTTCTCTATGTATTCCCTGATCGAATCGATTAGTAAAAGGTTCGCTGTTTCGGCAGCATTCTTGCCAAACATGCCTGTTTCAGTCATCCGATCCAGGTGTTCACGAACCTTTTCCGTTATCGAAACGGTCAGTTGCACAGATGAAATGGCATTTTTTTGGCGTGGCATCCAGATAAAAATTCAATAAAAATGCCATTCTTTTCTCATTTGTAAAAGTTTTTTTTGATAATTATAGCAATTTTGATTTATATGCATTTGGATGCCCTTCTTGGCATAGTTTTAAAAACAATTTGGTGCATATACTGCAATATCGACGGACCAAATCCTTTAATTCCGTATTAAAATTAAATAAATCGGTATTTTTTTATTTGCATGGCTAGCACACAAAAAAATCATTCCTAAAGGACATTTATAAGAATGATACTAGAAATCGAACCTGTTAGGCTCGTCTAAATCATTAAATCGATTGGCCCTCGCATCTGTATCTCGGACCACTTTTGCATCAGGCAATGACTTACGTAATGATGATGCTCCTTCATCGCTAACTGAACTCCCCCAAAGGTAAACAGCTTTAAGATCACGATATTTTGCAATTATGGGAATAGAAGCATCCGTTATTTTAGTTCCATATAAATTCAACCACTCCAATGATTTCAATTCGGAGAGCGCTTTAATACCATTATCATCTATACCTGTACGACTTAAATTCAAATGCGTGAGCCGGCCGAGTTTGCCGACATGCTTTAAACCCTCATTTGTTAACTTAGTACGACTCAAATCCAGTTCTACAATGTTAGGAGCCAAGTGTAAGGTTTGCTCAATTTCTTTATCCGTAATTTTGTGATATGTGGAAATCCATTCTATTGAAAGATATTCCGGTAAGGCCACTGAGACAGGAGTAATTGTTGCGCCAATTCCCTCAAGGTGAGAAATAGCATCAACATTCGGCTCTCTTACCGGCATCCCCAAGACTTTGCGCGCATCTAAACTGTCGTCTAATTTACTTAACCCCTCTGCATCACTAGAACTGAAACGTGCTCCATCATCAATCCACTTTTTTATAAGTTCAATCTCTCTTGACGATAAGGGCCCACCATCATCAACTGGCGGCATTAAATCTTCTGCATTCTTTGGTAACGAAACCCTAACATAGAGTTCACTACTTAATGCATCACCAACTTCAAGAACACCTCCAGATCTTATGCCCAAAGGAGTATCAAGCGCTAAACCTGCCTTGGGCTTTTTATCACTCTCTTTTTTCTTGGCGGTATGACAAGAATTACACTTTGATGCAAGAATAGGAGCAATCTGCTTCTTATAATCTATTTCTTGAGCACCACCATTGTAGTGTAATACAAATAAAATAGATAAAATAATGAGGTTTAATCTCATAAATAAAATTAGCTAATTATTGATAGATTAAACCTTTAATTAAGTCATTTAATCTAACAAAGAAACTAATTCAAAACTTAGGCGAAGATTTCTTTAACCGGTTTTGCTTCGTCGCCTATCGTAAACGGCCTTCCGGAGGGTGAAGTCACTACTCTCTCGGTGGGAAGTCCAAGAGCATGACCAATAGTTGCATTAAACATGCCAGGCGTAACAACGCCTTCTTTAACAGTATGCGCTTTGCGATCTGTTTCACCATAAACAAATCCACCCTTTACTCCACCACCCGCCATTAAACCACTGAAGGCTCTAGGGAAATGGTCTCGTCCAGTGTTTTCGTTAATATCTGGAGTTCTTCCAAATTCAGTTCCAAGAGCCACTAGTGTTGTGTCAAGTAATCCTCTTCGCTCAAGATCAGAGATCAATCCTGCTAAAGCGCTATCAAGAATCTGGCAGCGTGATTCAACAGAAACAAAATTATCATTGTGCGTATCCCAACCACCCAAAGAAACTTCAACAAACCTTACATGATGCTCAACTAGTCGCCGGGCTAACAAGCAACCCTGACCAAAACCGTTTTGACCATACATGTCACGAATCTTGATATCCTCATGGTTTAAATCAAAAGCTTTCAAATCCTCACTTGTCATAAGCTTAATCGCCTCATCATAGAGACCATGATAAGTCTTAATTTGCTTTTGTTTAAATTTTCCATGAAAGGTGGAATTCATTTTATCAGCTAGCTGAAGACGGCGATTAAAATCAGATTCACTCACAGAATGCGCTCTCTTTGAATCTTTGAGACCATCATTTGCACTTCCTAAAGGAACACCTCCAAACTTCGCCCCCATAAATCCTCCCGTAGCATTCTCAGCAGATCCCCCAATAGATACGAAACCTGGAATTGTTGTATTACGTCGGCCTGAAAGTCGCATTACCCAGGCGCCAAGAGCAGGATGAACAATGGTACCCCTCATAGGATAACTCCTGTGCAAAAGATACTGGCCCTGTTCGTGAGCACCTTGGTTAGTTTGCATTCCACGTAAAAGCGTCACATGCCTCATAATAGAAGCTGTTTTAGGAAGAAAACCTGAAATTCGAACATTATCAGCACTAGTGTCAATGACAGGTGTAGGACCCTGAACTTCATCATTATCAGGCTTAGGGTCAAAAGTATCGAGGTGACTCATGCCACCTGACATGTTCAGAAATATCACACTCTTGGCAGCTCCTCGACGCATTGGGGGGGTCGCTGCAAAAGTTTCATTGGTCGCCACTGTTGATCCTAGCATCGGCAAAACACTGACTCCTAAACAATTACGAGCAGCTCCTATCATGAATTGTCTACGACTTACTTCATCACCTTTGTTGAATATTGTATTATCTGGCATCTTTATGTAACGGTTGGCTTATATATTGTTGTAAATTTACTGAACGAACATGAACTCTCCTGTAGAAATTAATGCTGAGACCATATTGTTTGTTGCCGCAGATCCATTCAATTCATATTCCTCTAGAAATATTTCTTTTTCCTGTGCTGACGGATATCTGGACAAAATACTAATGAAGGCTCTTTCAATTTTCTGTTCATCTGATTTAGCGGCCTTTATCGTCTGAAATACTTTTGAATTGCCATTACTTATAAGATGACGTTCAACGTGACCGTTTAATATTGAGAGTATTTGAGTTACATCAGAATCAGTACTGGAATTCTCTATGACTTCACGATTAGACTGCCCGAATTGCCTCAAGAAATGACCATTAGGCATTGGTGATCTTAACTCAGAAGCTCGCATATCATTACCATATTTTTTTCCTGCATTGTATGCCATCATCATCCCCATATTTTCGCCACCACCTCCTTTATTTCCTTTATCACCCTTAATTTGGTCATGTAGTTTGTTAGTATAATCCCAAACCTCATTACCTGATTCCAAAGACATCACTTCTTTGTATAAATCTTTCATAGATTTTTTACCAACTAATACAGGCCTACCACGATACATTATAGCATCACCAGTGTAACCATTACCCAACCTCTTGTCCGGACCATTAATTTTAAGAGTCAGAAGCGAATCCCATATCTGCTCAGCGCTAAGTCTCTTTAATTGGCGACCGTTAAAATGATAAGGAGATCGCTCGGGGTGTTGTATTGTATTTGGACTCAGTTGAAAAGAATATGTCTTATAAAGGACTTTTTGAAACGCTAGGAGATCATAATCTAAATCAATCAAAAGTTCCTCAAGGTAAGACATTAAAGCAGAATTGGAAGGCTCTGAAGCAGAGCTGAAATTATCCAATGGCTCAAAAAGGCCTGTACCCATGACTCTTTTCCAAATTCTATTTGCGATAACTTTTGTGAATCTTGGATTATCAGGGCTGACAAGCCAATCTGCAAACCTCTGCCTAGACTTTCCTGGATCTGTGCTTTTGGATCTGGTGCTAACTTTAACTGTCTTACCAAACTGGCTAAGAGATTTAGCACCAACTCTTTCACCTGGATCGCCATCTCGATACTTATAATCTTTTGGCAATTTGATGGTTCCAGTACCGGTATCTTGAATAGAAAAATCATATACCGCATATCTAATTAACCTCGAAACATCCCTTAGGTCACGACTCACTCCATCCATATCTTCTTTATCTTCTAAATAATTAGATAAATGACTCTTGGCAGTTTTAATACCATTGGTAAATGCAGCCATCTGATAAAAATCCATCTGCTTCCAAGAATCGAATGGATGATTGTGGCATTGAGCACATTCTATTCTTGTGCCCAAAAAGATACGGGTTGTATTAGCCATGTTGTCTTTGAGCATCCCCTTATCACGGACATAGTATCCAACAGCGCCGTTTTGCCATCCACCTCCCGTTGCTGAAATCAGCTCATGGACCATTGACTTGTATGATTTATTTTCAGCAATTGAATCTTTAATCCACTTAATATATGGAGCACCAGATGTATCTTCAAATGTGTCAGTTGCCCTTAAAAGATCTGCCCACCAATTGAACATGTGCATATTGTATCCATATGAGCCTAATAGAGAATCTATAAGAGTGTCTCGTTTCTTAGGGTCCTCATTATTTAAAAAATCAACAGCCTCTTCGTAAGAAGGAATTCTTCCAACAGAATTAAGGTATGCTCTCCTGAGAAATTCTGCATCGTTAGCTTTTCCTAATGGACGGATTTGCTTCCTTCTAAAATCAGCTCCTACTAATCTATCAATTTTTTTTGATGCTTGAGCTTGAAATTCAACGGATTGATTTTTTAAGACTGAACCAGCCCTTTGGGCAAGTTGAGCCAATGCTGTGGCACTTGAAAACGCAGCGATAAGGGCAGCGGTTATTATAAACCTCATCTCTTTCATTGTATTTACAATATAGCTTATTTTTTAGGTTGTTCGCAACTAGAGAATGAGAGTTTTGTTCACCAGTCGTTTAACTTTTGTTGAATACTAAATTCGCAAAAGTATTGGATATATATGCTGAAAAACGACTGGTTTTTTCATCTAGGGTCTAATAATGGGATTTTCCAACCACCATCGCCTGCCACTCGAATGTCTCGACTACCAAAACCTCTTCTTGCAAAAAAAATGAAGAGCGACGATGCGATCAGCAGTTTCATTAATAAATCTAGCTCTAAACCAACCATTGCATTGCCTTGAAAATAAGTGATGGGTGAAAAAAGAGCCCAAGCTTCAAGACCCTTTATTGCCTTTGAAAGAGTAGTTATAATGTATCCAGCCAATACGATGATACCAGAAAACATAGCAGCTGCAGATCGAGAAGGCATTACCATACTAAATGCAAGACTGAGGCATGCAAATAACCATGTGACAGCAAAAACTGAAATGTATGGCAAAATCAGTTTCAGGGGAGAAAAAATCATCGACTCTGCCTTTAGTACCCCCAACCACAGCCCTAGCCATCCTAACCCTATGATAAATGTCAGGCTGATAAAAAAGGCAACCAATCGCCCCCAAAACATCTGCGCTCTACTAATAGGATGAGCCATTAGGAAATCTAAAATTCCCTTTTCTTCATCTCCAGCAAGTAAACCACTCCCGTAAACAGATCCAAAGATTCCCATAACAACGGGAAGAAAAGCAAAGTAGCGAAGTGCTATGAATCCCTCAGGGGTAAATACTTGTTCTGCCTCATCGCCACCAATAAAACTTTTAAGTAAAGGCTTCAATGTATTCAAAACTGGACGCAGCTGCTTTTCATTCTCGGCCACAAGATCATAGAAAGGAATAGTTATAATTCCGAGTAACATCAAAGGAATACCCCAACCTAAAATAATCCAAAAAGATCTTCTCAAAGAATAGAATGCAATGGTTAAAACATTATTCATTATTTTTATTTTTAGGAATTATAATCACCGTAATAAGAAAGAAATATTTCCTCCAAGTTAGGCTTATTTATCTCAAGATAATCGACTTCAAAAGCAGCAATACATTTTATAAATGAGTCCACGTCTCCCTCAATTCCAATATCATAAATTCTGCCATCATCAGAGACTTTTAGTACTTTTGTATCCTTGAGAGCTTCTATCATTGCTTTTCTACCAGAATCATCAGAACCGAATTTAATTTTAGCCCGCCAAGATCTTTTTGATAACAATGAACTTGTTACCCCAACCTCTACAATCTCCCCGTTTTTTATTATCGCAACACGATCAGCAACTGATTGCACCTCTGCTAATACATGAGAAGAGAAGAATATTGTAGCTCCTGACTGCTTAGCTTCTTTAACTAATTCCAAAACAGTTTGCTGAACCAAAGGATCAAGACCACTGGTTGGCTCATCTAACAATAGAAGCTTTGGATTGTGCATGAAAGCAGCGATAATTCCTAGCTTCTGTTTGTTACCTTTTGACAGGTTTTTGATCTTAGACTCTAAACTCAAATCCAATCTTGATGCGAGTTGCAATATATTTTCACTACAATCTTTCCCTCCCTGCCTAAGTCTCCTCAAATAGTTAAGAATTGACTTAACGGAAGCATTCTCATCTAGCCTTAACTCGCCAGGTAAATAGCCACATAAATCTCTTACTGCGACAGAGTCAATTTGAGGATCTTTCCCAAAAATTTCTATTGCGCCACTGTCCCTTCTAATCATGTCTAACATGCAGCGAATGGCAGTCGTCTTACCGGCACCATTAGGCCCTAAAAATCCAAAAATTTCACCAGAATGGACTTGGAGATCGATTCCCTTTAGAGCACGAAATGAACCATATGACTTAATTAAATCTTTGGCATAAATAGCAGGTAAATTTTGGTCACTCATTAATGAAAATAAATTTGTTCTCTATTAACTTTGATTGAAACTTTATCTTTTAGCGATAAGCCCTCAACCTTGGGTGCTACTACTTCAATGACATGAGGATCTTGAAAATGTTCAGGCTTAGTTTCAGGATGAGGCCAGTAAATCAACCCATCAACTGATTTAGCATCCGACACAACCAATTCGACTTCGAAAAACGAAAAATCTTCAGCATCACAATCTGCATGCCATTTAACATTACGGAATGTGTATAACGACTTCATAGGTACTGGTTTCATAGGGCAAACGGAGATATTAATTGTCGCTCGGTGATAACCTATGAAATTGAGTCCAAGATCTTCAAATATTGGCCACTGCAAAGACAATGTCCCATTAGGAAAACGAGGGTCATTAGAACAGCCGGATGCTACTCCGTGCCCACCCACTATTGAACCTGATATTAATTGCACCATATATGTATAGATATCATAATAAAAGTTTACGAATAAAATGCTTCTTTAAGTCTAATTATCTCACTAATGAGCAAAGTATTTCTATATCATCAAATTAGCTTAAATGTATTTATAAGAATTGATTAAATTAATTCAACAAATCTGCATTGTTTAAAATAACAAAACATTGATATTGGCCTATATGTCAGAACATAAAGTAACTTTTAGTTGGGAACGTAAAGATTCAGAATTCACCTATAAAACTTTCTCACGTAACCATGAATGGGATTTCGGACATGGAAATAAAGTTAACGCTACGGCTGCTCCAGAATTTTTAGGGAACCCTGAACTAATTGATCCTGAACAAGCATTCGTTGCTTCCATCACAAGTTGTCATTCTCTCACTTTTTTGGCTCTATGCGCCTTACAAAAAATAGAAATTGAATCCTATAGCGACAGCGCAATCGGTTACCTTGAAAAGGCTGAAGATGGTAAACCTTGGCTATCCAAGATACATTTGCACCCCAAGGTTAAATTAGTTTCTGATCAAAACCTTGATAATGAAAAATTAGAGGCGCTTCATGAGAAAGCTCATCAAGAATGTTTTCTGGCTCGCTCCATAAAAACCAAGGTCCAAATTCATTCAAAATTCATTATT
>CEQX01157586.1_pt1 | contig 17716 bp, 17 predicted proteins | sample 356261 | NCBI WGS metagenome assembly CEQX01 (sample SAMEA2621076, study PRJEB7988) | marine metagenome | isolation source: saline water (ENVO:00002010), including | reverse complement strand
GGAACCACTTTAGTTATTGTAAAAGATGAAATATTAGGACACACTGGCAGAGAAATACCTACTATGCTAGATTATAAAACACACATAGCTAAGGATAGTATGTTCAACACACCTCCTGTTTTTCCAATCTATGTAAGTATGCTTACAATGCGTTGGTTGAAAGAGAATGGTGGTGTAATTTGGATAGAAAAAGTAAATCAGCAAAAAGCAGAGTTGCTATACCAAACTATTGACAATAGCTCAATCTTTGAAGGAAGCGCTAATATTGAAGACCGTTCGACTATGAATGCTACCTTCCTACTTACAAATACTGAACTTGAAGAAGAATTTAATAAGATGTGTACTAATGGTGGAATTAATGGACTTAAAGGTCACCGTTCTGTAGGCGGTTACAGAGCATCTATGTATAATGCTATGCCGCTAGAGAGTGTCCAAGCTTTAGTAGACATAATGAACGAATTAGAAAGAAAAGGATAATGATAAAAGTACTTGCCAACGATGGCATCTCACAACTAGGAATTGACACTTTAGAATCAGCTGGTTTTGAAGTGATAACACAAAAAGTAGCCCAAGATCAATTGGCTAATGTGATTAATGAAAAGAATATTAGTGTTTTATTAGTAAGATCGGCTACTACTGCTAGAAAAGAACTTATTGACGCTTGTCCAAACTTAAAAATGATAGGTCGTGGTGGTGTTGGAATGGATAACATTGATGTAGACTATGCTAAAAGCAAAGGCTTAGAGGTGGTTAATACTCCAGCAGCATCTTCAGAGTCAGTGGCTGAATTGGTATTCTCTCACCTATTTAATATGGTACGTTTTGTATACGATTCAAACCGTCAAATGCCATTAGAAGGAGATTCTAAATTTAAAGAATTGAAAAAGGCTTATGCTAAAGGCACAGAGTTGAAAGGTAAAACATTAGGAATTATTGGATTTGGAAGAATTGGTCAAGAGGTGGCAAAAAGAGCTATTGGACTAGGCATGAGAATTATTGCTAATGATAAATTCATCAAGAATGCTACTGTTGAGTTAAATTTCTTTGATGGACAAACAGCCAATTTTGATATAAAAACGGTTTCCTTTGATGATGTTCTCAAAGAAAGTGATTATATCACCCTTCATATTCCTAAACTTTCTGATAAACCTGTAATTGGCGAGGAAGAAATAGAAATGATGAAAGATGGTGTAGGCATAGTCAATGCTGCTAGAGGTGGCGTTATAGATGAAGATGCTTTAATGAATGCCTTAGATAGTGGCAAAATATCATCGGCAGGTTTAGATGTATTTGAAAATGAGCCTAAACCTCAGATAAAACTATTAATGCAATCCAATGTTTCTTTGACACCACATATTGGTGCAGCAACCAATGAAGCTCAAGATAGAATAGGTAAAGAGTTAGCCGATAAGATTGTCTCTTATTTTAACTAATTTGTCACCTCTAAAAAGCCTTTAAAATTGTATTACTATGGCAAAAATAGTCCCTTTTCGTGCAATACGTCCTAGTCGAGATAAAGTCTCTCTAGTAGCTAGTCGTTCTTATCTTAGCTACTCCAAAGAAATACTCGTTGAAAAACTTGATAATAACCCTTATACCTTTCTTCACATCATCAACCCAGATTATTCAGCTGGATATGAAGTTAATAGCTACGACGAAAAATTTAAAATTGTTAAAGAGAAATTTAATAGTTTTATAAAAGAAGGAATATTCAAAAAGGATAGTTCTGATAGTTTCTACATCTACCAAAAAAATAATGCAGAAGGAAATTCATTTATTGGAATAATAGGTGCAGCCTCCGTAATAGACTATCAAAATGGCAATATAAAAATACACGAGCAAACCATACAAAAAAGAGAAGAACTGTTCAAAAATTACCTGCAAACCACTGGCTTTAATGCTGAACCCGTTCTATTAACTTATCCCAATCATAAATGCATTGATGAGATTATACAAGGTTATAGACAAACTAGAGCTGAATATGAATTTACAACCACTAACAAATCGCAACACAAACTATGGTTAGTCAATGATGAAAAAGACATTCAATTAATTGAACGATCTTTTAGTGAGATTGAAAATCTATACATAGCTGACGGCCATCATCGATTTGCTTCATCTGACCTACTAGCTAAAGAGTCTAAAAATATTAACAACTCAAACACACAATATTGTATGAGTTACCTTATTGCTGAAGACCAACTTAAAATAATAAGTTTTAATAGACTTCTTAAAAACTTAAACGGCTTATCTGATGAAGAATTTTTAAATCAGATTAAGAAGAAATATGAGATTAAGGAAGTCCAAAATGCTTTAGTGCCGACTCAAAAAGATGAAATCAAACTATATATTTCTAAAAAATGGTATTCTCTTATTGCCAAAGAAGAATACGTCAATAGAACACATTGTGTAGAAAAATTAGACCCAGCCATACTATCAAATAATATTTTAGCTCCTATTCTAGGTATTACAGACCCAAGAAAAGACAAACGTTTGGCTTTCATTGATGGTACTCATAGTTTAGAAGAAATTAAGCATAAAGTCGATTCCGAAGAATTTAAAGCCGCTTTTGTGCTAAAACCAATAAGCGTAAATCAAATAAAAGAAGTGTCCGAGCAAGGACAATCTATGCCTCCTAAAAGCACTTACATTCAACCCAAACTAAGGAGTGGTATGATAATTTATGATTTTGAGGATTAAATGAATATTAAAGCTAACATATCAAACATACTCAATGATTTAGATGAAAAGGTTCAATTGGTAGCTGTTTCCAAAACAAAACCTAATAACTATATTCTTGAAGCATATCAAGCAGGTCAAAGAATATTTGGAGAAAATAAAGTTCAAGAATTAGTTAAAAAGCATAATATTCTTCCTAATGATATTCAATGGCACATGATTGGTCATCTTCAAACTAATAAAGTAAAATACATTGCACCTTTTGTTTCTCTAATTCACTCTGTAGATTCTAAAAAACTATTAATTGAAATTGATAAGAGAGCTAAACAAAATGATAGAGTTATTCACTGTTTATTACAAATTCATATTGCACAAGAATCTAATAAGTTTGGATTGAACGAAAATGAGGCATTAGAATTATTAGAAATGAATTTATCTAATATTAGTATTGACGGATTAATGGGAATGGCAACTTTTACAGATGATAAACGGCAAATAAGAAGTGAATTTAAGTCCCTAAAAAATACTTTTGAAAAAGTTAGAAGAGAATTTAATAATTTATTTATCTTATCTATGGGAATGAGTGGCGATTATGATATTGCTATCAAAGAAGGAAGTAATATGATTAGAATTGGCTCCTCTATATTTGGTAGCCGATAATTACTTTTGCTTTGTAATTAATTTCCACATTTTACCAACTTCTTTATTTTCGGTACCTCTATAGACCTGACCGGTTTCTTCATCAATCAATATCCACTTAGTTGGACATTTTGTAATGACTTTCAACTCCACAGGATTCTCCAATTCTAGAATTTTAGTCTTGTTAATTTTTCTAATTTTTTTCATATTTTGAAAAAGCTCAGTTTAGAGGTCTGAGATTTATTTAATTAAATATTTAGATATATTTCGCTCCACTCTACTTAGAACATCTGAGACATCTTCTCTAATAAATTTTTCTCCTGTTATATGCTCAAAAAGCTCTATATATCTTTCCGAAACCGATTCACAAAACTCTTTACTCATCTCAGGAATAATTTGACCTTCTTTACCTTGAAAACCATTTTCTATTAGCCATTGTCTAACAAACTCTTTTGACAGTTGCTTTTGTGACATTCCTGATTTTAGATTTTCTTCATATCCTTCAATATAAAAATATCGTGATGAATCTGGAGTATGAATTTCATCAATAAGAGTTATCTGACCATTAGCATCTTTACCAAACTCATATTTAGTATCAACAAGAATGAGTCCCTTATCTTTAGCTAATTCTGTTCCTCTTTGAAAAAGTTCTCTAGTATATTTCTCTAATAAGATGTAATCTTCCTCTAAAACTAATCCTTGAGAAAGAATTTCTTCTCTAGAAATATCTTCGTCGTGACCTACTTCAGCTTTTGTTGTAGGTGTAATTAGTGGTTGTTCAAACTTTTGATTTTCTATCATACCATCAGGCATAGGTACACCGCACAACATACGTTTACCATCTTTATACTCTCTCCAAGCATGTCCTGTTAGGTATCCTCTAATTACCATTTCAACCATAAAAGGTTCACATCTCTTTCCAATAGTTACGGATGGATCAGGTGTAGAATCTTTCCAGTTTTGGACAATATCAGCAGTAGCATCTAAAAATTTTGATGCTATTTGATTTAGTACTTGCCCTTTATATGGGATCCCCTCAGGAAGAACGTGATCAAATGCAGATATTCTGTCTGATGCAATCATAACTAATTGATCATCTCCTATGCTATATACATCTCTAACTTTTCCTTTATATAAATTTTTCTGATTTGGAAAATTAAAATCTGTTTTAATAATTACATTTTTACTCATTTTTTTCTTGTTTTGATTTGTAAGCTTTAATAATTTTTTTCACCAATTTATGGCGAATAACATCTTTGTCATCTAGCTTAATGACGCTGATACCTTTCACACCTTTTAAAACCTTTAAAGCCTTTAAAAGACCTGAAGGTTGTTTAGATGGTAAATCTATCTGAGTTTCATCGCCAGTAATAATAAACTTTGCCGATGGACCCATTCTAGTAAGAAACATTTTCATTTGCTGATGTGTTGAATTTTGGGCTTCGTCTAATATAACAAAAGCATTATCTAGTGTTCTACCTCTCATAAAAGCTAATGGCGCTATTTCAATAATTTTGTGCTCTATATATTCATTTAACTTCTCGGTAGGAATCATATCTCTTAAAGCATCATAAAGTGGCTGTAAATAAGGATCAAGCTTTTCCTTTAAATCACCTGGCAAAAAACCTAAGTTCTCACCTGCTTCTACAGCTGGTCTTGATAAAATAATACGTTTTACCTCTTTATTTTTAAAAGCTCTAACAGAAATTGCAACTGCCGTATATGTTTTTCCTGTTCCTGCTGGTCCAATAGCAAAAAGCATATCATTTTTTTCAGATTCCTTAACCATATTGCGCTGGTTAACAGTTCTAGCCTTAATTATTTTACCATTGGGTCCATGAACCAAAGTATTGTCATCTCCATCTAAAACAACTTTATCTTCGAATATAATACGCTCTATATTACTTTGTGTAAGACGTTGATATTTACTAAAATGATCAAGCATGAGAATAAATTTCTGTTCAAATTTTTCAATGGATTCATCGTCACCTATTATTTTTATAGTATTACCTCTAGCTACACATTTTATCTTTGGAAAAAAGTCTAGAATGAATGATAAGGTTTTATTATTTGCACCATAAATATCCAGAGGATTTTGACCTCCTAAATCTATAATTTTTTCACCCATTTATTATATCTAAATATTAATTGACGAATCAGCAAAAATTATACTTACTTTTGATTTGACAAAATAACAACTTTTTAAGATATTTATTTGTATTAATTGCTTAATATTATGCCAGTAATTACACTAACAACAGACTTAGGTACAGTTGACTATTACGTGAGCGCAGTAAAAGCGTCTATTTTAAGACAATTAGATAATGTAAATATCATCGATATTAGTAACAATATCCCCACTTTTAATATTATACATGCTGCATATGTTCTTAAAAACGTTTACCAAGAATTTCCTTCTAAAAGTATTCATATTATTGGTGTAAACACTGAAACTAATGAAAATAATAGTCACCTTGCAGTTTATGCTAACGGACATTATTTTATAGGAACTGATAATGGCATATTCTCTTTACTTTTAGATTTAAAACCTGATAAAATTGTTGAAATAACAACTAGTAGAGAATCAAATAACGAGAATTTTCCTTTGAAAGATGTTTTTGCTAAAGTAGCTTGTCATATTGCTAGAGGTGGTTCTTTAGAGATTATAGGAAATGAAATAAAACAATTTTCTAAAGAATTTGCTAAATTAGAAGCTTTACATGATAAGAATTCTATTAAGGGATCTATAGTTCATATCGATCATTATGGCAATGCTATAACAAATATTAATCAACGTCTTTTTAAAGATGTAGCTAAAGGAAGATCATACACCATAAACTTAGGTAATAAAGAACACTACTCATTAAACACTATCAAAAAAAAATACAATGATGTAGAAGCTGGAGATGCTGTTGCACTTTTTATATCAAATGATTTCCTCGCAATATCCATAAATAATGGCTCTGCATCTTCTTTAATGGGCCTACATATTAACGATACTGTTAGAATTGATTTTAAATGATAAAGCGCGTGGTAAAAATGGAGTTTAAATCAGAGAATATTAACACCTTTATAGATATTTTTAAAACAAATAAAGATAAAGTTGCAAACTTTGAAGGCTGTCATTCAGTTGAGTTATTTAGAGATATTAATATCCAAAATATCTTTTTCACTTATAGTGTATGGGATTCTGAAAGCTCTCTTAATAAATATAGAGAATCCAACACTTTTAAAGAGATTTGGTCTAAAACAAAACCTTTGTTTTCTTATAAAGCCAAGGCTTGGAGTTTAAAAGAGATTTAATATTTATATTAATTAAGATGTTCGGAATTTTTAAAAAAGAAATAAACGCATTCTTCAGCAATAAATCAGGTATTATTATTATTTTAGTTTATCTTCTTACTAATGGTACTTTTTTATGGGTTTTTTCTAGTAATTTTAATATTCTAGACTCTGGATTTACACAGATGAATGGCTTGTTTTCTATTTCTCCTTTTTTATTTTTAATCTTTATACCAGCTTTAACAATGCACCTATTTGCAGATGAATATAAAGAAGGAACTATAGAAGTTCTTCAAACCTCACCTCTTTCAAATACAAAACTCACTCTATCAAAGTATTTTTCAGGATTAACAATTGTATGTTTAGCTATAATTCCTACAGTTGTTTATTATTTTAGCTTATCAAAGCTTTCTGAAACTGTAGGAAATATTGATACCGCTGGAATTATTGGTTCATACATTGGACTATTATTATTATCAAGTGTATTTGTAGCTATAGGCGTCTTTGCATCTTCTACTTCAAAAAATCAAATCACATCATTTGTATTGGCTTTATTTATTAGTGCATTCTTTTATTTTGGATGGGAGTTAATTGCTAGTGAAATATCTAACGGAAAAATCCACATTATTTTCTCATATGTAGGAATGAATTCGCATTACAATAGTCTTAGTAGAGGAGTTATTGATAGTAGAGACATTATTTATTTTCTGAGTTTAAATATCATTTTTTTACAACTTACTAACTACTCAATTAGCAGAAAAAAATGATAGAATTACAAAAACATAAATCTATCTTCATTAATATAATCTTATTAATAGCAATTAATATTATTGCTAGTAATCTATACTTTAGGTTAGATCTAACTGAGGAGAAGAAATATTCGTTAAACGACGCAACTAAAGAAATCCTAAACTCAATTGATGATATTATTTATGTTAAAGTTTATTTGAACGGTGACCTTCCAGCAGGTTTTATTAGGCTAAAAAACTCATGTCAAGAAACGTTAGATGAATTTAGAAATCACAATACATTATTAGAATATCAATTTATTGATCCAAATTATGGAAACAATCTAGAAAATCGAAAGAATATTTATAAAGAACTTTCAGAAAATGGTCTACATCCAACCAATCTTGAAATAAAAGCAAACAATAGTAATAGCGAGCAAATTATTTTTCCAGGTGCTATTATCTATTACAAAGGTAGAAGTCAATCCTTAAACTTATTACAAAATCAAATTGGTACAAATCCTGAAAAAGTACTTAATAATTCTGTTGAAAGCATAGAGTATGAACTAACAAATGCTATCCACAAACTCATTACTAACTATAAGCCTAAGATTGCATTTTTAGATGGGCATAATGAATTAGACGAATTAGAAACTGCCGACATCACTCATTCTTTAGGTCTTGTAAAAGGCTCATTGTCAGAGTATTTTAAAATCGATAGAATTGATATTAAAGAGTATGAACTAGACGAGAACAACTCGCTAAGCCTTAGTAATCAAATAAAACGACTACTACAATACAAGGCTCTAATTATTGCTAAGCCTACAAAAGCCTTTACTGAGGTTGATAAATTTTTGATTGATCAATATATCATGAATGGTGGAAAAACTATGTGGTTTTTAGATGGTGTAGCAATGGATATGGATAGTTTAAAAGGGGACGCGCCTTTTTCAATGGCAGTTCCATTAGATTTAAATCTCACAGACTTACTTTTCAAATATGGTGTTAGAGTAAATTACGATTTGGTTATGGATTTTCAAGCCGACCAAATACCTATAATTGTTGGATATCAAGGAAATGTACCACAACAACAATTACTTCCATGGTTCTACCACCCTATTATTATTCCTAAAAACAAACAATCTATTGTCAAGAACTTAGATGGCATTAAAAGTGCTTTTGTTAGCACTTTAGATACGGTCAAAGCTACGGGTATCAAAAAAATCCCCTTGTTGTTTTCCTCGCCTTATTCAAAAATAGTTAGAGCTCCACATCGAGTTAGCTTATCAATTCTAGAGAAAGAACCAAATATAGAACAATTTAATGCTGGGGAAAAACCAATCGCATATTTGTTAGAAGGAGAATTTCAATCAGCATTTCAAAACCGTATTGCACCTAATAACGAAAGCTTAAAGCCGAAGCTAACAAGCCCTTCAAACAAAATGATAGTATTTGGCGATGGAGATATTATAAAAAATCACGTTTCATCCTCTAGAAATGCTTTTCCTCTAGGATATAATAAATTTAGCAAATCCCAATTTAATGGCAACAAGCAATTGATTGTTAATGCCTTAAACTATTTAATCACGGAGAATGAAAATCTAATTAATATTAGGGCAAAAGAAGTCAACCTAAGATTATTAAATAAATCGGAAATAAAAAACAATCGATTAAAATGGCAATTGATTAATACTTTATCACCTCTAGCTATCATCACTCTAATAATCGTTATTTTTAGTTTAGTAAGAAAAAGACAATACAGATGAAAAAAATATTTTTATTAGCAATACTGATTATAGCATCCCTAACCCTATTTTTCTTTAATAAGAATGATACTACCATTAGTGAAGAATTAAGTGATTTTGCTGTTGAAGATACTGCTAGTATTCAAAAGGTATTTTTTGCTGACAAACACGGCAATTCAGTTACCGTAAGTAGAGATAGTGGCACATGGCTATTAGATGATAAATTTGAAGTTCGCCCAGAAGCGATTGAATACTTACTTAAGACTATAAAAGATATTGAAGTAAAGCACCCTGTTAGTAACAGCTTACATAATAAGATTATTAAAAACCTTGCCAGTTCAGCTGTTAAAGTTGAAATATTTACTAATAATTTAGATATAGCACACAAAACCTATTATGTTGGTGGAGAAGCTAAGGATCTAATAGGTAGCTTTATGCTTTTAGAAAATTCTAGGCGTGCTTTTGTTGTCTATATACCTGGTTTTAACGGTTTTTTAGCACCTAGATATACCATAGATGGCACTTCTGTTGCTAGTGATTTATGGAGAGATAGAACTATTTTTTCTTACAATAGCAATGAAATAAAGACAATAAGTGTAGTCAATCACGAAGATGCCAGTAAATCCTTTAAAATCCATCGTCAAGATAAGTTTTACAGCTTCACAAAGAACAACACTACCAAAATAATTCCAAATAGTCAAGGTCAAGAATATTTCAATCTATTCAAGTCTGTTAAATGCGAAGGTTTTATGAATGACTTTTCAAAAAAAGACTCTATTTTCAACAGCACACCCTTTTATACTGTTCGTATAAGCGATATAAATGGTAAAATGGATTCTATTATAGCTTATCACAAAGAACCCAAGAGAGAAGATTATATGCAAGAAAACGGTCAAAAACTAGAGTATGATGCAGATAGAATGTACGCTAAACTCAACTCTGACTTAATACTAATTCAGTTTTATGTGTTCGATAAAATACTTTTAAGAACACCTCAATTTTCTGTTGAAAAATAGTTGAAAAATAGTTCATACTATCAAATGTAATTCTTATATATTTGTTAGATAACAGATATAGAAAAAACGAATATGAAATTTATAGTTTCTAGTGCTCAATTACTAAAGCAAATCCAAACCATTAGTGGTGTTTTAAACTCAAGTAACACCCTCCCTATTTTAGATAACTTCCTGTTTGAAATATCAGCTAATAAGCTTTCCATTTCTGCCTCAGATTTGGAGACAACAATGAAAACAACAATTAAAAATGCAGAAGCAGATGAAGACGGTAGCATTGCTATTCCTGCTAAGTTATTGTTGGATACTCTAAAAACATTTTCAGATCAACCACTTACATTTTTAATTGATAAAAATACAAATGGTATTGAAATTAGTTCAGAAAATGGTAAGTTCAAACTTGCTGGGCAAAATGGTGATGATTTTCCAAAAACACCAACTATGGAATCAGCATCAAGAACAAATATGCCGGCAGAAGTATTAGCATCTGCAATTAATAAAACTCTTTTTGCTACTGGAAACGATGAATTAAGACCGATTATGTCTGGTGTTTTTTGTGAACTATCTGGTGAGGGTTGTACATTTGTAGCAACTGATGCACATAAACTTGTTAAGTATAAAAGATCTGACATTATTACAAATGAAACTGCCTCTTTTATATTACCAAAAAAACCACTTACACTATTAAAAAATTCTTTAATTAATAATAGTGATGTTTTTATAGAATATAATGAAACTAATGCTTTTTTCGTTTTTGATGAAATTGAGCTAATTTGTCGACTTATTGATGGAAAATATCCTAACTATGAAGCGGTAATCCCAAAAGAAAACCCAAATATTCTTAAAATAAACAGATTAGAATTTTATAATACAATTCGTAGAGTTGCTATTTTTGCTAGTAAATCTACTCACCAAATACGTCTTAAAATTGCAGGATCAGATCTTCAAATTTCTTCAGAAGATTTAGATTTTTCTAATGAAGGTTTTGAAAGATTAAGTTGTAACTACGATGGTGAAGATATAGAAATTGGGTTCAATTCGCGATATTTATTAGAAATGATCAATAACCTTTCGTCAAACGAAATTAATCTTGAAATGAGCACTCCTAATCGAGCAGGAATTATTATTCCTCAGGATGGAGTATCAAAAAATGAAGAAGTTTTAATGTTAGTAATGCCCGTAATGCTAAATCAATAGTTCAAATAGTTTATATTAGCAAATAATTATAATAACTTTAAAAAAAATTAATGAAAAATATTTTTCTCGTCATATTAGTCCTATTATCTTCTCAAGTTAATGCTCAGTTTGATAGTGGAAATTGGTACATAGGTGCTTCAAGCAGCAATATTAATTTTAGCTCATCAACTAACTCAGAAAATACTATTGATGTTACTTTTACAGGTTTCAGAGATACATTAGTTAATGATACAGATAGTTTAAATCTTGGTTTTTTATTTCCATATTCATATAAACTCAATCAAGATAAACAAAGTGAATTCAATGTTAATTTAAAAATGGGTTATTTCATTGCAAAGAAGTTAATGATTGGTGTTGGTTTTGGCTATGATAATGAAACAAGTTTGTTCAAAACAAATCCAGACTCTCAAATTTCAAACGCTAGTTTAGCTGATAGTATGATGAATGTATGGTTTACAGGATTACCTGATGTATTTTCTAATGGCACATCATATGCAAACCATTATTATGAACTTTATAGTTTAGTTGCAGCATCAGTAAATAATGATTTAACATATTCAAAATCATTAATGACAATTTCTCCATTTTTCAGATATAACTTTCAACTAAGAAAAGGTAACTCAATCTTCGTTGATGGTTCTTATAGAATGGCTTCTGGAAAAGAAGAAATTAAAGATGCTATCAGTTCAGTTAGCCAAACATCAGAACTAACCTCCTCAACAATTAATTTAGGCTTAGGTTTTTCTGCCTTTTTATCTAATAAATTTAGTGTTGAGCCACAATTCAATTACTATATGTACAACTCTACTGCTACTATGAAGGAAGATGCTATACATCCAATTCTTAGTGTCGCTGATATGGGAGAAAAAACAACAGAGAGAACAATTGCTGGTTCTGGAATTAACTTTTCAGTAGGTTTGTCTTTCTACTTCTAAAATATTTTAAATATATCATTTAAAGACTTTGCCTCATCGCAAAGTCTTTTTTTTAGTCATTTTCTTGTTATTGCCACTCATCCATGTTGGGCCGACCGGCATCTATCCATGCTGAGTGCCAAATACAACCTATGGCTAAGATAGATTTGCGCATCTACATTTAATCCTTTACATCTAACACTACATGATAAGATTTTTCAAGAGTGAGAAACCAATACGTTGTCTTTTAAAATAGGAATTACTTCAGATTTATTCAATTCTAAGCAATAGCGAATATCGTTTTCTATTCCTAAATGTGCTAAACGTTTTCTGTGCTGAGAATCTTTTAAAAAATCAAATAAGTTGTCTTTAGCCTTTTCATAGAGCATTAAACTAGTTGCTGTAGAATCGTTGTCATAGTAAAACTTATCATTTTTAATTAATTGCTCAGTTAAAGCACCTGCAAATAGCGTATCTTCTAAACAGTAGTCATTTTTCCAACCAGCACATAAAATAATAATACCTTTGTCCAATTCTACTAAAAATGAAGACAAGGCTTTCAAGTTTAAAAATGAACCCGTCACAACAAGATGATCTCGTTTAGCAAAATTTATGGCTTTTGTCCCATTAGTAGTGGTCAACACCATCTTTTTACCTTTAAGAGAGTGATTGGAATACTCTGTCGGAGAGTTTCCTAAATCAAAACCTCTAACAATTTTACCATTTCTCTCAGCAGCTATGATATACTCATTATTATCCTTATAATCTAAAGCATCTTCTATTGTTGAAACAGGTATAATAGACTCAACTCCAAGCTCTAAAGCAGTACATATTGCTGAAGTTGCTCTTAACACGTCAACAACAACGACAATACTTGTTCTATCCGAATATATAGGAAAAAGAGATGGGCTTAAGCAAACTTTAATATTGTTCATAGAATCTATGATTTGTAAAACGGTAATTTAACGACTTGGGCTTTGAGTTTCTTATTTCTTATATGAATATACAGCTTAGTATCGCTTTTAGAATATTCTGAATTCACATAACCCATACCAATAGATTTTTGTAGTGATGGTGACATGGTACCTGAGGTAACAAAGCCGACTTCTTCATCCTTTTCATTTAGGATTTTATATCCATTTCTAGCAATACCTCTGTCTAGCATTTCAAAACCTACTCTTTTGCGCTGAACACCATTTTCTTTTTGTAAATGTAATTCTTTAGAATAGTTAAAGCTGTTATTAAACTTAGTAATCCAAGATAATCCAGCTTCAATAGGTGATGTATCATCATTAATATCATTACCATAAAGGCAAAAACCCATTTCTAAACGTAATGTATCTCTTGCGGCTAATCCAATTGGTTGTATTCCAAATTTATTACCTGATTCTAAAATAGATTTCCAAATAGTTTTAGCATAATCATTTGGAAAATATATTTCATAACCACCAGACCCAGTGTATCCTGTAGCAGATATGATTACATTATTAAATCCACAGAATTTGTGAACAACAAAATTATAATACTTCAAGGATGATAAATCAAAAGAAGTTAATGGTTGTAATGCTTGAGAAGACATGGGTCCTTGAATTGCAAGCATAGAATATTTATCAGAAAAATTAGAAATTTTAGCTTTTTTAAAATTAAATTTGATAATCCAGTTTAAATCTTTTTGAATATTTGATGCATTAACAACTAACATATATTTTTCTTGATTAAACTTATAGATAAGTAAATCATCAACAATGCCACCTGATAAATTAGGCATACAAGTATACTGAACTTGACCGTCATTTAATGCTGAAACATCATTTGTAGTTAATTTTTGAATTAAATCCATAGCATATGGACCTTCAATAAAAAACTCACCCATATGTGATACATCAAAAACACCAACTGTATTTCTTACATTTAAATGTTCTGCCATAACGCCCTTATATTGAACTGGCATTTTATAACCAGCAAATGGAACCATTTTTGCACCCATTTCTATGTGCATATCAGTAAGAGCTGTTGTTTTCATTCAGAAATATTTAAAAAATCTAATATAATTATTTTATATGTCCAATGTAAGCAAGAACATCACCTTCTAAATGTTGATATTTGAAATCCATAGTGATAAATTGAACAGAATCATTTCTTCTTAGCATTATGGGCAAATAAGAATCTTTATTGCTCTTTATTAATGATTCAAAATGATCACTAGAAGTTATTTTAATATCCTCAACCTGAGGATATTTTCTAACAAGCTCTATCAACTCTATGTAATCAAAATCATTTGAAAATAAAATATTTTGGGGTTTTGACAAGGCATTTAGCTTTATTTCGTTAACTGTTATGAGTCGATAGACGTTTGATTCGCCAAATATTGATTTTAATTTTCTACAAGCAAATATATTAACGTCATTACTAGATGTAAGAGCTAAAAGATGACCTTCATCATTAAATTCTAAATCATCATCATCAGACAAAATATTTTTTTCAATTACATTTAGATTGGCTGCTTTTGCTTGACGTATATTTTCTTTTGACAAATCAACTAGTGTGTTTGAAATGTTATGTTTTTCAAGATATTTAGCTATACAAATAGATCCTTCATTAGCACCAACAATGACAACTCCATTTTTTACATCTTGTATTAATCCTAAAATTCGAGCTACAAACTTAGCTGATAAACCATTTAATGTTACCGTTCCTAAAATTATCATAAAAGTTAGAGGCACTAACAATTCAACATCTTCTCTCAATGATTGAGGTAATGAAATTTTGTCTGACATTAAATACAAAGAAAATAATGATGCAACAGCTGCTGCAACAATTCCTTTTGGACCAATCCAAGCAACAAAAGCTTTTTCTTTCCAATTTAAATCAGACTTCCATGAACTGATCAAAACTACAATTGGTCGTAGTAACAAAACAACTACTAAAAATATGTAAAGCGAATTAATATCCAGCAACCTCAATTCTTGCATTGATATTTTAGTTGATAGAATTATAAATAGCACTGATATTAAAATTACAGTCAGACTTTCTTTGAAGTCAAGAATCTTATCCAAATTAGGTGTTTTAATATTAGCTAATAATATTCCCATAACAGTTACTGATAATAAACCAGATTCTGGCTGTAAAGTATCAGCTCCTGCAAATGCAAATATCACAAAACCTAATGATAGAACATTAATTAAAAAGTGAGGAATTAGATTTCTTTTAAGTAAAGAATGTAATGTCCAACCGGAGAGTAAACCAAAGAAAGTTCCAACGCATAAAGTCAGAAAGAAAGTTTTTAAAGCAACCTGTGTAAGACCCATGGAATGATCACCGCCAACTCCCATAGTTGAAACAAATAACAATTCGTAAACAAGTACTGCTACAAGTGCACCAATAGGATCAATAGCTATTCCCTCCCATTTAAGAATTGTACTAATATTTTTCTTTGGTCTTACACTTCTTAATATAGGAGCAATTACAGTTGGTCCTGTAACAATTATTAAAGAACCAAATAATAATCCTACTCTATAATCCATATCTAAAAAATAATGTGCAGTAATTGCTCCTCCAACACCCATAATAATTGGACCAACAATCAGTAAATTTCTCACAACTCCAGCTAATTTCCGAACTTCTTTAAATTTTAACGTCAGGCCTCCTTCAAATAATATAACTCCAACAGAAAGAGAAACAAAATAATACATAGTCTTTCCTGCAAAAATATTTTCAGGGTCAATCCATTTTTCATCTAAAAACAAGGTAGATAAAGGACCCATAATAAGTCCAAGAATTATTAGAGGAAAAATAGCTGGTATCTTCATTTTCCAGGCTATCCATTGAGCTAATAGCCCAACAACTATAATTGCAGAAAGTTCTATCATAATTTACAATTTTGATAAAAATAAAAAAAATAAAAAAAGGAGCCTAAGCTCCTTTAAAATATTATTAATTATTTATTTACCTAAAAATTTTTCTTCCCATGTGTATATAAACCGCCTTTGAATGACTTTCAATTTTATTAATTTTTCTTCCAAATAAATCGAAATAGGTATTATCATAATTTTGAAGATTAGCGTGACTGTTAATTGACGTAATACTTCTAATATCAAAAACTATTGTACCAGGTGATACACCACAATCAAATTCAGAAACTAAATTATTATTAACATCATAAATGTGTACCTTCCCATAAGTAGAATAGTCTGTTTCAGATGCGTATAGAAAATCATTTACTTTGTCATAGGATAACTCATAAAAATTTTGATTAATACCAACAGGATTGCCTGAAGACAATAATGTTGCAGGATCCCACTCTAACAAAACAGAATCCATTGATATTTGAAAATTTATTCTATCACCTCTTAGACAAGATGTTCCGCATCCTGTACTCACATCCGAAACATTAATGGTAGTAGAAGAATTAGTATTTAAATCTAATTTTGAGAAAGACGCGCCTGACCAATTTTTATTATTAACAGTAAAAATAAACTCTTCAGAAATCATTATATTATCTGGATTGGTGGCATCAGGACCTAAATCAATTTCCTCTAAATAACTCAGTGAATTTAAATCTAAGACACCAATTAATGATTTTTCATTACCCCACTCGAAACCATTATTAATGGCCACATAAAGTTTATTTTCATAATGAACCATATTTTGAGTGGTCCATTTTGGACCATTAGTTGTATCGAGTTGGGAAACAAAACTCAAATCAGATTTAGAATAAATTTGTAAGTAAGAGTCAAAACTAACCCCATACTCTCCTCTTGTAACAAATAAATTATCATTAACTATGTAAATGTTTCTAACACCACTTACTGCTTGTGTATTTAATAATTCATAGGAATTTAAATCATATTTTAAAAGTTGGGTGTCAGCCGCCACATAAAAATAATCACCGTCAATAAGCATATCAGAGGCAAAACGAGCACCTTCAATAGTATCAACAATAGAATAATAATTTGAAGCTGGATCGTATGTTCCGATAGTTACTGGAGATTCTATTTGACCTGTTGTGTAATCATATCGACCTTCATTTAAAATTAATACCTGATTAACTACATCTTGAGCAAATAATCCTTTGTAAAAAAGACATAATATTAATAGTACTTTTTTCATTTTATTGTTTTTATAAATAAATACTAAGATCACCTTATCCCGAGGCTTTCCGTTCGTTTGTTATGGCAGGTCTTCTGACTTGCTTTACTAAGTGGCCTTCCCATTCTTTATGAACAGTGGACTGAAGATCTTAGATTCTATTGAGCTTACAGCTGCGGGAACAGTTGAGGATTTACACCTTATTCCCTATTAATTCTTTACAGAAACCATAACGGTACAAATTTAGCCCAAATTATTAATAAATAATAAAATTTAAAACGTTTATTAAGGATGTTAAAATATTTTTTAAAAAAATTAAAATGATTAAAAAATATCAATTGCTTTATTGTAGGCACTTTCAAAAGCAAGTGTATTAATACATGTTTCAATTTTCTTTTCTTGAGTAAAAGAAAGTAATTTTTCTGTTGGCA
>CEQX01023637.1_pt1 | contig 17761 bp, 13 predicted proteins | sample 356261 | NCBI WGS metagenome assembly CEQX01 (sample SAMEA2621076, study PRJEB7988) | marine metagenome | isolation source: saline water (ENVO:00002010), including | reverse complement strand
AAACCAGAAAATCCAAGAGTCTATCTCAGCCTTGGCCACGCTTTAAAAACTATTGGAGAAAGAAAAAAAAGTGAACATGCATATCAAAATGCAATTAAATATTTTTCCTTATCTGGTGAAGCATATTGGAGCTTGGCAAATCTTAAGACTTATGAATTTTCGGATAAAGAAATAATCAATATGGAATCATCTCTCACGAAAAATATACACCCAAATGAGCTGATTCAGATGCACTTTGCTTTGGGAAAAGCATATGAATCGAAGAGACAATTTGAAAAATCATTTGAACATTACTCTGAGGGGAACTGGCAGCAAAGAAAACAAATTAGTTATAACGCGGAAGATTATAAAATTTCCATAGATGAGTTGATAGATTTCTTTGATAAAAATAAGAATCTTTATAAGTTAAAAGCTCAATCAAACTTCGATGATCCAATTTTTATTTTGGGATTACCCAGGTCAGGCTCAACAATGATCGAGCAGATTCTATCATCTCATTCCCTTATAGAAGGCACACAAGAACTGCCAAATATCTTGGCAATTTCAAGAGATATTAAATTAATTAATCAGAAAAAAGGGTATCCTCATAATTTACTTGAACTAGACCATTCTTCTTTTAATGACTTAGGAAAAAAATATATTGATGAAACGAAATGGGCTAGATCATCAAAACCATTCTTTATTGACAAAATGCCAAATAATTTTGTTCACATAGGCCTTATAAAATTAATTTTACCAAAGGCAAAAATTATAGATGCAAGAAGGAATCCGATGGATACTTGCTTTAGCTGCTTTAAACAATATTTTGCAAAAGGGCAACACTTTACGTATGACCTTGATGACATTGCAAGATATTATAAAGACTATGTAAGATTAATGGATTATTGGAAAAATCTATTCCCTAAAGAAATTTTTACGATTAACTATGAGCAAGTCATCGATAATCCAAATGATAGAATTTTAGATCTATTAGAGTTTTGTAATGTTAAGTTTGAAGAAAATTGTATTAATTTTCATAAATCAAAACGCCCAGTAAAAACTGCTAGCTCTGAACAAGTAAGGCAGCCTATGTATAAGACCGGTCTAGATTATTGGAAGAATTACAGCAATAATCTTGATACTTTATTAAAACATTTTCCGGAATATGACAGATAGGATGTTTAATTAAAAGCTTATATATTCAATTATCAAATTTTAGTAATTTACCAGCTTCTTTTTTTAGTTTTTTTCTTGAGTTATAATCCGTTATGGAAAAGATCAAATGTAGAGCACTAACCTTCGATGATGTATTGCTTTTACCTCGTTATACCGACTTCATGCCCTCTGAGGCTGAATTAGAAACTAGAGTTTCTAAAAATATATTTTTAAAGATTCCCCTTATATCTGCAGCGATGGATACCGTAACAGAAGCTGCCATGGCCATAGCGCTAGCAGAAAATGGAGGTATTGGAATTATTCATAAAAATAATTCCATTGAAGAACAGGTTTTCGAAGTTAAGACTGTTAAAAAATACGAAAGCGGTGTGGTAAGAGATCCAACAACTATCAAGTCCACAAAAACTATTAATGAACTCATGCAACTTACAACTGAGCTAAGTATTTCTGGTATGCCTGTGGTTGATGATGGAAAGTTGATGGGTATTGTTACGAGAAGAGACTTTAGATATGCAGATAATCTTACTGAATTAGTTTCCTCCATTATGACTCCTCATGAAAAATTAATTACCGTTGAAGAAGGTTTTAATCAAGATGAAGTTAAAAAATTAATGTACAACAACAGAATAGAAAAAATTTTAGTGACTGACGAGCAAGGTGCCTTAACAGGTTTAGTTACCATGAAAGACATAGATAAATCTGCAGAACATCCACTTGCAACAAAAGATTCAAGTGGTTCACTACAAGTTGGTGCAGCCCTTGGAACTGGAACCGATACATTGGAGAGGGCGATAGCATTATCTGAAGCTGGGGCAGATTTGTTTGTAATTGACAGCGCCCATGGTCATTCTCAAAATGTAATTGAAACAATAAAAATGATTAAAAAAGAACTTCCAAATATTGATGTGATGGGTGGGAATGTTGCCACTCCCGACGGAGCTCAAGCATTAATTGATGCTGGGGTTGATTCAGTCAAAATCGGAATGGGTCCAGGATCTATATGTACAACAAGGATTATCGCTGGTATTGGTGTGCCTCAAATTACTGCTATTCTTGATGTTAAGGAAAAACTTTCATCAAATAATATCCCTTTGATTGCTGACGGCGGGGTGAGATTTTCAGGTGATATTTCAAAAGCTCTGGCTGCTGGAGCAGATGCTGTAATGCTTGGAGGAATATTTGCTGGAACAGAAGAGGCTCCCGGAGAATTAGAGCTTTATCAAGGCAGAAGTTTCAAAACATATAGGGGTATGGGTTCAATTGGTGCTATGTCTGAGAGAAATGATTTAAACAGATATTCCCAAGATGACGTTAGTAATGAAAAGATGGTTCCTGAAGGAGTTGAGGGAAGAGTGCCTTTTAAGGGCTGGGTGGTAAATGTAATTGATCAATTAATTGGTGGCATTAAACAAAGCATGGGATACGTTGGATGTAAGTCAATAGAAGAAATGCATAAAGAAACACAATTTGTTGAAATTACAAACGCAGGAATTACAGAAAGCCATGTTCATGATGTCATGATCACAAAAGAAGCTCCTAATTATCAAAGAAGCTAGCAAAAATTTTTATAAAAATATAAATTTAGACAGAAATACTATTGTAAGAAACCAAGCACCTGATGAAATTAACGAGATTTTTCCTGAAGCTATTTTCAACACAACGTAAGATATAAAACCTAATGCAATTCCATTTGCAATAGAGAAAGTTAACGGAATCATAACTATTATTACTAATGCTGGAAGAAGTTCAGAAGTATCTGTCCAATTTAGTTTTTCCATTCCACTTAACATCAATATAGCAACGTATATAAGAGCACCAGAAGTTGCATGAGCTGGGATTATATTTGCTAAAGGAGAAAAGAAAATAGAGATCATAAATAAGAATCCAACCGTTATAGCAGTCAATCCAGTTCTTCCGCCAGTTTCGACGCCCGCAGAGCTCTCAACATAGCTTGTAACTGGAGCACATCCCATAAACGCTCCAAGAACACTAGAAGAACTGTCAGCTTTCAAAGCTTTATCGAAATTATTAATATTGCCTGATTCATCAACTAATTTTGCTTGATTAGCTACTCCCAAAAGAGTTCCGGCGGTATCAAACAAATTCACAAACAGAAAAGACATTATCACGCTGATCATAGCTAAATCTAAAGCTCCTAAAATATCTAATTTCATAAAAACTGGTAAAAAAGCTGGGGGATAAGATACCAGCCCTTGAAATTGAATGATGCCAATTAAAATTGACGAAACTGTTACCATCATTACCCCAATCAGTATTGCACCTGGAACTTTTCTAACAGCAAGTATTGCTATCAAAAGGAAGCCTAGCATTGAAAGTAAAGTCTCAGCCCTAAGCAAATCTCCCATGCTGATTAGAGTTGCCTCATTTGGCACTATAATGCCTCCATTTTTTAAACCAATGAGCCCAATAAAAAGACCTACACCTGATCCCATGGCAATTCTTAAGTTCATGGGAATACTTTCAAGCATCCATTGCCTAATTGGAGTTATGCTCATTATCCAAAATAAAATTCCAGCTATAAATACTGCACCGAGAGCTATTTCCCATGAATAGCCCATCTCACCAACAACTGTGTAAGTAAAAAAAGCATTAAGTCCCATTCCAGGTGCTAATCCAACAGGCCAATTTGCATAAAAACCCATAAAGATGCATGCAATAGCTGCAGCTATGCAAGTTCCAACAAAACTTGCTCCTTGATCCATTCCAGCGGATGACATCATTTGTGGATTAACAAAAATAATGTAGGCCATTGTTATAAAAGTAGTAAAGCCTGCAATCAATTCCGTTCTGATCGATGTATTGTTTTCTTTTAATTTAAAAAAATTTTCTAGCATTAAATTCAATCTTTGTATTTAAAAATTTAGTTTACAACTTATACTATTATATTGTTATAAGTTCATTGATAACTTAAAGCAAAGTTAGATTGATATACAAATTTAATGCTTCTATAAGTTATAAAATTTTGAAAAATTGATTTCATACTTTTGGCATTAATATTGCATCATTATTAATTATTGGGATATTAAAATCATCCCTACTAAACATAAGAATCTTGGGGAACCAAATGAACTACAACATATTTTATAAACAAATTTTACTAATTGTTTCTTTTCTTTTTTTCATGACTTACTCGTTTGCTCAAGAAAATACCATTGAAGAAGTTTTTGTTACTGCAGAAAAAAGATCAGAAAGCGTTCAAGATATTTCCCAGGCTGTAACTGCTATAAGCAGCGAAGACATTGAATCTAAAAATATCAATTCATTTGTCGATTTAAGCGCAATTGTTCCCGGTGTAACCGTTGCTAAGAATGAAGGCTACAAGACAGTTATTTCCATTCGAGGTGTCGGCAATGAAACCAATCAAAATGCAATTGCGGCTCCTTCAGTAGCATTCCACATGGATGGAATTTTTATTGCATCTCCATTTTCACTTCAAACCGATTTCATTGATGTCGATAGAATAGAGGTACTGCGAGGACCTCAGGGAACTCTTTTTGGTCAAAATTCAACCGGTGGAGTAATTAATGTCATAAGTAAAAAACCGTCTATGGAAGGATATTTTGGAAAATCAGATATTACTTTCGGTAACTTCGGCCTCACAAAATTTCGATCATCAAATAATTTTGTGCTCACCGATTCTACTGCAGCTAGGCTCTCAATCTCATCAACAGAAAGAGATGGATTTAGCGACAATCTAGTTACTGGACAAGACTTGGATGATGACAGCAATTTAAGTTTACGGGCAGATTTTTTGATGGATCTTGGTAATGATTCATCTCTACGGATTTTCGGTCAATTCTTTGAGGTAGATAGGAATGGTTCTGCAATGAAGGGAATTGATGATCCAACTCCAGATGCTAGAGATTTAAGACAAGACAGCATATCAAATCATGAATTAACCTCTTCAGTCTTTGCTGCAATTTATGAGTCTGACCTTGGCTATGCGAATTTGAAAATAATGGCTAGTATCCAAGAAGACGATATTTCCGTAACAAGAGACAATGATCGTCATAATTATGGAGATCTAGTTATTGCAATTCCAGGGCTTCCACTTGGCTCAACATATCAAAGAGCAGAATTTCGTCCTGAAACTTCCCTGGTTGATACTACAACTTTTGAAATTAACCTAGTCTCTAATGAACCGGCTATGAATGGAAAATTAGATTGGACACTTGGTGCTTTTTATATGGATCATGAAATAGAAAACCACATTCGAGGATACAGAGATAACGATTTAGATGGAGATCTACAATACGTATGTGGTGAATCTTTCGCAAGAGATGATTATTGTTTTACAGTTGGAGGCCCAGCCCCATGGTTTTTATTTGAATTTGATTTTGTGAGCGATGCTTTCCCAAAAAGAGAATCTTTTTCAGTTTATGGAGAAACCTCCTATTCAGTCTCCGATCAAATGCGTCTTATCAGTGGACTTCGTTATATTGAAGATGAGGTTAGCAGTTGTGTTAAAAATTTCTTTACCAGCATCTGTGATAATCTTGAGGGCAGTTCAGAAGAAACAACTGGTAAGTTTGCTTTAGAGTATGATGTTGATGACGACACCATGATCTACGCTTCATTTACTGCAGGATCCAAGCCAGGTGGAACTAATTTAACCTATGGATTTACTACACAGGCAGAGCTTGATGCAAACTTCTTATTTACCTCACCATTAGTTGACCCCTTGGTTTTTAGGACTTTTGAGGCTGAAGCTGTAGATTCAATGGAATTTGGTTTAAAAACTGATCTATATGATGGAAGAGCGAGAGCTAATATTGCAATTTTTTCATACGATTATGAAAATCTTCAATTCCAAGCAACTGATCCCGATCCATACAGAGGCGGAGTTGCAAACATTCCTGAATCAGAAATGTCTGGCGTTGAGCTGGAGTTTACCGCGTTAATATCTGATGCTTTAACTTTGGATATGAATTTAGGTTTTCTTGATTCTGAGGTGACTTCAGATTATGAGGCTTTGGACAATGTCACTGCATATCAGTATTTCTGGGGTGAAGAGGACCTCAGATATGGTTTGAGGGAGAACATTAAAGGAAATGAACTTGCTAAAACTCCAGAATTTACAGGCGATATTTCTTTAACTTATGAAACTATGATGTCGTCGGGAACTCTATTTACCGGAATTATGCAATACATTAAAAGAGGAGAATTTCAACAACGTGTTAACAATAATCCTATTGTCGATGCTATTGATGCATATGATATTTTGAATTTAACTGCTAGTTTTGATTTTGTTGGCGACAAGTGGGGATTAGATTTGATGGTACTTAATGCAACTGATGAAGATGGAGTAAATTCAAGCATGACAGATGTGTTTGGTGTTGCTGCAACAGGCCTAGAGTTAATTCCACCTAGGCAGTTTATGGCTCGCTTGAGCATGAATTATTAATTAATTCATAAACTAGATAACTCTTTTAGATGGCCAAATCTTTATTTGATACAATTCAATATGGACAAGCTATTTATACAAGCAGATGAGTTACTAAGAGACTCTTTCAAGCTTGCCTGGCAAGTTTATGAGAGTGGTTATCGACCTAATTATATTATCGGTGTTTGGAGAGGCGGAGCTCCTATTGGTATAGCTGTTCAGGAGTTCTTGGATGTCCTTGGTATACCCTCTGATCATATTGCCATTCGAACCTCCCATTATAAAGCTCTAGGACAGAGAGATAGCAAGGTTCAAGTTTACGGACTTAATTACATTATTAAGCAGGTTGAATCTGAAGATTCGATTTTAATAGTTGATGATGTTCATGATACTGGAATATCTATTCAAAAAATAATATTAGATTTGAAAACAGCGTGTAAGAAAAATACTCCTGAAATTAAGGTAGCCACCCCTTATTTCAAACCAATGAAAAATCAAACAGATAGAAAGCCTGATTTTTATATTCACGAAACTGAGAAATGGCTTGTCTTCCCACATGAGCTTGAGGGCTTATCCATAGATGAAATTATTGAGTTTAAGCCTGAACTTTCCGACCTTGCTGAAAAAATTAAACCTTTCATATCTTAAGAAAGATTTAATATAGTTTCCTTTATAATATCAATTCATTAATCCATCATTAAGTATGAGCAACTCTGACAATCTCTCTTTAAATAAGAAAAATATTGATACGGTTTTAGTACTGGACTTTGGCTCTCAATACACCCAACTTATAGCAAGAAGAATTAGAGAGCTAAATGTATTTTCATTAATACTTCCATGGGATGTATCAGCTGAAAAAATTAAGTCTCATAATCCAAGTGGAGTCATTCTCTCTGGAGGCCCTGAATCAGTTACTGAATCCAATACCCCAAGAATTCCTAACATTATATTTGAATTAGATGTCCCTATTTTAGGTATTTGTTACGGGATGCAAACTCTTGCAGAGCAATTTGGAGGACAAGTTTCTTCTTCAAAGAATAAAGAATTTGGCCATGCACAAATTCTATTAGAAAATCAATCTTTGCTCTTTGATGGTTTTAGCTCTGGATCCTCAATTGATGTTTGGATGAGTCACGGAGACCATGTATCAACTTTACCAGATGAATTTAATTTAATTGCTTCAACTGCATCAGCTCCAATAGCTGCAATGGAGCATCTCCAAAAACCTATTTATGCATTGCAGTTCCATCCCGAGGTAACTCACACTAAACATGGCAATACTGTATTAGAAAATTTTACCCTAAAGATATGTAAATGCTCGACTCAATGGAAAATGGAAAATTTAATTGAGCAAAGAATAGATGAGATTAAAGAAAAAGTAGGAGATCAAAAGGTATTACTTGGTTTATCAGGCGGAGTGGATTCATCTGTTACAGCGATGCTTTTGGATAAAGCGATTGGAAAAAATTTAATTTGTGTTTTTGTTGATAATGGATTACTTCGAAAAAATGAAGCTCAAGATGTAGAAAATTTATTTAAAGATAAGATGGATTTAAATTTATTGGTCGTAGATGCAAAGAAAGTTTTTTATAGACATCTAAAAGGGATCTCAGATCCAGAGCAGAAAAGAAAAATTATTGGCAGAACTTTTATTGATATTTTTGACAATGAGGCAGCTAACTTAAAAGATGAGATTAATTTTTTAGCTCAGGGCACAATTTATCCTGATGTAATTGAATCTTCTGAATCAGAATCTAAAGAGGCTAGGGTAATTAAATCTCATCATAATGTTGGAGGTCTTCCTAGTGACATGAAGATGGAATTAGTGGAGCCTTTGCGTGATTTATTTAAGGATGAGGTCAGGAAAATGGGATCTGAGCTCGGCCTGCCATTGGAGATGTTAAATCGGCACCCATTCCCAGGTCCAGGACTAGGAGTAAGAATTCTGGGAGAGATTTCTAAAGAAAAAGTTTTAATTCTTCAAAATGCTGATGCCATATTCATAGAAGAATTAATTGAGGCAGGCTTATACGATCAAGTAAGCCAAGCATTTTGTGCATTTCTACCAATTAAATCCGTTGGAGTTGTTGGTGATGAGAGGAGATATGCGGATGTAATAGCAATTAGAGCAGTTGAGACAGTAGATTTTATGACTGCGACTTGGGCTAAACTTCCATATGATTTCTTAGCACATGTTTCAAATCGTATTGTGAATGAGTTGGAGGGCGTTAGTAGGGTTGTGTATGATATTTCAAGCAAACCACCAGCCACCATTGAGTGGGAGTAGCAAAGCTTGCATATGACCACTAAGAAAAATCCAACTCAAGCAAAATTAACAAAGCTCTTAGAGCTCTATCAAAGACAAAAATATGACAAGGCAGAAAAGCTAGCCACTCTTATAACCCAAGAATTTCCTGATCACCCTTTTGCATGGAAGATTTTAGGATTGGCTTTTAAAGCAATAGGAAAAAAATCTGAAGCTCTTATTGCAAATTTCAGGGCAGTAAAATTATCCCCACAAGATCCTGCAGTACATAATAATTTAGGCAATATACTTCAAGAGCTTGGTAGGTTAACAGAAGCTGAGACACATTTAAGGCAAGCAATAGATCTGAAATCTGATTTTGCTGAAGCTCACAATAATTTGGGCTCTATATTGAGAGAACTAAATAGACTTGACGAGGCTGAAGCTAGTTTTAGAAAAGCGATAAACTTGAAAGCTGAATATTTTGAAGCCTACTTTAGCTTAGGATTAACTTTATATACTCTTGGCAGATTAGAAGATGCGAGTATTTGTTACAACCAAGTTATAGATTTGAAATCTGATTTTGCAGAAGCCCACCTCTATAATGGAATTATATTAAAAGAACTGGGAAGATTAGAGGAGGCTGAAGCCAGCTTAAGAAAAGCAATTTCATTAAAAAATAATCTTCCATCAGCTTATAACAATCTCGGGATGATTCTTCAAGAATATAGCAGACTTAGAGAGGCAGAAGCTAGCTATAGATTTGCAATAACTTTGAAAGATGATTATGCCGAAGCCCATAATAATCTTGGAATCATACTTAAGGAGTTAGGTATGTTGGATGAAGCTGAAGTTAGCTTTAAAAATTCGATAGGCTTCAAACCAGGCTATGCGCAAGCTCATCAAAACCTAGGAATTATGTTACTAGGCCTTGAAAAATTTGATGAGGCTGCAAGTCATCTAAAGGAAAGTGGTACTGTGATAAGCAATGCATATCTTTTGAGGTGTTATTATAGGTTAGATCAAAAATCTAATTTTAAAAGCCAGTTAAATAAGATTTTGAATCAGGGTCATAACAATGCTTTAATCGGCTCATTGATTTCTCAATCTAATATCAGGTTTGGAATCCATCAAAATAACCCATTTTGTGAGAAACCACTTCAATATGTTCGTGAAATAAATTTATTAAACAAATATGATTTCAAAGGCATTTTCATTAAAGGGGTTGAAGAAATCTTGAAAGATAAGAAGGTTCAATATAGAAAACAGGACCTTTTATCAAATGGAATGCAAACAGCTGGCAACATATTTACTCAATCTATAGAAGCTACAAATATGATTCAAAAAATTATTTTTCAGGAACTTGATAGCTATCGCGCTGAGTTTCAAGATAGCACAGATGGTTTTATAACTAGTTGGCCTAATAAGTATGACCTTAATGGTTGGCTTGTAAGCATGAAAAGTGGAGGCAAATTAGATCCACACATGCACGAAAGAGGTTGGATCAGTGGAAGCATATATATAAATGTGCCCCCGAAATCAAAACCTTATAGTGGCAACCTTGTTGTGGGATTAGATGATGCAAAAAATAGATTTGATAAGGAAAATTATATTAAAAGCATTGATGTGGTTACTGGAAGTTTATGTCTTTTTCCATCATCGTTGCATCACTATACAATTCCATTTGAATCTTCAGAAGATCGAATAGTCCTTGCTTTTGATATTATTCCAAGAAACAAAACTTAATATTTTTTTAAAAAACACTTTATATTTCAATACTCATAAATCCTGTTAATTGGCTGGCCATTAATTTTTTAATGTCACTTCATATTAGAACATAGTAAAATAGTACGATGAAAGAATTTTACATAGGGAACCGCTTAGTGGGGAACAATGAGCTTCCATTGGTTATAGCTGAGATGGGTATCAATCATAATGGATCTCTTCAGGATGCCTTTGCTATTGTCGATGCAGCAGTTGATGCTGGTATTGAAATAATCAAGCATCAGACACATGTAATTGATGATGAGATGAGCTCTGCTGCTCAAAATGTTATTCCTGGCAATTCAGAAAAATCTATTTTCCAAATTATGAGTGAATGTGCTTTGAATGAACAAGATGAGATCGATTTAAAGCAGTATATTGAAGATAAAGGTAAAATTTTTATTAGCACCCCTTTTTCAAGAGCTGCCGCTGATAGATTGGCTAAGATGGATGTACCAGCATATAAAATTGGATCTGGTGAGTGCAATAATTACCCCTTAATTGAGCATATTGCTGATTTTCAAAAGCCTATTATTTTAAGCACTGGTATGAATAGTATAGAGAGTATTTCAAAAGCAGTTGATATTCTAGAGTCTAAAAAAATACCTTTTGCTCTTTTACATACCACTAATATATATCCTACTCCAAATAACTTGGTGCGCTTGGGTGCTATGGTTGAGCTTCAGTCTAATTTTCCTAATGCTCTTATAGGTTTGTCTGATCATACAATAACTAATCACGCATGTTTTGGAGCTGTAGCTTTGGGAGCTTCAATTTTAGAAAGGCATTTTACAGATACAATGAGTCGAGTTGGCCCAGACATTGTATGCTCAATGGACACGCAAGCTGCTCAAGAGCTTTTGCAAGGTGTCCAGATTTTGTTTGATGAGCGTGGGGGCATCAAGGGTGCTGTTGCTGAGGAGAAGGCTACAATTGATTTTGCGTTTGCAACTACTGTAAGTATTAAAGATATCAAAAAAGGAGATACTCTTTCAAAGGAAAATATTTGGGTTAAAAGACCTGGAACTGGTGAAATTAAAGCAGAATTCTATAAAGAATTATTGGGCAAAAAAGCAATTCAGGATATACCGAATGATTCTCATTTAAAATGGGCAGATTTTGAGTAATAAAAAAAAAATTGTTTTCCTTACTGGCACAAGGGCTGACTTTGGAAAATTAAAATCCCTAATTAATATTTGTAATAAATCCAAAAACTTAGATGTGCATATTTTTGTTACTGGAATGCACCTTGATAAAAAATTTGGTTATACATTTGATGAAATCAGAAAGGAAGGTTATAAAAATACCTTTAAATATAAAAACTATACCTCATCCTCAAGAATGGATATTATTCTTTCAAATACCATAAAGGGCTTTTCAAATTATATATGTGATTTACAGCCAGATTTAATTGTTGTCCATGGAGATAGGGTCGAGGCCCTAGCAGGAGCTATTGCAGGCAGCCTCAATAATATTCTAGTTTCACATGTAGAGGGCGGAGAAATATCTGGAACAATTGATGAATTGATTAGACATGCTGTTACAAAGATGTCTCATATCCATTTCGTTTCAAATAATGATGCAGAAAATAGGCTTGTTCAGCTTGGCGAACTCCCTGAGTCAATTCATGTAATTGGCTCTCCAGATCTTGATTTAATGGATCCTTTAAGGATTCCAAAGCTTGATTTTGTGAAGGAATATTATGATATTCCATATAATAACTTCTCAATAGCAATGTTTCATCCTGTAACAACTGAAGAAAAGGATACTCTTAAGAATATTAAGCATTTTGTTAGGGCTTTGATCAATAGCAAAAAAAATTATGTCTTAATTTACCCCAATAATGACCTTGGCAGTGAATCAATAATTTCTGAATATTTGAAGCTTCAAGATAATAAATTTTTTAAAATCTTCCCATCGCTTAGATTTGAATATTTCCTAACTCTTTTATTTCATAGTGACTTTATGATCGGTAATTCAAGCGCAGGTATAAGAGAGGCTCCATTTTATAATGTCCCATCAGTTGATATTGGAACGCGTCAGCAAAATAGATCTCAAAGCAATTTAATCATTCATTGTGACTATAAGAAAGAGAAAATACTTAAAGCAATAGAAGTTGCTTCAACCATCAAGCCCTCAATTACTAATAGCTCAATAGATGATTTTGGTCGAGGAGATAGTGATGAAAGATTTATCCAAATCCTAAAAAATAAAAATTTCTGGTTAACAAGCAAACAGAAGCAATTTCAGGAAATTTAAATAAAATGATCAAAAAGAGATTGATAGCTCGTATCGATGTAAAAAATGAACATGCGATCAAAGGAATCCATCTTGAGGGATTAAGAAAGGTCGGTGATCCAAATATACTTGCTAAGGATTATTACAAAGAGGGAATAGATGAAATAGTTTTTATGGATGCGGTTGCTGCTTATTATGATAGAAACAGTCTAAGCAAAATTATCCAAAAAGCTACTAATGATATTTTTACCCCTATAACTGTTGGAGGTGGTATAAGAAATATTGAAGATATCCAGGAAGCACTAAACTCTGGTGCAGATAAAGTTGCAATAAATACCAAAGCAATTCAATCACCAAAATTTTTACAAGAAGCTTCAAGAGTTTTTGGATCTCAAGCAATTGTTGCATCCATTGATGCAAAAAAAATAGGATTGAATAAATGGATTGCTTATACTGACAATGGCAGGGAACCCACTCAAATGGATGTAATGAAGTGGATTAAAGAAGTCGAGAGTCTTGGGGCTGGAGAAATAATGCTTACCTCTATTGATCAAGAGGGAACAAAATCCGGTTTTGATAATGAACTAAATCAAGCTGCTGCAAGCCATGCCTCAATTCCATTGATTGTTTGTGGAGGAGCGGGAAATACAGACGATTGTGTTCAAGGCATCAATTCAAAAGGCGTTGATGCAATAGCTGTTGCCTCTATTCTTCATTATAAAATTGAAACTGTTAAAGATATTAAAAAGTCAATTTTTGAAGCAGGAGTAAATATTAGATTATGAAGAAAATAGGAATTATTGACTACGGAGTAGGTAATATTCGAAGTATCTCAAATGCTTTAATAAATCTTGGGGCAGATACTCTCTTAACTAGCTCAAGAGATGAGATTTTAAATTGTGATGGAATAATATTGCCAGGAGTAGGGGCATTTCGTCACGGCATGGAAAAATTAAAAGAAAAAGATTTAGATCTTATTCTTGATGATTATATACAAACCAACAAACCTCTTTTGGGTATTTGTCTTGGAATGCAAATGCTTTTTGATCGGAGTAGTGAATTTGGAGATTCCAAAGGGCTTGGTTTTATAGAAGGAAACGTAGAGAAATTACCATTTCAAGAAAATTTTAAGCTTCCTCATATAGCATGGACACCTATATATCCAAATAGCAATTTATCCTGGGTTAATACATTATTGAATGACATTGATATCAACTCAGATATGTATCATGTTCATACTTATTATGTAAATCCCCATAATTTAGACTATGTTCTCTCATTCTCAAGTTATAATGATTTCCAATATTGTTCCACAGTTAAGAAAAATAATATTTTTGGATGCCAATATCATCCTGAAAAAAGTGGAGTAGCGGGACTTTCAGTCATAAAAAACTTTATGGAGTTAGCATAATTATTATGATAAATGAAGATCAAAAAACCAAATATGGCCTTCCTGAGACAGTTAAATTTTGTAAAAAATGTGTAATTTCAAATCAAAGACCGAGTTCATCTGTTGAGTTTAAAAATAAAAAGGGCGAGTTAAAAAAAGTTATTAATTTTGATGATAATGATGTTTGCTCAGCTTGTATCTACCATGAAGAAAAAGAAAAGGAAATTGACTGGCGCGAAAGAGAGAAGAGATTAATAGATTTATTAGCAAAATTTAAGAGCACAGACGGCAGCTATGACGTTATAGTTCCAGGTAGCGGAGGAAAGGATAGCGCCTTTACATCTCATATTCTTAAGTACAAATATGGCATGAATCCACTAACAGTAACTTGGGCTCCTCATCTTTATACTGATATAGGTTTTAAGAACTTTCAGGAGTGGATGCACACAGGCGGTCATGACAATATTCTGTATACTCCAAATGGCATTCTGCACAAAGAGATGACTAGAAATGCATTTTTAAATTTACTACATCCTTTTCAACCATTTATCATCGGCCAAAGAATTATTGGCCCAGCTATGGCAAAAAAATTTGGTGTGAAGCTAGTTATGTATGGCGAAAATCAAGCAGAATATGGAAATGCAATTGAAGAAAATTCAAACCCTATCATGAATATGGAATTCTTTTCTTCCGAAGGGGATGAGGAGAATATGTTGTTTGGAGGGGTGAAGATGAAGGAATATATTGAATCTGGAAATTATTCAAAAGATGATTTTGCTCCATATATAGCTCCTAAAAAACAGGATATTTTAGATGCTGGTATTGAGGTTCATTATTTAGGATATTACTTAAAATGGGATCCTCAAGAATGTTATTACTATGCTGTTGAGAATACAGGTTTTCAATCTAACCCTGAAAGAACAGAGGGCACTTATTCAAAATATAGCAGTATTGACGATAAAATTGATCCATTTCATTACTACACTACACTGATAAAGTTTGGTCTAGGCAGATGTTCGTATGATGCTGCTCAAGAAGTAAGAAATGGTAAAATTACTAGAGAAGAAGCCGAATATTTAGTGCACAAATACGATACTGAATTTCCTGAAAAATATTTTGAAGAATTTTGTAAATATATGAATATATCTGCAGAGCAATTTTGGGATGCAATTGAAGAACATAGATCTCCTCACATATGGAAAAAAGTAGATAATGATTGGAAGTTAAGACATACTGCATCAAAAAAGGGAGAAGATGATGCTCAGTAATAATGAGCCTTCCACGTTTAATAAAAAATTTTATTTTCACATTAATTCCAACCAAAAAGATCCGCAAATTTAATTTATGTTTCAAAAATTATTTAGAAAAATAAAATCAAAATCTTTGATGTATTTTGATAATCGTACTTTTAGAGTTCTAAACTCTTTACCAAATAGTGGCCAGCTTACTTTTGTTGATATTGGCGCAGCAGGTGAGATCCAGCCTCGTTGGAAACCTTTTTCGAGAAAATTAAACTATATTGGCTTTGAGCCAGATGAGCGCTCAATTAGCAATATACAAAACAAATCAAATAATTTCTTATCATATAGCATCCTCCCTCATGCAATCAGTGATAAAAGAGGGGATATAGAATTTAATTTAACTCGTGTACCTGAAAAATCCTCTACATATGAGCCAAATGATAAAGTTCTTAAAAAATTTCCTGATTTTCAGCGTTTTGAGCTCACTAAAAAAATAAAGCTTTCTTCTGTGCCTATGGATGAGATTTTAGAAGATGAGGTGGACTTTATAAAGATTGATATTCAAGGAGGAGAGTTGAATGTTCTAAAGGGTGCCGATGCGACTCTAGAAAGAACTCTAGGCTTGGAGCTAGAGGTTGAATTTATCGATATGTACAAATCACAACCACTATTTGGCGATCTTTGCGAACTCCTCTCTAAAAAAGGCTTTGAGTTTATTGATTTCTTAAATTTATGTAGGTGGGAAAGAGAGGATCTTGATGGCCTTGGACAATGTATTTGGGGAGATGCATTATTTCTTAGAGGCCCAGAAGACATAAATTTTAATAAACTTGAAATCAATAAAATTTCATCTTATTTTACTATTTTAATTGTTCATAGAAGATTTGATTTAATAGAAAGAACTTTACAGCTGCTACCTGATGAATTGAGTGCAGATTTTTCTGAGTTTAAGATGCAATTAAATAAAGCGAAATCAGCTAATAATTCAGTTAGGTTTTTAGTCAGCAGCCTGAATAGGGTGATTGCTTTTTTTGGTTCTGACTATCGAATACACTTAATATATTGATTCTTATCAATAGAAAAGTAAATTTATAAAATTGAAAGTGTAAACCGTTCCTTTTCTAATGATTCAATTTTTTTGAAATCTTCCTCTGTATCTACAGACAACATTTCGCCATTAATTTTATAGGTATCTATGGGAATATCTTGCTCTAGGCACCTTAATTGTTCAATCTTTTCCACATCCTCAAGTTTAGAAGCTGGTAAATTTTTATATTCCAAAATAAACTTTCTAGAAAAGAAATATAAACCACATATTTGCATGTATTCGAAGTTGTTAGTATTTTTTGTAAATGGAATTTTTGCCCTGCTAGCATATATCAACCGCCCAGAGCTCGAAATAATAGCTTTAACATTTGATTCATCGGTTGGATTTTCTAACTGAGAAAAGTTACAAACAGCATTTATATAGTCTGCAGAAATCTCCTCACCCCTATTAACAAAATTTAAAACTTCAGCAGGATCAATTAGAGGCTCATCACCCTGGACTGAGCAATAAAAATCAAATTCAGGCATTAATTCAGCGACCTCAGAGACTCTTGAAGTACCAGAAATATGATCATTTGAAGTTAATACATATGGCAGTTCATAGCTTTGAAGTACTTCAGCTATTTTCATATCATCTATGGCTATTACGTAATCAATACCAAGGGTAGCTATTCGCTGCGCTACCCATACAATAATTTCTCTGCCATGAATAATTTTTAAAAGCTTTTCTTCAAGTCTTGTTGAGCTCAACCTTGCTGGTATTACTATTAAAGTTTTTCTCAAGAAGTCCATCCCCCGTCAACATTTAATACTTGACCAGTGATGTAGGACGCATTTGATGAAATTAAGAAATCTAGGATTCCATTTATCTCATTTGCCTTGCCCCATCTTTTCATTGGGATTCTTTCTATTATTTCTTGATTTAATTCATGATTTTTTTTGAATGAATCAGCATATGATGTTTCGCAAAAACCTGGGGCTATTGCATTGATAGTAATATTAAATTCAGCATATTCCACAGCCATTGATCGAGTCATGCTATCAATAGCACCTTTTGTTGCTGAATAACCAGACAAATGAGCCAACCCAGAAGAACCTAATATCGATGAAATGTTTATAATTCGTCCAGATTTTCTTTTTTTCATACCTTTTAAAACTGCGCTTGAAAGGATCATTGGTGTAATAACATTAACCCTAAATAATGATTCTAACTTTTGATACTCCAATTGATCGACTGAATATCTAAATCTTTGGCCAGCATTATTTATTAAAATATC
>CEQX01157480.1_pt1 | contig 17785 bp, 10 predicted proteins | sample 356261 | NCBI WGS metagenome assembly CEQX01 (sample SAMEA2621076, study PRJEB7988) | marine metagenome | isolation source: saline water (ENVO:00002010), including | reverse complement strand
TATAATGAAAACCTTTTAATAAACGAACCTTACATTCATGAACCGTACACTTCTTTGCAAATGTCTCCAATTGAAGTGTATGACGCTAATAATAAGGCGGTAGGCATTGACGGAGATTATAGCTACTCGACCACCGTCATTGACGGGGTGGAGACCCCGAACGAGCGTATTGGAGGTTTCCAAAGCTATATTCTTGCAACTGACGGAGTCAACTTTAAAAGGGTTGGAATTCCGGGTGGCTCAAGCCCGAACGGATTTACTGTTGGAAAGCCATTTAATCCTCTAGACCGTTATGTGTGGGCAGGTAGAGAACAAAATGCTCCAAGAATTTATATACCCACAGACGAGGAGTGTTATAATGCTCTTGATAAAGAAACTGTTGTAAATCCTGATAACTTCAGCGAAACAAAAGTATGCCCAATACCAAATGACTATGGATGGGCTGATTATAAAAAAGCGGATATGTCTACAACAGAAACTTTTGTTTCTAATGTTAAATGGGGGCCGGACAATTGGCATAGAAGAGAGATATTTGATTATGTAGCATCTTACCCTAAGAAACCTAGCAGCACTCAATTTGTACATAAAAAGAGGTGGGGATTCGTTTCAGATGTGGGCTTGGGCGGCATGAATCTTTCTTCAACTTTTCCGATTGATGATTGCGGTTGCAAGCAACCTTTTGGCGGTAAGTATGGCCAATTTGGTTATGGGCATGACCCATATATATATACAACACTTGGCACGAAAGCCGAGTATGATGCAGATAAATGGGGAGAAGGTACGCAAATACTAGTTTCTTCGGACTACGGAAGTCAATCAGAATTTGAGACTGCTTTGGCGAACATTGGCTACAACACGACCACCACCTTGTCTTCAAGAAGTGTTCACCAAAATGATGACGCAGATAAAGGAATTGAGTTACCGAGTGAAAAAACAGTTTTAGATTGTTTTAATAAGTTAGTTGAAGACGTTGCGGGTGCTGGTTGGAAGGTGGCTTGTATTAATGATATTCTTGGGGATGATTTTGAAGCTCCTGATGCGAATTGTAGAGAAAAATATACACACACAGAAGACCATAAATATCTCGTAACTAGCACAAACAGCGCTTACGCTGCAACTACTTACCATTCCCCGGATTTCGATAATACGAGAAGTTTTTACCACAACCACCCTAAATTGCCAGAAAGATTAAATGGGAATGCATTAACTACTAAATTTAGGGGCCTTGAGTGTGAACAGGCGGCTAACACTGGGGGCGAATATAATGCGGTTCATGCATTTGACGGTTGCGGCCAGAGCATTGCTGTTAGAGCCAAAGGTGTATGGGACTTTCAGGAATTGAACCCACTGCCGGAGCAGATTATGCCTTTTACCACAAATAAAGGGTATCACGGAATCTCACCGGCAATAATAGACGCTCATAACTGGAGTTTATTACAAACAAGAATTGCACACACGCACACGGCTGATTGGTGGGTGAGCGCGTATACTAATGGTAGGGGAGCTGCGGCAAATGTTGGGTATTGGTCCGTAGCACCCGGAGCAATAACATATACGTTTAAAAATGCGCCCGGAATGCAACAAACTACTTTTACTACCGCTGACTTACATATGACATCTACGGCAAAGCCCGGAGATGGAGTTGCTCAGTGGACATGGACTACAGGCAAACCAAGTTTAACTACTAACGATGCTGGAGGTGTTGATAATGTAGGTGCGGACGTTGCAAGAGATACTCCAACACCAGTTGGAAATCTTACGCTTACCGCTGCTTATAATTTTGGTCCTAATGGTACTACCCTTAATGTAATATCACAAAGGTATACGGTAGAATACACCCCAGATTCAATTAGGCAAACACAAACAATAGCAGAAACTGGCGGAGCAACCGGAACAGACACAACAATGACTGACTTTGCTATTCCGGTGGGTGGCCTTGTAGGTACTCCAGTGGGTGACGGTCAACCTGCGGATAAAGCGGCTTTTGAAATTGCAATAACGCATAGCAACGTTGGAATTTACATGCCATATTTTTATGGAAGAAGGTGGTCTGATTGGTGCATCTTGAATGACGGTTGCGGATATGATAAGCACGCGGGAGACTTTGATGGTATTTGGCGGGCGCAGCCATTAAGAAAAGAAATTTTAGAAGGAAGTACGGCTCGAAGAAATTGGAACATGGGTCAAATGACCCCTCCCTTCCCATTCAAGGAGAATATAGAATTAGAAGCACCTTGCCTGTCTTGCAACGACGCTTCTTACAAGGTCACTAGAGCTCAAGCAATGAACTGGCTCACAAACGTACCCGCTAATAATGGATACGTCAATCAAGAAACTGCTCAAGCGGGTCATGGGGGAGGTACAAGTTTAGGAGGCTGGACAGATTGGCAGGTAGGCAGAGCAGGAGCTTCGATGTCTCAATATGAACATGGAAATGCAGTATTCTGGCATGGCACTGACCCTTGGAGTCTCAGAGTTATGACCCCACATTCCGCAACACGCATAGGAAATCTTGGTAACGGTTATGAACCATACGGAGGGTGCGAAGGAAACGCTGGCATGTTCGTACATCTAAGAGAACATAAAATAATATCACAAGCTAATGCTCAAAAAATAATAGATATATTTAATTTAGGGCTGCATGATTGGGCGAACAATAGTGTTCCAGCGGAAACAAAGTACATTTTGTACGCTGATAACTATGATGATAGTAGAAATGCTACTGCGGAAGATAATTGCGGCGCGATTGTCCCTCCAAATGATTCAAACCCGGACAGTTTTCCGGGTGGAGCAGACCAATGTCTGTCATATTGTGCCAATTGCTGGTCTTCTCCTACTAGCCAAAGAGCGGCTTGGGATACAAGTAGGCCCGAAGTAGCTGCGGAAAAAGCTCTTTATGAAGCTGGGCTCCCAGACACTTGGCTTAACAATCCTTCTACATTTTATGGAGTAAGTGAAAGTGATTATAGAAAATCTAGATGTTGCGGCGGAAATGAAACAGATGCGCTAGGAAAGTCGCATTGGGAGGATACGTGGGACAACGTTCAGTGCGGACCTATTCCAGACGAATATAATAAATGTTATCTTACTAGAACTGGAGTATATCAAATTGGAACCAGTACAGGCGCTTTTATGGGCGCTGTAGATGGTGGAATGTATTGGGATGACGTATTGCAGACCTCTATAGACCCAGAAGCTTTTGATGGCAACGAAGATTCAAATTATAATTTTCAATATGGTATAAAATATGGAGAGCACGAAGCGGAAGGGCAGACAGATTTAGGGAGTTCTAGAAATTTAACAAATGAAAATTTCATAAAAACAAATTTTGGGGATGCTAGCGGGGAAGTTCCATGGACTACTAGGTTGGAGTTTCAAAATCAAACTTGCGTTCAGCCGGGAAGGATAGCTGTAACTTGCGCCGGAAAAAGTGGCGATTTGGATTGTTTAGACCCTAACAATATAACTTCTCAGGTTAGCGGAATAGGCACGACAGTCGGAGGTACAACCCACAGAAGAGGGGATGTAGGTACTATCACATCTGATTGGGGAACGAGCGGGAGAACTTACATTAAGGGGAGTTCGGGGACTTATTGTGATGACTGCGAACCTGCAACTATTCCACCCGGAACTCCACAACCCGGCGTTAATTATACTGGGGCTTTATACGAAGCTGCTTCAGGCTGCAATACAAACACGAGCTATAATTCTTCTCCTGACAGCGGGCTTTGTTATAGCTTGATTCTTCCCCACGAAGACTTGACTGGTTTATTTTATGGAGATTTCGTAAGAAACGAAGTGCCTTCTCCCGGCTTTGATGGAGGCATACCTTTCATCGACCCAAGTGATGATAGTCAAAAAAGAATAGGTCACGATACTTCCATGTTGGAAGGTTCAGACTTTTCTATATTCTGTAGTCCTACTGGTGGAGAAGCGCCATTTGAAACCAAATGGGAATTTTATTACCCTTCATTAACTGAAGCGAGCCCAAGTCATCAAGATTACAGAGAACACGTAGAAACATATTGGACTGAAAAATTTGGAAGTTTAGATGGATTAACTGGATGGCACTCATTAACCGGAGAAAAAAGTGGCCTTGCTTTTGCGTTCTTAAAAAATCCATACAATGAAGATGGAACACAAGCGAGCTGGGTTGATACGGATGATTCTTATAACTGGACAACTGATACCACCACTAGGTACACACGCCATATAGTCACTGATGGTAAAAATCATATTGATATGAACCTGATGTTAAACAAATGCGACGGCTCTCAGTTTTCTGGTGCAAGTGGCAATTTGTCTATGCTCACTATCCATGTACCGAAAAAATTTGGAGAAGATTTATCTTCAAGCGAGCTTCTACCTAGGGCTGCTGGTGGATATGATTCAGAAAGCTTTACTGTTTATAATCAATTTTATGCTAACGAAAATCAAAAGAAAGATGATTACCGCTGGTGTACGCTTGACGCTAAAAACCAAACCTACATTGGAAACAACTATACAGACATTGTAAGAAATTTATTAACAACTAAATATAGAGCCACAATTACAGACAAGGAAGACAGGGTTGTAACTACTCAAACATTCCAAATATTAGAAAAAAGATACAAACCTATAAGATTATGGGCTCCTGATTGGATTGATGTTGAAGATACAACTAATGTGGCTCAATCTGCTAAAACAGATTTGTACAATGAAATGTGGCAAGCTGGCTGGCCTAACTGGGGAACTTGTTGCGCCCTCGCATTTAAAGGCGACCAAAATGCTTGGTCTCCTCCAGCACCTTTCGTGGGCTCTTGGTATTGGGATAATCTAATGGCTGTAGATGTATTTGTTGACACCGAGCAAATTAATTTAAATTATTTAAATTACCTGTCGAGCATCGGCCAGCCAGCAAATACGCAACCGCCCTTGAAAATTGCAGGTACAACTAAAGAGAAGGCGTTTGCGCCTAATTCCAACTGTTGTTCAGATTCAAAGCCAGAAACTTTCGATATGCCTCTTATCCATAATACAAACACCATGCATGAAGAAGATGGCAGCCTTGCTTTTAAAATTAAAGCAAACGAAAAGTACGGAAGGTTTCATAATGCAAACCTTGGGTTTTCGAGTACGTATTTAATTCACCTAGGAGACCAGTGCGTTACCAAGCATTGGCCAAAATATTTTATAACTTTGCATCATTCTAACATTGGTGAGTCGTATCCAGTGGCATCTGGACCTTGCCCTTGCAATGCAAATACTGATTGTGGCCCGTACTGGAATCCCAGTTAAGGTTTGTTTTTAATTCTTTGAATTAGTTCAAATATCTTGCCGGTAGGAATATCCGCTACAGAAACAAAGCTCTCTGCACCATCGAACTCTTCATCAGCTAGGCGGGTCTTAATCTGCTCAAAAGAAACATTTTTTTCTTTCATTACAGACTCTAAAAGAAGCTTTGGGTCAGTATGGTTTTCGGTAGGCTCTTCAAACACTTTTCCGTTGGCCATTTCTTCCTGAGCAACTACATGTATTCTCAGGAAGTTACGAACGCACCTGCCAAAAGCCCTATTCTCTGCCATAGCCGCAAGAAACATTTGTCCAAACCCGTTAGTGTTGTGAGGTCCAGCATCTCCAACAGAAGTAAAGACTACTTCCTTATCTTCTGTTTCATAATTAGGTATCCAAGTAATACTACAAGTAGAAATTACATAATCTGGTGTTGGGGCCGTGACTACGTGATGAACATCTGTGTACCCCCTGACTTGAGCAAGCTCTTTGAGTCCAGCTAATTTAATGATTAACTCGTGGTCTTGCAGTTTAGAAACATCTGTTTCTTTAGTTTTCTGTTTGTTGGCAAAAAGAAATTCATCTTTAACCATTTTACGCCAATCAATCAACCCATCTTCATTAAAGATATAGTCAACATTTGGTTGGGTAATTAGCCCGTTTTTGTCTCGTTTTATTTGCGTGGTTGTTTGTAATTTTTTTGTAGGCATGATTAAACTATAGCACGTTTTTGATTAATTGTCAAGGTTTTCTTCTAGAATAGATATAAACGGTAAATCTTTCCAAAAGTCTTCGCAGTCCTCTAAAGGCGACACTATTTGACTGAACGTGTTAACAGGCTTATCATTCTTGTAAGAGTATTCGTCCAGATAAACCTTTCCATCACTTAGTACTCTTTTTGAAGATGTATAAAAATATTGCTTACCCTCTTCTAGCTCTATGGGTAAATCCTCTTTTTTGCTATCTTTTATTTTATTTACTATCAAACAATCCATGAAGTTATATTTAAATTTATTTATAACCTCTTCAGATTCAGAAGAGACAAATGCAATCCTATCGACCCCAATAAAGCCCATGTGCTTGATAAACTGCTCACTAAGAGAATCTAAGTTCTCTTCCGTGCAGATAAAAGTTATCTCATGAATCTTCTTTGTGAATGGCATTATTTTTTCGAGGTCAATAACGCGATTAAGTAACAAGGAAACCTTACCTACGCTTTGACTTATACAGGCAAGCATAACATCTTCGTTGTGCTCCAAGTCCATCCTTATCCTCATAAGATGCGGTTGGCCGCCATAATCATTAAGGGTTTTGTTGGGTATTAAATCTACAAAATTAAAATTAGACGACTCCCCCTTGTAAATTGTCTTGTAGTCGTAATTATCTTCTATGCCCAATAATTTGCAAACAGAATTTGCTATGTAAAAAGGGCATACCTTGCTAATGTCATTGTGTTTGTCTTGCGTATGGTAAGATGGCTTCCTGTCTCCCCTGTCGGGTTCTATCAAGATTTGGTTCTCTTCGTTTCCCCAAAAAGGCTTTTTATGGCTTTTTAAAACATGAGAATACAAAGACACTAGCTTCTTGTCATAATGACCAGCGATTTGAGTTACAAACCCGTCAAACCCTAAGCACAATAAACTATTTTTAACTAAGAAGGCTGCGTTAGGTATTGTAGTTTGGCCGGTAAGATTAACTACACCATTGTAAATTTTAGTTTTGACTTCATTGTTCCCTACCTTTTCCCCCGCAGAGCCAATCTGAAGTATCTTAATACCGTTGTCTTGTAGCAAGGGAAATAAGACGTTTATTACCTCTTGCCAGTGTTTGTAATTTTTGTGAGCAGACATGCTCGGGTGAAAAATTATATATTTCTCGTAAGGGCATGGAAAGAAAGACTCATATATATAAGGCTTATCAATTTTAGCTCCAGCACCTAAAGCAAATCTTTCTACAACATGCATAATTAAAATTTTAAATCGAGTGCAATATTATCTTTACCATTGTGAAGATAATCTAAGTTTTTCATTGTGCCAAGGTGTTGAACAAAACATATTTCAAATTCACCTTTAATTTCCGCAACCCCTTCACAGAAAAGTGCATTGTCCATTTCTGGTATGTAAGGGATAACATCCTTCACATATTCGTTACCATCTAGAATACCCATTAAGGCGGGACTTGTGGCTACATATAAATTAAATTCAGGATGTTGTTCTTTTATAGATTTAAAAAGACTCGTAGATAGGAATACGTCAGCCGCGCTTTCTGGGATTACATACAGCATCCTGCTGCCTTTATCCTCTTCGTCTAGGAAGTCTTCAAATTTGAACTCTTGTTTTTTGGATTGCTCTTTGGCTACGTTTACGAAGTGCTCATAAATTTTCTGTAAAGACATCTGTCCATCGTCTAGCCTTTTCATCCAGTACTTATAACCGTCGTCGTTTTCATCTACGCTTTTCATACCTAATATATTATGATAGGCATGAATAATAAATTCGCCCGAACTCATCGAGTCAGGGGGTGGCATTTTGTATTCTGGGTTGATTGGGTTTTCTGGTGGCTCAATCTCTATGGCCTCCCAATCTATAAAGTCTCTGGAATCGATAAACTCTTGCATTTTTTGCCCAACCGAGTCTATTGAGTAATTATCAAGTGCCCACTTTCTTGCGGTTTTACCCATCTGCTCTCTTTTCGTGCTGTTCATCGAAAAGAATTTTTTAAGTTGCTTGGCTATGCTTTTAGGGCATGTGGACGCTTTTATAAACTGCGTGCCCTGCTCTCTATATTCAGACCACTCTAACGGAAGGGAAGCTGCGGTTGGCTCGCACATTTCTTCCCCACAACTATAGTTAGTAACCAACGTAACAAGCTCACACAACTTAGCTTCTTGTATGGGGTACTCTTGCCCGCCAGAAGTAAATGGGTGACAGTATACATCCATTATATTGTAAACATCATTAAGTTGGCTTTCGCTAACCCCAAGGCCTACCCCAGTTGTCTGAAGCCCGTTTTTTTCACCGCAATAAGGGCAGTCTAGATTCGCAACTTTTGACGAACCTTCCAAGAGTGTTGGATTGGTTACATGGTAATTTCCACATGCAGAGCAAACAAAAGTGGTTAATATATCTTCAGTTGGAACGTTGTACTCTTTTGCTAGGGTCATTATATCCCAGCCCTCGTGAAAGTTAGTATGAAGCAATAAGGCTGAGTCTTTTACTTTGTTTTGAGATTTCCACCTTGCATACCCTTCCATTAAGTTGGGTATTGATTTTCTGAGTTGATTTCGAAATACAAAACCTATTACTTTTTTATCTTTGCCGATACCAAAGCTTTCTCTAATTCTAGCTCTAACATCATTCGGAAGTTTTCTAAAGTATTTAGAGTCTACTGGGCCGTGCATTGTTTTTACATGCTTGTGGCCCATTTTATTTAACTCTTTAGTCGCAAAGCTGGACCATATCCAATAATTTTCCGTTTCATGGGCGGCTTTAATTGCTGTTCCCAGAATTGGAAGCGAGTCTAACGTGGTCCAGAGGGCGACGTTACTTTTAACTTGCTTATACCAGTGCTTTTGAAGGGCGAAGTCAATACCCCATATATCTTGCGCAGCTATGTAGACATCAGGCTTTACCTCTTTAATAACCTCGTTAATACGCGCAGCACCATAGGAGGCCTGTTTTATAAGGTTCGGGTCTTGTTGCGCTTGGAGTTTTTGTATCTCCTCATTGCTTTGAGGTAAAGCGCCTAGGCTAGTCCAAGGGGTTCGGGTGAGATTGGTAGACCCCTGCCTTTCCCCGCAGCAGTAATGAAAAATATCATACTTATCTGTTTCATAAAGATACGACAGTAAGGCTCTAGCACACCTTCCGAACCCTGTTTTTGCTAGAGAGAAGTCAGACTGAAATAGTAACCTCTTTTTTCTCATTACCACATATCTTCATCGTCTAGAGAATTGACCGCACCGCTATTTACCGCTTCTTGAGAAGCTTGGTTGGTGTCAAGCTGGCTGGTGGCTGGTCTTGCACCTCCCTGCTGTGGGTTAAACTCCACAGATTTTCTAATGGGTTCGAGTAGGGCTTCCCTTAAGACGATGGCCTCACCGAAATTAAAAGCAATAATAAAACCAGACTTATTTGTAGAGTCCTCTTTATCTTCCTTGTTTACCGAGTAAGAAAATCCCACCTGACCTTTCCCTTGCTGCTCGTAAGGGCCGAAGTTAATTTTGGTAACTTGGTTTTGAGATTGGTGGTAACCACTCCACTTTCTGTTGCTCGCGATTGCATCGACAATTGCTCCCGCTTCCGTGGGGCTTAATTTAATAATCACTTTTTTAGCGGGATTATTCTTATTTTTACTGAACGACCCTCTCCTTTTAGAGGCGTCCCAAGAATCCTGCTTAATCATGGAAGACATGATAGAACCGTCCTCGGTGGTCCAAAAAGAACAGGCAGTTCCAGTTACTTTAGGATTAGGCTTATAAAATTGTACTCTCATTATTTTTATATCTTACTTTATTTTTGGTTTGTTGTCAATCATTTTTTAACTCTGCAAACTTCATTACGGCTCTGTCTTGAACAGAGATAATATCAGCAAATACGGTATCGTCTTCCATTTTAGTACCTTTAACGAGGACTATTTCACCAGATTTTGGAAGCCCATCGTTTAATTGCTTACATTCTTCGAGCTTTTCTTTAAAAATCATAACAGTAACACTGGCTGTTTCGTCGCCTATTACCATTTTGCCGTATTTGTTTCCATTTCTAGAGGTACTGGACTTAGCATCCTTTTCAACTCTACCCACAAATACGCAGCGATTACCCTTTGACATATTATTGGCTGTTTCGATGTGAACCAGCCCTTGCCTTTCGGAACAGAAGATGTCGAATAAGGTCTTGCCATAGGTATAGCCAAGTAGACTTTTTTCGTAGTACCAATTAGTAAAGCTTTCGTTGCTTCTGTTGTGGTTGTAAATTTCTTGATATTTTTGACACTTCTTCCTTATAGTGCCGAGTCTCGACTCTTTTATTTTCATGTGTTTTACAACTTTAACCAAGTCGAATTCAAACTCTTCCGCCATTGGGATAGCGTGTTTCTTTTCCGTCTTTGTGAGCACACTCCAAAGCTGCGCTTCATAAGCTACTTTAGCTCTTGACTGCTTGAAACCTTCTAATGCTCCAGCTTGAATTAAAGGACATAGAATGCTTATTCCAACCCCAGCCTCTTCAGCAGCTTGAAAGATTTCAAATTTATTCTGAAATTCTGATTTAAAATTATTTAACTTTTCTATTGATTTTTCTGAAATTCCCTTAATAGACAATAGCCCAAACCTAATCCCATCCTCTTCTATGTTAAAGTCCATTTTAGATTTTATGATATGAGGTGGGCGAAGCTCTAGGTCAAAGTGGTGAAACTCCTTGTGTATCATAGAGACTTCGCCTATTGGGTTCTGTTCGTGGCGAGCCATCTCTAGAAGACTTACAAAAAATTGCTTTGGATATTTAAACTTTAACCAAACCATTGAAGCTGCAAGAGCTGCGTAAGCGATAGAGTGCGCTTTATTGAAAGAGTAGTTAGCAGAGTCTTCTAGAATCGCCCATAAGATGTCTCCTATCTCTGGGTCCAGATTATTCTCTCTTGTCTTGTCGGCAATTTTTTGTTTCCATTCTGCCACTTGCTCAACCTTTTTCTTGCCAACGATGCGGCGTAAAATTTCAGCTTCATCAAGAGTAAAGCCAACCTTGTGGGCCATTTGCATCATTTGCTCTTGGTATAAACAAACCCCTCCTGTTGTAGAAAGGATTTCGTCAAAGAAAGGGTGTATGTCAGCAAGAGTACCTGTTTCCACGTATCTAGCATACTGCTCTACAAACGACAGTGCTCCCGGTCTAGCAAGGGCAATCACAGCACTAAGCTGTTCGAGGTTCTGAGGTTTAACATCTTTACAAACTTTGTAGTTAGTCTCCGCCTCAATCTGAAAGAGTCCTCTTGGGGTTTTCAGGTTTTGTAGCTGCCTGTAAATCTCTAGGTCATGTACGTCAATGTCTTCAACATTTATTCCAATGGATTTACAGGTTCTATCTATAATGGAGACTGCCTTTAGGCCAAGGATATCAAGCTTAACATTAAACTGAGAAATCCAGTTCATGTCAAAGGAAGATACAAACCCATCTTTTTTCGACGTTAATTCAGTGGGACAAGAGTCATCTAGATTGTCGTAAGAAATAGATACTGCTGAAGCGTGTACGCCCTTATTTTTAATCAACCCCCTTAACTTAAGGGAGGTATTATAAACGTCTAAATTTTCATTACACCACTCTTTAAGCTCGTCCACTTCTTCACGCGCTTCGTTTAAATCTTTGAGTTGACCGTACACTTCAGGAATCATCGCAGAAACCTTGGTCATGTCTGAATCCTCAATCTCGCCAACTATTTTACCGCACTCTTTAAGGAGTATCCTAGTTTTAAGGCAGGTGAGTGTTGAAATCTTACTTGTTCTACCCTCAAACTTTTCTTCTAAATATTTTAGAACCTTTTGTCGATTGTAGTAACATATATCAACATCTACATCGCACATTAATGAACCATCTAAATATGTAATGCCGTCAATAACCTGTTTCTTTGCTCTGATTTTAGACACAAACCTCTCAAAGTATAGCCCGTATTTTACTGGGTCAACCTTAGTCACCCCTATGAGGTAGAGGACGATACTACCGGCAGCGGAACCTCTTCCGGGACCTGTGGCTATGTCGTTATTTTTGCAGAAGTTGATTACATCCCAAACCAATAAAACATAATCTACGAAACCTAAATCTTTTAAGGTTTCTAGTTCATACTTGATTCTTTCGACGTACTGTTTGTACTCTTTGGAATTTTTTTTGAGATTTAAATCTTTGAAGCCGTGCAAGCAGAGTGCTCTGAGAAAATCGAAGTTGTCGATATCTTCGCTTACTTTTATTTTATGCTTTTCTTCTTTTGCAATTTCGAACGAAGGAAGCCTAACTCCGTGAAGGTTTATTTTTAAGTCTTCAAAATTTTCAGAGAAATTATTTTTTCCCATCTTCGCCGCCTCTTCTTTTCGGACCTTTACCCCTCGGCGGTGTTTTGGGCTTCTTACCTTTTTTGTAATCTTCTTTTGAAGATGTTTTACCTCTGGTTTCATCGGGTTTCCTTCTGTTTCGTTTTCTTGCTTCATCTTTTCTTCGCTGTTCTATACTTGGCGGATTCGCGTTGTCAGTTTTTTCCTGCTCTATAAAGTAGCGACTGTCATCTACGGCTTTTACCATAGCGTCAACACTGTCGTTATCTTGTAGGCAGTAAAATACATCTGCTGTATCGTTTCGCTTACCTTTTCTTACTGTCACCAAAAGATAATCTATTTTTTGCTCTTGGAGCTTCTCGGTCAAATCGTAGACAAAATCCATCGACATATTTCATAATACATCACTTTTGATTAAATTTCAACCTGCCATTTGAGTTTATTCCAAATTTTTATATTAAGCTCTAAATCTACTAAAGCATCATGTAATTTGTCGTAATTATGCTCAATGTCATATTCTTTACCGAGGGCTGTCAGATTCGTTCTAACGCCCTTTTTACGGGTATGTAGCATTCGATACTGCCAAGCCATCAAATCGTCTCCTTGGCGGTATTCTGGGCCTATTTTGACCCCTCTAGCGAGGCAGTTAGTGTCAATAAACTTACTAACTAGAGGTTTCCAATCTGCACCGTGTGTTTCGTAAAAATCTTTAATTAAATAAATGTCAAAACCAAGCACATTATGACCCACAATAATATCAGAGTTATCGAGCCAGTCTTGAATTGTCGGGAATGCCTCTTCTGGCAGGATGCCCTTTCTGTCCATTTTGCTTTGGCTGTATCTAGTGATTCTAGCGGCATCTTCGCTAATCTTTAGCCCTGTGTCCCACTTAATATAAAAGTCTTTATCTGCTATTTTTTTATCACCTTTGACTTTAATCATTGATATTTGCCAAGGAAGATTATGGCACTTGTTCAGGCAAAGGTTGAGCGTTTCACAATCAATAAAAACTATAGTTTTTTCTTTATCGAATCTTAGTAAATGTTCGTCCATTATCGTTTAATCCTTTTGCTATTTCGCTTTTATTTGAAATGCTTTTTATCAATAGTTTCCACCTTGAAACAGCTTCCTTCTAAATCTGCTATTTTGATAATTTGATTTGTGGTTGTGTACTCGTCAGGCATTCCTTTTCTATTGGTCGTTTCAGAAATCCATTTATTAGCTTTAGAAACTTCCTCTTTTAGGACTGAGGGCTTCCAAAAATAACATTTCTGAGTGTAGTAAATTAAATATGCAAACACATCAGCACCATCCCTAACTGCCCTATCGACGCCGCCTATTGTTTGTTTTTCTTTATTGGAAAATTGTTCTATTGCGAAGTTGCCTGTCCCGTGACCGAGGAAGCATGTTTTCAACTCAAGCTTTTTTTTGTATTGCGTGATTAAATCCCATCTTCTATCATTAGATTTAACCATTTTGAACGCACTCATAAGAACACGCTCGCCATCTTCTCCTCTTTTTAAATCTTTCTCCCAGTTAGGCATTGCTTTCCTTCCAGCTTTCAAAACAAAATTTATCACTGCACATATGCTCAAGATTGGGTTTATTGAGGGTGACTTTTGTTCCTATACCTCCTATGCAGCGGAAGGTTATGTAAGCTTTAAAGTCTTTCATCTCATTGTAAAAAATAGACTTTGCTTCTTGTGTGTCGAAATTATTTTCTTCGGCGTAATTTATCACCTTATCTCTAATTATATAATCGAAAGGAATGTCATTGTCCTCTAGGAATAGCGTTGGCTTTGTGAAGGTAAATTCAGGTACGCAGATTGCGTTCTCCAATGTGTTTCTAAATAAGAACGAGTCATAGAAAGGTATACACAGCATTAAGTCTTCGTCGTTCCAGAAATCTTTAAGGTTTTTAAAGTCAATTCTTGGAACATAGTAAAACCCCTCTCGTGCAGCTTTGGTAAAGATTTTAATTAAACGGTTGTATCCATTTGTGTTTTTCGCAAAGATTATATACTTACTCTCCTTTGACTGTTCTTCTTTATTTTTTCCGAGCATGTCGGCGCAGACCGTCAAACGTAAACCAAAAATTAATTTAATATTATTATCAGTTAGATTTTTGTAAGCCTCAAGAAATCCGGACATGGCATCGTCAACCAGATAGACTTCTTTTAGCTCGTTTTTAATTGCTAGGTCAACGATAGAATCCGGACCTTCATCAATAAGATTCTCTGGGGAATCTAGAGTTAGGATGCTCCTCCCCAGAGAATATTGAGATTTGAAAAGAGGAATCATTTATCCAAGATAACCGTCGCACTCTTTTTCTGAAGCTTCAACTAAATCAGATGCCTTGACTAGCTCTGGCTTATTACTGTGATGCGTCACCCATACGCTCGAAGTGTTTGCTTTGGAGCGTACGCGCCAAACTTTGTTTGATTTCTTCTCTTTGTAAAGGGAGCCGTTTTTAATATGCTTTATATTCATGTTACGATAATGATAGCATAATTTTGGTTAGCTGTCAAGAGCTAAAAATCAAAATCGTCTATAATTTTACCCGCGTTGCTATCTGAACCCCCATCCACATCGCCAACTTCTTTACCTTGGGCAATGTGTTCTTCTTTTAGTTTTAAATTAGGTTTGTGCGCTGGACATCCTTCGTGATGCTTTTTTTCTACTATACCCTCCATGCCTTGAAGCTCTTCTTCATCTTTTGAGACTTTTAAAACTTTGCCTTTTTCGTCAAGCAAAGCGTAATAATCATAAGGCCACTTATATTCGCAAACCCAGTATGGCAATCCTGTGGCTGGTTTTATGTGGCCGGGATATTTGCCATAACCACACAACAACGGACCCACAAACCCATCCTCCGGTGGAGGGTATTTTTCATACGCTGGTAGATTAGTTGTGGAATCTAATTCTGTGAAATTATTTATAATATTAAATACTCCAGCAAGATAAATTTCAAACCCATCCAACTCTTCTTGCGTGGCTTTAATTTCTATAGTGGGCTCTTCGGGCCATCTTAAAAATTGAAACTCAATTGAAGTCTTTTTAATTTTAGGCCACAAAGCTCGCGCTGCTAATAAGTATGTTAATCCTTGTATCGGAAAATCTATTTCTTTTGGACTGAACTTATCTTTACTGGTCTTGTAATCGACCATTTTTATTTTACTTTTATATTCAATTGGTTTGTCTATGTAACCTCTTATTTTAAATTTTGGATTTTCACTTTCTATTAAAAATTCTTTTTCTGGATTGGGGATTGATGCACCTCTTTTGCCGAAGAAGTCTAAATCTAACGCGACCAGAAGCATTTCGTCGCACATCGTATAATTCTGTTCACTCCAATGCCCCAGTTTAGTTAGGTTCTTTTTTACTAGCCTAGCTACAGAGGGTACAGATTCTATAGTTCTGCTGTCTGAGATAATCTTAACATATCTTTTATGCCTTTCATGAAGGAGCATTTCTAAAACTGTATGACAAACAGTTCCACGAATTTGACCATCATTTGTAGACTCGGGTAATTTTTTGTGATAATTACACCAATACTTATAAGAGCACTCTTTGAGTGTCTTTATCCGAGACGCTGATAAAACTTTTTCTTTAGCCATTAAGTTCTCTTTCCTTCCAATATCCAATTTCTTCAGGGGTCATCTCCCCAAAGTCGCCCTTGTCAGGTAAAGTGATTAATATTTGCTCTCTATCAAAGTATCTAGTCAGTCTGTTTAAATTCTTTTCCGCAGCTTGGTTTCCTGCTGAGTTTTTTTCGGAATCATTATTAAAGGCTAAATATATCTTCTCGACATCTATTCTCATAAAATAGCTTATCAAGCCTAGCCCTATTTGAAGCCCGAAAGCCACGGCAGTATTCTTAACCCCAGCTTCCCATAGTGATAGCATATCACCAATACTCTCAACTACAATAACTTCTTTTGATTGTCTGATAATTTTATTGTTGACCTGCATTGGGTATTTCCATTGGCTTTTGTCTCCAATATGCTTCCATTTAGGCCTTTTCGAATTAGGGTCGTTAACCAAATCCCTCCCAGAAACACCCACTAAATTTTCTTTGTAATCAAAAATAGGAAAAACATAACGATTTTTCATTTTACCTTCATAGACTACGCCGCCATTAAATAGTCTTAGAGTATCCTCTGACACACCTCTGCCTACCCAATAATCGTATTGGGGCATCATTTTTTCCAAACTACTTTTACAAAATACTTTTGTTTGTTTTATCTCTGCTTTTTTAACTTGCTCTATGTTGAGAACCCCGCCCTCGCCGTTTTGTGCCAGCCACTTCATGGCCTCGTCTTCAGATTTAAAGTCCAGTGAAATTTTAACCAAGTCTTGGAGGCTGCCGCTAATCTGCTTACTAAAATCTATGAAGCGGCCCGTATCTTTTCGCACACTCAAGACAGTATTACTGCTAGAGTCGCGATAGATAGGCTTCATTCGGAAGTTTTTGGAGTCTTCCGAGATGTTTGAGTAACCAAGGTTGATTAATATTTCTTTTATTTCACTCATACCATTTGCTCGTCTCCGTCGTGAGGATTTTCTTCTTCTGGGTGATGTCTTTCTCTTTGAGTTTCGATTATGTCATGCAAAGAGCCTTCCTCATTAACATCAAAGTTTTCGATTGAAAAGCTAAGGTAATTATTTACATACTTAAACCCGTCACCATCTGGCCTTCTTACCAAGTCATGGTGGCCCGCTGCATTCCTTCCTTGGAATCTGGTTTTAAGCGGTATAAGTTTATGGCTACCAAAGTCCTCTCCGTCTAGAGCCATCTCATCCAAAGTCTTTCTTCGGAATATAGCAACAAAGCTGGAAAACCACTGGAGCCTATCCGATAAGGAAATAGCTGAACTATCATCAGTTACATCCCCACCTCTTCTGTTGTGATTTTCTCCACTTCGGTTTAGCTGCATGGCTGTAATCAAGGGAGCGTTTATCTCTTCGGCCAGCTTTTTCAGCTTGTCAATCTTATCTCCAATAGCCTGATGCTCGGCCCAGTTTTGACCGACCTTTTCACCTGTTAGCTTTACATAGTCATAGGATATGATGCATGGGTTTCCACGGCCAACCACAGAAAGATGCCACCTTCTGACTAACGAGCATATCTGGTCGATATTTTTGTTACCTACAAACACATGGTGACATTTACCTTTATTGACCCTACTTAATCCTTTGCGAACTTTTTCTGTAAGGTCAGCATTTTTCCTCCAGTTTCCAGTTTCTAAATGCCACGTAGAAACATTAGTGACTGAGGCTGCTAGCCTGAATTGAATATCCAAGGTGCTCATTTCTGTATCAAGCATTAAAACAGGCAAGTCGTGAAGCTGTCCTGTTTTCATTACCAAGTTGTTTATCCATGTTGTTTTTCCCTGTCCGGGCCTTGCAACAACTGAGTACAGATTTCCGGGCCTTAATCCACCGTACAGGCGATTAAACTCTTTAAAGGTAGTGAAG
>CEQX01032112.1_pt1 | contig 17932 bp, 18 predicted proteins | sample 356261 | NCBI WGS metagenome assembly CEQX01 (sample SAMEA2621076, study PRJEB7988) | marine metagenome | isolation source: saline water (ENVO:00002010), including | reverse complement strand
AAAGCAGAACCACGTGTAGATACTTCACGACCTAATTTCATAACGATTCTTGAACCGTCCATCAGTGTAGCATCCAGCAATGGGTCAGCAACAGAAATGTGCTTACCACAACGTTGTGCCAACTTGATAACATATGACTCCAATTCCTCATCTGTTTCCCAAACACAGGTAGTTTCTACAGATTCGAACTTTCTGTGGTAAGCGAAAATTGGAACATTTGTTCCGTCAAGCGAAACGTCTTCCACATTCGCATCGTTCATTAGAACGTCCATCTTCCCATATCCTACCAAATCTCTTCGCAGGTAGTAGAATAATTTGGACTTGGATTTCTTGTTAATTTTCATTCCATAAGCCTTGATGACCTTGTCCATCGCTGTGCGAAGATAAGCGGTTGGGTCCGCATCGATTTCTTCGATGTTAGCAGTAAGCGAGCGAATGAAGATGTCTAGTAACTCATCACGCCACTCTTGCTCCTTCTTGTTCAGAGGAGGTTCAATGATTTGATAGATAATATTCAGAGTCCTTTTGTCACGCACAATTCTAGCAAAAGCATGTGGTGGCATGACAGGATACTTGTCAAGTTCGTCATACATTGCGCGCTGTTGGTTGCGACCTCTTCTTTGTCCACCACCACTTTTCCTAGCCATACCTAGACCCCTGACACTTCGGTCACGGTCTGACTCGGTTAAGACCTTTCTCCATTGTGAGAGGCCCTACGGGCCCTCTCACAGAGTATTCAGCCAAGCCGATACTTTGGATTGTAAATCCTCAAGATTGGATTCATTCGGAAAAGATATTTCTGCTTCTTCGATAATTGTATCAAGGCCCCATCCAGTTTCTCTCTCGTCCCTCTTTTCAAGATCTGACAAATCTCCATCTTCAGAACGAGCTCGTGATTGGACTCTTTCGAACCTCAGTTGCTTGGATGCAGTTATTGCAACCACTTTGAAAGAATCACCCCAATGGTTCTGGAAAACTTCTCTCTCGGCAGTACCTCGCAGGCCCTCGATTAGAACAATTGGATTACTACTCAGCAAATCGTCGACTGCTGCCACCAACCGATGCGCCAAAACATCGTCACCGTGCTCTGCCCGCAGTTCTGTGGCGACTTCACCGAAAACATGAGGCGCTTCAGGTATTCCTCTAGCCTTTACTTCAGCCCTTACCATATCACCCATAGAGCGCACAGGGATGCCAGTTGCAGCTAGAATTGCAGCGAACTCGCCCTTGCCTGCAGCAGGCAATCCGCTGACTGCAATTACGAGCCCCATGGATTGGTCGCGTACGGTTTCAATTGTTGAACTCTGCCCTTCCCCATTTGCGGTCAAGTAGTTTCATCAACAGTACTGCTGCTGCCACCAAACCTGCACTAACAGCCAAGATTCCTTTGAATCCTGTGGCCATTCTATCATTATCGAATTCGACTGCTTCAGCCTGCAAACCTTTGTCCTGAACTTGGTCTGCCCAGTTTTCATAGAATGAAACATCACCTTGTGTGAATGAAAGAAGGAATAATGACAGCAATGGAATTACCGTTCCAATCCAAAACCAAGTCATGATTTTAGCATCAAAAATCGCCTTATTGGGGGCAAGTCCCATTAGGAAGGCGGTCAAACAAACTATGTAGATACTGTTTGCAATCATCACGATTAATCCGACTGGAAGAACCGCCCACTCATCCAATCTCCAGGCCATCAAACACAGGAAAATTACTGAAATCCAAGTGGTTGCCAAGAAGTAAACTGTGACTTTTGCACGAATCAATTGTGGGACGCTGAGTGGTAACCCGTTCATGTGTTCGGGCGAATCTAAAGCGGTTAGCCATGAATAGAAATTGAAACCGAAGAAGCCCAAAAATGGCGCATAAGATAACAAATTTATCGGGATTGGAGCTTCAGCAAAATCGACTAACCAAGCCATCATTAGCAAGACGATTAATGGCACTGAATACGATACTATCATCTTCTTGAGTGAACCCGAGCGGATTAGATCGACTGCCTCTTTAGCAACAAGTAATCTCAAAGGCCCGTTTCCTAAAAACCTCAAGCGACTCCAAGCAGGCAAAAATATCTCTTTTTTCGAGACTACTTTTACTTCAAAATCATCCAACACTAATTGTGATGCGATCCAAGCCAAGAATATTGATGCCGCCAATGCAGGAATGGCAATCAGTAACCCATCTGGTTGCTGTGTTGCCAACCCCCAAAGGAAGTATTGGCGAGGCATTAATCCCAACCCGATTGCAGTACCAAGTCCAATGACAAATACTGGAGTTAGACGACTGAACCAACCACCCAATAGCCAGAGTGAAGATGCGATGAATGAGAATGCGAGACCCTGAGCGAGGGTTACTGACATTGCAATCCAAGTCCTAGGCAGACTACTGTATTCCAAAGGAGTACTCACGCTGGTGAAATTTTCTAGCAAAATACCGATAGCCATTCCAGAAATTACCGGCGTTAAAATGAGCATCACGTAATACGATAGATCTTTGACATAATATGCAAAGTGTGCAGTAGGATTTGTCAATGGCTGAAGAGCAGGAGAGGCCAAAAGGTAATTTTTCGTGCCTGTTCTAGCAAGTACCTTTTCTCTACCCAAGAACGCGAACGAACCCATTCCAAGACTGAAAAATAACAGAGGTAAATGTAAGGCGAACCGCAACTCCTCCCAAGTGAATGCGTTGGCATCAGTATCAGAACCTTGTGCAGCCCCCTCGCCGACTAAAAATTGCAAACCTATTGTAGCAACCATTGTCACTAATGCGACCAGCAGTGGGAATAGTAGAATCCGTCTCTTCTTTGCGAAGTCTAGATTCTCTCTAAACTCTTCAACAAACATCACTCGAAATGTTGCAGAAAATGCATTCCAGCCTACCAGTGGTGTGTTTAGACGCACCCCCCCATTGGTTGAACCCAATGAATCTGGTAGAGATTTTTCTGAAAATTCAGACCAATCTCGGCTGGAGATAGATACGGACAGTTTCATTCCTCCTCATTGATCCCTTCATCGCTCATTCTTTCTGCTTCCTCAATAGAATGACCTACTAGACGAATGAATACATCTTCCAATGTTTCATTATCAGATTCCTTCAAACCTTTGACTGTACCTGCAGCTAACACCTTTCCATTGTTGATAATTGCCATCCGATTACACATTCTCTCTGCCATTTCAAGCACGTGAGAACATAGGAAAATTGTGCCACCATTAGCAACCATATCTAACAACCATTGGCGACATTTTCTTTGATAAATCGGGTCCAAGTTAGCGAATGGTTCATCCAAGAACAGTAACTTTGGCTCATGGATAAAGGCCGATGCAAGCATAACTTTCTGCCTTTGTCCTTTGGAGAGGTCTTTGCACATAGTGTCTCTTTTTTCTTGAAGTCCAAACCAGTCCATCCAATGCTCGACCTTTGAATCTAGATCCTCTACTCCTCTGAGTTTGCCTACGAACTGTAAGAATTCACTCGGTGTAAGGTAGGAAGGAGGAGATTCTGATTCTGGCACAATTCCAATGTTCGCTTTCAGTTTCTGAGGTTCTTTTGCAGCATTGATTCCGAGAACCTCTACAGCACCAATACTAGGACGTAATTGGCCTGTTAGGAGTTTAATGAATGTCGATTTTCCAGCGCCATTTGGACCAAAAACTCCGAAAAATTCACCCGAACTGACTTTGACATTTAATGGATGAAGCGCGATAAAATCACCATATCTTTTGCCCAAGTCTTTTGCGACTACTAAGGATTCTTCGCTTTCGGACACACTTTCGGGGCGGCACTCAACATTTTCAATGTGTGCTTACAAATTGATTTGCTATGACTCTCTCGGAGGGCCATGAGCGAAGTATTGGTTATCGAAGAAATCCCTTGCGAAAACGGTGACGGAATGATTGCAAAAGTCACAATCAATCGTCCTGATAAGTTAAATGCATTAAATGAAGATATTAGATCTAAGATTAAGGAAATGTGCAAATGGGCTGACGAAAATGATTCGATTAGGTGCGTCGTAATTACTGGTGCGAAACCAAATCCTCCTCCTGAAGGAAAGAGAGCAAAACCAAACGCTTTCGTTGCTGGTGCTGATATCACAGAATTCGTTGGAAAGGGTTCAGAAGAAATCAGAGAAATTTTCCGAGATAATGCAATTGAAACGATTTGGAATTTGAACAAACCAACAATCGCAATGATTGACGGTTTTGCACTAGGAGGAGGATGTGAAGTGGCCTGTTCATGCGATATTAGAATCGCTAGCGACCGTTCAATTTTCGGAACTCCTGAAATCAAATTGGGATTGATTCCGGGTTACGGTGGAACTCAAAGGTTGGTTCATCTTGTAGGATACGGAAGAGCGATGGAGATGATGATGACAGGTAACAACGTAAGTGCAGAAGATGCTTACAGAATGGGTATTGTGAATCATCTATGCGCTCCTGAAGACCTAGAAAGCAAAACGATGGAAATCGCACAAACTATCGCTTCAAAATCTATGCACACTTTGAGGGTTGCAAAACAAGCTATTCGTGCATCTCTCGACAATGGAATCACTGATGGTGTTGAATTCGAAGCGATTGTATTCGCTAAACTATTCGATACTGAGGACCAAGAAATCGGCGTTCAAGCATTCCTAAATCGAAGCGAGCCTGAGTGGAAGCATCGCTAATCGTCATTAGCCATTTCATCCTTCAATGCAGCCAGTGCTCCAGAAGCACCTGGTGGCGGTGGAAGCGGGAGGCCAAGATCTTCAGGCGAGGGCAGGCCTGCGGGTAAAGGAAGGGTTGCGGTCGTAGTCCTATCTTCTTCAACAGCAACGAAGCCAGTATCTAATGGAACTCTCATCTTCAGAATAGTAGATTCATCAATTCTTACCAATGATGCGCCATATACGTGACCTGCTTCTGCATTAGCCGGTTCAATCAAGATGTTATGACCGTGATCTTCAGTTTGTATCAGGCCGACCAAATCTTCTCCGGAACTGTGCTCTTCCCACATCTTTGCAGTTGAAGCTCTGATTTCTGCCATCTGATCTCTACGCCTTTCCTCGATCCTAGCACGGATGCGAGAATGACGGTCTCTCTTTTCTTGAATGTGTGCTGCGATGTTTGCGTCCTCAATTGATTGTGGAGATACTTCGACAACGAATTCACCTGCGACATGTACCTCTTCAACCGTTACAGCGATTTCTTCCAAATCGTCATCAGGTTCGACCACAATCTCATTTGATTCCTCTTCTTCACGACTGGCTGCGACCTTTGCCATCTTTCTTTCACGAAGTGAGGCACCATCCATGCTATCGTTTACTACAACTTCTGGGATATCTACCGATGGTTCTTCTGAATCAACGGCTGAAACCTGCTGAGTAACTACATTTCTAGCGACTGGTTTCTTGTTTGCAGGAGCCTCTCCAAGATACACCCAAATGATTGCTAGTAGCAGGATTACACCTACAAATGCCCAGCGACTATTGTCATCTAATTGGGTCTGCATCATGAAGAATGTGACAATACCCGCGACTAGTAGAGTGAATACTACTAGCCTTGAATTCTTCATGCTGCTCACCTCAACCCAAAACGCTCACACTCAAGAATATCACCCAAGCCTGTCGATATTAGAAAGCAGACCTTGGAGTGCTCTATGTCTGTGAGAATAATGTTGCTTTTCTTCCAATGGTATTCCGCCAAATGGTTTACCGTGAGTGCTTTTAGATCCCATAGTTCCTATCGGCAGGGAATTCCCATCCGCGTCCAAATCTGCTGGAATAAAGATTGGGTCGAATCCAAATCCATCCCCTGTAACTGCTTGATGAGCAATTCTCCCCGGACAGACTCCCTCCGATACAATGGTCTGTCCGTCTCTGTAAAGAACTGCTACTGCTCTGAATTCTGCTTTCCTCAAATTGCCATCTTGAATCGGGTCGTCGCTCTTGAGATGATCCATTAATTTGAGAATACCATGGACATCTAGAGTATTCAAAACATAGGATGAGTAAACTCCTGGAAAGCCGTCCAGTGCATCTACAAACAAACCAGCATCCTCTACCAATAGCATGTCATTGGAATTAGGAAGGTGTGGAATCGCTTGTTCGATTTTGGATAATGCTACAATTTCCAAATCATCGGCCTGAGGTTCGGTTGCTTCGAACTCAAACTGCTTGACCTCGATTCCGTAATTAGCGAAATATTGTCTCGCTTCCTCAACTTTGCCACGATTAGTGGTCATGAACCAGATGGTCATAATTCGCCCTCAGTTGGCAAGGCTCTTGAGCATGTTTGATAGAGTTGCCCCGACAAGAGGGGTTTGTGAATTCATATATTGCAGTGGCATTGGGGGGAGCAATAGGTGCAACACTACGTTTCGCAGTCAGTGAATGGGTAGGCAATCCACAAGGCACTTTGATGGTAAATGCAGTCGGCTCACTCCTACTAGGAGTTTGTATGGCTGCTCTGGCAAGCGAGATGATTTCTAAGGAATTGACTTTGTTATTAGGAACAGGAATCTTGGGGGCGTTCACAACAATGTCCACCTTCTCAGTTGAAACTATTGAAATGTGGAGTGACGATTCCTCCAAAGCGATTGGATATGTCCTTCTGACTATGTTCTTGTGCCCGCTTTTGGCTTTAGCAGGCTGGAAAGCGTTCGAAGCTACTGCTTGATTGAGAGCATTCTTTCCAGAGCGATTTTGGCCCCATCTTGAACTTCAGGTGCTACTATCACCTGGTTTGGAACTTCACCATCTGCCAGCCTTTCCAGTACATCCATCAAGTACGCTGGATGAATCATGTACATTGTTGAACAGGGGCATATTGTCGGTTCCAAACATTGGATGTGAAGATCTTCGTGTTGTGAATCTAATCTCGCCACCATATTGATTTCAGTTCCAACAGCAATATGAGTGCCTGGCTCTTGTTGTGCAACAAATCTCCGGATAAATTCGGTACTACCATTGGCATCAGCTGCTTGTACGACTTCCATAGGACATTCTGGATGAACTACAACTACGCCATTTGGATGTTCTTCTCTGAACGCTTCAATCTGCGCCACTGTGAATCTCTTGTGTACTGAACAGAATCCATGCCAAAGCACGATTTTGACACCTTCAGGAATTGTATTTTCCTCGCCAGGAGTCCAAACGGACATCTTCTCCAATGGGATTCCCATGGAAAGGCCAGTATTGCGTCCCAAGTGTTGGTCTGGGAAGAAGAGAACTGCACCATTTGGCCCCGCCCTCTCGTATGCCCATTCAAGAATACCTGCGGCATTTGATGAAGTACAGACTATTCCACCGTGACGCCCACAAAAATCCTTGAGTTCTGCTGCACTGTTCATGTAAGTGACAGGAATCAAACATGATTCTCCTTCCTTTGCAGTCGCAGGGTCGCTCAATCCAGATTTACTAAGAATTTCTTCCCAAGCGATTTCTACTTCATTTAGAGCGGCCATGTCTGCCATTGAACAACCAGCACGCATGTTTGGTAGAATCACTCTCTGTTCGTCAGAGGTTAGGATATCTGCAGATTCAGCCATGAAATGAACGCCACAGAATACGATGTTCTTTGCTTTGGATTGGGCTGCTAGTTCTGAGAGAAGGAATGAATCGCCTAATAGATCAGCATGCATGACAATCTGGTCCCTTTGGTAGTGATGACCTAGGATAAGCAAATCTTCTCCCATCTGTTCCTTCAATTCGGCTATTCTGTCAGCAATAGCCGCTTCTTCAGGACCCATTGCATCATTAGTGAAGTCAATGGCGCACATCGGCAATGACACTGTCATGGTTGAGCCTCGTCTATCGGTAGTAGCGCCCCTTTTTCAACCATACACTTCCTCGCTTATACAATGCAGGCATGGTCAGGTGGTGAAAGATTGCACCTCGGAGCGGAAGCTGAGGTAATTTCCGGAACATGGCATGGAAGGTCTGCAGTTTTGAAAAAGCGAAGACCTAGGGGCTGGAGACATCCTGATTTGGATGCAAGTTTAACCAAAAAGAGGATGACGAATGAAATCAAACTTACAATTTGGTTAGCTAGTAGAGGAGCACCAGTACCTGCAATTTGGGATGTCGATATTGAAGAGGCCAGCATAATCATGGAAAGAATCGAAGGAAGACCGCTTATCGAGGTACTTCATTCGAATGAACATGATGAGGAATTACTAATCGACGTTGGGAAATCTATTCGTGTATTACATCGTAATGCTGTGAATCATGGAGATTTATCTACTAACAATATTCTAATCAATAGTGAAAGAAGTGCAGTACTAATCGATTTAGGTTTGGCAACTCGTGAATATGAATTGGAAGGCTTTGGAATAGACCTACATGTGTTACATGAAATTCTAAGAGCAAGTCATCCAGATGTAAAGGGTGCCATGGATTTAGTTCTCAAAGGCTATCTTGCATTGGATGAGGAACTGGGCGACCCTGAAGCAGCACCGGGTGGAATGCCGCCAAATGCTGTAGATGTTGTCAAGAGGCTAGAGCAAATCATGAAGCGTGTTCGATACCATGGCGGTTAGAATCATTCGCCTCTCTCTGCTTTTGCATTATGTAGATGAAAGCCAATGTGATTACTAAAACTACCCCGAATTTCAAAATATTCGAAGAATACGGTTGCAGTGTTGGTTCTTTGGCTTGAACTTCGACACTGATATCACCATTAGCATTCATCTGTTGATACACATAATAATCTTCCAAGACCATAGGTGCCCACTGGTCGAGGTTATCAGCAGTCAGCGGTTTTGTCAAATTCGTCGAAAACTCGTGAATGTAAATCTCTCTGTCAGTGTACTTGTCTGATGCATTTTCAGGATCGATTTCTGTGTATGCAGAAAACATCAGAATTCCGTAGTTAACATGCGGGTCATATGCTGCAAACTTGTGGTCTGAAATTATCTGACTATCCCCTGTTATTGTATCGAGAAGAACCAACCTTGATGTTGCGTTTACATCGATTGTGGCGGCTAGCTTGTTATCTGAGAACGATATATCTGTAATCGTTGCATTTTCTAAATCTACATTCAAACCTTGATCAAGAAGAATATCATCTTCTCCGGAGTCAGCCGTCGCATTCACATTGATTGAAATCAAACCTTCTCCATCTACAATTCCTAATTGAACTGCATCTGGGTCACTAGCGAAGACCAGTGCTATTTGACCGTTGGATGATTCAATTAGAATGATAGAATCACCTTGACTAGAAGTTGGTCCAACCTTCTCCAAGCCTTCGAATGTCCAATAAGTCGCTTGTCCATTCTCGAGCAATGCAAAACAATCGTCTGAAACTATTGTAAGATCAGTTGGTGATTGAACTTCCATAGTGGTTTTTGCTATAGACGGTTTCGTCAAATCGACTACCATAACTAGGGTTTGATTAGCCATGACTAACATGTCTCCTCGAACATCATATGTTGAATTTTCATCCATTTCCGGCTGAATTACTTCTATTTCAGAACTTAAAGCCGACAAATCATGTACTACCAATTCAACATTGTCTCCTTTGTCGTCTAGTGTAATTAACCAGCCGTCAGCAGCCTCTACACCCACTGGAGCATCGACACCTCCCGCTGGTATTGACTGGTGAGTTAAGTCCCATGTAATGATGCCAGCAATAACAATCATAACAACAGTCAACACCACTCCAGTTTCCTTGCTGGTAGGTTTTGCAAAATTAGCAACTTGCTTGTTGAATGAAGATTTGATTACATTGTAAGCTCTTTTCGGATTCGTCAACAATGTAACTAATCGAGCATTTATTGTTCTCTCATCAAAAATTTTCCAAAACGGATCTGCGAGTTTGTTGGCAATATTTACTGCAACAGCAGCAACTATCATTCCTCCAATGATATCCATTAACCAATGAATGCCCAAATAGAGAATACAAAACGCTGTCATCAAAACGAAAACGAAAATTATTCTGCGGTAATTTGTCCAACGCCCATCGGTATCAAACCTTAGCAAACACAACCAAACAGCGAATGGGAAAGCAATATGCAAACTCGGCATCCCATTAGTCAAGGGGTCTATCCGATGGAACCAATCATTAATCTCAGGAGTATGGTTGTAAGCCAGCGTTTCCATTCCCGGAATATAATTGCCAGTAACGTGTACATTGAAAAACAAGTAGAACGGAATTGCGAGAATGTAAACCCAAAATATCGCTAAACTGATTCTATCAGCCATGTATCTGTCATCGAAATATGCGAAATAGAATATGGAGACATAGCATATTACCATAAATCCGACAACATAGAAATGCGTCATAAATGCGGTGAGCCAATCTGCTCTGAATGTCTCTTGAACCCACAGGACCATATCTGCTTCAATAGCATAAATCCAAGGAGTCATATTGAGCATACCGTCGGTATTGGCCATCAATATTCGATCTACTTCGTCTAGGAAATCCTTAGCGTTGTAAATTATCAATACAATGGCGATATGCAACCAATATCTACGAATGAAATCGATGAAACCATCTGTTGTAACATTAGCCCATGGGGGCTTAATCAATGGCATTAACAGCACACCAATAGCCAATGCGGAAATCAACCAAGTAAGATATACACCATCCATTGGATTGACCTCCTAGTTTTGTCGTGACATAAAGGGATACAAGTGCGTTACTACGACAAATACTCTCCAAGAGAGTGTTTCACCATGCTCCATGAACATACGCCTTGCCGTTATCTGGATCTTGTTTTTCTCCTAGACGCCAAATCCTCTCGAACCTGTGAATACCCGAAGAACATCCATTGGTCCACTCGAATGCAAGTGCATAGTTTCCAACAGGCCTTACTGTTGGCTTTTCTTTGGGAAGGCTTTCGACAGTTCTTCTCAAGACCTTGGAGGAATTATCCTCATTTCTCTGAGGCGCACACTTCGCACAAGGACATGCATGCCTCAAATCATCATAGGTGATTTGATGTTCAGTTCCATCCGACCAAGTTAGATGCATATCGACATCTCTGCGCTCGAGACGCTTCAATTCGGGAATATCCATCTATTTCACCTCAAATGATTTCCAATCCACTGCCGGTTGAACCTGATTCAACCTTGGATTGTATTTGAGCAACGACTTCAGCGAACGCCAGAGATGCTGGACCATCAGGCTCAGACACAATTCGGTGAACTCCATCATCTCCACCTCTTACAAATCCTGGATCGAAAGGAAGTTTTCCTAGGAAGGGTACTCCAAATTCTTCGGCGGTTTTCTCGCCACCGCCTGACTTGAAGATATCCAATGTGCCGGACCAATGGCCTTCCTCATCTGCCGTAACTCGCACTGTTTTTCCTCCAGGTGCAGCTAATTCTATTTCTGTTCCTGATGGAGCCTTGCCTCTAACTGTGTAACCACTCATATTCTCGATTACTCCGATAACATCAACTTTGAGCGAGTTGGCAAAAGTAATCGATTTACGAGAATCAAGAAGTGCAACATCTTGCGGAGTTGTTACAATGACCATTCCATCGATGTCAGGCAGGTTTTGTGCCACAGTCAATGGCTCATCAGAAGTCCCTGGCGGGAAGTCGATAATCAGGTAATCCAATTCTCCCCAATCTACATCTCCAATAAATTGCTGAATTGCACCGAGCTTGATTGGTCCACGCCAAACAACTGGAGTGTCTTCATCTTCCAACAGGAATGCCATCGAAATTACCTTGACACCTAGATGGCCTTGTGCAGGATGAATTCTGCCACTTTCGACATTCAGTCTACGGCCGCTTAAACCCATCATCTTAGGGACATTTGGCCCGGTGATATCGATATCTAGTAAACCCACTTTCAGACCTTGCTGAGCTAATGAAAGAGCCAGCCCTGTTGCAACGGTAGATTTGCCTACACCGCCTTTTCCGGATAGTACCATGATTTTGTGCTTAATCGCTTTACCCATCTCTGAAATCGCCATCTTGCGCTTCATTTGGTTGTATGCAGCTTCCATCTTCTTCTGCTCATCAGGAGAAGGTCCTGCAGGTACATCGCCGGGTTGGTTTACCTTGACGGGGAAATCAGCCATCGAGTTGATGCGCGAGGCTGTTGTACTTCAACCCTTTTTCAATCCCATACTGCAATAAAATTGCTGCAATTACCCATAATAAAATCATCCAATCTAGAGTCATTCCTGCATATGCCCAACCCAAGCCAGCGCTCAAAGCCACTACAGGATACCTTGCATGGCGAGCATCGCCTTTGAGGAAATGTAGAACTAAACCAGCGAACATAGTCTGAATTGTAATGATGCTTGCAATTATTCTGAAAAGCAAATCCAAATCGTTTGCTGCGGCGATAATGTGGGCGATAAATAGCGTCACGAAAGTAACGGTATAGACCAATATTGGCTTCCACATCTATTGATGCTATGTGCCATTGGTTCATATGCCTCTTCTATGCAGACACCATCATGCGCCTACTATTCGTGTGTGTTGGAAACTCTTGCCGCTCTCAAATGGCTGAAGGCATTGCTAGAAGCCTAGGACATGATGCTGCTAGCGCTGGAACCCATCCAGAAATTCAGGTCAGTGCTAACGCTTTGAAAGTGCTTGAATCGAAAGGCATCAGTACTGAAGGATTGTATCCAAAACTCGTTGATGACATCGATTGGCAATCCTATGACATGGTTATCTCAATGGGTTGCGGGGTAAGTTGTCCAATGATCAGAATCGACCAAGACTGGGAACTCGAAGACCCTGTGGGCCAATCCCTCGAAGTATTCGAGGCATGCGCTGAAACAATCGAAGCAAATATCAGGAAATTGGAATAATCATTCTCCAAGACTTAGGAGTTCTGCACCTTGCGGAACTTGGTCGCCTTCAGCAAAATGGATTCCTTCAACAACACCGTCGCTACCAGCAACAATCTTGTGTTCCATTTTCATGGCTTCCATGACCATTAATACATCTCCAGATTTGACGCTTTGACCTACGCTAACATGCACTTCGAGGATTTTACCAGGCATTGGAGCGCTGAGTCCTCCCTCATCATCTGCAGATGAGGCCCCTGGTTCGATTACTTCGAATTGCATCGTGTGTCCATTGACGTGAACCCACCATACGTCTCCAACTTTAGTTGCCACCGCCTTTTGTTTTCTGCCGTTAATTTCTAGCCACAACTCTTCACCAGTGTGGATTTTCATTCCCTCTAATGAGAACGAAGATCCATCGCGTTTAGCATCGATTTCGATACGTCCCTCTGAAGTTTTGAATTCCATCAAGGGAACCTCCTGTTGATTGTTGAAAACGGAGACGGGATTGATGAACTCGAACCTGAAGAAGTCAAAACTCGGCCATGGTTAGTAGATTCACAGGCAGCTGCAATTAGCAGTCCTGCGTTACTCATTTGCTCACTAATATCGGGGCTCCATCCATCAGGCCACAATCTGTCGATCATATCGGTTGTAGTCCAACCATCTACCACGTCTGGATGAGTGCACAATTCTCGCAAGAACCTGACATTGGTGGTACAACCGAGAACAACGAACTCGTCAAGTGCACGCCCCATTCGTTGTAATGCCTCTTCTCTTGAAGGAGCCCAGACAATCAATTTAGCTAGCATCGGGTCATAATCAGGCGTTACTGCATCACCTTCGCGTACTCCAGTATCCAAGCGAACACCTGGGCCTGAAGGAGCAATGAATTTCTTCAATTTTCCAATTGCTGGAAGGAAATTATTCGAGGGGTCTTCTGCATATAGCCTAACTTCGATAGCATGACCTCGCATGTTTAGAGGGCCGCAACTCATGGCATTGCCTCCAGCAATTCTGAGTTGTTCACGAACTAAATCTACACCTGTTACCATTTCGGTTACTGGGTGCTCTACCTGGATTCTAGTATTCATTTCCAAGAAGAAGAACTCTCCTTCAGGAGTTACAAGGAATTCTACAGTTCCCGCCCCTTCGTAGGCCACTGCACGGGCTGCATCACAAGCAGCCTCTCCCATCGCTTCACGTAATTCTGCATCTAATGCGACACTAGGAGATTCTTCGAATACCTTCTGATGGCGCCTTTGAATACTGCATTCTCGCTCTCCGAGATGAATGATTTTCCCATACTTATCAGCCAAAACTTGAATCTCTATGTGGCGACTACCTGTTAGCAATCTCTCGACATATATTCTATCGTCGCCAAAGGCGTTGAGAGCTTCTCTCATTGCAGCCTTTGCTTCGCTTTCTAGGTCTTCTTGCCTGTGAACGGCGCGCATACCTTTGCCACCGCCTCCAGCGGTTGCTTTCAGTAGCAAAGGATAGCCAACAGAAGGTGCAATCTGCAATACTTCTTCGAGTCCGCCAGTTACTTCCTCACCGGGAATAACTGGCACCCCTGCTTCTTTCATGGTGATTCGAGCAGTCATTTTGTCCCCCATTTGTGTTATAGCAGCAGGAGAAGGGCCTATCCAAATCAAACCTGAATCCATCACAGCCTGAGCAAAATCAGCACGCTCGGACAAGAAACCGAAACCTGGATGGATTGAATCGCAACCTGTGTCGATTGCAATTTGTAGAATCTGTTCTTGGTTGAGGTATGTTTCAGCAAGACCTTCTCCCTCAAGTTGTACGGATAAATCTGCTAATTCAGTGAATAGCGTACCTGCATCGTTTGATGCATAGATGGCAACGCCTTCTATGCCTGCTTCACGGCATGCACGCAGGATACGGCATGCTATCTCACCGCGGTTTGCGACGAGAGTACGCTTGAGCATCGAATCACTCCTCAGATTTCCAATTGGCACTGCGCTTTTCTAGGAAAGATGTCAATCCTTCTTGACCTTCCTGACTGCCACGCATTCTGCTGGTGAAATCAAGCGTCCATAATCGGAGTGATTCATCATCATCATTCCATCTATCGAATCCAAGCGTCAATTCCTTTGCCGCAGTTACAGCACAAGGTCCCGTAGACAGGACCTCTGAAATTACGGCTGATTCGTCCAGAGAATCGTCAACACTGTCGATCATTCCAATGCGAAGTGCTTCTGTAGTATCCATTCTGCCTGCTAACATTGCATGGCGGCGGAAATTAGCACTACCCATTCGTCTGTACACATATGGGCCGATTACAGCAGGCAATATACCCAACTTTCCTTCAGATAGTGCTATCTTGACCTTAGAGTCACAAATCACATGGTCAAGGCATGCGATCAATCCAGCTCCTCCTCCGAGGGCAACTCCCTGGATTTTTCCGATTGTGAAGCATGGATGAGACCAAAGGCCATTGAACAAAGAATCGAGTCTTTCAGAATCTCTTCGATTTTCTTCAGGTGTATTTGCGCCTGCATCACGCATCATATTGATGTCCGCTCCAGCACAGAAATGCTTGCCTTCCCCTGACAAAACTAGAACTCTGAAGTATGGCTTACCATCTTCAGAAATTAGTTTTCCAGTGACTCCAACAGAGTTCTCTGCAGTCCAAGAAAACACCTCGATTAACTCAGAAATCATCTGAACGTTTAGTGCGTTATACTTGTCGGGACGAGTCAATGTAACCCTAGCTATGCAGCCATCGGTTTCTAATTGGATAAGTGAAGTTGTGGGTTGATTATTCATGTTTAATTCTCCAATTGCAAAAATTAATTTTTCAATTACATTCTAAAGACGCCAAATCGGTCATTTGGCAACTTAGCATTTTGACTTGCGGCTATGCACAATCCTAGGACATCGCGTGTGTCTCTAGGGTCAATGATTCCGTCATCCCAAAGTCGGGCTGTTGAATAGTAAGGACTTCCTTCTGTCTCATACTTCTCGAGGATTGGAGAACGGAATGCCTCCAACTCTTCGCCTTCCATAGGATCTTGTCCTTCCCTCGCCCTCTGGTCTTGCTTGACAGTAGTTAGAACATCTGCAGCTTGTGGGCCGCCCATTACTGAAATGCGACTATTAGGCCACATGAATAAGAATCGAGGATCATATGCCCTTCCACACATTCCATAATTTCCTGCACCGTGAGAGCCGCCCACGATTACTGTGAACTTTGGAACATTGACACAAGATACTGCGGTAACTAACTTTGCACCATCTTTGGCTATGCCTCCTGCCTCATACGCCTTTCCAACCATGAAACCTGTAATGTTCTGTAAGAAGATTAGCGGGATTCCTCTTTGGCCACAAAGTTCTACGAAGTGTGCGCCTTTCAATGACGACTCCGAGAATAGAATCCCATTGTTTGCAACGATTCCAACCTTGTAACCATGGATGTGAGCAAATCCGCAAATCAGAGTCTGCCCATATCTTGACTTGAACTCGTGGAAACGGCTGCCGTCGACGATTCTTGCAATGATTTCCTTGACGTCAACTGGAGTGCGATTATCTGAAGGAATGAGCCCTAGGAGTTCATCTGGATCGTAAAACGGCTCTTCAGCATCGATTCGCTCAAATGGAGCGAGTTCTCTAGAACCAAGATTCTCAACAACATTGCGCACCATCCTCAGTGCTTCTGATTCATCTTCTGCAAAGTGATCTGCTACGCCGCTTTGAGAAGTATGTACATCTGCTCCACCGAGTTCTTCGGCTGTAACTTCTTCACCAGTTGCAGCTTTGACTAATGGAGGCCCTGCTAGGAAAATTGTTCCATTTCCTTTGACAATGATGGATTCGTCACTCATTGCCGGAACGTATGCCCCACCTGCAGTACAACTTCCTAGAACTGCTGCAACTTGCGGGATGCCATCTCCAGACATCTTTGCCTGATTTCTGAAGATTCGACCAAAGTGTCCTATGTCAGGGAACACTTCGTCCTGCATAGGAAGGAAAGCACCGCCTGAATCAACCAGATATATGCATGGAAGGTTATTCTCATGAGCGACGGTCTGTGCTCTAATGTGCTTCTTCACTGTCATTGGATAGTATGAGCCTCCTTTGACGGTGGCATCGTTTGCTACGAAGAGACATTCTCTGCCATGGACTAATCCGACTCCGGTGACGATGCCAGCACTGCTTGCTTTGCCATCGTACAAATCGTAAGCAGCAAGTGGAGACAATTCCATGAAAGCAGTTCCAGGGTCAATGATTTTCTCAATTCTTTCACGAGCCAATAATTTACCACGGCCTCGATGTCTTTCGACATATTTCCCGCCGCCGCCTTGATTGACTACATCCAAGCGCTGACGCAAAGTTTCAATCAATTCTAGATTGTGAGTGCGGCGATTTTGGTAGTCCGGGTCGACACGATTCACACGAGTTGGTAGCCTATCCATGTCCTCCCCTCAATTCACCGAAGGTAGATTGCGACTTCAATCAACCGCTTACACACCAAGGATTAATCTTCCAATATCTCGAAGCCCTGGAGCCATACCTACTATCATCACTGCGAGAACGATTAGAACTCGTAAATGTTGCTGCCTAGACTCAATTCTCAATTGTGAGAACATCAAAATTATCAAACTCGCTAATGCCGCCTTAACCAAGAAAAATAGCCAAGCGCCTTCGCCAAGAATATCAAAACCATTACCGAATTGAATTACAGCATCTGAAAGTGGATGCTTTTCAGAGTACCCAAACCAATCAATACCAACCATTGTTGCAAGTCCATCACATAACTGGCCGAAGAGCATTCCAGCAACCATCGGAGTTGCTAGGATCCCCTTAGGAGATAACATTTCAACAGGATGACTGGAACGGTCTTCGCTCTCCCATTCTTCTAGCGTCATTCCATCTGGAATTAATCCGACATCGTTACCAGTTAGTCGTAATTGAGTCAAATCTTCAACTCCTTTCCGCCAAACTGCCCAGGTGATGAGAAGAGGAATTACAACGACTACTAAGACTGGCCACAATATTTCATTATCACGAGGCAATAATCCGCTGTCTTGAGTCCATGGTGTTGATGCCAATTGTGCCCAATGCCCAAGGCCCATTGTTATCAGGCCAGTTGCAAATGCCAACATAGCTCTTGGAATTGCTTCCCAACCCCATGTATTGTGAATTACTACTGCAATCATCACGGCACCTGCTATC
>CEQX01356397.1_pt1 | contig 17947 bp, 16 predicted proteins | sample 356261 | NCBI WGS metagenome assembly CEQX01 (sample SAMEA2621076, study PRJEB7988) | marine metagenome | isolation source: saline water (ENVO:00002010), including | reverse complement strand
AAATACCTTTATTTATTAAGATATTTTTTTTCGTGACTACGCCCTCATCATCATAATTTCTAGAAGCAGGGGAATAATCAATATGTGGATCATCAGATAAAATTATTTTTTCATCGAATAATTTTTCTCCCTCTTTACCGCATAAAGAAGATAAGTTTTTTGAAAGATTTGTTCCGCTAAAAGATACTAATAGTGGTGATAGTAAAGTTTGATAAAGTCCATGCGGAGTAAAAATAACAGGACATCCTTTTTTTGGAGTATCTACAATATTTTGAGCTATTGATAATTCTTCACATAATTCTGAAACCATCTGATTAATATCTTTTTCTTTTATAGTATTAACAGAGTTTTTATATTTATAAATATTCAACATATCATTTCCATTTATGATTTGTGAAGAAATATAAAAACTTATAAAACTTTCATGAGAGTTTATATTTAGATTTGATGAATTTCTTAGGTTGCTATTTGCTTCAGCTAAGGAAAAACCTGCATCACATGATGCATTTGGGAAGCTCAAGAGGATTTTATTTATATTTTTTTTAAGTGTTTCTATAAGATATTCATTTTTATAAGATAATATTTCATCATCATAAATAATCGTATTTTTCGAGTCTTTTTGTTCAGGAAATCTTATATCTATTGGTATTGGATAATTACTAAGTTCTTTAAAGTTTGAAATAAAACTTTCAGAATCATAATTAGATGATGATGAAAAGGTTATTTGATTATCTTTTATCGCTCTTGCCGCAAAACCCTGAGATTGATTGGATGAGACTTCTTTTAAGTTATTAGATTCGAATGAAATGCTTCTTTGATTACTTCTTTCTTCGAATATTTCATGTTGATCAAAATTCTTTACTAAATATTTTTCTATCTTTTCAATATTATCCATTTGAAACCAAGCACTTGTTAATTCTTATATGTGGTGATCCATTTGAAACGGGTAAAGGCATTTGCCCTCCTTTACCACATCCTCCACCTTGATTAATCAATAGATCATCTGCTATTCCATTTATATTTTTTAATGTAGTGAATAAATTCCCCGACAGCTTTACAGGTCTTAAGGTTTCTTTAATTTCACCATTTTCGATTCTATAAGTTTCTGCTGATGAAAATGTGAACATCTCATGCTCTGTCATTCCTCCATACCAATTTTTTACGTACAATCCATCTTTAGTATCTTTAATAATATCTTCTTTTTTATCTTTTCCATTTTCTATGATAGTGTTACTCATTCTAACTATAGGAGGAAATGCAAATGAAATAGCTCTAGCATTCCCAGTGGCTTCTTCGGACATCTTATTAGCAGTTTCATTTGAGTGTAATCTTCCTGTCAATATACCTTCTCTTATAAGAGGTGTTTTTGTAGCAGGAGTTCCTTCATCATCAAACTCATAAGAGCCTCTAAGATTTGGTATTTTTGCTCCATCTGTAATATTCAGATCTTTATTTCCAAATTTTTTACCAAGCGTTAAAATTTCTTTTAATCTTTCATTTTCATAAACATTATCTGCTTCTGAAAGATGTCCAAATGCTTCATGAACAAAAACTCCAGCTAGAATTTGATCTAAAACTACAGTAGTTTCTTTTCCATCAACTTTTGGTGCATCAATAAGATCTTTAGCTTTTTTTGCACAATCTAAAATTTCTGAATCTAAATTTTCAATAATTCCATAATCTCCTAATGATCCAATTGAGAATCCAGATTGTAACATTTCATTTCCATCTGAACTATATGCTGCAACTCTAAGCACAACATGGATAAAATTTTGTTCAATATTATTCCCTTTACTATCTGCAAATAGGACCTTTCTATCCGTGTCTGCATATATTATCTCGCAACTTTCAATGGCCTCTTGACTAAGTATCAAATCTTTATAGTGATCAAGAATATTAATTTTTTCACTCAGCTTGATTTTTCTAGGATCTTTTTTTAGAACTGGAGATACCTTAGTTATAATAGGGTCATTTTTTTCTATTTCAAATAATTCATTGGAGTTATACTTGGCAAGGGTCAATGTTTCTTTCATTTTTTTTGGAGCTTGATAAATATCATTAAAACTACTAAATCCCCAACCACCATTTGCCATAGCTCTTACAGAGCCTCCTAATCTAGAATTTATAGAAATATTTTCTCTTACTTTTCCACTATAAGTAATCCTTGAAGATTTATTTTCTTCTAGTCTGATTTCTTTATAGTCACCATTACCAGTTTTTAATACATCATTAATTAAATTTTCATAATTATTATTCATAAAATTATCCTACAAAAAGTTTCTCTTCAATTTTATTTTTTGTTACCCACTCAATTGAGCTTATTTTTTTTTCACCTTCTGTTTTCATTCTTCCTATAACTAATAAGTTTTCATCAATGCCTATATATACTTGATTCTCAGAAAAATATAGTTCTTGATTTTTTATGTTCTTATCATTTTTTATCATCTTACAGTCATATAAGAATACTTTTTTCGAATTTATAATCGTCCAAGCACCTGGTTGAGGGTCACATCCTCTGATCAAATTATAAATTTTATTTGGAGAATCATTCCAGTCTATTTGCTTTTCTGAACACCAAGATTCATAGGAAGCATAATTTTCATTTTGATCAATTTTTGGAGCTTTATTTTGAATCACTAATTTTATAGACTCAATAATCGATTCAACTCCAATAGGGAATAGTTTATTAAAATATAAACTTCCCGTTGTATCAGATTTATCTATTTCAACTTCTTTTTGTAAAAGTATTGGACCTGTATCCAAACCTTCATCAGGCCAAAAAATTGAGATTCCTGTTTTTTTATCCCCATTAATGATAGCCCAATTAATTGAAGAAGGTCCTCTATGGAAAGGTAATAAGGAAGGGTGATATTGAATAGTTCCTAATCTTGGACTTTTGATGATTTCCATAGGCACTATATCTGTAACATAGGCCATAACAAGCAGGTCAACATCAAAAGACTTAAAGCTTTCAATTGCTTCATTATCTCTTAGTCTTTTAAAGTTTTTAACTGGTAAATTATTTTCTAGAGCAAACTGATTTAATGGATCCTTTGGATTAGAAGAAGAAAAAACAGAAGAAATTATAGTTTCCTTCATTTTCAAGATTTCTTTTGCAACACTTTCTCCAAAAGCAGATTGCCCAATAATTGATATCTTAATCATTAAAAAATACCATTCTGCTGTGTTGTCTAATATTTTCAAAAGCTTCTACAATTGCAAATTCATTTATTTTAGACTTATTTTTTCTTGCATCTGCCAAATGTTCCATAAGAAAATAAGCTTCGGCTTCACTAAGTTTTTTATATTCATTATGTCTTTTTAAGGTTTCATAAGTGACACCAAGTTCAACCAATGTTTTATATGAAATTATTAATTTTATTATTGCAGTAGGATGAACAATATTCCCTTCTAAATTTTTTGGCTTATCAATTAAATTATTTGCTAATAATTCTTCATAAAAAAAATTTGTTATATTAGTTATGCTAAGGATTTCATCTACAGTAAACGTTTCTTTTATCTCTGTTGAGATAGTATTAATTCTTTTTTTTATAAGCTTCAGTGGGAAACCATCATTTTTTAATTTTTTTATTTCTTTTATTTTTTCAATATGAGTTTCATTGAAGATTGATCTTGTTTTCGATAGTTTTTTTGGGGATTCTAAAATTTTAGATCTAACATAATAATTTATTGCAGATGCAGATACACCTGTTATCTTAGAAATTTCTCCTATTGAGTACTCAGAATTATTATTTTTCATAACTTTGATTTTACAATATTAAGATTTTTTAGAAACTAAAACAAGCAAGCTCGGAAGCACTAAAACTGAAGAAATTAGAGCCAGAAGAATCATTATTGCAGTAATTTGTCCAAAACTTGCAAAAAGTGGCATTGGCGCCATCCCCATTATCGCAAATCCAGCCATGCTAGAAAGCGCAGATCCTAATAAAGCTATACCCGTACCATTTAATGTTTTTCTGAGAGCTACTTCTCTGTTATTTTTTCTTATTTCTTCTCTGAATCTTTGGGTTATATGAATCGAAAAGTCTATCCCAACTCCGATTGATATTGCTCCAATAGTAGCTGTTACAAAATTTAATGAATATCCTCCAATGTACATAATTCCATATAACCAGCTAACTACTAAACCTATAGGCAAAGTGGTTATTAATGCATACCTCAATGACCTGAAAGTAATAAACAATACTATAAAAGAAGCTATTGCTGCTAATGGTATGGACCTAAATAAAGCATTTGTTCCACTTGAAAGTTCTACATCTCTGACAAATGGCGACCCTGTAATTCCAAAGTCTGAAAAATAATCTTTATTTTTTAGTATTTCTAATTCTCTTTCAAGTTCATTTCGTGCCATTGTTGTTACTTCTTGATTTGCTGAATCAGGTAATCCAACTCTGAGGACTGTAGAAAATTCATTTTCAGATTTAATTAAAGTAAATTTTATTCTGCTAGCAGAGAATATGGTTTCATTATTTTCATTTAACAACCCTTTATTAATTAAATTATTATAATAATTATTGACCTCGTTCTGATCATCTGTATTTATTTCTCCAAACCCTAACAAGGACAATATATTTGGTTCAATTAGTAATAAATTACCTTTAGAATCATGAGCTAGAAATTCTTTGCTATCTAGTCTTTCTACTAATTTTCTTATATCAGCAATAGCTTCAGGATTATCCAGTGAACCTTTAATGTAAATTAATCCTATTTCTCCGGTCGTATCACCTAGATGGTAATCTAATTTATCTAAACCTTTTACAAAATCAGATTGAGGATTAAAAAAATCTGCAACCTCAAATGAAGCTTCCAGCTTGAAAGCTAAAAATGTACTATAAATTGTAATCAAACCAAAGAAAATTAAAGTTATTATTGGCTTTCCACTGAAAAAAATTATTATTGAACTGAAGTAAGATTCAAACTTCTCAAAAAAGCTTTTTTGAGACTTTCTAATTTTTTTGTTAACATACTCGCCTTTTACAAAATATAAGGGAATAAGCAAAAAAGAAATAATATTAATAACTGAAAGTAATACTCCTAATAAAGGAGAAAGTAAAAGAAAAACTATTACAGAACCTCCAGCTGTTCCAGCAGAACCTAAAGCTAGGACTAATCTAAATAATTTATTACTAAATAAATTTTCTTTATTATCTAAATACTCAATTCTTGAGAGTAAAAAAGGAGCATATATTCCAAGTACTATATAAGCCGCAAATGTAGCCACACCAGCTGCTAAGCCGAAATGAACTATAGATTCAATTCCAGCTGTTACGTTAGAAAGAAATGCTATAGCATCACTTATAAATGCTAATGTTAAGGCAGCTCCTACGCCTGTAAAGGCCATAATGAACTTTTTATCGAAAGTGATATTATTAGATTTTTCTTCCTGATACCTTCTAATAGCATGAACTCCAAAATCAACACCTAGAGATATCATAGCTATTGGAACAATCATATCTGCAACTAATCCACCTTTTAAACCAAGTAGATAAGAAAATCCTTTCAACCAAATCATTAGTATTGATAAACCTATACCAATAAGAACTACAGCCCAATAAGATCTCAATGAAAACCCAACTACTGCTATCGCTGCAATTACAGTTAAAGTTATAAATAATGCAGATGAAAATCCTTGTCTTTCTCCTTCTAAGTTTACGTCTATAGCTACTCCCCAAACATTAATATTGGTTAGTTCAGATTTTAGTAAATTTAGTACATTTGTATTAAATTTTTCTTTGTCTATAGTTGCTTGATCGCCTGATAAAGCAACTCTTTGTGATCCTCCGCCTAAAGATTCGTTATTAGCTAGAACTGCAATTGTAATTGCAGGAGATGTCCACCAGTCAACTTCTTTTCCATTTATATTTCTCTTTGATAATTTTGAATGAACGCTAATATTTCTTCCTACTTCTTTAAAATCCTCATTACCTAGAACAACTGATAGGACTTCTTTTACTTCTTCATTATTAGCTTCATTCAAAGATTTATTATATTTAGGATTTATAAGCAAAATGTCATTTACTATATCAGCAATTGTTAGTAGACCGTTTACATTAGCTCCAGTTTCAGAATCTATGTATGAGAATAAATGTTCTTTTGGAGTAATAGTTTCTGGAGATAATCTTAGTTCTAAATCATCTTTTCGTAGTTTTTTTTCAGCATTGAATATTTTTAATAAATTATCTCTAGAAAGAATATCTTCTCCATTTTTACTTTCTAATATAAAAAAAGCAAAATGGGCTTCATCTGAAAATTCATTAGAGATCTTTTTATCTAAATCAATTATTGGATCATTTGGAGATGTTGAAGCATCACCTCTATAAGGTATAAACAAGTATGATAAAATTAGTCCAATTGTAAGAAAAATGAATAACAGGAATATTTTTTTTGGATTCTCTACGAAGAATGTTGATGTACGTTCATAAATATTCATAAGGTTAATTCTAAGTATAACTTACTATAAGTTTAGTTTTGTAAAGAAAATGTTAATTATATTGTCATGAAAAAAATATCAAAAATTTATTATGGATGGCTTATTGTAGTTGCTCTTTTTTTATCAATGGCGCTTGGTATAGGTACTAGGCAGGGATTTGGTATATTTGTTGATTTATGGGGGTCTGAATGGGAAACTAATGTATCTTCTATAAGCCTAGCAGCAAGTATTGGATGGTTAGTTAATGGACTTGCAGCTCCTATTGTTGGGCAATTATCAGATAAATATGGTCCTAAAATTATTCTTATTTTTTCAGCGATAATAATATCATTATCATCAATCCTAGTCGCGACATCATTTAATGTAATAACTTTATCAATTTATTATGGATTCCTTATCTCTTTTGCAACAGCGACTGGAGGTCCTGTAGGAATATTATTATCAAAGTGGTTTGCTAAAAAAAGAGGCGTTGCCATGGGGGCAGTAATGGCAGGAGGCTCCATAGGTAGTTTATTTTTTATTCCGCTTTTAACTTTTATAACCTTAAATTACAGTTGGCAATTAGCATGGATAATTATGGGATTATTTGGTCTTATCGTAGTTGTACCTTTATTCATTATCGTTCTAAAAAATGATCCAAGTGAACTTAAAAATAGCTCTTCACAAATTTTAGAAACTTTGGAATCTAATCAAGATGAAAATGGACCTCTTTGGGTAGATGAATGGTCAAAAGCTTATAATTCAAAACCGATGTGGCAACTTTCTATCGGATACTTTGTTTGTGGAATTACCACAGCTTCAATTTCAGTTCATTTTATAAATTGGGCTATATCTGAGAATATTTCTCCCTCTGAAGCAGCATTCTCTTTTGGAGTTCTAAGCGCTGTTAATGGTGTCTCTGTTTTTTGTTCTGGTTATTTTTCTGATATGTTCCAACGAAGATATATATTGGCAATGGTCTACTTTGTTAGAGGTTTGGCGTTCTTGTGTCTTTTGTTGTTATCAGGTCAAATTGCATTATGGGCTTTTGCTATAGTTGGAGGAATGTCTTGGTTGGCAACTGTTCCACTAACTACAGCTCTAACATCTGAAATTTATGGCCATAAAAAACTTGGATCTTTAGTAGGATTGATTAATATGTCTCATCAAATTGGTGGAGCTGCTTCAGTAATTTTATTTGGAATGGCTTTTGATTATTTTGGCAACTATGATTTAGGACTTTGGGTGGGGGTAATTTCATTAGTAATCGCAACAATAGCTTCCTTCACAATTAGTGAAAAAAAGTTTTCGTCTAGATTTTATGACAAAAGAATTGAACAAACTACATAATGTTTTTTCAAAAAAAATATCAAACAAGCTTTGAAAATCATCATGGAGATTCTATAAATCCTGATTTTGCTAAGTGGGTTGTAGATTTCATTTCAAGCTTTTCTAATACCTTTTGGATTTTAGTGTTTACAGCAGGATTTCTGATTATTCTTATTTCATTTGTATTTATTTTGATTCTTTCTAGAAAAAAATAAAATAGATGATAAGTTATGATTATTATGAGCTTATAAGGGGGAATGGTTTTGGTAATAAGAAATTCTATATTTGGGGCATTGGATGATGGTTCCGGAAACTACTTTGTAAAACAGATTGAATTTCCAGAAGTATTTGATGGAGCTGCAATTATTGATATTAAAGCATCTGGTATTTGTGGATCAGATCTTCATATGACAAATGAAAGAATTGAACCTCAAACTATTCCAAGTGGTCATGAAATAGCTGGAGAAATTATAGAATTACCTAAGTCTTATACAGGGAATCTAGCAATTGGAGATAGAGTTGCAATAGATAATATTGGAGCAGGTAAATCTTGTAGCAATTGTTATTATTGCAATTATGGTCAATTTAGACATTGTGTCAATCCCAGCCCTGAAACTGGAGGAGGGTTCTCTCAATTCATAACTAGAAAACCTAGTGGGTTATTTAAAATTAGCGATCAAATGGATTGGAATGATGGAGCATTAGTAGAACCAATGGCAGTTTCAGTACATGGGTTTAGGTTTGCTAATTTTTTACCAGGAGAAACTGTGGCAATTGTAGGTTCATCTACTATTGGTTTATCATCTATTGCCGTAGCTAAATCATTTGGTGCCAAGACAATTATCGCATCAGCTAAATACCATCAGCAAGCAGAAGCAGCAAAAAATATGGGAGCAGATATAGTAGTATCATCTGAACCTGGTGAGTTAGAAAACAAATGTTTTGAAATTACTGAGGGAATTGGTGTTGATGTTGTGGTTGAGACTATTGGAGGGACGTCTAACGTTCCTTTAACTCAAGCTTCAAAATGTGTAAAAAATACAGGAAAAGTTCTGGTTCTTGGAGGCTTTAGAAATCCAATTGAAGTGAATTTTTTACAACCAATGATTAAGGAGATTAGCTTTATTCCTGCAACTTGTTACGCAAATATTAATGGAAAACATGATTTTGAAATTGCCATAGATATACTTTCCTCTGGAAATCATCCTTATAAAGAAATTGTAACTCACCAATATTCTTTAGAGGATATTCAAGAAGGATTTAAAACAGCTTATGATAAGTCATCAGGATCTATCAAGGTTCACATTATGCAATAGTTTTATTTTTTTGAAATAAGTCTAATTAATCTTCTTAATGTAATTGTCCAGCCAATTAATGCGCTTAATGCGATTGAAAGAGGTTCACCTGGTACACCTTTTCTCCAATCTTCTACATTTTTTACTGAATCAAATAAAATAAATTTATAGAGCTCTTCAATTGATCCCACTAGTCCTACTATAGTAACTAAACCAAAGAATATGGTCCCAGCAAATACAAGCATTTTGAAAATAATATCTTTTGAAGGATCTTGCTTCATGCTTAATTCATTTTTTGATTGTAACCTAGCATGAACCAAAAAAATTATTCCACTAATTATTGCAGTTGTTATACCTGTAAACAAACTTGCTTCAACACTGCCATTAAACATTTGAAGCATCTCTTCGCTGTTATCAGATGTATAGGATTCTAGTTGGAAACTGAAACTATTTCCAAAAATCATTGCAAATATACCTTGAAGTATTCTTGAAATTCCGGCTAAACAAAAAACACCTCCAGAAATCAATCTTACAAAATAGAAATATCCATTTAGTGAAATATCAAAACTAATCTTTACACCCGTACTTTTAAATGCATAACCAATCAGAAAAATAATACCGCTTATTATTAATATTGCAAAAAGTATTCCAATTGCAACTCCGATAAAATCAAACATTAATCCTCCAATAATTGAGTTATATTATGAAAAGTCTATACTAAGAGGTTATTAAATAGAATTGAGATATAATTGTTTTTGATATAGTTTATGATGGCTTATGAAAAAAAATATTAAAGTTTTGGATGATAAAAATAGGGTGATTGATCCTTGGGAAGATTATATAAATCAAGGATATGAAAACTTAAGTTCTTTTCAGAAAATATTCAGGCCATTAATAATAATATTAATAGCATTTTTAATTTTTATTTTTGTAATTGGTTACCTTTTAGTTAAAACTGGGCAATGGTAGAAAAGTCATAGATATATTAACTCTAAATATAATAATTTTTGCATTCAGTGCTATAGCTACTGTAATTTTTGGTTCATATTTGGCAAAATATGGTGATATTTTAGCTTCTATTACTGGCTTGGGTAGACTGTTTGTTGGTAGTATACTTGTAGCTTTAGCAACATCTCTTCCAGAACTTTCTGCAAATATATCCGCGGTTTTGCTAGATCCTCCAAATCCAGCGTTGGCTTTGGGAGATATATTGGGATCAAATATGGTCAATATGCTTATATTTGGTTCTGTAGCACTCATATTTGGAGGCAAAACTGTTATTGATCAGATATCAAGTAGTCAAATTTATCTTGCATCTTTATCAATTTTTATGACAATAATAGTTCTTGTTGTTGCATTGATTAATTTTTCTTATTCATTTTTCAATGTTGGATTATCATCTTTGATTATAATAATTTTTTATATAGTTGGTCTACGATTAACATACGCATTGAAACCAGAAGAAGAGGAAGATGACGAAGATGTAGAAATATCTTCTAAAAAAGCATGGCTTTATTTTATTTCAATTTCAATAGGAGTGATTTTTTCTGGATATTTTTTGGCTTATAGTGTTGATAATATTTCCCATGAAACAGGAGTAGCTTCTAGTACTTTAGGTATTATTGTTTCTTCCATCGTAACATCAATGCCTGAAGCTTCAGCCTTCTTTGCATCAGTTAGATTAAAAGCAGCAGACTTAGGTGTAGCTGGATTATTTGGGAGTTGTGTGTTTAACGTTACTATTATCTTTTACACTGATATTTTTTACATTGGAAACATAGTACAACAGTTTGAAAATTCACATATTATTGCTACTTTTACAGGTTTATTCCTTATATCTTTAGCCGGACTTGCTGTTTATCTAAAATCTAAAGCTAGAGGTTTTATCATAAACTCAACTCTTGCTTCCATAGTTTTGGTTTATGCAGTAGGGATAATATTGATCACAACTTAAATTGTAAAATCAATAATTCCTCTTCCATCCTTGCCAGTTTCTAAATCATGATATGCTTCATTAATTTCTTCTAGCGAATATTTTCTCTCAATAACTGAGTTTATATCTATTTTCCCTGATTTATAAAAGTCAACTATTCTTTCAAATGTTACATGTGGAGAAACAGATCCATAGTATGATCCAACTAAAGTTTTGTGATCTCGAACTAGGTCCACAAGATCAATATTGGCTTTTACGCCTAATGGTGCCAATCCTATTAGAACTCCAGTACCACCCTTAGTCAATGAACCCATCATTTGTTCAGTAGTTATTGCGCTTCCAAAAGCATCAAATCCAAAATCAACCCCTTTACCATCAGTTAATTCTAATATTTTTTCAATAGGATCATCAGTTTTTGAATTAATTGTGTGTGTTGCGCCAAATTTATAACTAAATTCCAACTTACTATCTAAAATATCAACAGCGATGATCTTAGAAGAGTTCATTAAGCTACCACCAAGAATGCTATTTAGGCCAACTCCACCTGTACCAAAAACTGCTATTGTTGCGCCTGGGAATATATCTTTTTGATTGATCACTCCACCAACTCCTGTTGTCACTGAGCAGCCAATTAAACAAGCTACATCTATAGGTACATCATCATCAATTTTGTAACATGCATTTTCAGGTATAACAATCTCATCAGCGAAAACTCCAAGTTTAGCCATTTGGTGAATATCATTATTATTTTCATCTTTTAGTCTAAATGTGCCATCGTACTGCTTAGTTCCAGTTAATCTGTTTGTGTCACATAAATTACCTAATCCGCTTCTGCAAGAATTACATGAACCGCAACTAGCAACAAAGGAAAGAATACATTTATCACCCTTGTTCAGAGATTTTACATTCTCTCCAACATCTTCAATTATTCCTGCTCCTTCATGTCCTACTACTATAGGCATTGGAAAGGCAGTTTCTCCTTTCATAACATGATGATCAGAAGCACATACCCCAGCTGCCAACATCTTTACTTTTACCTCATTGCTTTTAGGTGATTGTTGATCAAGGTCTTTAATAACCATGGGTTTATTGGCCTCGTATAGAACAGCTGCTTTTACCATAAATACATCCTTATTTTTCTTTTATTCTTACGAAAATAAAGCTAATAATCGCAATGATTAATAATAATTCTACTATATTAAAAGCAATATTATAAGATTGGTACTGGTCAAAAATAATTCCCGAAAAGATAGGTCCTATAATAACCGGAATTGCAATCGGAAAATTTAAAGCTCCAAATATAGATGAGTATTTTTTCAATCCAAATAATTCGGTTGTTACAGCTGGACCTAAGACACCCATAGCTCCTATTCCAAATCCCATAAATGAAGATCCAATCCATAACAATATTTCCTGATCAGAAAGTACAAATTGTATTCCTATCATTTGAAAAATCACTACTATTACAAATATAAATCTAGAAGGTATATAGTCACTTAAATAACCACTTATTAGTTTGCTTATAACTGCAAATATACCAAATGCAGACATCATTGATGAAGCAACTGTAGTGCTAATCCCCTGAGAAATAAAATGAGGTACTAATTGTATTACAACTGTTGTGCGTGCAAATTGTTGTAGAGTAAGCCCGATAGCCAGAAACCAAAAGGCATTAGTTCTCATTGCTTCAGATAATTCAAAATCTGATTTATCTCCAACAATTTTTGATTTATCTGAGGACTTTTCTGAAAAGTCTATGTTTTTGTCATCTCTTATAAAAAGTAAAACAAGAATCAGTACAATTATAGTCGATACTCCCAGAACATAAAAAGCCGACCTCCATCCTGATGAAAGAATTAGAAACGTTGCGATTGGAACTGAGACTACTGCAGAAAAATTATTTCCTGCCATTGTAAATCCAATCATTCTGCCTCTAATTTTAGGGAACCAAAGTCCCATTAATTTTCCAAGAGGAAGCTGAGTGGCTCCTGGTATTCCTACGTATAGCAAAATACTGGATAAATAAAGCTGCCATAGTTCATTCATTGAACCCCTCATAAAGAATCCAATACTTATTATAAGTAATGAAGAGGCCATTATCTTCATTGAGCCAAATTTATCTAAGAATCTGCCTGCAAAAGGTGCAATAAATGAGCTTGCTATTCCTAATGAAAGAGATAAATTGATTTGTGTTCTAGACCATCCAAATTCTTCTTCTAAAGGAATAACAAAAGCTTGAAATGCGTATTGTATTAATCCTATCGAAGTACCTACTGAAAGAAATGTTGTTACAGCAACATACCATCTTCTATACTGAGGTTTGAATATGAGATTACTCATTCTCTTATAATTAGCTCTTCTTTAATTGTTACCCCTAATCCAGGCGTATTAGGAACCTCAATCTTTCCGTCTATAACGTCTAATTTTTCATTAAAAATATAAAATTTATTCTTGTAGCTACTAAGCGGAGGGTCGTTTAGCATTTCACAAAAGGGAGCATTCTCCCAACTTGATAGTAAGTGCATATGAGCGACAACTCCTATGTCTCCACCTCCATGATGTGGAACAATTTCTTTATTTGAAGTTTGAGATAACTCTCCAATTTCTATTAATGGGGTTATGCCGCCTAGAACCATAGATTCTGGTTGTAATACATCATATGTGTTTTTTTCTACCATGTGATGAAAGTCAGCAACAACTGTATTATTTTCTCCTCCAGCAATTTTTGTTTTATTCATTGCAACTAATTCTGATAATTCTTCGTAGTTAAATCTAGGCCTAGGTTCTTCTAACCAGTAGCAACCTAAATCACTCATAGCTTCGTTCATTTTTTTTGCTCTATCAAAATCCCAAATAACACCTGGTTGCCAAGGGTAGCTCGATTGTGCCTGGTTAGCATCTACTAGAATTTCAATTTCACCTGAAGTCTTCTCAACTATTTTTTCAATTGTCTCTATATCTTTATCTGCTTCATCATGATGAAGCCTAACTTTTATAACCTTCCATCCCTCTTGTTGAATAGATTTTGCCATTTCAGCTCTTTCATCTGGTTCTGATAAAATAACAAAGCTTGAATAGGGAATAAGATAATCTTTTTTTCTTCCTAGAATATTTGAAATAGATTTATTTTCTATTTTGCCCTTTAAATCCCATAGGGCTATGTCTATACCAGCTAGTCCGTTATAAGGAATATTTCTACATTGATAGATTAGATACTTAAAGTGGTCAATTACATTTACTGGATTTTTTCCCAATAAATATTCTTTTGCACTACTTAAAATACTTTTATCACATCCAGGACCAATTCCAATGTCACCATTTTCTAATTCAATCTCTGTGAATTCGGTGCCACCAATTGTTGATTTAACAGTACTACCTGGACTCCAAGCTGGCTCTACATCTCCTAAATAATCTATCAATTTAGTTTTTGAAACTCTTAAGTCTTTAATTTTCATATTTTCCTCTGTACAAACCTTTTTTATATTGGATATGATAATTTTCAAATGTTATATAAATTACCAATACTAAACTATACTCAAATGGGACATAAATATGAAAATTAAATCAATTGAAGCCTTTGCCATAGACTTAAAGCCTAATATAAAAACCAAACCTCGAGTACCTAAGTCAAAAGACCCCTATGACACTAGAGGAATGGTAAGTCCAATGAACAGATATCCTGGTATTCCTAGATCTGAATGGAGTGCAGGATGGAAAAGAACAGCTTGTATTGTAAAAGGTGAAGATGGAACCTGGGGATTTGGTTTTACTCTTTATTCAGGAGTAACTGAATCAATAATCAATGATCACCTTGCGAAAATTCTAGTTGGAAAAGATTGTATGTCTACTGAAATGTTATGGGATATAATGCAACAATCAACTATACCCTATGGAACATCTGGGTTATCAAGTTTTGCTATTAGTGCAGTTGATAATGCAATTTGGGATCTTAAGGGAAAAGTTTTACAAAGGCCCGTTTATGAAATCATTGGAGGACCACAAAAAGAAAAGATATTTTGTTATGCAAGCAATACTGAATTTAGTTATGGAACAAAAAATAGTATTGACTGGTTTTTAGAATTAGGATTTAAGGCAGTTAAATTGTTCTTAAGGGAGGGCCCAGAAAGTAATCTTGAGGGAATTAATAGGGCAGAAGCATTAGTTGCTTCTACAAGAGAACAAGTTGGAGACGATATTGAGATAGCAGTTGATGCATGGATGTCATTAAATAATGAATATGCAGTTAGGCTTGCCGAGGCATTAAGGCCTTATAGAATTAAGTGGTTAGAGGACTATTTGAACCCTGAAAATCTTGATGGTTATCAAAACTTAAGAAATAGAATTCCTTGGCAAACTCTCGCTACTGGGGAACATTGGTATTCTATTTATCCTTTTGCAGTTGCTGCAAGCAAGGGAATAGTAGATATATTTCAACCAGATCTTAATTGGGTTGGAGGAATAACAGCAGGAATAAAGATATGTCATATAGCAGAAGCTCATGGATTATCCGTTATTCCCCATGCCAGTACAAATTATCCTTATGGGCAACATCTTGCATTTTCTATGCCAGCTGTTCCATGGGCTGAAAGATCTGAAGGAGTTGCTCCTCCAGGAGTACCTTTAGAAGAGATGGTTTTGTTACCTGGAACACCTGTTATAAAAGATGGATATATAATTCCTTCTGATGCTCCTGGTTTTGGATTAGAAATAACAGAAGAGTGGTTAAGAGATAGAGCAGTATAAAATAAATTTTATAAAATTATGATATCTTTCTTAACTAACTTATTTATTTAAAAATAATTATGGAGGGTTAAAAATATGAATAAAATAAAAGAGAATTTAAAAGCTGGAAAAACAGTTGTTGGGACAGCTGGATCTCCATGGGTTGAGAATATGAGTATGTTGGCTGATACAGATTTAGACTTCATTCTTTTTGATACTCAACATTCACCATTTATGGTAAAAGAATTTATCCCAGCTATCGCATCTATGGCAGGTAAAAATGCTGCGCCAATAGTTAGAGTTAGTGCAAATCAACCTGATCTTATTTGTTTCGCATTAGATGCTGGAGCAAGAGGTATAGTTGTTCCTATGGTAAATACTAAAGAAGAAGCCGAAGCAATGGTTAGGGCATGTAAGTATGCTCCTCTTGGAGATAGAAGCAATGCTGGTATTAGAGGTGATTGGGGAATTAATGTAGCAGAATACACTACTAAAGAAAAATATAGAGAGTATCTAGATATGTACAATGATGAAATTGTTATTGCTCCTATGATAGAAACTCAACAAGCTATTGATAATATTGATGAAATTTTGTCAGTAGACGGGGTCGATGTTTTATTAATTGGACCTTCCGATCTTTCTATAGAACTTGGTGTTTCTTTAGATTTTGAAGGTAGTGTTTATGAAGAAAAAGGATTAGACATTATTGCTGAAGCGTGTAAGAAACATGGAGTTGTTCCAGGTATGTATTTTATTCCTCCAACTATGGATCCTAATTTCTTCGTTGAAAAAGGTTATAAATTCTTTACAATGCCATGGGCAACTTGGGCAAATAAAGGAATAAATAACGGATTAAGTTCTATTAATCGAAAATAATCCTTAAGAGTAAAAACACATAAATGTATAAACCTGTACTCTTATCAATCAGTCAATAGATCGATAAGAGTATAGAATTGAAGTCGGTGATACTTTTTACCAACAATTTATGCAGTCTTTTTACGAATATAATTTATCTGACAATCTAAACAAATCATTAAAAACTTTAGGTTTTAAAAATCCCACTGAGATTCAATCTAAAACTATTCCTATTGCCTTGAAGCGTCATGATATTCTTGCCAGTGCTGAGACTGGTTCAGGAAAAACAGCTGCGTATCTTATACCTCTAATTCATCATATTTCTACATTAGGAAATATTTCAGGATTAATATTAACTCCAACTAGAGAATTAGCTCAACAAGTAACTGATGTTTCGAAATCTCTTGTTGGTTATAAGAGTAAAATAGAAACAGCATTAATTGTTGGCGGAGCCAGTATGAATAATCAGCTTAGACAACTTAAGAAAAGACCTAAAATTATAGTAGGAACTCCAGGAAGAATAAATGACCATCTAGAAAAAAGAACATTAAATCTTAAGTATTTTAATTTCTTTGTTCTTGATGAAGCTGACAGAATGCTTGATATGGGCTTTGAAGATCAAGTAGAAAAGATCATTAGATTTTTACCCTCCAAAAGACAAACATTATTATTTTCAGCCACTCTTCCAAAAGAAATAATTAAATTATCTTCAAAATATTTGAATAATCCTAAAAGAGCAGATGTAAAAGAAAACAACGTAATCAAAACTCAGATAAAACAAAAAATACTAAATACTAAAACTGAACTCAAATATAATCAATTAGTCGATGAAATAGCACTTAGAAAAGGTTCAATACTTATATTTGTAAGAACAAAATATTCAACAGAAAAATTGAAAAAACGCCTTATGAAAGATACTGTAAAAAGCTCAGCGCTTCATGGAGATCTTAGGCAAAATAAAAGAAGTAGAATATTGAAAGATTTTAGAGATGATAAATTTAGAATATTAATCGCTACAGATATTGCTTCAAGAGGCCTAGATGTACCTCATATAGAACATGTAATAAATTATGATTTACCACAAGTTCCTGAAGATTTCATTCATAGAATTGGAAGAACAGCTAGAGCAGGCTCAGTGGGAGAAGCTGTAAGCTTTATTACTCCTAATGATAAAAGAATGTGGAAATCTATAGAAAATCTAATGGAAGAATTAAAGAATCCTGAGCAAGTTCCTGAAAATAAAAAAGTAGTTCAGAAAGAATTTAAGAAAAGAAACAGGAACAGAAAAAGAAATTCTAAATCAAGAAAATATTATCAAAGATCTAGAAATTGATTTTTTGGTACCCCGTACCGGATTTGAACCGGTGATCTCCTGCGTGAAAG